>Ga0172380_10000110_pt1 | contig 174194 bp, 169 predicted proteins | sample Leawe162metaG_FD_119747 | JGI IMG/M metagenome (GOLD analysis project Ga0172380, IMG submission 119747) | Leachate microbial communities from a municipal landfill in Southern Ontario, Canada - Leachate well 162 metaG | ecosystem: Engineered > Solid waste > Landfill > Unclassified | place...
ACGCGCGCAACCCAGCGCCTGCAGTTGGGAATTCAGAACGTCGTCATCGCGAAGACGCTTGCGAAAACAAGCGCGCTGAAGCCGCCGCTGGCGTTGCGCTTGTTCAACACGCTGCCGTTTCTATCGCGCATTCCGGCGCGGCTGATCGGCTTGGGATTCCGGCCTGAGCATGTGTCGGACGCGATCCGGACGGGGAAGGGCGCTTAGACGTCCTTTCGCGCAGCGCTCTTTTCTTGCGCTTTCGCTTCGTCCCAGAGCGCGTCCATGTCTTCGAGCGTCGATTGCGATGGCGTTTTTCCATGCTTCGCCAAGCGCATTTCGATATGCGCGAAGCGGCGCACGAATTTCTGGTTCGCCGCGCGCAGCGCCGCTTCGGGATCGAGATGCAAGTGGCGCGCGATGTTCGCCATCACGAATAGCATGTCGCCGAATTCTTCTTTGATTGCCGCACTTTTGATCGCGCCTTCCGACTCGCGTTCCGCGAGCCGGCCGGAAGGCGCTGCGTCCGGCGGCCGGCTCCCCGGAGGGGCGTCGCCGGACGCCAATAAAGACTCTCTTCGTGGATCGGCGGGGAGGGCGACTTCCTCGAATTCGGCGATCTCTTCTTTCAGCTTGTCGAAGACCGGCGCGAGGTTCGGCCAATCGAACCCGACCTTCGCGGCTTTGTCCTGCAACTTGATGGCGCGCGTCAGAGCCGGGAGGCCGATGGGAATATCGGCAAGCGTCGACGGTTTCGGCTCATGATCATGCAATTCCCCTTCCCCTTGCGGGGAGGGGAGGGGTGACGTGGGGAGCCGCGCGTGCTCGGCGGCTTTCTCAGCGCGTTCCTCAGCCTTGATCCGATCCCACGCCGCTTTGACAGATTGCGGATCGCGCGCGGCGCCGTCAGCGAAGACGTGCGGATGCCTGCGGATCATCTTGCGCGTGATCGCTTCGACCACGTCGTCAAACGCGAACGCACTTTGCTCCTCGGCAAGCCGCGCGTGATAGACAACTTGGAGCAGCAGGTCGCCAAGCTCGTCTTTCAAATCCGGTAAGTCGCGGCGGGCGATGGCGTCGGCGACCTCGTAGGCTTCCTCGATGGTGTAGGGAGCGATCGTTTCGAAATTCTGCTCAAGGTCCCACGGGCACCCGGTCACGGGCGTTCTCAACGCAGCCATGATTTCGATGAGACGCGCGATGTCGCGCGAAGGCTTGATGGCGTCCGTCATGAGCGTCCTCTCGATTGCCCCGCCGAGACTAGTGGATGCCTGCGTTTGGAGCGAGAGCGACAGCTGCGGCTATCGCGACAACAGCCTGGCGAAGGCGCGCGGCTTCGCCAGTACAAGTGTCAGCGGCAGCATCCAGCCGATCCAGGCAGACGCGGCGTAGATCGGCTCGAACGGTAGTCTCAGCGCGATCGCCGTGCCGGTGATCACACGAAACCAGACGGCGCCGGTCGTCACCACCACCATCGCCATCATCAGGTGAGCGTGGCGGGAGATGTCGCGCGCCCGGATCGCAAGGCAAGCGGTGCCAAGCAGATAAAGCCAGACGAGACCCTGCGCGAAAAACCCGGCGCGCGCCCAGGGCGTCGAGTGGCTGATGACGGCGACGGGAAGAGCCGTCAGCCCACCAATCACCACAAAGAGGCCCAACAGCCGGCCAAGCGGTCTGTGAAACTCGGGACGGCGTCTCGACATAATGACGGCGGGCACCAGCAGAAGCGCAAGCGCCGAAGCGATCATGTGAGCCGGAAAGAGAAGGGGCGCACGGCGCGCCAGTTCGAACATCTCGTAGGGCAGAGCGATCCATCCGGCGCCGGAGCCGAGCGCGACGAGCCCGACAGGCAAAATAAGGACGATCGTGATGAAAAGAATTGCGATGCGCGTGATCAACCGGCCCGTCGTGCTGCGATCGTTTCGCAGACGCGCGGCCGGAACTGTCATGCTCGCGTCGGTCATGCTGGCATCCGTCATGGCTGCGGGCATCATCGCTTCGAGTTTTGGCGGCTCTGCGGCAGCCGAGACAAGCGACGAAGCGACGAGCGCTCCGGCCGAGGCAGTGTCGCTCGCTGGACGCTGGAGCGGCAAGCGTCATGGCTACGGCCGCAGCGAAGCCGATTGCAGCTGCGGATGCGCGCTGACCTATGATTTCGTCGCGTGCAAGGAGGGCTGGTGCGGGATCGCGGTGAAGAACGACAAGACGTGCGGCGCGATCGGTGTGCGGCTCGCAGCAAACAACGCGGTCACTAGCGGCGGCGGAACCTACAAGGGACAGCTCGTGCTCGCCAAGGACACGGCGCCGTATTCGGTCGAAGCCTGGTACGCAAGAGACGAGGGGACTGCGAAGCTGTATTTCCTCGGCGACACCGGGCCGGAGCTTCGCATCATGCGCCGCTCGTTTCCATTCGAAGCCGAGCTGGCGCGCACGGGCGATGCAACCTGTACCTTGGAGCAGGCGACGTCGTAACGGTTGCCTCACTTATCATTCGCGATGAGCTGCTTGCTGACATAGATGCGATTGAGAATGTTCTTCAAGAAGCCTTCGCCGATCATCCGCACAGCCAGCAAACGGAGCATCCGATCGTGCGCCGGTTGCGGGACGGCGGAGAGCTTGTCCTGCCGCAGGTTGCGGTGCTTGCCGGCGTGACCGTCGGCTACGCAACGTTCTCGGCTGTCCGGTTAAGCCCGGCGCATGATGGATGGTATGGGCTTGGGCCGGTCGCCGTCGCGCCCGATTTCCAAGGGCTCCGCATTGGCTCGGCGCTGATCGAAGGCGGCCTCAATGCTTTGAAGGCAATGGGCGCAGCGGGATGCGTCGTGCTAGGGGAGCCGCGCTTCTATCGCCGGTTCGGATTTGAGCAAAGCCTCGGTGTGACGTTCGACGGCGCACCGCTTGAGTATTTTCTGGTGCACGCCTTTCGCGGAGCGCTACCGTCTACCGCCGTTTCGTATCATCCGGCGTTCTCGGCCCCTGGCTGACAACACCAGTGTCCGAGCCCCACCAAGTAGTGTTACCCTTGGCGCGGGGTAAGCTCAGGGCGCGGCGATGTACATCCTCTTCAACGGCCTGATGATGGCGCTGGAGCTAGCGGCGATTTATGCCGTCGCATGGGTCGGATACACGGCACCACTTGTCTTCGCGGCCGGGACGGCGGCGCTGGCGCTGGTCGTCGGCGCGGCGCTCGAAATCGCGCGGCTCAAGTATGAGTTCCCATTCTATTTCGACCGGGCGCCGGGACGGTCGATCTATCTGATCGTCACCGTCGGCGCGCTGGAGTCGATCACGAAGGCGGTGCTCGCGGGTGTGGTCGCGCTGCTGACGTTCCTCGGCACCGATCAGGAGCGGCTGAAGATCGTCGCAATCGTTTTCGCCGCGTCGCTGTTTCTTGGCGTGCAGGTGGTGCGCTTCCTGATGGGACGCCTCAAGGCGCGGCCGCTGCGCTGGGGGTATTTCCGGCTCGCAGCCCCGCTCGGACTTTTGTTCTCGGCGGGCCTGACGTTTCTGCCTGCGCCGGGCATCACGGAACTCGCGAAGCGCGCAGCCTTCGATCTTCCGGCCAAGCCGTCGATGGAGCAGGCGAGCGAATTCCTGTTCCTCCTGAAACAGAGCTTCGACGAGATCGTGGTACGAATGCTGTCCTGGGTGTTCGATCCGTCCGTGGCTCAGGCGCTCGGCGCCATCGTCTCCGTCAACATGCTGTCGGGGTTCGTGCTGGCGCTTTATGCCGTCCTGATCGCGGAAGGGATAAGGACCCTGGAAAACCGGGTTTGATCTTGGAGCCGCCCGCATGCCACTTGTTTGCGCTCACACGACGCTGATGCTGCCGGAAGCGATCGTCATCGAGAGCCTGCTCGAAGCGCACGGCATTCGCTTTGCGCTGGCAGGCAAGGACATCATCTCGCAATGTCCGCAGTTCAACATCCTGTTCGGCGGCATCAGCTTCCTCGTCGACGAAGAGGATCTCGACACGGTGAGGGCGCTGATCGCCGATGCCGAGGACGTGCCGGGCTATCTGTCCATCGAGAGCAGCGGATTTGAGCGGCGGCCCATCCGCAACGCGATCCTGGCGTTCGCCATGCTGCTCATCGGCGCGCCGTTTCCGTTCTGGTACCGGGGCCGCGGAAATCAAAGCGGGTTTCGTGCCTAGTTCAGCGGTGTCCTAAATTCGCATAATATATATTATGGAAAATAAATATAGGAATATGCCTTGTATCAAATAGATACAACTTTGAAAAAATTGTTTAGCCGACCAAATTTGTGCCCGGCTAAACAAACCTGATCCAAGAAACTATTTCTCGCTCTTCTCATGATGGTCGGCGACGAACCTGTCGAGCAGCCGGACGCCCCAGCCGGCGCCCCAGCTCTGGTTGATGTCATTGCGGCTGCCATCCATCGCGGTGCCGGCGATGTCGAGATGGCACCAGGGCGTGTCCTTCTGGACGAAGCGTTGCAGGAACGCGGCGGCGGACGCTGAGCCGCCCCAGCGGCCGCCGGTGTTTTTCATGTCGGCGTTTTTCGAATCCATCATCTTGTCGAACGCCTTGTCGAGCGGCATCCGCCAGACCTTCTCTCCCGTCGTGCGCGACGCCGACTGAAGTTCGTCCGCCAGCTTGTCGTCGTTGACGAACATGCCCGCATACTCTTTGCCGAGCGCGATCATGATGGCGCCGGTCAGCGTCGCGAGATCGATGACGAGCTTCGGCTTGAACTTCTCCTGCGCGTACCAGAGCACGTCGGCGAGCACGAGACGGCCTTCGGCATCGGTGTTGATGACTTCGATCGTCTGGCCGGACATCGACGTCACGATATCGCCGGGACGCACGGCATTGCCCGAGGGCATGTTCTCGACGCAGCCGACAAGGCCGACCGCGTTGACGTTCGCCTTGCGCTCGGCAAGCGCGTACATCGTGCCGATGACGGCCGCCGCGCCTCCCATGTCGCCTTTCATGTCTTCCATGCCGGCGGCGGGCTTGATCGAGATGCCGCCCGTATCGAAGACGACGCCCTTGCCGACGAAGCAAATCGGCTTCTGTTTCTTCGAACCCTTGGCGCCGTTCCAGGTCATCACGGCGAGCCGCGAGGCGCGCGCGCTACCCTGCCCGACGCAGAGCAGCGAGCCCATGCCGAGCTTCTCCATGTCCTTGACTTCGAGGATATCGACGGAAACGCCGAACTTCTCGAGCGCCTTCGTCTTCTCCGCGAGTTCAACAGGACCAAGGATGTTGGCCGGTTCGTTGACGAGATCGCGCGCGAAGTTGACACCGTTGGCGACGGCCTTCAGCGGCTGGAACGCCGACTTCGCCTTGTCGGGATGGGCAACGTGAATGGTGAGTTTTTTCAGGCCGTCCTTGTCCGCGCCGTCGTCATTGGACTTTTTGGTCAGATACTTCTTGAAATTGTAGTTGCGCAGAAGCGCGCCCTGCGCGATCAGCGCCGCGACCTGTTCCGGTGACACGTCATCGCTGCCGTCGACGTCGACAATCACGCTGGCGGCCGAGGCCTTGCGCGCCTGGATGGCACCGAGAATGACGCCGCCGAGATCGACGTATTGCTGTGCGCTGAGCGATCCTTCCTTGCCAAGCCCGGCAATGATCAGGCGATCGATTCCGATCTTGGCCGGAGCGAGGATTTCGATCGTCGACTTGTATTTGCCTTTGTAGTCGGCGGCGGCGGATGCCTTGCTGATCGAGCTTGCCGACTTCGCTTCGAGTTCGCGCGCCTTGGAGCCGAGATCCAGACCTTCGCCGGCCAATATGACTGCCACCGCCTCGGGATCGGCGCCGAGGGATGCGAAGGTAATTTCAAATCGTTCGGGCATTTCTGAAGAACTCCATCGGGAAGGGATCGCGCGGGACTATTCGCTCGGGTGGACGCGGACGCCGATCCGCAGTCCTGACCCAGCGTCGCCGCGACGCGAGACTGCAGGGAGGGCGAAAACTCGTGGCTGAGTAATCCAACTTAGTCATTCACCGGGGCATGGCAAGCCAGCTTTTAAAAATGCAGCCGCTAAACCTCCAGTTTGTCCTAATGCGTTGTCTTGCATGCTCATTCCACGACCGCATAGCGAGCGCAGCCGAAATTCCGCCACTGTGCTATGGGAGCCGGACAAGGGTAGACGTGCGACTTGCGGCGGGGGCGCCGCGATCAGCGTGGCCGGAGGGGACCGGCGAAGCATGCGAATCTTCTCGAAGTACGTGTTTCGTCAGGCGGCCGGATCGTTCGCTCTAATCATGGTGTCGTTGACGGGCATCGTGTGGATCGCGCTGGCGTTGCGCCAGTTCAACGTCGTGACGAGCCAGGGCCAGGATACCTGGATGCTCATCAAGATGACGTCGCTCGCCGTCCCGAACCTGATGGCGGTCATCGCCCCCTTCTCTTACCTCATTGCAGCGCTTCACACGCTCAACCGGCTCAATACCGACAGCGAGCTCATCGTGATCTCGGCGTCCGGCGCGAAAGTGTGGACAGCCGCGCGTCCCCTATTGCTGCTGGCCTTTCTTGTCAGCATCTTCCTGGCCTTCGTCGGTCACTTTGCGCAGCCCTGGAGTATGCGTCAGTTGCGCGAGTACATGGTGCAGGTCCGAAGCGACCTTCTCACGCAAGTCATTCAGCCTGGCCGGTTCACGAGTCCGGAATCGGGCCTGATGTTTCACATCCGCGACCGTGATGCCGACGGCGAGCTTCTCGGCCTCGTCATGCACGACACGCGCGACAAGACGCAGTCGCAAAGCTATCTCGCAGAGCACGGCACGCTGGTGAAGCAGGACGGTACCGCCTACCTCGTCATGAGCAACGGCCACATCATCCGCCGGACGGACGCCAACGGCGCACCGCAGATCGTCGCCTTCGACAAATACGTCGTCGATCTCGATCGCTTCGAGCCGCAGGACGGCGGCGGGGGCGAGCTGAAGCCGCGCGAACGGTATTTCAGCGAACTCATCAATCCCGAGCCCGGCAGCAAGCTCTATCAGACGCAGCCGGGCCAGTTCCGCTCCGAGTTGCATGAGCGGTTCGTAACTCCGCTGTACCCCATTGCCTTCGCGTTCCTCATCATCGCCTTCGTCGGGCAGGCGCAATCGACGCGCACCAGCCGCATGCAAAGTCTGGTTCTGACGTTCGTCATCGCCGCAACGTGCCGTCTCGCGGGACTTGCGATCACCAATGCGATGGTTCGAAACCCCGGCATGGTGGCCGTGGCTTACAGCTTGCCGATCGGCATGATCCTCTATTCGCTCATCGTTCTCAAACGCGCGGAAAAACAGCGCACAGGCCGCAGCTTGGTGGCGAAACTCAGAGATGGCGGCGCCGCCATCTTTGAGGCGTTGCGGAGTTGGCTCGGTCCTGCGCGGCCGAAGGGAGCGGCGTCATGATCGGGGGGTTCACCCTGTCGCGCTACATCGCGCGGATGTTCATCGTCGCGATCGTGACGACGCTGACGGTCTGCGCGCTGCTGATCTTCATGATCGATTTCGTCGAACTCCTGCGCATGGCCGGAAAATACGGCTCGGTTCCGGGCACGACCCTGGTCCGGATCGCCCTCCTCCGCCTCCCCGCCTATATCGAATTCCTGATCGGCTTCGCCGTGCTCGTCGGCAGCATCAGTGCCCTTATCTATCTGAACCGAAAAAGCGAATTGGCCGTCATGCGGGCGGGCGGCATGTCGGTGTGGCAGTTCCTCGGACCTGGTCTTTTCGTCGGCTTGGCCGTCGGAATTTTTGCGATGGCGATCTTCAATCCGCTGGCGTCGCGAGGCCGCGCTACCGCGGAAAAGCTCTACGCCAAAGCTTTCGGCAACGAAGCCAACCTGTTACGCTCGCAAGGCGGCGGCTCATGGATTCGCCAGAACGGCGCGGACGGCGAGTCCGTTCTCGGAGCGGCGGCGGCCTCGAACCGGGGTCTGACGCTCACCGGTGTGCTCGTCTTCGCATATGATCGCGAGGGGCATTTCTCGGAACGCATCGATGCCGGTAGTGCCGAACTAAAAGACGGCTACTGGGAGTTGCAAGACGCGTGGGTGACGCGCCTGGGCCAGGAGCCGGAAAAATTCAGCTCGTATCTGCTCTCGACCTATCTAACTCCGGACCGTGTGCAGGAAGCTCTAGGGTCCGTCTTCTCGATCTCTTTCTGGGACCTTCCCGAACTCATTCAAGCAGCTGATAAGGCAAAACTTTCAACCGAAGGCCTGCGGGTTCAGTATCAGTCGCTTTTGGTGCGTCCGATGCTGTGCCTCGCAATGGTCCTTTTGGCGGCCACTGTGTCATTGCGGTCATTCCGGTCCGGCGGCATCCAGACTATGGTTGCGACAGGGATGATCGGCGGGGTTGGATTCTTTTTGTTCTCGGAAATTTCACGACAAATTGGCATCGCTGGACTTGCGCCCGCGTGGGTTGCGGCCTGGATGCCGGTTGTCTTGGTACTCGCTATCTCAACGACGGTGCTTTTGCACCAGGAGGACGGCTGAGTGATGCGTGAAGCGCGGACACCGCAAGAGGGTTGCGGAAGGTCACGCGGGGGATCCTGGCGCTTTTCGGCAGCCAGGTTCGCTCGTGCGCTTTCGTGCGTCCTCGTCGCGACGCTCTTCACGATCCATTTTTCCAATTCTGCCCAGGCCGCCGCCAAGCAACCTTCGACGTTCGGCAAGGAAAGCATCTTCGGTAAGGTCAACACTCAAGTTGACCGCACGCAGCCCATGCGCCTGCAGGGCGACCAGCTGATCTACGATAAGGCTGGCAATCGCGTCATCGCGCGCGGCAACGTCGAAATCTATTACAACGACAACATCCTGACGGCGGACGAAGTCGTCTACGATCAGGGCGGCGGAACGCTGACCGCCGTCGGTAACGTTACCCTCAAGGAGCCGCAAGGCAACGTCATCCGCGCCGACCGCTACACGCTGACGGATGATTTCCGCGACGGCTTCGTGCAGTCGCTTTCGGTCGTCTCGCAGGATCAGTCGACGATTACGGCCGATCGCGCCGTGCGCCGCGGCGGCAACGTCAACGAATTCGAGAACGGCCGGTTCACGCCTTGCAAAAGCGATGGCGGAACGCCGCCGCTCTGGTGCCTCAGCGCCGCGCGCATCATTCACGACGCCGACGCCGCGACCATCACGTATCAAGACGCCTACTTCGAGATTTACGGGCAACCGGTGTTTTATCTGCCTTACTTCCAGACGCCCGATCCGTCGGTCAAGCGTAAGTCTGGCTTCCTGACACCGCAGTACGGCAACTCGTCGACGCTCGGTTATATCACCGGTATTCCCTACTATTGGGCGATCGCTCCGAACTACGACCTGACCCTCACGCCGACCTATCTCAGCGACCAGGGGTTGCTGATGCAGGCGGAATGGCGGCACCGACTTGCGAACGGCCAGTACAATGTCAAACTCGCCGGCATTGATCAGAATTACCGCGATCTCCCGTCTGACGGGTCACCCGGCAACATCGACCTCAAGAGCTATGACGGCTTGCGCGGCAGCGTCGAGACGCACGGCGTCTTTTCGCTTTCGAGCTGGTGGAAGTTCGGTTGGGATGTCACGGCGGAAACGGACGACCAGTTCCGCCGCTTCTACAAGCTCGACAGCGCTCTGGTCACCGACCGCGTCAACCAGGTTTATTTGACGGGTCAGTCGGACCGGAACTACTTCAACGCCACGCTGTACCAGTTCCAGGGTTTGCTCAGCACCGACACGCCGCAGACCGAAGGCTACACGCACCCGATCATCAATTATAACTATGTCTTCAACGATCCAGTGCTCGGCGGCGAGCTCAAATGGAATACAAATGCCGTGAGTTTCACGCGCGAAGATGGTTCACCGATCAATCCGATCACCGGTAAGGTCGAAAACGAAAATATGAACCGCGTCATCACGGAGCTGAAGTGGCGCCGCCGCCTAACCGACGCGATCGGTATTAGTTACACGCCGTTCGCGGATGTACGCGGTGACGTTTACTCCTTTGACAATGCGGTTAACCCGACGACCATGCAGTTAAATTCGTCGGATGTGTGGGTCGGCGATTCCCGCAGTGACTCGGTTGCGCGCGGCATCGTCGATGGCGGTATGACAGTCTCATACCCGTGGGTCGCAAACACCGCGAGTGCCAGCCACGTCATCGAGCCGATTGGCCAGATCGTCGTCCACCAGGAAAGCATCCCGCAACGGCAACTGCCGAACGAGGATGCGCAGAGCCTTATCTTCGACGATACGAACTTGTTCGCGACGTCGAAATTCTCGGGCTACGACCGGATTGAAACCGGCACGCGCGCCAACGTCGGCCTGCAGTACACGTTCCAGTCGCACGACGGCGGCTATGCGCGCTTCCTTGCGGGCGAGAGCTATCAGCTCTCGGGCGATAATATCTATCTGAACCCGGGTCGCGATCCGGACGGCAACTACATCTACTCGCCGGTCAGCGGTCTGCAAACGGCACGTTCCGATTACGTACTCGGCGTGTATCTGGCTCCGATCGACGAATTCAGGATCATTTCGCAGAGCCGTTTCGACAAGGACACCATGGACCTCCGGCGCGAAGACGCGGCGATGGTCTTTAACTTCGGGCCTCTATCGACGCAGGTTGGATACAGCTATAACAGCGATGCGATCCTTCTCGATCCGACCGATGCCGATGCCGATCCGGTCCAGCAGGAGCTTCTCGCGTCCGCGACGCTCAGGCTTACCGATCGCTGGAGCGTCGGCGGTATGACGCGCTATGATATCGATAAGGGCGAGCTGCGCTACGACAGCGTTCAGATCAAGTATGCGGATGAATGCTTCGCGCTGACCGCGTCCTATATCGAGTCCAACTACAACGAGCAGACCATCGAGGCCGACCGCACCTTCATGCTGCGCTTCGAGTTGAAGCATCTCGGCGATTTCGCCGCCAAGACCGACGCCCTGGACTTCAACCTTGGCGGAGAAGAGCGGGTTAACTGACGCCCGGCGCTTCGCATAAGCGAAACGAGCCTCGCCTGACGCGAAACAGACCGGATTTTGGCCACTCTTGATGTGGATAAGCCCAAGAGCGCGGGCGCGCCTGCAGTATTCTGCTGGCTTGAGCGATTCGACAGTGGACCTCCTAAGGATGCCGTTTTCACAGCATAGCCGTTTGACTTCGGTTGTCCGTCCGGCTCGGATTGCGGTCGCGGCTGGACTTCTCGCGACGCTCGGCACATTCAGCGCTTTGGCCCAAGGCGGCACCGTCGCGGTCACCGGCGACGGCACCGGCGGGCTCCTCGGCGCACCCGCCGTCGGCAATCCCGACGGCGCCGCTGACAAGGCAACGGACAAGAAGGGCCGTAAGAAGTCGGCTCCCGCGGCGAAAGGCAAAGGCTCCGAGACGGCGAGCCGCGAGCCCGTATCGTCCGATCCGGTCGGCGGCGAGAACGTGATCGAGGTGCTCGTCAACGACGAGCCCGTCACGGGTTTTGAAGTCGACCGCCGCGCCATGCTGCTCAGCGGGACCGGCGTGCAGGCTCAAGCCAAAGCCAATTTCGAAGCCATCATCAAAAATCCGAAGACGACGGAACGCCTGAAGGCGCTGCTCAACCAGGTCGTGCAGGCCAACCAGGGCAAATCGCGCGATGAAATCATCGCCATCTTCGAGAAGAAGAAAAAAGACTTCGGCATGAACCTGCAGCGCGAGGCGTTCGAGAGCGCGCGCAAGGCATCGTTGCCGGCTGTCAAAAAACAGGCGGTCGAGGAATTGATCGACGAACGGTTGAAGCTGCAGGAAGCGAAAAAGCAGAGCGTCACGATCGAAGACTCCGAGGTCGACCGTGTCGTGGCCGGCATTGCCGAGCGCAACAAGATGACGCTCGATCAGTTCGCCAAACAGGTTGGCGGCAGCATCGATCCGATGAAGAGCCGCATCCGCGCCGCCCTTTCATGGAATGAAGTCGTGCGGCGACGCTTCGGGCCTCTGATCAACGTCAATACCAAGGACGTCGACAAGATGGTGGCGACGGCGGCCGGCACGGCACAAGAAGATGTTGAGTTGCAGATCCAGCGCGTGCAAATCATGCTTCCGAAAAAGATGGAAGAGCATGGCATCGCGCAGCGCATCGAGGAAGCCGAAAAAGTCCGGTCGCGATTTACCGATTGCAAGTCAACGGCGGCGGCTGCGACCGGCATTGCAGGCGCGAAATTCGAGAACATCGGCAAAAGGAAATCCTCGACGCTTCCTGAGCCGACCCGTACACTCCTGCTCAACGCAAGCGACGGAGAGATGTTGCCGCCAAGCGTCGGCGACGGCGCGGTCGAGCTTTACGTTGTCTGCGGGCGCGACTCCGTCAAAACCGACGCCGACAAGCGCACGCAGGCCGAGGGCGAGTTGAAGCAGAAAGAGTTCGAAGTCATGGCGCGGCGCTACCTCAAAGACCTTCGCGAAGACGCTCACATCGAGTACCGCTGACCATGGCCGCTCTCACGAGCGCGCGACTTCTGCCTCTCGCACTCACGATGGGGGACCCTGCGGGGATCGGACCGGAAATCGCAATTCGCGCCTGGCGCGACCGGGAGAAGAGCGCGCTTCCGCCGTTCGCCGTCTTCGCCGATCTCAACCTCATGCGCGCAACGTGCCGTTCGTTTGGCATCGATTGCGACATCGTCTCGATTGCCGATGCGGGCGCCGCGGCCGACGTGTTTCCCCGAGCTTTGCCGATCGTCGACGTGCCGCTGGTCCGAGCGGCGGAAGCCGGCAGTCCCGATTCCTGCAACGGCCCAGCGGTCATTCTCGCGATCCGGCGCGCCGTTGAAGCGGTTGCGGCGGGACAGGCGTCCGCCGTCGTCACGAACCCGATTGCAAAGTCGGTGCTCTACGACGCGGGCTTTCAGTATGCGGGGCACACGGAATATCTCGGCGCGCTCGCGAGCGAACTCTGGCCAGCAGAGCCCGCCGATCCGGTCATGATGCTGGCCTCCCCCGAACTCCGCGTCGTTCCCGTGACGATCCACGTGCCGCTTAAATCGGTGCCATTGCTGCTGACGTCAGAGAAAATCGTCAAGACCGCGCGCATCGTGGCGGCGTCACTGAAGCGCGATTTCGGAATTGCGGCTCCGCGTCTCGTCGTAACGGGTCTCAACCCGCACGCGGGCGAGGACGGTGCGCTTGGCAGCGAAGATCGCGATATCATCGCGCCCGCGATTGCGGCACTCCAATCAGAAGGCATCGACGCGACCGGCCCGCACTCCGCCGACACGCTGTTTCATGCGGCGGCGCGCGAAACGTATGATGCGGCGATTGCGATGTACCACGATCAGGCGCTGATCCCGATCAAGACGCTAGCGTTCGACTCCGGCGTCAACGCGACGCTCGGGCTGCCGTTTGTCAGAACGTCGCCGGATCATGGGACGGCGTTCGGCATCGCGGGCAAGGGCACCGCATCACCTGCCAGCCTGATCGCAGCGATGAAACTCGCTGCCGAAATGAGCACGCGGCGCGCGCGCCCCGTTGCTTCGTGACCCCCATGACGGCTCCCGACGGACTTCCGCCTCTTCGCGACGTGATCGAGCGCCATGGGCTCGCGGCGAAGAAATCGCTCGGGCAGAATTTTCTGCTCGACCTCAATCTCACCCGCAAGATCGCGCGCGCCGCGGGCGACATCAGCAACAGCACCGTCGTCGAAATCGGCCCTGGCCCCGGTGGCCTGACGCGCGCGCTGCTGATCGAGGGTGCCAAGAACGTCATTGCGGTCGAGCGCGACGAGCGATGCCTGTCGGCGCTCGACGAAATCGCGCTGCGATATCCTGGCCGGCTCAAAGTTCATTCCGGCGATGCGTTGAAAGTCGATTGGTCGGAGCTCATCGCGGGTGCGCATCCGGTCACGATCGCTGCGAACCTGCCCTACAACATCGCATCGCTGCTGCTCGTCGAATGGCTTGAGACGGAGCCTTGGCCACCGTGGTTTAATCGCATGGTGCTGATGTTCCAGCGCGAAGTCGCCGAGCGCATCATCGCCGCGCCACGCACGAAAGCTTACGGTCGGCTTTCCGTGCTCGCGCAGTACCGGACCGAGGCTCGGATCGTCATCAACCTGCCGCCCGAAGCCTTCACGCCGCCGCCGAAAGTTTCGTCCGCCGTGGTCGACTTTCGCCCGATCCCGGCGTCGGAGCCCCGATGCCGCGTTACGACGCTCGCGCGCGTCACGGCCGCTGCGTTCGGCCAGCGCCGGAAGATGTTGCGGTCAAGCCTGAAACAGCTGACGCCGATGGCCGAGCTTCTGCTGCGCGAAGGCGGGATCGCGCCCGAGCGTCGCGCGGAAGATCTATCGGTCGAGGAATTCGCGCGCCTCGCCGCGATCTTCGACCGTGGCGACTGGGAGCAGCAGACCTAGAGCACCGCCTGCATGTCGCGCACGAAGTCGGATAACCCAAGAAGCCGGTCGCGCTTCAACCGTTCGGCGATCAGGATGGCGTGCACGGCGGCGACGCTTTTTTCGATCTCGGTGTTGACGATCACATAATCGTACTCGGCCCAATGGCTGATTTCCGACGAAGCCGCGGACATGCGCCGGGCGACCGTTTCAGCGGAGTCCTGCGCGCGCGACTTCAACCGATCCTCGAGAACATGGCCCGACGGCGGCAGCACGAACACGAGCACGACGTCGCCCTTGAGCTTCTCCGAGAGTTGCTGCGCCCCCTGCCAATCGATGTCGAACAGCACGTCCTTTCCGGCATCGATCGCGGCTTCGACCGGCTGGCGCGGCGTGCCGTAGTGATTATCGAAGACGCGCGCCCATTCGAGAAGCTCGCCGCGCGACTTCATCTGTTCGAACGGATCGTGATCGACGAAGTGATAATCGACGCCGTCACGCTCGCCGGGACGCGGCGCGCGCGTCGTGACGGACACCGACATTTCGATATTGCTGTCGGCGGCCAGCAGGCGGCGGGCGAGCGTCGTCTTTCCGGCCCCCGAGGGCGACGAAATAATAAAGAGCAGGCCACGCCGTGCGATGTGGGGTTCGGTTGCCGCGACGCTCATCGGATGTTGTAATTCCCCGCTGACATTCTATTCGACATTCTGGCTATTCGACATTCTGGACCTGCTCGCGAAACTGGTCGATGACCGTCTTGAGTTGCAGACCGAGGCGCGTGATGTCGACGGCGTTCGCCTTCGAGCACAGCGTGTTGGCCTCGCGGTTGAATTCCTGCGCGAGGAAATCGAGCTTGCGGCCGACCGATCCGCGTTCGGCCAGAATATCGCGGGCAGCGGCGACGTGAGCCGCCAGACGCTGCAATTCCTCTTCGACGTCGGCGCGCGTTGCGATCAGCACAGCTTCCTGATGAAGACGCTGGTCATCGAGCGCCGCCGTCGCATCGACGAGACGGCCGATCGCGTCCCTCAAACGGGTCATGATCGCTTCCGGCGCCCGCGACGGGGACGCCCGCACCGCTGCCGCCAACTGATCGATCTGCGAGATCTGATCGTGAATGACGCCGCCTAAACGCGCGCCTTCCGCACGGCGGGCCTCGCCGAGCTTTTCAAGCGCGACGTCAAGGTTTTGCGTAATCGCTTTTTCGCGAACCGCGCGCGCCGCGACGTCTTCGATTGCCTGATCGGACATCTCAAGCACGCCCTTGATCATCAGAAGCTGCGCCGCGTCGGGCTTGGTCGCGCCGCTCAGCGTCGAGACGCGGTCCGCCGCCTTGATGACGTCGGCCAGCACCTGCTCGTTCAAGCGGATGGCGCCGTTCGTCTGCTGCTTCTCGATCGACAGCGACAGCGAGATGCTGCCGCGCGCGAAGCGTTTGGCGACGGCGTCTCGCGCTGGAATTTCAAGCGCCTCGTATCCTGGAGGAAGTCGCAGGCGGACGTCGAGCCCGCGGCCGTTGACGCTCCGCGCTTCCCAGATCCAGCTCAGGCCGTCGGTTGATCCGTCTGCACGTGCAAAGCCGGTCATGCTGGAAATTGTCATCGAGGGAGGTCTCGCCTGTATTTTTACGCGGCGCGCAACTTACCGGGTCGTGGCAGATACGCCAACCCGAACCGGCAGAGCCGTCTCTTGTTTCTTGGTTACTGCTTCTTCGGCTTGCGGACTGGGAGCGGAACGTCGGCCGTCTCCGTGGCTGCTCCCGGCGCCGCTCCTTGGGCCTGATCCGATGCCGCAGCAGCGCCATCACCGCCCGTTGCCGCGCCGGTGGTCGCCTGATTTTGCGCGGCCTTGGCGTTTTTTCGAGCCTGCTGGACAGCCTTGCCCTTACGCGCCTGCTCCTTGGCGGCGGCATCGGGCTTAGCTTGCGGGATCGGCGCGCTGTTGTCATCCGCCTTGCCGTCATCGGCGCCGTCCGCCTGCTTGGCACGTTGTTTCTCGACCTCGCGCCATTTCTGGACTGCCGAGTTGTGATCCTTCAGCGTCTCGGAGAATGCATGTCCTCCGGTGCCATCGGCGACAAAATAGAGATCGGACGACTGCGCGGGATGCAATGCGGCCTGCAGCGCGGACTTGCCGGGATTACAGATCGGCCCCGGCGGCAGACCGTTGACCTGATACGTGTTGTATGGCGACTTCGTTTCGATATCGAACTTCGTGATGCCACGTCCCAGCGCGCCTTGCCCGCCGACGATGCCGTAAACGATGGTCGGATCGGATTGCAGCCGCATGCCCTTCTTCAGGCGATTGTAGAAAACGGAGGCGACGCGATCGCGCTCATCGGCGCGGCCGGTTTCCTTTTCGACGATCGACGCGAACGTCACCAATTCATCGGCGGACTTGATCGGCAGGCTCGGATCGCGGCCCTCCCAGAGCGCGCCGAGCGCCTTTTCCATTTCGACCTGCATCCGTTCCAGGATCTCCTGTCGCGGCGTGCCCTTTGAGAAATAATAGGTATCCGGCAAGAGCGAGCCTTCCGGAGGCACCCTGGTAACCTCACCGCTGAGGCTCGGCTCGGCTTTCAGCCGTTCGACGATCTGTTCGCTCGTCAGACCTTCCGGCAGCGTCGCCTTGTAGAGGATCGATTTGCCGTCGGAGAGCGTATCGATCACGTCGCGGATCGACGCGTGCTCCCTGATTTCATATTCGCCGGCTTTCAGCTCGCCATTCTTTCGCTGGCCGAAAAAATTCTGCATCAGGTGGCCGCCGACGAACGTCCAGCGATTGGAAATGATGCCGTCTTTCTCGAGGCGTTCGGCAATGGCGATCCGCCCCTCGCCCTTCGGGATGATGACGACGCGCGGCGCGTCGAGGGGACCGGGGTTTTCGTATTGATTGTAGATCGTGAACGACATGCCGCCGACGAACAGCATGACAATCAGAGAGACCGTCAGCACACCGCTGATGACGCGAACGGTCGTCGACAGGACGCGCGACGGCTCGCGCGCGTCGAGGCCGCGCGGCCGTCGTGGCGCACGGCCGGGCTCAAGACGTTCGGCTGGGCTTCGTGCTCCGGCGGTGCGGGCGGTCTTGCTCCCGTCCGGGCGTCGTCTTTGCTGACTCATGGTACTCAGAGCGTTTCCCTTGAAGAAGCGGCAGCGAGCGATTGAGACTAGCTCAATCCCACACACTTCATCAGCCCCGCCCCCCGGCGGACGCTCAACGCAAAATGTGGCAAAACGGCGAAGTCCGGCGGTGTTTACGCCGCCCGTCGCAAAACTAAGCACGCATTGGTGCCGCCAAAGCCGAACGAGTTCGACAGCGCGATATTGATGTCACGCTTTTTGGGCGTATATGGCACGAGGTCGATCGCCGTCTCAACCGATGGCGTGTCGAGGTTGAGCGTCGGCGGTGCAATGTTATCGCGGATCGCGAGGGTCGAGAAAATCGCCTCGACCGCACCGGCGGCGCCAAGCAGATGGCCGATCGCGGATTTCGTCGACGACATCGCAAGCTTGCCGGCCGTGTTGCCGAACAGGCGTTCAACGGCCTTGAGCTCGATCTCGTCGCCCATAGGGGTCGACGTGCCGTGCGCGTTGACGTAGTCGATCTCGCTCGGCGCGACGGAAGCGCGGGCGAGCGCCATCTTCATGCACCGGTAGGCGCCGTCGCCGTCTTCGGCAGGCGCCGTGATGTGGAATGCGTCGGCCGACATGCCGTAGCCGATCACCTCGGCATAGATCGTGGCGCCGCGCGCCTTGGCGTGCTCGTAGCTTTCGAGAACGACGACACCCGCGCCCTCGCCCATTACGAACCCGTCGCGATCCTTGTCGTAGGGACGCGAGGCTTTCGTCGGCGTATCGTTGAAGCCCGTGGACAGCGCACGGCAGGCGGCAAAGCCCGCCATCGCGATCCTGCAGATCGGGCTTTCCGATCCGCCCGCCACCATCACGTCGGCGTCGTCGAGTGCGATGATGCGCGCCGCGTCGCCGATTGCGTGCGTGCCGGTGGCGCAGGCCGTCACAACCGCGTTGTTCGGTCCGCGCAGGTTATGCATGATCGAGACATAGCCGCCCGCGAGATTGATCAGCCGCCCCGGAATAAAGAACGGCGAGACTCGGCGCGGCCCCTTTTCCTTAAGCAGGATCGAGGTGTCGGCGATGCCCGACAGTCCGCCGATGCCGGAGCCGATCAGAACGCCGGCGCGCTCCTGGGCTTCGGCCGTCTCGAATTTCAGGCCGGAATCGCGAATGGCCTGAGAGGCAGCCGCGACGGCGTAGATGATGAAGTCGTCGACTTTGCGCTGCTCTTTCGGCTCCATCCAATCGTCGGCATTGAACTTGCCGTCCGCCGTCGCGCCGCGCGGGATGAAATTGGCGATCTGGCAGGTGATGTCGGAGACTTCGAACTCTTCGACGCGCCGCGCGCCGCTTTGCCCCGCGAGCAGATTTTTCCAGGCTGCCTCAACACCGCAGCCAACGGGGGACACAATACCCATTCCTGTGATGACAACTCGGCGCATGGCTTCTTCTTGCTTGGCTGTTGGAAACGAAGGTCGATCGCAATCAGCATATGAAGGGGGCCGGTTGTCCCAGCCCCCTTCAAATCCAATCCGATCGGCGCGATTGGCCGCGCCTCAAACCTGCGGATGAACGAGGGCCATCAGGCCGCGCTGGCGTTCTTCTCCAAAAACTTCACGGCGTCGCCGACGGTCAGGATGTGCTCAGCGGCATCATCGGGAATCTCGCATCCGAATTCTTCTTCGAACGCCATCACCAGCTCAACCGTATCTAAGCTATCCGCGCCAAGGTCGTCGATGAAGCTGGCGTTGTCCGTGACCTTATCGGCCTCGACGCCAAGATGCTCTACGACAATTTTCTTCACGCGCTCTGCAACATCGCTCATCGTCAATCCTCGTGTCTTTCTATTATTCGGCGTGCCTCAATGGCCCGCTCCGATCGCTCTGCAGAACCCGCTGGAAACCGCATGCCTGTTTTCAACTTTAAGGGAAATTTAGCCTGCTCGGATAGGGGCTCGCGTCCGTTTTCAGAAGTCTTTTCTTTGGTCCCCGTAGCGTGAGTCTTACCTCGGAGTACCGTATTCGCGTAACGCTATGCTGGTTTGTCCCCAGCTTCGCGCCGTCCCGAAGGCGCGCTTTCCTCGCCTCAAAACCGTGGTGTCGTTAACACGTTTACGTGGCCTTGCAAAGCATACGGTGACGCAGCTCCGCAAGCTCATGGAGGACGCGAGCAAAACCCAGGAAATTGAAGCTCTGCCGTCGTTTACCATCGTTTCCGATCGGGATCAGACCATGGCCATGCCGCCGTTGATGTGCAGCGTCTGGCCGGTCATGTAGCCGCCTTCGTTCGACGCGAGATAGAGGCAGCCGGCGGCGATATCCAGCGGTTCGCCGAAGCGCTGCGACGGGATGATCTGCGCGATGTCGCCCTTCTGCTTGTCGGTCAGGACGTCCGTCATCGCCGTCTTGATGAAGCCCGGCGCGACGCAGTTCGCGGTGATGCCGCGCGAGGCGACTTCGCGTGCGAGCGATTTGGTCATTCCGATCATACCGGCCTTGGAAGCGGCGTAGTTGCCCTGCCCCGGATTGCCGAAAACACCCGACACGGAGGCGATATTGATGATGCGGCCGTAACCTGTCTTGGACCGCATCATGTGACGGGATGCGGCACGGCACAGCATGAACGTCGACGTCAGGTTGACGGCGATGACGTCGTCCCACTGGTCGTCTTTCATCACCATAAACAGGTTGTCTTTCGTCAAGCCCGCGTTGTTGACGAGAATGTCGAGGCGGCCGCCGAGAACTTTCACGGCTTCGTCGATCAGCTTCGCGACGCTCGCGCGATCGGCAAGATCGCAGGGGAGAACATGCACGCGATCGCCGAGTTCCTTGGCGAGTTCCTCGAGCGCCGCGACTTTGCGGCCCGAGATGGCGACCGTCGCGCCCGCCTTGTGATAGACGCGCGCGATTTCGGCGCCGATGCCGCCGGTGGCCCCCGTCACGAGCGCCGTTTTACCAGTCAGATCGAACATGAATTCTCCTTCAAGCATTGAGTGCGGCGAGCGCCGCGTCGATGTCGGCGGGGGCGCCGAGGCTCACGGCGCTGGCCGAGGCCGCAGTTCGTTTCACGAGACCGGCAAGGACTTTGCCGGCACCGATTTCGTAGAATTCCGTCACGCCGTTTTCGGCCATCGCGGCGATGCATTCGCGCCAGCGCACGGTGCCCGTCACCTGCTCGACAAGGCACTTCCTGATTTCATCGGGATCGGAAATCGGCGCGGCCAGCACGTTGGCAATCACGGGAACAACGGGCGTGTTCACCGTCACCTTCGCGAGAGCTTCGGCCATCGCATCGGCGGCGGGTTGCATCAGCGCGCAGTGGAAGGGTGCGGAGACGGGGAGCGGCACGGCGCGGCGGACGCCGTATTTTTTTCCAATCTCGGCGACGCGATCGATCGCGGTCTTGTGTCCGGAGAGCACGATCTGCGTCGGATCGTTATCGTTGGCGACCTGGCAGACATCGCCTTGCGCGGCTTCGGCGGCAACCTTCTCGGCCGCTTCGGCTCCGACGCCAAGAAGCGCCGCCATCGCGCCGACGCCGACAGGCACCGCTTTCTGCATCGCCTGACCGCGAAGTTTCAAAAGGCGCGCGGCGTCGGCGAGTGAAAATGCTCCGGCGGCGGCGAGCGCGGAATATTCGCCGAGCGAATGTCCGGCGACAAACTTGACCCTGTCGGCGAGCGAAAAGCCCTTTTCCTTTTCGAGAACCCGCATGACGGCCATCGACACGGCCATCAGCGCCGGTTGGGCGTTCTCGGTCAGCGTCAGGGTTTCCTTGGGGCCTTCCCACATGATGGTCGAGAGTTTCTGGCCCAGCGCGTCATCGATCTCGTCGAATACGGCCTGTGCGGACGGAAAGGCTTCGGCAAGCGCCTTGCCCATTCCGACGTCCTGGCTACCCTGTCCGGGAAAGATGAATGCGCGTGCCATTGATCTTGCGACTTTCCGCTCGTTTCGCCGTTCGTCTGTTTTGCGACAGACGCGGCGGCCTTAGTCCACGCCGATCTGCCCGGTGTCAAGAGCGGCAGATAACAGCTGGCGAACGCAAGATGGCGAGAAAATGCCGTCACTCTGCAGGCTTGAGTTCGCTCAAAAGATCATTGAGATCCAACGTTTTGGTGAACATGGCGAGATCGCCTGCGGCGTCGCGTGGCCAGGCCGTCGCGGGCCTGTCCCAATAGAGTTCGACACCGTTGCCGTCGGGATCGTCGAGGTAAAGCGCTTCGCTGACGCCATGATCGCTAGCGCCAGTCAGTCTTATGCCCGCCTGCATCAGTCTGCGCAGCGCATCGGCTAGTGCCGCCCGCGTCGGATAGAGCACCGCAACGTGATAGAGGCCCGTCGTGCCCGGAGGCGGTGGCGTTCCTCCCCGGCTCTCCCAGGTGTTGAGACCGATGTGGTGATGATAGCCGCCCGCCGATATGAAGGCCGCCTGTGTGCCATAGCGCTGCGTCAGCTCAAACCCGAGCACGCCGCAATAGAAGCCGAGCGCGCGTTCGATATCGGCGACCTTCAGATGGACGTGCCCAATCCTGACACCGGGATCGATCGGCTTTGCATCGCCTGTTGTCTCCGCGCGCACCGCATTCATCGCTCTGCCTCGCATGCCTAGAGTGGACCAGCGATGAGATGGGCCGGCAATGTGGCTCGGGCAAGCTCTTTGGCGATCCGCCTTCGTTTTGACGAAGCACATATGCTAAATTCGAGCGCCGCTTGAGTAGGCTGCGGAGAGGCCGTAGGCTTCTTGTCAGCAGGATTTGCCCGGCGGTCTCGGGCGATGAACCTGATCCAAAGCAAACGTGCGCGATCTGATGATGCTCGCCGAAATCCGCCGCATCGCGACCGACGCCGCACGCGCGAAACTTGAAGCTGCGGCGAGTCTCGAGCGGGCTCGCGGCGAGCAGGCCGCACTGCGCGCCCTGAACAACGCGGCGCGGCTTCTCAAAGGCAATCCGGAGTTGATGAACCTGCGCCCGCTGTAGGCGCTGTCGGGCGCAAATGGCAAATCGGCGCCGACCCTGGTTCTATCGGGCGGCGCCGGTATTCTTCCGGTGCAAGCGACGCCAGCGGACGACGCCGCCGGCGACGAAACCTGAACCGGCTTCTTCTACGTGCGAACGGTCTGTGCACGTGAATCGAGAGACCATCAGGTCTCGACCGTCTCAACCTCGCAGAGTTCGCCGTCGATCAGATCGAAGAGGACATCTTCGCCCGAGGTCTCCGCCTGGGCGAGGGCTTCGACGAGATCGTCGTCGATCGGTGCGACCTTGAGCGTGGAGGCGTCCGTTGACGAACCCAGTTCCTGGATCGTGGCCTCGCCCTCCGACCGGGCAGCCTCTTCGGTCTCCTCGATCGCCCAGATGGTTTCCTCGGTATAAGCAGCGAACTTCATGGTCGGTTCTCCCTCGACGCGCCGGGTGAGGCGTTTTGAATTGCCCGTTAGGCCATGATTCCCCGGTACCCGCGACGACAGTCGAGCGTTTGTCGACGAAGAAATTACGCGGGTGCGGCAGCCAAGCCGCAAAGTCGCGCCCGGCTGGCGGCGGCAAGCCTTGCGGGTCAGGCCAAATCCTGTATAAGCGCGCTTTCCGCTCCGGTTGGAGGCTGATCGGGGGCTTGAGTTGCATTTCGAACGAAATGCAACTGAGAGGCGTTTTTCGACGTCGTCCCCCAGTGTCTTCTCCTGATGGGTACCAGATCGGCCTTTCTCGGGCCTGATTGGGGCTTTGCGCCGGAGGGAAACGACCCGCGTTGAAAAACGCGATAACTCGAACCGAAAGGCCATCGTATGCCGCTTTACGAGCATACGTTCCTGGCGCGCCAGGACGTGACCCAAGCTCAAGTCGAAGCCCTGATGAAGGAATTCCAGGGCGTCGTCGAAGAAGGCCAGGGCAAAGTCGCCAAGCAGGAATATTGGGGACTGAAGAACCTCGCTTTCAAGATCAAGAAAAACCGCAAGGCCCACTACGCCTTCTTCAATATCGAAGCGCCGCCCGCAGCGGTGACCGAGATGGAACGGCGCATGGGCATCAATGCCGACGTCATCCGCTTCCTGACCATTCGCGTCGACGAACTCGAGACCGAGCCGAGCATCCAGATGCGCAAGCAGGATCGCGACGAACGCGGTGATCGCGGCTTCGGCGGCGGTGGACGTGGCGGCCCGCCGCGCGGTGATCGCGGTGGTTTCGGCGGTGGCCGTGAAGGCGGCTCGACGTTCCGCTCGCGCCCACCCAGAGACGGCGACCGCGGTCCGCGTCCGCCTCGTGACGGAGAGGTGCCGCGCGCTCCTCGCCCGCCGCGTGATTCAAATCCTGGCTCGGAGGGCTGATCCATGGCTGAAATCGCTTCCAGTGGCGGCGGTGCCCGCCGTCCGTTCCAGCGCCGTCGCAAGACCTGCCCGTTCTCGGGTGATGGTGCTCCCAAAATTGACTACAAAGACGTGCGCACGCTCGGCCGCTACATTTCCGAGCGCGGCAAGATCGTGCCGAGCCGCATCACTGCCGTCTCGGCGAAGAAGCAGCGCGAACTGGCGCAGGCCATCAAGCGCGCCCGCTTCCTCGGATTGCTGCCTTACGTGATTAAGTAAAATCGTTCGCGCCTTGCGGCCAGCGCGCGGAACGCGTGTCGCAAGGCGCAAACGAAAACTCCGTTGGGTCGGAACGGGAAACCGGATCCGGCTCTAACCGCTCGACATGCGGGACAGCAGGCGATGCCGACGAACGTTTTTCTTCTTGCCATTGCGGCGGGTATTATTTCCGCGGTCGTCTTCACGTCGGCGACGACGGGAGCGGTGGTGCTCCGCGTCGTGCTTTTCCTGCTGACGCCGCTCTCCCTCTATCTCGCAGGTCTCGGGCTCGGGGTGATCGCGGGCGCGATCGCCGCCATCACGGCGACGACGGCGGTGATGCTGATCACCAATCCGCTGACAGCGGAAATCTATGCCATCAGCACGGCTATCCCGGCTTTCATCTGCACGCGCTTCACACTGATGAGCCGTGGACCAGAAGGCGAGCGCGAGTGGTATCCGATCGGACGTATCGTCGTCATCGCGGCGCTGTTCGCGGGTCTTTTCGCGATGCTGGCGCTGATCCTGATGGGCGGCGACATCGAAACGCTGACGAAGATGCTTCGCGGTGCCGTCCAGGCCTTCGTCAAGTCCGAGCTGTCGCAAATTCCGGGCGCTCCGGCGATCGGCGAAGCGGAAATCGATCAAATCACGGGTTCGACGCTCTCGACACTGCCGTGGGCGCTGGGGCTGCTGGCGATGGCGACGATCCTGCTCAACCTCTGGCTTGCCGGCCGGATTACGCTGGCGTCCGGACGGCTCGTCCGCCCATGGCCGGATCTCGCACAATTCAAGATGCCGGCCGGGGCAACGCTCGTTCTATTCGTTGCGATCGGCCTGACGTTCAGCGGCGGAATGACCGGACTGCTCGCAGCCGGCGTCGCGGCGCCGTTCACGCTCGCATTCGCGCTCGTCGGACTTGGCCTCGTGCATGTGCTGACTCGCGGCTCGCCGTGGCGAAGCTTCATTCTGAGTTCGCTCTATATCGGTGCAATCCTGATACCGCACATCGGATTGCTCCTGGCCCTCGTCGGGCTCGCGGAAACCGTCTTCGGCTACCGCACCGCCGGAAAGCCGCCCGTACCACCGACTTGAAATTTCATCCAATCAAACAAACCAAATCAAAAAAGGAGCCATAATCATGCAAGTCATCCTGCTTCAACGCATCGGCCGCCTCGGCCAGATGGGCGACGTCGTCAACGTCAAGGACGGTTACGCGCGCAACTTCCTGCTGCCGCAGAAAAAGGCGCTGCGCGCAACCGACGACAACAAGAAGGTGTTCGAAGGCCGCCGCGCGCAGCTCGAGGCCGAGAACCTCGCGCATAAGGCGGATGCCGAAGCGGTTTCGAAGAAGCTTGACCGGCAGACCTTCATCATCATTCGCGCCGCCGGCGACACGGGCCAGCTCTACGGGTCCGTATCCACGCGCGACATTGCCGAGACGATCAGCGCGGGCGGCTTCACCGTCAACCGCAACCAGATCATCCTCGACAAGCCGATCAAAGCGCTTGGTCTCAATCCGGCGAGGGTTCAGTTGCATCCGGAAGTCGTCAGCAGCGTTTCGCTCAACATCGCGCGCTCGCAGGACGAAGCCGACAAGCAGGCGCGCGGCGAAAACGTCGCGGTCGTCAAGGAGGAAGCGCTGGAACTCGAGACGTTCAATCCGGACGCCGTGTTCGAAGAAGGCCGCACGGCCGAAACCTCGGAAGACGCCGATAATTCCTGATCCGGCAACACCTGATCCACGTGCGGATCAGGTTGCACCAGCAGGCGTGGCTGTTGCTCGATTCGCAACGGCCAAGCCTTTCCGTCTCGTGGTGTTAATAACGGGGACGGAAGCGCGAAGCATCACTGCGGGTGAAGAGGCGGGAAGCGGAATCTGCTAGCGTCCCGCGCATGGCAGATCCCGCAGTCCTCGCAACCGAGAAGCTCAAGCAGGCTGGCTCGGCAAATGAACCGCTGACCTTCCGTCAGCCCCCGCATAACCTGGAAGCCGAGCAGGCGCTTTTGGGCGCGATCCTCGTCAACAACGAGGCGCTCGATCGCGTTTCCGGGTTTCTTTCTCCCGATCATTTCTTCGATCCGCTGCATGGGCGCATCTTCGAAACGCTCGCGGCGCTAATCCATGCCGGCAAGACGGCGACGCCTATCACGGTCAAGACGTTCTTCGAAAACGTCGAGCCGATCGATGCGACGATGACGGTGCCACAATATCTCGGCCGCCTCGCCGCCAACGCCACGACGATCATCAACGCCGCCGAGTACGGCCGCACCATCTATGATCTCGCGACGCGCCGCTCGCTGATTCTGATCGGCGAGGACATGGTCAACACGGCATACGAGAGCACCGTCGACAATGCGCCGCGCGCACAAATCGAAGATGCCGAGGGGCGTCTCTACTCGCTCGCCGAGCAGAACAAGTATGGCAAGGGCTTCGAGACCTTCAAGTCGGCGCTGACGACAGCGATCGAGATGGCGAACAGCGCGTTCCAGCGCTCCGGTCATCTTTCGGGTGCTTCGACGGGTCTTGCGGATTTGGACAACAAGCTCGGCGGCCTGCAGCGTTCCGACCTCATCATTCTCGCGGGCCGTCCTTCGATGGGCAAGACGGCGCTCGCAACGAACATCGCCTACAACGTCGCCAAGGCTTATCGCGCCGGACAGCGCCCCGATGGAACGGCGGAGACCACGGATGGCGGCATCGTCGGGTTCTTCTCCCTCGAAATGTCGTCGGAACAGCTCGCAACGCGTATTCTCGCCGAACAGGCCGAAATCAGCTCGGAGAAAATCCGGCGCGGCATGATCAACGAGGAGGAGTTCCGCAAGCTCGCCGGCGTCGCCAACGAGATGTCGCGCATTCCGCTCTACATCGACCAGACGGGCGGCATCACGATCGCGCAGCTTTCCGCTCGGGCGCGCAAGCTCAAACGGCAGCACGGCCTCGATCTGCTCGTCGTCGACTATTTGCAGTTGCTCGCAGGCTCGAAAGCGCGCAGCGACAACCGCGTGCAAGAAATCACCGAGATCACCACGGGCCTCAAGGCGCTCGCCAAGGAACTGGCTGTGCCGGTCATCGCGTTGTCGCAGCTCTCGCGTCAGGTCGAGCAGCGCGAAGACAAGCGCCCGCAGCTGTCCGACCTGCGTGAATCGGGCTCGATCGAGCAGGACGCCGACGTCGTGATGTTCGTCTTCCGCGAGGAATATTACATCGAACGCACGAAGCCTGCCGAAGGAACGCCCGAATTTGCCGATTGGATGACCAAGATGAGCGCGGCGTCAGGCAAGGCCGAGGTCATCATCGGCAAGCAGCGTCACGGCCCGGTGGGCACGGTCGAATTGTCGTTCGAAGGGCAGTTCACGCGCTTTGGCAATCTGGCGCGGGACTATATGTTGCCTTCGCATTAGGGTTTGGGCTGGGAAGGAACGGATGACGGTGAACGCACGCATGTCGGGCTCGCTGGCGGGCGCCACCGGCACGATCACCGTCGATCTCGCGCAGATCGCCACCAACTGGAAAGCTTTGGCGGCGAAAGTCGCGCCCGCTCGGTGCGCGGCCGTCGTCAAGGCCGATGCCTATAGCCTCGGCGCCGAGCGCGTCATCGCGGTGCTCAGGCAGGCCGGATGCACCACCTTCTTCATCGCTACTCCTGATGAAGCCGAGATTGCGAGAAAGCTCGCGCCGGATGCTCAAATCTTTGCGCTCGACGGATTGGTCGGCGACGCGGCGACTGCCTTTGCGAACCAAGGCGTGATGCCGGTTCTCTCGACGCTCGACGATATCGCGAGCTGGGCGGCTCTCTCCCGGATGCGCGGTGAAGCACTTCCTGCCGCCATTCACATCGACACGGGGCTGAACCGGCTCGGCCTGCCGGTGCGCGACGTCCGCCGCTTAGCCGCAGATACGAGCACATTGGCGAGCCTTCGGCTCGAACTCGTAGTGAGTCATCTCGCCTCGGCGGACAATCCGCGCGATCCGAAGAATCGCGATCAGCTCCTGGCGTTCGAAACGCTGACGGCGCTCTTTCCGGGCGTGCCCAGAAGTCTCGCGGCGTCCGACGGGTTGATGCTCGGTCCGGCTTATCATTTCGATCTCGTGCGCCCGGGATACGCGATTTATGGGGGACAGGCTTCGCAGCTTGCCCCGGCGCCGGTCAGGCCAGCCGTCCGGGTCGCCGCACGCATTCTCGCGGTCGCCGACGTCGCGCCCGGCGAGACCGTCGGCTATTCGGCGACGTGGCGCGCCAAGCGGCCGAGCCGCATCGCGACGATCGCAGCGGGCTACGCCGACGGCGTGCCGAGAAATTCCAGCGCGCCGGATGGGCGGCCGGGCGGGCACGTCATGATCGCCGGGCATTTGGCGCCCCTCGTCGGGCGCGTCTCGATGGATCTCATCACCGTCGACGTGACCGATCTCCCGGAGGGCGCGGCGAAGCCCCACGATTTCGCGACTCTCATTGGCGAAGGTTTGACAATCGAAGATGCGGGTCTTGCAGCGGCGACGATCGGCTATGAAATCCTGACGCGTCTCGGTCCACGCTTCACGCGGCTCTACGTCGAGGACGCCACCTGATGGCGAAGGCCGCGAAATCGCTTTACGTCTGCCAGGCGTGCGGCGCGACGGCGACGCGCTGGGCGGGCAAATGCGCCGCCTGCGGCGAGTGGAATACGCTCGTCGAAGAAACCAGCGCGGGTCCGCCGCCCGGCTCCGGCATTACGCGGCAGTCGAAGGGCCGTGTCATCAAGCTCGAGACGCTCATCGGATCGGCCGAGGAAGCGCCGCGCTTTTCGACCGGCATCATGGAACTCGACCGAGTGACCGGCGGCGGAGTCGTGCCCGGGTCCGCGATTCTAATCGGCGGTGAGCCGGGCATCGGGAAATCAACGCTGCTGCTGCAGGTGGCGGCCAATCTCGCGCGGCGCGGCGGGCGTTCGATTTATTTTTCGGGCGAAGAGGCGATCGCGCAGGTGCGGCTGCGCGCCGGGCGGCTCGGACTCGCGGACGCAAAAGTCGGGCTCGCGTCGGAAACAAATCTCTCGAACATCCTGGCGACGCTTAGCGACGATCGCCCGCCGGACCTCGTCATCATCGATTCCATCCAGACGCTCTGGGCCGACACGCTCGACGCGGCGCCCGGCACCGTCAGCCAGGTGCGCGCAGCGGCGCTGGCTCTGATCCGCTATGCCAAGATGGCGGGCGCGGCGCTTCTCCTCGTCGGACACGTCACCAAGGACGGCCAGATCGCCGGCCCCAAGGTGATCGAGCACATGGTCGATACCGTGTTGTACTTCGAAGGCGATCGCGGCCTGCCCTATCGTATCCTGCGGGCCGTCAAGAACCGGTTCGGGCCGAGCGATGAAATCGGCGTCTTCGAAATGGTGACGGGCGGCCTGAAGGAAGTCGCCAACCCGTCCGAGCTGTTTCTCGGCGACCGCGACAGCCAAAGTCCCGGAGCCGCCGTCTTCGCCGGGATCGAGGGCACCCGGCCCCTACTCGTCGAAATCCAGGCGCTGGTGGCGCCCTCTGGCCTCGGAACACCCCGCAGGGCCGTCGTCGGCTGGGACAACAACAGGCTGGCGATGCTGCTCGCGGTGCTCGACGCCCGCTGCAGCGTCTCCTTCACCGGTCACGATGTTTATCTTAATGTTGCAGGTGGTCTCAAAATCACGGAACCCGCAGCTGATCTCGCGGCGGCGGCGGCGCTGCTCTCGGCGATGACCGGCGTGCCGCTGCCTCATAACGCCGTATTTTTCGGGGAAGTTTCCCTTTCCGGAGCCGTCCGGGCAGCAGCCATGATGACGTCGCGCCTCAAGGAGGCGTCCAAGCTCGGGTTTTCCCAAGCCTTTCTGCCTGAAAGCGGCGAGGTGGATGCTGCGGGCCTGAAAGTCTCACTGTCCCGCGTGGCGCATCTCAAGTCACTTGCAGCGACGGCAACGCCATGCAACTGAACGTGCGGGCGAATCTCGGCCCCGGGGGGAGCTGGATCATAGAGGGATTTCGGCCATGATTGGTCCGTTGACATACCTGGACCTCGCATTGATCGCGGTCGCGTTCATTTCAGGGCTTCTGGCCATGTATCGCGGCTTCGCGCGCGAGTTGCTCTCGATCCTCTCATGGATCGCGGCGGCCGGCGTCGGCTATTGGATTTTCGCGACCAAAAAGGACATGACGGCGGAAATCGCCGCACAAACAAGCCTGCCGCCGCAGATCGCGACCGTCGCGGTGGCGCTGGTCGTGGCGCTGATCGTCCTCATCATCGTTCACCTTATTACGGCGCGCATTTCGGATGCCATTCTCGACAGCCAGGTCGGGATGATCGACCGCATCCTGGGATTCATCTTCGGCGTGCTGCGCGGGTTTCTGCTGTTCGTCATTCCTTACATGGCCTACGAGGCGTTCATCTCGCCCGACAAGGACAAGCAGCATCCTCTCGTCCGCGACGCCTACTTCCGCGATTACGTGAAGTCGACGGGCGAAGCGATCCGCACCGTGCTTCTGCAGGTCATTCCGCAGCCATCGGCCAATCCCCCGCCCAGCACCGAGCAGCCCGGCGGGCCACAAGGCTTTCTTGACCAAAAAGGGCGTTCCGTCGCGCTGGTCATCGGCGATAAGCGGTACTATATGACGGTCGCGTGACGCGGCGGGCGTCAAGCCGGCACGGCGCGCTCGTTTGGAACGACCCGGCGTAATCGGCATTGCGGCGGTTCAAACGCGGGAGGTGCTCCATGGCACAGCAGGGCGGCGTAACTGTCGACGGTTTGACGATCACGCGATACGACGACGACCGGCTGCGCGAGGAGTGCGGCGTCTTCGGTATCTTCGATCACCCCGACGCTGCGGCGATGACCGCGCTGGGGCTGCACGCACTCCAGCACCGCGGCCAGGAAGCATCTGGAATATGCTCCTACGACGGCCGCAACTTCCATTCCGAACGCCGCATGGGACTCGTCGGCGATAACTTCTCGAAACCCGATGTCCTCGCTCGTCTCAAAGGCCGCATGGCCATCGGTCATGATCGCTACTCGACGACGGGCGATCCCCTCATCCGCAACGTCCAACCTCTTTTCTGCGATATCGATACCGGCGGCTTCGCCGTCGCGCACAACGGCAACCTGACGAATGCCCTGACGCTGCGCCGCGAACTCATTTCATCCGGCGCCATCTGCCAGTCCACCTCCGACACCGAAGTCATCCTGCACCTGCTGTCACGCTCCAAGAAGCGCCGCATCGTCGAGCGCTTCATCGACGCGATCCGGCAGATCGAAGGCTCTTACGCCCTCGTCGCCCTGACCAACGACATGATGATCGGCGCGCGCGATCCGATCGGCATACGCCCGCTCGTCATCGGCCGGCTCGGCACGTCCTATGTTCTCGCATCCGAAACCTGCGCGCTCGATATGGTCGGCGCCGAGTTCGTGCGCGAAGTCGAGAACGGCGAGGTCGTCGTCATCACGGATGAAGGCCTCGAAAGCCATCGCCCCTTCCCGATGCGCCCAGCACGCCCGTGCATCTTCGAGTTCATCTATTTCGCCCGCCCGGATTCGATCGTCGGCGGACAGACCGTCTACGATATCCGCAAGCGCATGGGCATCGAGCTGGCGCGCGAAGCGCCGGTCAATGCCGACGTCGTCGTGCCGATTCCGGACTCTGGTGTCCCTGCGGCGATCGGATTCAGCCAGCAGAGCAACATTCCTTTCGAGCTCGGCATCATCCGCAACCACTACGTCGGCCGCACCTTCATCGAGCCGGAGCAACGCATCCGCCAGCTCGGCGTCAAGCTCAAGCATTCCGCCAATTCCGGCGTTATTCGCGGCAACAGCGTCGTTCTGATCGACGACAGCGTGGTGCGCGGAACAACATCGAAGAAAATCGTCAAGCTCATTCGCGACGCCGGCGCGCGCGAAGTCCATATGCGGATCTCCTCACCGCCGATTACGCATCCCGATTATTACGGCATCGACACGCCGAGCAAAAAAGACCTGCTCGCCGCGAACATGTCGCTTGAGGAAATGCGCGCCTTCATGGGCGCCGACAGTTTGTCCTTCCTGTCGGTCAACGGCATCTATCGCGCCATCGGGCTCGATCAACGCGACGACCGTGCGCCGCAGTTCACCGATCATTGCTTCACCGGCGATTATCCGACAAACCTTACCGACCACGATGGCGCCATTCCGCGCCAGCTTTCGCTTCTTGCCGAGGTCGGCTGACACCGCATCGTCATCACATTGCTGCCAGCAAACCGCAGCCTGAGTATTCTTCATGACGCAAAGCTTCGATGATGCGCCGCTCAAGGGACGCATCGCACTTGTCACAGGCGCATCGCGCGGCATTGGGCGAGCAGTCGCTCTCGGCCTCGCGAAAGCCGGCGCTCACGTCGTCATCACGGCGCGGTCGCTCGGCGCGCTCGAATCCCTCGACGATGACATACGTGCAGCGGGTGGAGCGGCGACGCTTTTGCAGCTCGATCTCAGCAAGGGCGATCGCGTCGATCAGCTCGGGCCGACGCTCTATCAGCGCTGGCAGCATCTCGACATTCTCGTCGCCAATGCTGGAATTCTAGGGCCGCTGTCTCCGCTCGGGCATACGACGGAAGAAGGCTTTCTCGCCACGATCGATATCAACCTCAACGCCAACTGGCGTCTGATCCGCACGCTCGATCCGCTGATGAAGCGCTCGGATGCGGGACGCGCGATTTTCGTGACGTCGGGCGCGGCGAGCGGCAAATATGCGTACTGGGGTCCCTATGCCGCGTCCAAGGCGGGATTGGAGGCGCTTGCCAAATCGTGGGCGGCGGAGCTGGTGAACACGCCGGTGCGCGTGAATTTGATCAATCCGGGTGCGACGCGGACCAACATGCGCGCGAAGGCTTTCCCCGGCGAAGATGCGGCGAGCCTGCCGGCGCCTGAAGACATCGTTCCGCTGTTTCTCGAGCTTGCGTCGCCGCACTGCACGCTCAATGGCGATGTCATCAATTTTCGCGAGTGGCGCAATTCCGCGCGCCCCGGCATCCGCTTGGACGGCAACGTCATCGACGCCGGCGTGTAGGTTGCGCGACGCATAGCGGACGATTGCACGCGAGCGAAGTTCGGATAACGACCCACGTTTTATCTGCCATGCAGCATCGGCAGGGTAGCAGCATTCCGCCTCATTCCCGACACAACTTCGCGCGCTTTGGGGCCGTCGTCGGGGGACGGCACGCAGGACATCTCTGCGATTGCATGGGACGTGGGGACTACGCTTGAAATGCGAAAAATCAGCATTTTTTTTGTGACGCTGTTCGCCGTCGGCGCAGCGATAAGTGGATCGGGCGCGGCGTTGGCCGACGCTTCGATGGATCGCGTGTTGCAAAAGCTCGACCCTGAAGAACGCGCGCATCAAGCCTGCAGTTTGCGCGGTCTCGACGCGATCCGAAAAGCGACGCGTCTCAAGGCTATCGATCGGCTTAAAAGCAGCAGCAGGAGCTTAGCGACGTTCAAAGATAACGTGGTGACTGCTAACGGCGCGGCATTGCGCGCACAGCATCGATGGTACGCGCTGAAGTACACGTGCGCCGTGTCCGACGACCAGATGAAAGCGAAGACTTTCGATTTCCAGCTCGGCGCGGAAATTCCAGAAGACAAGTGGGAAGACTTCGGTCTGTGGAAGTAGCGTCGGCGTCCGAGCGGCGACAGTCTTCGCGAGCCCGGCTCAGGTAAACGTCACGACCATGCCGTCGTAGGCGGGCTCGACGCCGCTCGGCAGCTCGTTCGCCAGCCGCTGATAGTCGAGTTCGCTGGTCATATGCGTCAGGATCGTGCGCTTCGGCTTCAGACGTTCAGCCCAGGCGAGCGCCTGTTTGACGCTGAAATGACTTTCATGCGGCGTGTAGCGCAACGCATCGACGACCCAGACGTCGAGACCCTGAAGCAGCGGGATCGATGCATCCGGCAAATCGCTGATATCGGGTGAATAGGCAAGATTTCCGATCCGGTAGCCGAGCGACGGCATGGACCCGTGCCACTGCTGGATCGGCTGTGCCGAGATCGTGCCGCCGCCGCCTTGAACCGCGATCGGCGACACGCCGTCGATCTCGTGGCCGTTGAGAATGGGCATATAGGGCGAGCCGGCCGGAGTTTCGAAGCAATAGCCAAATCGCGATTTGAGGCTCGCGGCGGTCGCGGCATCGAAATAGACGTCGATGCGCCGCTTTATCGAGAAGGCGATCATCCGGAGGTCGTCGATGCCGTGCGTATGATCGGCGTGATCGTGCGTATAAAGCACGGCGTCGAGCCCGGTCAGCCGCGTCGCCAGAATTTGTGCGCGGAAGTCTGGCGACGTGTCGATCAGCACCGCTGTCTGTCCGCCCGAGCCTTTGCGCTCGACGAGCGCGGAGCAACGCAGCCTGGTGTTCTTCGGATTTCCCGGATCGCACGCACCCCAGTTCATGCCGATGCGAGGGACACCGCCGGAAGAGCCACATCCGAGAATCGTGAACCTGTAGCTCATGCGGCGGCCGTTCCCCGCGACGTGGCCGAGGGGCGTTTGGCTTTATTATAAAGGCGGAAGAAGTTGTCCGTCGTTGCCCGCGCCAGATCCTCGTTCGAGATTCCTTTGATGGATGCGAGCGTTGCGGCGGTGCGCACAACGTAAGACGGTTCGTTGCGCTTGCCGCGAAAAGGATCGGGCGCGAGGAACGGCGCATCCGTCTCGACAAGCAGACGGTCGAGTGGCACTTCGCGGGCGATGTCGCGCAGCGCGTCGTTTTTCTTGAACGTGATGACGCCGCTGAACGAAACATAGAGTCCAAGCTCGAGCGCGCGCATCGCAAGCTCACGGCCGCCGGTGAAGCAATGCAGCACGGCCGGAAACGCGCCGTTGCGATGCTCGTCCTCAAGAATGGCGATCGTGTCGGCGTCGGCGTCGCGCGTATGAATTTCGAGCGGCAAGCCGGTTTCGCGCGCGGCCGCAATGTGGCGGCGAAATCCTTCGGCCTGCGCTTCCGGCGTCGAGTGCTTGTAATAATAATCGAGCCCGGCTTCGCCGACCGCGACGACCTTCGGATGCACGGTCAGTTCCACGAGCATCTTGAGCGGAATGTCGAGTTCCTCATGTGCGTTATGCGGATGCGTTCCGACGGAGCAATAGACATCATCGAAGCGCTCGGCGACGGCGCGCACTTTGTCGAACTGGCGGATACGGGTGGAGATCGTCACCATCGCCCCTACGCCCGCCTCGCGCGCGCGTGCCACGACCTGGTCGAGTTCAGGCGCGAACTCGGGAAAGTCGAGGTGGCAATGATGGTCGACCAGCATCACGATGCTTTGCCCTTGGGCTCTTCCGGATCGACGTAACGCGGGAACACGCCTTGCGGCTCCGGGATCGCGGTGCCTGCCTTCAGACGTCCCGCTGCTCCCAGACTTGCAAATGTGCGCGCTTCCACTGGGACCGCAAGGAGGTCGAGCAGCTTTGCCGCGCTTTCCGGCATCACCGGCTGCGCGAGGATCGCGAACTGGCGCACGCACTCGGCCGTGAGGAACAGGATCGTCGCCATGCGCGCCGGGTCGGTCTTCTTTTTCGCCCACGGTTCTTCGGCCGCGAAATAGCGGTTCACGTCGGCGACGACATTCCAGACGGCATCGAGATATTTCGTGATCGCCTGACGATCCATCTCACGCCGCGCGATGTCATAGAGCGCATCGGTCGCCTCCAGGATCGCGGCATCTTCCGCGCTGAATGCGCCGGGAGCCGGAATGGCGCCGTCGCAGTTCTTGAAAATCATCGACAGCGAACGCTGCGCGAGGTTGCCGAGATTGTTCGCGAGGTCGGCGTTGATGCGGTTCGCGATGGCGTCCGGCGACCAGTTGCCGTCCTGGCCGAACATGACTTCGCGCAGGAAGAAATAGCGGATCGCATCACGCCCATAGATTTGGACAAGCTCGAACGGATCGACGACGTTGCCGACCGACTTCGACATCTTCTCTCCGCGATTGAACAGAAACCCGTGCGCGAAAACGCGCTTCGGCAGCTCAATGCCTGCCGACATCAGGAACGCCGGCCAATAGACGGCATGAAAGCGGACGATGTCCTTGCCGACCATGTGAACGTCAGCCGGCCAGTAGCGCCATTTCTCAGCTGCCGTGTCGGGATAACCCGCGGCGGTGATGTAGTTCGTCAACGCATCGACCCAGACGTACATGACGTGGCGGTCGTCGCCCGGCACCGGCACGCCCCAGTCGAATGTCGAACGCGAGATCGAAAGATCCTTGAGCCCCGATTTGACGAAGCTCACGACTTCGTTGCGCCGCTCGACGGGCGCGATGAAATCAGGGTGATCCTCGTAGTAGGCGAGCAGCTTGTCCTGGTAAGCCGACAGGCGGAAGAAATAGCTTTCTTCCTCCGTCCATTCGACGGGCGAGCCGAGCGGCTCGCGCCGCACGCCATCCTCGCCGAGCGTCGTTTCCTTCTCGTCGAAATAGGCTTCCTGGCGGACGGAGTACCAGCCGCCGTAACTGCCGAGATAGATATCTCCGTTGGCGGTCATGCGCTCCCAAATGGCGCGGCTCGCCTGATAGTGGCGCGGCTCGGTCGTGCGGATGAATTCATCGTTGGAGCCGCCGAGCGTCTCGATCATCGAACGGAAGATCGCCGAATTCCGGTCGGCCAATTCGATCGGCGGGATGCCTTCCTTGTCGGCGGTCTGCTTCATCTTCAGGCCGTGTTCGTCGGTGCCCGAAAGGAAGAACACGTCCTTGCCATCGAGACGAGCGAACCGCGCCAGCGCGTCGCTCGCGATCACGGTATAGGCGTGCCCGATGTGGGGCTTGCCGTTCGGATAGAAGATCGGCGTCGTGATGTAATATTTTTCGGCCACGCTGGGTAACTTTCTGATGCGCCCGGACCTGGACGCGCGTCGACTGCTCAGCCGCGGCTCGCCGCCTCCAGACGCGCGAAACTTCCGAGAATGAGCGATTTACGGTCAAGGTTCAGGGCAGACGTATCCGCCTTGTCGCGGGCCGTTGTTTCCCATAGCTCGGCGAATGTGGCAAGGCGGGCGGGCCCGATCAGCCGGCCTGCGAGGGCTATGTCGCGCTCCGGCCCCCTACCCGTCGCCTGAGTTGCGATGAGACGCGCGATGGTCGCCTGATAAAGCTCGAAGAAAAGCTCGAATTTGCGCTCTTGTGCCACTGCCTGGAGATCATCGCCGAGGGCGTGCACGGCCTTGGCGTCGAGTTTCGGCAGGCCATTCAGAATGGCGTCGATCCGGGCCTGCAGCGCCAATCCGCCGCCGCCGAGCAGGGTCAGAATGCGACCGACGCTCCCCTGGGCCAGCGGCAGCAGCGGTTCCCATTCGTGGGCTTCGGGAACGGGCTTGCCGGCGTTCGTCAGGGCCTGCGCCGCGGCGCGCTTTAGGTCAGTTTCCGACAACGGCGACAGCGCCGCGATCCGGCATCGCGAACGTATCGTCGCGAGCAGCCTGCCCGGCGCCGATGTAACGACCAGAAAGATCGTGCGCGGCGGCGGCTCCTCGAGCGACTTCAGGAGCGCGTTGGCGGCGTTTGCATTCATGTCGTCGGCACTGTCGACGATCACGACGCGCCAGCCTTGCGATTCCGCGCTCAAGGCGAGAAACATTTTGAGGCGGCGCACCTCGTCGACGGGGATCGTCTGCGAGAAGCGCTTCGTCTTCGGATCGTATGTGCGGCGGATGACAAGCAAGCCCGGATGCGACATCGCGCGGATCTGCCGGTCGGTCGGAGAATTCGGCTCGATGCTCATGCCCTGCCCGAAAAGATCGCGCTCCTCGGGGCGCGCCAACGCGATCTTTGCGAATTGATAGGCGAGCGTCGCCTTGCCGATGCCTTTCGGTCCGGCGAGCAGCCAGGCGTGATGCATGCGGCCGCCCGCGAGTGCGTCAGTCAGCGTCGCCAGAGCCGCGTCATGTCCGATCAGCGAGCGCGTTTCGCGAGGATGCGGGAAATCGTCGAGACGGTCGGCCTCTGGTAGCGGTTCGGTGTCGGCGATCAATGGCGCGCGCGCCATCAGCGCGCCTCGGCAAGCAGATGCGCCGAAACGGCTTGCCACACCGCCGTCTCGACGCTCGATACGGGCAGGCTCGCGTCGATCAGCACGCAACGCTTCGGCTCACTGGTCGCAATTTCGAGGAAGCCTTTGCGCAAGACTTCGTGCGTTTCGATGCGCTCGGCATCGTAGCGCGAGAGGGTGCCGCGGTTCTGCGCGCGCTCGACGCCTTCGTTCGCAGGGAGATCGAGGATCAGCGTCAGATCGGGGAAATCCGGCGAGACGGTGTAGCGCTCGAGAAGGGAAATCAGCTCGGGCTCGAGACCGTAGCGCTTGCCTTGATAAACGCGTGTCGAATCGATGAAACGGTCGGAAATGACCCATGTCCCGTCATCGAGCGCGGGCCGGATCACGGACGTGACATGCTCGGCGCGCGCCGCGGCGAACAGCAGGACCTCGGTCACCGGATCGGTAGGGCGATCTTTCATGATGAGGTCGCGGACATCCTCGCCGACCGGCGTGCCGCCCGGCTCGCGCGTCACGACGACGGGCACGCCTGAGCGCTCCAGACGTTCGGCCAGACGCTTGGCCTGGGTGGATTTTCCGACCCCCTCGCCGCCTTCGAATGTAATGAATTTTCCGCGCTTCATGGGCCTCGCCTCAATGTCTCGCGCGTACTCTAGAGCCTTTCCGATTTTTGTGAAATCGCGGAAAGACTCCAGCACTTTGTTTTGCCGTGCTTTTACCGGAAAACCAATTCCCACTTTTCCGCAAGCACTCTAGAACGCCAACCGGCGCAACGCCATCAGAACGAGGGAATCGAGACCCTCGCGGACGATACCGCCTTTTTGCACGTCCTCCGTGGCATAGAGCGGCAGCTCGGTGGATGCGCTCGTCGAACTCGACAGTTTGAGCATCGCGACCTGATCGCCCTTTTTCACCGGCGGCTTCAGCGGCGCCTTATAGACGATCTCGGCGGAGATCTTTTGATTGGCCGGGAATTTCGGCACCGTGAACGTGACGTCGGCATTGGCGGCGAGCGGCACGTACCAGACCTTGCCGCCCCAGACGCGCGCCTGACCAATCACCTCACCGGCATCGTAGAGGCGCACGGAGTTGAACGAATTGAAACCCCAGTTCAGAAGCTTGACGGCTTCGTCCTTGCGCTGGTCCGCCTTCTCCAATCCGCTGACGACGACGATCAGGCGCTTTCCGTCCTGCACCGCCGATCCGACGAGACCGAAGCCAGCGGCCGCCGTATGTCCGGTTTTCAATCCGTCGGCTCCGACGTTCTGAAACAGCAGCGGATTGCGATTGATGAAGCGGTGCTTGCGATAGAGAAATTCTTTCTGCCCAAACACCGGATAATACTCCGGATACTCATCGATGATGTAGCGCGCCAGGATCGCGAGATCGCGCGCGCTCATCAATTGCTGCGGATCGGGCAATCCGCTGGCGTTGGTGAATGTCGATTTCGTCAGACCGATGCGCTTCGCTTCCTCATTCATCATGCGGGCGAACGCGGGTATCGAGCCCGCCATGCCTTCGGCGACGCACATGGCGGCATCGTTGCCCGACTGGATGGCGATACCCTGAATGAGTTCGTCGACCGTAACCTTCGTATTGACCGGCACCATCATGGCCGAGGTGCCGGACGGCGCGCCGCCGTTACGCCAGGCATTGACGCTCATCGTGAATTCGTCGGTCTTCTGAATGCGCCCTTCCTTCATCGCGCGGAACAGCACGGCAAGCGTCATCAGCTTGCTCATGCTGGCAGGCGGCGCCGGTTCGTCGGCGCGCTGCTGAAACAGCGTGGAGCCGGTTGCTGCGTCAATGAGAATGGCGCGCGGGGCTTTCGACGCGAAAGCAGCTTCGGCGGCGAACGCCGGGCTTGCAGCGAGACCCGCTGTCATGAAAGAGAGCGCGATGAGCGCCGAAGCAACAAGCCGGGCGCAGCCTTGGGTCAACATGGGTCTGTCAACTCGCTTGGGGCTGCTTCTCGAAGCAGCATTTTGCGACAGGCATCAGTATCCAATCCGATGCCGTCCGGGTCAACGCCAGCGGCACCAACTCACATCAATCCGTGACGATTGCGCTACCAGCAACACCATAGGACGCAATCTGATTCTGTGTCCGGCTCGCGGCATCCGGAGAGAATGGCCCCATACGCACACGATAGACTTGCATTCCATCGGCGGCTTGCACGGGCGCGACTTCAATCGGACCCAACGAACCGAGCTCGCGGCGCAGACGTTCGGCATTCGAACGATCGCGGAACAATCCGACTTGCACGTACGTCCGTGCGGGGGCGAACGGCCGGATCGCGGCGGGCGGCGCGGTCAGCGACATGCGCTGCTGGTCGAAACTCGCCGTTTCAATCGGCTTCTCCGCGTACCGGCGCGGCGCCGGCTGCGAGGCCTTGCTCGTCAGCGATGTCCTGTAGCCCATCGGCGACCATTGCTGGGGCTCGGCGGACAACATCGGCGCATCTCCGTAGGCCGGAGCTGCGTCTCGATAAGCCTGACGCCCGTCCCGATACGCCGAAGGAGACTCGTCACGGTTCGATGCGAGCGCACCCGGCGGGAAAGCGTTTCCGCGCCGCGATTGCTGATCGGCGAGATACTGACGTTCCCGGCTATCATTGCCGTTCAGCGGCGCGCGTCCGGCATACTGCACTCTGACGCGGGCGCGGCCGTGGTTCAGATAGCCAAGCTCCTTCGCCGAGGCCTGGGACAAATCGATGATACGGTCATTCACGTATGGCCCGCGATCGTTGACGCGGACGAGAACGCTTTTGCCATTGTCGAGGTTGGTCACGAGCGCGTAGCTCGGCAGCGGCAGCGTCGGATGCGCCGCCGTCAAGGAGGTGGCGTCAAAGACTTCGCCGTTGGCTGTCTTGCGGCCGTGAAAATCGTCGCCGTACCAGGATGCGACGCCGTTCTCGACGTAATTCGGATTTTCGTGCGGCACGTACCAGCGGCCGGCGACCTTATAGGGCGCGCCAAGCTTGTATGTCCCGCCGCCTTTCGGGACGTAGCGGCTCGCGGTTACGCGCGGGCTCGAGCTGACGCCGTAGTCGTCTTCGGAAAACACCGAGCGCGAAACCCCGCCGACGGTGCGGGCGGGTGGATTGCTCGAACAGGCGGATGCGAGCGCCGCCGCAGTCGTCACCAGCATGGCGCGCGCGGCCAGCCGGCCTGAGAGGCCCCTGCTCATGTACGCATACTCAACTCGAAACGCTACGCCCGCCCAGCGCACCCTCGGCGCCGATGAAAGCACGCGAGGTTGGCCGAAGCTTGCCGGAATGATGACAAATACGGCTTAGGATCAGGTTAAGCCCGCTTGGGACGTCACGGCGCTTGAGGCGGGAAACCGAACCGGCTAGGAGGGACGCTCCGATAACCCGGTACGCGGTGGACCGCGTGCCTGCTACGGCGTTGTATTAGCGCTTTGGAAGGGTGGCCGAGTGGTTTAAGGCACCGGTCTTGAAAACCGGCGTGGGCGCAAGTCCACCGTGGGTTCGAATCCCACCCCTTCCGCCATGGAATCGGTATGACCGAGCTTGGCGACGCTGAACTGACCGAGCAGGGTGTGGTGACTTTATCGGGTCACAAGACACCGCAAGCGTGCCGCCTCTATGCAAACGTACCGAGAAACAGCACATCACCGCCGGAAGGAAGCGCCGTGGGTGGGTCGATGCAAACGAAGCGGGAGCAGATGTCAGAATAAAGCGCCAAACGCACCGTCGGAATGGGCGGAAGCGTTAGCGCCAAGTAATTGAAAAGACTTGGCGCTCCCTACGGGAGTCGAACCCGTCTTTTCAGATTGAAAATCTGACGTCCTAACCGATAGACGAAGGGAGCGTGGCCACCGCCTGGAAAGGCAACCCTATAATCGGCTTCGGGCGTCCTTGGCAAGCGTGGCCCATCGGCACGCTGCTGCGACAGGATGGCGTTCGGCCGGCCTCAAAAATCAGGCCTCAAAATTACGATTGGCGCCGCGGGTCGGCCGCATCTTCGATCTGGAGCTCAACCCGGTCACGCCCGCCCCAAGTATCGCGCCTGAGATGCCCCGCAACGTGCAGCGGCATGCCCCCGGTGGACATTAACAAGTCGCCCAGCGGCTGCCCAGCGGCACGGAACGCGATGGCGTCGAGACGCGCCCCGTCGCCGCCCTCGATCAGCACCCGCGCATGCGCATCCCCGACGACCTTCGCGAATTTCACCCGATGCGCCGGCAGCACGAAACGCGCCTCAGGATTTCCCTGCCCGAATGGGCTGACACGCTCCATGAGGTCCATCAGCTCGACGGTTGCGCCCGACGCAACGAGCGCCGCATCGATATCGAGACCGGCTGCCTCGTTCGCCGTCACCGTTGCGGCTTTGATCTGCGTCTGAAAATGCGCTTCAAGCGCCGCAAGATTGTGCCGCCCGACGGTCAACCCAGCGGCCATCGCGTGACCGCCACCCTTGACGAGCAGACCGGCCGCCACAGCCGCGCGCACGGCTGCGCCGAGGTCGACACCCGGTATCGAACGGAGCGAACCCGTTCCCTCGTTCGGCCGCGAGGCTTCGGCTTCCCAGGCGATGACGCACGCCGGCCTGCGGAAGCGTTCCACCAGCCGGCTCGCGACCAGTCCGACGATGCCCTTATGCCAAGTCTCCGACGCGACGATGATCATTGAGCGTGACGGATCGTCGGCCATCTGCTGGTCGGCGATGGCGAGCGCTTCCTCGAGCATGATCGCCTCGACGTCCCTGCGCTCCTTGTTGAGACGATTGAGAAGCTCGGCGATCTTCTGCGCCTCGATCGCGTCGCCCGTCGAAAGCAACGTCGCGCCGAGCGCCGCATTGCCGATGCGCCCGCCGGCATTGATGCGCGGCCCGAGAATGAATCCGAGATGATAGGGCGTCGGCGGCGCCGTCAGCCCCGCGACATCGGCCAGCGCCGTCAGCCCGACGTTCTCGCGGGCGCGCATCACGGTGAGACCTTTTTTGACATAGGCGCGGTTGAGGCCGATCAGCGGAACGACGTCGGCGACGGTCGCGAGCGCCACGAGGTCGAGCAGCGACAGCAGGTCGGGTTCACGCGTGCCTGCGTAGAAACCGCGCCGCCGAAGTTCGCGTGTCACGGCGACGAGAACGAGAAATACGACGCCGGCAGCGCACAGCATCCCCTGCCCCGAAATGTCGTCCTGCCGGTTCGGATTGACGACCGCTTCGACGTCGGGAAGCCGCTCATCGGCCTGATGGTGATCGACGACAAGAACGTCCGCGCCAAGCTTACGCGCCGCCGCCAACGGCTCGAAGCTCGTCGTGCCGCAGTCGACCGTGACGATCAGTTTCGCGCCTTCGTTGACGAGCGTCTCGATGGCGCCGACGTTCGGCCCATAGCCTTCAAACAGGCGATCCGGAATGTAGATGCGCGACGGCACGTCGTGGTGAGAAAGAAAGCGATGCAGAAGCGCCGACGAACACGCGCCGTCGACGTCATAATCGCCGAAGATCGCAACGCGCTGCTTCGCTTCAATCGCATCGGCGAGGCGGGACGCGGCTTTGTCCATGTCGCGCAGCACGCTCGGATCGGGCATCAGCGATTTCAGCGTCGGATCGAGGAAGCCGGGCACCGCGTCCAATCCGATGCCACGCGCCGCGAGGATGCGCCCCATCATCTCGGGCAAGCCGTGATGCTGCCCGATCGCCGTCGCCAGCGACTTCAACTCGGGCCGCAGCCGTTCACGCCAATGGAAGCCGCGCGCGCTCGAACGAACGCCGAGAAATACGCCGCCATCGCCCTGGCTCTCGAATGCCGCCTTCGCCAAACCTGTTGAGCGCACCGGAAGCCCCCTCTGCGTCGTGCGGCCAAGTTGTATGTCGATTCGCGCGCGCACGCTGCCGTGAGCGACGATCGCCCACAGCACAAACGCGACGGAAACGGCCTGTTACAGACTAAATGAAGCGGGCCCCGACGTTGCGCAGCGTCGACCTGATCCGCCGGACCGTTCCGGTCTTGGAGCGCATGACGACGGTCTCCGTTTCGGCGAAATCGCCACGGATGCGCACGCCCTTGAGCAGCGAGCCATCGGTGACGCCGGTCGCCGAGAACACGACGTCGGCCGACGCCATGTCCTGCAGCCGAAACACACGGTTGATGTCGCTGATGCCCATCTTCTCGGCGCGAATGCGCTCTTCGTCCTTCATCGGCATCAGGCGGCCTTGGATCTGTCCGCCGATGCAGCGCAGCGCCGCCGCCGCGAGCACGCCCTCAGGCGCGCCGCCCGAACCCATGTAGATATCGATGCCGGTTTCCTTGGGGTCCGTCGTCCAGATGACGCCCGCGATATCGCCGTCGGGAATGAGCTGCACGCCGGCGCCCACCTCACGCACAGCCCGGATCAGCTCCGCATGGCGGGGGCGATCGAGAATGCAGGCCATGATCTCATTGATCGGCACGCCTTTCGCCTTGGCGAGAGCGCGAAGATTGTCAGCAGGCGTCGCATCGAGATCGACGACGTCGTCGGGATACCCCGGTCCGACGGCGATCTTGTTCATGTACATATCCGGCGCATGCAGCAAGCCGCCGCGCTCGGCGATGGCGAGCACCGCTAGCGCGTTGGGCATCGCCTTGGCGCAGATCGTGGTGCCTTCGAGAGGATCGACGGCGATATCGACTTCCGGCCCTTCGCCCGTGCCAACCTTCTCGCCGATGTAGAGCATCGGCGCTTCGTCCATCTCGCCTTCGCCGATGACGACGGTGCCCTGGATTTCGACGCGGCCCAGCTCCCGGCGCATCGCGTCGACAGCCGCCTTGTCGGCGGCCTTTTCGTTGCCGCGTCCGCGAAGCTGCGCCGCGGCGATCGCCGCCGCTTCCGTCACGCGCGCGAGTTCCAGAACGAGAATGCGCTCCAATCCCGGACCGTGCACTCCGTTCGATTGCTCCGTCTTGCTCATGTCTTCATCCTTCCGGACCATTGCGTTGGCCAAATGCTTCGAATTCTACAGCTCTTCAATGCGGATCATCTGCGGGGGCTCGGTGACGTTGCCATCCTTCTCGATCGCCGCCAGAGCCTTGCGCATCGCTTCCTCGGTCGTCTCGTGCGTGATGATGATGACCGGTTGCGCCTTGTCCTTCGTTCGCTGCGGAGCCGTGCGCGGCGCATGAAGCGTCTGCGGCCGATGCTGCACGATGCTTTCGAGCGAGATCGCCTGGTCGCTCATGCTTTTGGCGACCGCGGCCATGGCGCCCGGCTTATCGTAGAGCGCCAGGCGGACATAATAGGAGCCGTAATGCTGGTCGAGCTTGGCGCGCTTGTGCGGCTTGAGCTTTGCGACCGGCGTAACGAACGGCGGCACGATCAGACCGCGCGCAATGTCGAGAATATCGCCCGCAACGGCGGACGCCGTCGGCTTGGCTCCAGCGCCCGCGCCGACCAGCAGGATGCTGCCTGAGAAATCGCCCTCGATGGCAATGGCGTTGGTGACGCCGGAAACCTCCGCGATCGCCGAATCCTTGAGAACGAGAGCTGGTGACACCCGTGCCTCGATGCCCGTCTCCGCTTCAGTTGCAACGCCGAGCAGCTTGATGCGATAGCCCAGGCTGTCGGCCGCTTCGATGTCGGCTTCCGTGATCGTCTGAATGCCCTCGACGTGGATCTGATCGAAGGCGACCTTCGTACCGAATGCGAGGCTCGTCAGCAGCGCGAGCTTGTGCGCGGTATCGAAGCCGCCGATATCGAACGTCGGATCGGCCTCGGCATATCCGAGCGCCTGCGCTTCCTTCAGAACGTCGGCGAATGGCCGCTTGTCGTTCTGCATCTGCGTCAGGATGTAGTTACACGTTCCGTTCAGGATGCCGTAGACGCGGCGCACGCGGTTCGCGCCCAGCGCTTCGCGCAGCGTCTTGATGATCGGAATACCGCCCGCGACCGCTGCTTCGAAATTCAAGGCAACGCCGTTTTTCTCAGCCAGCTTGGCGAGTGCAATACCGTGCTTGGCCAAGAGCGCCTTGTTGGCCGTCACGACATGCTTCTTGGCCTGCAGCGCCGCTTCGACAGCCGCCTTCGCGACGCCATCCTCGCCACCGATCAATTCGATGAACACGTCGTTCGACGGATCCTTGGCAAGCGCCACCGGATCGTCGAACCACTGGAAGCCGTCGATCGCGATGTTCCGAACCTTGTCGCGGCTGCGCGCCGAGATGCCGGTGACGCGGATTTCGCGCCCGACGATGTTCGCGAAATGCGCACCGTTCGCCGTCAGAAGCTCCAGAAGGCCGCCACCGACCGTGCCAACACCGGCTATACCGAGTTTAAGGGTTTCCATTTTCGCTGACTATCGTGATGCGGATTTCTGGGAAGGAGCGGAACGCTGGTCGCTGTGGGCCGTATCGGAGAAAAGCTTCTTGATCGATCGCGCGGCTTGTCGAATGCGTTGTTCATTTTCGACGAGCGCGATGCGGATGAAGCCTTCGCCATATTCGCCGAAACCGACGCCCGGCGAAACCGCGACATCGGCCTCCTCAATCAGCAGCTTCGAGAATTCGACCGAGCCCAGATGCCGGTATTTCTCCGGAACCGGAGCCCACGCGAACATCGTCGCCGGAGGGGCGGGAACATGAAACCCGGCGCGATCGAAGCTTTCGACCAGCGCGTCGCGCCTGCTCTTATACAGGGCGCGGATTTCGTCGACGCAATCCTGCGGACCGTTTAGCGCCGCCGTCGCCGCCACCTGGATCGGCGTGAACGCGCCGTAATCGAGATAGGATTTAACGCGCGCCAACGCGCCGATCAGCCGCTCGTTGCCGACGGCGAAGCCCATGCGCCAGCCCGGCATGTTGTAGGTCTTCGAGAGCGACGTGAACTCGACCGACACGTCCTTGGCGCCCGGAACCTGCAGGATCGAAGGCGGCGGCACGCCGTCATAATAGAGTTCGGCATAGGCGATGTCGGACAGAATGATGATGTCGTGCTTCTTCGCCAGCGCCACCGCATCCTTGTAGAATTCGAGATCGGCGACCATTGCCGTCGGATTGGACGGAAATGAAATGACGACCGCCAGCGGCTTCGGGATCGAATGCTTCACCGCGTGGTCGATGGCGCGCAGGAAATCCTCGCCGTTGTTCGCCGGAAGATGACGGATCGAGGCGCCGGCGATGATGAAGCCGAACGCGTGGATTGGATAGGTGGGGTTCGGGACGAGCACGACGTCGCCAGGCGCTGCGATCGCCTGCGCGATATTCGCGAATCCCTCTTTCGAGCCGAGCGTCGCCACGATCTCGGTTTCCGGATCGAGCTTCACGCCGAAGCGGCGCTCGTAATAGGCGGCCTGAGCCTTGCGCAAGCCGGGGATGCCCTTCGACGCCGAGTACCGGTGCGTGCGCGGCTTGTTGATCGTCTCGATCAGCTTGTCGACGATGTGCTGCGGCGTCGGCATGTCGGGATTGCCCATGCCGAGATCGACGATGTCGGCCCCGCGCGCACGCGCAGCGGCTTTCAAGCGGTTCACTTCCGCGAAAACGTATGGCGGCAGGCGCTTGATGCGGTGAAAATCTTCGCTCAACAGTCTTTGTCCTCGGCGCGCCGCACGTCATCGGCGTCACTTATTTCACGTTGCACTGGGGATGAAACCCGGATCGGTTAACGATGGCTGTGAACCGACCGACGCCCTGTTTACGCTCGCGCGCCATGCTCCGTCCAGTGCTGCGGCGCGATGGACAGGGAAACGGCGCGGAAGTCATGAGATCAGCACCTTTGCAATGCACAAACGGCGTGACCGTGTTTGCTTTTTGGCGGTCGCCACCTACTTAGAGGCAATGCTGGGTATCCGTGATTCGACTTGATCGGTCTCCATCCGAGGGGCACTCTGCCAAAGGTAAAATGGCTGCGGCCGACGGCCGGTTAGACTGTCGGCGCCCCATATTGGAAAGTTTTTAAACGCCGCCATGCCCCAAGACAGCTTCAAGCCCGAAATCCCTTCGTTCCTGTCGCGTTACCTCATCGCTAACCCCGAAGAGTTCGCGACGAACCTTCTTCGCGCTTACGAGCGAGGCAGCGTTGCGCTGGCGCAATTCGCCGAACGCCCCGACGCCAAGGCTGGCCCCTATACGCCTGCGAGCGAGTTCTCCGCCGCAACCGAGACGCTGACGTCGCTTGTGCGGACCTGGTTTTCCGATCCGGTCAAGTTGTCCGAAGCGCAAGCGCTGTTCTTCGGCCAGTTCGCCAATCTCTGGAATAACGTCCTGGCGCGCACCATGGGCATGCCGATCCCTCCGCTGATCGAGCCGGCGCCGGGCGACAATCGTTTCAAGGATGCCGAGTGGAGCGAGAACCCGTTCTTCGATTTTTGCAAACAGGCGTATCTCCTGGCGTGCAAATGGGCGGAGGATCAGTTGGCGTCGACGCCGGGCCTCGATGAACGGGCTCGCCACCGCGCCGAATTCTACCTGCGTCAATTGACGAGCGCCTATTCGCCGACGAACTTTCTCGCGACCAACCCGGAAGTTCTGCGCGAGACCATCCAGAGCAACGGTCGCAATCTCCTCGAAGGCGCCACTCTGCTCGCCAAGGACTTGGGATCGTCCGGCGACCTGATGAAAATCAGCCAGACGGATGCCAACGCTTTCGAACTCGGCCGTAACCTCGCGACGACGCCCGGCAAAGTCGTCTTCCAGAATGAGTTGCTGCAGCTCATCCAATATGTGCCCGCAACGGATAAGGTGCGTGAGCGTCCGGTTTTGATGATCCCACCGTGGATCAACAAATATTATATTCTCGATCTCACGAGCCAGAAAAGCTTCGTCAAATACGTCGTCGATCAGGGCTTCACCGTTTTCGTCGTGTCGTGGGTCAATCCTGACGAAAAGCTCGCCGACAAGACGTTCGAGGACTACATTCTCGAAGGCATCCTGGAAGCCGTGCGCGCCGTCCGCAAGGAATCCGGGATCGAGAAAATCAACGTCCTCGGCTATTGCGTCGGGGGCACCGCGCTCGCGACCGGGCTTGCCTATCTCGCACAGCGCGGCGAAGAGCCGTTCAAATGCTGCACGCTGCTGACGACCCAGGTCGATTTCACGCTCGCCGGCGATCTCCTGCTCTTCACCGACGACAATCAGCTCGACAGCCTCGACGCCCTGATGACCGAAAAGGGTTTTCTCGACGGCTCGCGCATGGCCAACGTCTTCAACATGATGCGGCCGCGCGACCTCATCTGGCCCTACGTGATCAACAATTACATGCTGGGCAAAAAGCCGTTCCCGTTCGATCTCCTGTTCTGGAACCAGGATTCGACGCGCATGGCGGCCGCCAATCACAAGTTCTACCTGCGCGAGTTCTATAACGAAAACCGTCTTGCCAAAGGCGAGATGGACGTCGGCGGCATCAAGCTCGACCTCGGCAAGATCAAGCTTCCGATCTTCTCCGTCGCGACGCGTGAGGATCACATCGCTCCCGCCGCATCGGTCTTTCGCGGCATGCAGATGCTTGGCGGACCGGTCGAGTTCGTGCTCGCTGGATCGGGCCACATCGCGGGCGTCATCAATCCCCCGGGCAAGGCGAAATACCAGTATTGGACGAAGGGCACGAAGATGACGAACCTCGCCGACTGGCAGGCATCGGCATCGACGACGCCAGGCTCCTGGTGGCCGTACTGGATCGAATGGCTTTCGCAGCAGTCTGGAGGCTGGATCGAGGCGCGAACACCCGGCGCCAAGCTCGGCGTCATTGAGGATGCGCCGGGCTCCTACGTCAAGGCGAGCTGAGAGAAAGCATGCTCATCGAACTGCGCGCGCTTTGCGGCCGCCTCCCCGTGGGGGAGCCGCAAAGCGCATTTTATGAAGCCAGCTCGAATTCGCCCTCGTAATCGACAGGCCAGAGAACCGTGAAGTCCTCGCCGTCGAGCGCGCGGAATGCGACGGCATTGATGTCGAGTTCGTCGGACGCACCCTCGACGATCGGCTCGATCTTTTCCCAAACCTTCGTCGCGTTCTTTGCGAGCAGAATGAGATTGATCACGCCGTCGCCCGGCTCATGTCCGTCGACCTCGGCCGTCGTTGAACCGTCGAGAGCGTCGATCAGGCGATCCTCGAGGTCAATCACCTTGTCGAGGGTGTCCTCGTCGTCGCCCTGGAATTGCAAAACAAGCTGGTAGTTCATGGCCCCTTCCTGGCGGTGTTTCTAAATCGCGGCAAGCGCCTGGTCGAGATCGGCGATGATATCGTCGACATCTTCAATCCCGAGTGACAGGCGGACAACATCCGGGCCGGCGCCCGCGGCCTCGCGCTGATCGTCGCGAAGCTGCCGGTGCGTGGTCGACGCGGGATGAATGACGAGACTGCGGGTATCCCCGATGTTGGCAAGGAAACTGAAAAGCTTCAAGGCCGATACCAGCCTCACACCCGCTTCATAACCACCCTTGAGGCCAAACGTGAAGACGGAACCGGCGCCTTTTGGACAAATCTTTTGGTGGCGAGCGAAGCTGGAATTATTGCGCAGCCCGGCATAGTTCACCCAACCGACCGCCGGATGCTTTTCCAGCCACTCGGCGACGAGGAGCGCGTTGTCGACTTGACGTTGAATCCTGAGCGGCAGCGTCTCGACGCCGGTCAAAATGAGAAACGCGTTGAAGGGCGAGATCGCGGGGCCGAGGTCACGCAGGCCGAGCACGCGCGCCGCGATCGCAAACGCCATCGGGCCAAACGCCTCCGCCAGCTTCATGCCGTTGTAGGACGGATTGGGATCGACCAGCGATTTGTACCTGTGCGGGCTTTTAAGCCAGTCGAACGTGCCGCAATCGACGATCACGCCGCCAACCGAGTTGCCGTGGCCGCCGATAAACTTCGTCAGGCTGTGCACGACGATGTCGGCGCCAAACTCTTTCGGCCGGCAGAGATAGGGTGTCGCCAGCGTATTATCGACGATGAAAGGAATGCCCGCGCGCTTGGCGACGGCGGCGATGCCCGGCAGATCGCTGATGATGCCGCCTGGATTGGCGATGCTTTCGCAGAAAATGGCGCGCGTCTTCGGAGTGATCGCGCGCTCGAAGCTCGATGCGTCCGTGGCGTCCGCCCAGACGACATTCCAATCGAATTTCTTATACGAATGGTTGAACTGATTGATCGAGCCGCCATAGAGCTGGCGCGCGGCGATGAATTCATCTCCCGGTTCAAGCAGCGTGTGAAGCGCAAGGAACTGCGCCGCATGCCCTGACGCGACAGCCAGCGCCGCTGTTCCACCTTCGAGAGCCGCGATCCGCGCTTCAAGAACCGCCTGCGTCGGATTGTTGATGCGGGTGTAGATATTTCCGAACGCTTCGAGATTGAACAGCGCCGCCGCATGATCCGGATCCTTGAAAACGAAGGACGTCGTTTGATAGATCGGCGTCACACGCGCCCCGGTTACGGGATCTGGGCTCGCGCCCGCGTGCACGGCTTGGGTCGCGAACTTGGGCGTGGGCGACTGGGTCATGAGTATCTCCTGAACGGCGATTTCGCGCCGCCAGGGAGCGCAGGGTTGGCCGGCCTGTCAACCAGCCAAACTGCAAAAGCTTGTCAAAGCTTGGCGAACTGCCCCGCGATGCCGCAGCGCCATTTCTGGATGACCCAGTTCGGATGCTCGCCAATCCATTTCGCTATTTCGATTTGGCCGTTCATGGCGCACTGTTGCGCCGTGACCCTTTCGCCCTCGAAATTGAGCGTAACGTCCCTGCAGCGGGACGGCTGGTCGATCATGCAGACAGCGACGACGAGTTCGATCATGAAACCTCCAGGTCTAGTCTGACGATCACTCGTGGGAGTGATCCGGCTTGCCTTGAGCGGTTCCTCGATGCCTGTTTGTTATCGTCGAGATTATTTCCCGAGTATGTGAGATATTTTGCTCTGCACAAGAACGCCCCTGTCGCAGCCGAACACTAAATGACGTTCATATCTTTTTGCGAACACGAGTGTGGCCCATTAGGCCCGAAAAATCGCCGTAAAAGTATCCCATTGGGCACAGTACAGCCTCGCGCAATGTGCGTTCGCGCAAAATCAGTCGTCGAAATACAACAAACGATTCGGTTTTGTTCGCGTTCGAGCGAGAGCCTGCTTGTGCAGGGGTAGGGTTAAGAGCGAGAAGTGGGCGCGAGTCCCGAGACAGACATAAGGGCGGCAGATGACGACTTACGGAGCCTCTTCGGCTCAAAGTGCGGCGTGGGACAGTAAAACGAAGTCCGGGGCTCCAACGGTCGGATGGTTTTTACGAAGATCGGCTCTTTGGGCCGCGATCGTCGTTGCCGGCATCATCTCGGCGTGCGCCCTCTACGCGATCGTAGCCAACGCCGAGTCGACCAGCTCCAAGCCGCCCGCGAATGCAACGCAGGCCTCCCCGCTCGGGGTTTGAGGCAAGCTCGCCTGTATGCACGATATCTGACAGGCACGCGCTGGCCTGCAAAGACCTTCCTGTTGTAGTAGAAATATTTGGCGTCCACTTGTTTGCATCGCATTTTGCACCGCAATGCGCTTGCGCGGCAGTGTTATTTTGCCTCCTATTCACTGATCGTATCGGCTGATCACGGCCGGTGCCTTGATCCTGACCAGGGCCTCCCTTTATCATCGGGGAAGGATTGTGCCCCGAGGGACGCGTCGGAATGACGGAGCAGCAAAAGAAATTTCCAGAGTTCTACGTCACCGCTCCGCAGCCCTGTCCGTATTTACCCGGCCGGCTTGAACGCAAGCTGTTCACCCATCTGACGCACGACAAGCCGCCCGAGCTCATCGACCGTCTGCTGACCACCGGATTTCGCCGCAGCCAGAACATTGCCTACGTTCCCTACTGCGAGGGCTGCCAAGCCTGCGTATCGGTGCGTGTCGTGGTCGATGATTTCAAGACCGATCGATCGATGCGCCGGAGCTGGTCGCGAAATTCCCGGCTTGCGGCGCGCCGGACGGCGTCGATCCCGACGCAGGAGCAGTTCAAGCTCTTCCGTGCCTACATCGATGCGCGCCATAGCGACGGCGGCATGGCCGACATGACCATGCTCGACTATCGCATGATGGTCGAGGACACGGTCATCGATACCTTCCTGACCGAATATCGCCAGAGGCCCGAGGGCGCACCCGACGCCGAGTTCGACGCCTGGCCGCTCAAGGCCGTGGCGCTCTGTGACCGGCTGAGCGACGGCATCTCGATGGTCTACAGCTTTTATGATCCCGATGCCGTTGGCTCCGGTCTCGGCACCTACATGATCCTCGAGCACATCGCCTTCGCGCGGCGCATCGGCTTGCCGCACGTCTATCTCGGATATTGGATTGAGGGCTCGAAGAAGATGGCGTATAAGACGCGCTTCCAGCCCCAGGAGCGCCTCGGACCCGACCGCTGGGAGCGTGTCGCCGACGATAGCTCGGATTTCTAAGCCGACGCGCGCCGCTGATGATCTCGCACAAGTCTACTTCGCCAGCTCCGTATTCAGCTTGTCGAACATGTACTCCCACTTCGCCGTCTGCGTATCGACGAGCATTTTCATCCGGGCTCTGAGTTCGAGCAACATCGCGCAATCGGGTGTTTCCGCGTTCGCGCCCTCACGCCCCATCGACGAGATCGCCGACAGCAGCTCATCCGTCGATTTGTCGTAGACCGCCGTCTTGTCGTCGCGCACGAACGGCGCAGCTTTTTCCATGAACTCGTTCTGGGTCCAGCTGCGCTTCAACTTCAGCTCGCGCAGCTTTTCCTGGAACTCGGGCCGGTTATTGCTGTTGAGATCGCGCAGGCTCGACGCCGTCGCCTCGACAACCGCTTCAAAATCTTCTTTCTGGCATGTTGCCTCGGTCTGGCCTGTTGGCGAGGCGCCTTCAGCCCGGAGACCGGCACCACCGATGCCGATCACAATCAGCGCCGCCGCCACGACCCAAGCCGTTTTTTGAAGCGTCCCACCCATGGGAGAAGGTCGTAGCCGTGGCAGGCGGCCGCGACAAGCGCGGCCGGTCAATATCTTCAATCAAAATCGCGGCCCGAAGGAATTCGAGCGGGGGAAGCCGCGTGGAACGACCCGGCCGGCTTGCGCCCGCTCTCCGACCCATTCGCGCATTTCACCCCACGCGAGAGTGAATTCGCGGGCCGCGCTGTCGACCCACGTCAGGCCATTCGACTTCTTGAAGACGCGAACGTCGGAGAGGCTGCCGTCCTTGAAGCGTTGCAGGATCACGCCCTTGCCGCGCGTCATCTCGTTAACCTCATCGATCTTGAAGACAAGGAGCTTGCGGTTGTCGCCGAGCGTCGCAACGTAGTCGCCTTCCGCCGGGACGCAGACGCGCGCCTCGTCCGGCTCCGACACATTCAGTATCTGCTTGCCTTTGCGCGTCGATGCGATGACTTCCTCTTCCGGCACGATGAAGCCATAGCCGGCCGTCGAAGCGACAAGCAGCTTGCGCGACGGATCGTGCACGAACACCTCGACGATGTCATGGTTCTCTTCGAGATCGATCATCAGGCGTACGGGCTCGCCGTGGCCTCGGCCGCCCGGCAGGGCGTTCGTTTCCAACGTGAAGAATTTACCGTTGGTCGCCAGCAGCACGAGCTTATCGGTCGTTGACGCCTTGATGGCGCGCTTCAAGCCGTCGCCCTGCTTGAAGTCGATCTTCGACAGATCGTCCTGATGCCCCTTGAGGGTCCGGACCCATCCCTTTTCCGAGACAATGACCGTGACCGGCTCTTTCTCGACCAAGGCCGTCGCAAGATCGACCTCGACCTCTGGCGCATCGGCAAACGTCGAGCGGCGACGGCCAAGTGCTGTCTTCTTCGAGTACGTCTCGCGCGTCGTCTTGACCTCGTTCGAGACGTGCTCCCACTGCAGCTCTTCAGATTTCAGGAGCTGCTTCAGCTCGCGGCGCTCTTTCGAAAGTTTATCGTGCTCGGCACGGATCTCGACCTCTTCCAGCCGCGACAGCGATCGCAGCCGCAGATTGAGGATCGCTTCGGCCTGCACATCGCTGAGATTGAACTTCGCGATCAGCTTCGCCTTCGGATCGTCCTCGCGGCGGACGATCCGGATCACCTCATCGATATTGAGGTAAGCGATCAGATATCCGTCGAGAACCTCGAGACGATGCTCGATCTTCTTCAGGCGATGCGTCGAACGGCGAACGAGAACGTCGATCCGGTGCTCGAGCCATTGCCAGAGCACGTCCCGGAGATCGAGCACGTTCGGCACCTGCCCCGCCGAGAGCACGTTCATATTGAGACTGACACGAACTTCGAGTTCCGACGCGCGGAACATGCTTTCCATCAGAAGCACGGGATCGACGGTGCGGGTTTTCGGCTCCAGCACGAGACGGATTTCTTCCGCGCTCTCGTCGCGAACATCGCCCAGGAACGGCAGCTTCTTGTCGCTCATCAACTCGGCGATTTTTTCGACGAGCTTGGCTTTCTGCACGCCGTAAGGAATTTCGGTCACGACGATCTGGTAGCCGCCACGCCCGGTCTCTTCCTTGCTCCAGCGTGCTCTGACGCGAAATCCGCCGCGCCCCGTCTTATAGGCTTCGAGCATGGAATCGCGCGGCTCGACGATCACGCCGCCCGTCGGAAAGTCCGGCCCCGGCACCATTTCGACGAGCTTTTCGATCGTCGCGTTGGGATGCTTGATCAGATGCAGAAGCGCGGCGCACAGCTCATCGACGTTGTGCGGCGGAATGTTCGTCGCCATGCCGACCGCGATGCCCGAGGCGCCGTTCGCCAGCAGGTTCGGAAACGCCGATGGCAGAACCACCGGCTCTTCGACGCGGCCGTCGTAGTTCGGACGGAACTCGACCGTATCCTCGTCGATGCCTTCAAGGATCAGCGCCGCCGTTTCCGTCATGCGCGCTTCGGTGTAGCGTTCTGCGGCCGGATTATCGCCGTCGATGTTGCCGAAGTTGCCCTGGCCGTCGACCAGCGGATAACGGACGGCGAAATCCTGCGCCAGACGCGCCAGCGCATCGTAGATCGCCTGGTTGCCGTGCGGGTGATAATCGCCCATCACCTCGCCGACGATCTTCGCGCACTTGATGAACCCGCCTTCCGGATTGAGCCTCAGCTCACGCATCGCGTAGAGAATGCGCCTATGCACCGGCTTCAGGCCGTCGCGCACGTCGGGCAGCGCCCGGTTCATGATGGTCGACAGCGCATACGCCAGATACCGCTCCTCGAGAGCGGTGCGGAACTCGACGGGCTCGATCGGGCCTTCGCCAGGAAGAATCGGTTTTGTCGTCATGGGGCATCCCTACAGCGCGGCCCCGAGGCTCTCAAGCCCGCCATGGGCCTCGCGCTGCCGCTTTATGAAAACCGTGCTATTTGGGCGCAAGCCCTGTGAATAATGCGCCGATGCCATGGCTGGTGCATCATTCGCCAACAGATTGATTTCCCACGAAACAGGACCGATGCGGATGGCGGCGCTGGTGCCGGATTTACCCAAGGTTGAACTGCAGATCGTCGAAATGACCAACCAGGTTCGGCGCGAGCAGAACCTTCACGCCCTGCGCGTCAATGCGATACTCGCCAAAGCTGCACGCGCCTATGCCGAGCGGCTTGCGCGCAGTGGACAGTTTTCCCACACCGCCGACGGCGGCAACCCCGGCAAACGCGCGGAAAGCGCCGGCTACAAACCGTGCGCGGTTGCCGAAAACATCGCCATGGACCGTAACAGCCAAGGATTCGATACCGGCCAGCTCGCGATGCAGGCCGTCGCCGGCTGGATGAATTCCGCTCCCCATCGCGCCAATATCCTGATGCCATCGGCGACCGAGATCGGCGTTGGCGTCGCGAAGTCCTCCGACCCCGTGCCGAAATTCATCTCCGTCGAGATGTTCGGGCGTCCTGCGAGCGAAGGCGTTAAGTTCGAGGTCGTCAATGCCTCGGCGGCGGTTGTCGCCTATGGGTTTCTCGGCAAGACGCGCGACCTCAAACCGCGCATGACCATCACCCAAAGCTCCTGCGGCATGGGCGAAATCACCTTCACGACGCCTGCCGGATTTCTGTCGACCGGCAGCGAAATCGCACGCTTCAAGGCCGAGAACGGTAAACGCTACATTCTGAAAAGCGGCGTGAACGGCACGATCTCGGTCGAGATCGGCATCAACATCAAGTCGCGCTGATTCCTGTAAAGCCACGCAAAATCCGGGATCTGGAACATTTTGCTTCGCTGAGGCGTTCTGCTGGCCGGAATTGACAGCAAGCGAGGTTTCAAAATGGATAGCGCAAGGCTTGGCAGCATCGCATTGGTCGTTGTGCTTTTCGCCCTGCTCGTTGGCGGCGTTTACGCCTATCAGCGCTCGCAGACGGAAGTCCTCGTCGATAGCCCGGCAGTCCGCGTCGAAACGAACAAGGCGACGGGCGAAACAACCGTCGACGCACCATTCGCGCATATCGAGAAGGACAGCAGCGGAACGCACGTGCAGGCGCCAGGCGTCGACGTCAATGTTCCGAAAGACCCGCCGCCAAATCCGTAAATCATCTTTACCACGCGTTTGTGCACGCCGCCCTTTCTCTCGGGCGGCTTTTTTTTTGCTCAAGCGACTGAGCGCTTACGCGCGCCTTCGCTCTTTAATGCCACCGTTATGATAACGTTGAATGCGCCAGTTGTCGGCTTGGCCGTGCATGCTAACATCGGCTGGAGTAATAAAATCGATCGTGTTGCAACCGGCGCATAAGGCAAATCGTGCGAGCAATCATTCGCCTCATCCAGCGCTTGACGATCCTCGCGCTCGGCATTGTCTGCATTTGGCTGATCGTCGACGTCTTCAAGTTCGTCGACCGCCGGGCGCCGACGATACTTGCGCTATGTCTGACTTACGCCCTGGCAGCCTACATCATCCTGCCGCGCGCCGTCTGTACCGGACTGAAGGTCCTCCAGCGCAATCACGTGCCACGCTTCACCGTCACCGGAGATGGACTTCCCGGCGATCCCGTCAATCTTGCGCTCGTCGGCACATTCGATCAATTGCGCGGCGCCTTTGCGAAGGCCGGATGGATTGAAGCCGCTCCATTGAATCTCGCCAGTTCGTGGCACATGGCGCGGGCCTTCGTTCTGAACCAGCCCTACCCCGCTGCACCATTCAGCACTCTATACCTCTTTGGCCGGGGTCAGGATGTCGGCTTTCAGAAAGCGATCGGCGACAGCCCGCGCAAGCGCCATCACGTTCGCTTCTGGGCACAGAACGACGAAGCTCAGAACGGCTTGACCCTCATGACGCATGACCGACGCGCCCTTTGGGTCGGGGCCGGAACGCGCGACACCGGCTTTTCGCTGACCCGACTTACATTCCAAATCACGCATGCGACGGATTCGGATACCAACGCTGAGCGGGATTTCATCATCGACGAACTGACACGCTGCTGTGTGATCCGCCACGCGACACTATTCCAACCCGGCGACAAGCTCGCACGCGTCAATCATTACATTGCTGACGGCGAGATTGCCGTCGCCGAAATTGCCGTCCCAGCTTCACCGTCTGAGTTGACCGCCGACAGAGGTGAGACGCAACGGCCCTAAGCCATTTCAACGCCAGGGCTCGTAGAGATAGGGATCGTCATTATCGTCACCCCGGCCATCGTAGCCTCGGCGCTCGTAACGCTGCGCACGCTGCCTGCTCGCGGCGGACTTCACGTTCGCTGGCTTCGAACTCGCCGCCGATGCGACCCGGCCGTCGAGCGAACGGACCACGGTCACTTCTGTTCCGACGCGCACGAGCGACGCCAGATGCAGCACGTTCTCGTTCAACATGCGGAAGCAGCCTGAGGACTCCGCCCGTCCGATCGACTTCGGCTCGTTCGTGCCATGAATGCGATAGAGCGTGTTGCCGAGATAGATCGCCTTTGCACCGAGCGGATTGCGAATTCCGCCGAGCATACGCGTCGGCAATTCCGGTTTGCGCCGGCGCATGTCGGCCGGCGGATACCAATCGGGCCAATCCGCGATGCGCGACACCTTTTCCTTGCCCGACCAGCCGAAGCCCTGGCGTCCGACACCGATGGAATACACATAAGCCGACGTTGAACTCAGCACATAGTAAAGTTTGCGCTTGCCCGTATCGATGACGATCGAGCCCTGAGCATAGGGACCGCTGAACGCCACGACAGGCGGCGCAACCGCTTGAATATAAGGTCGGTTACCGCCGTTCGTGCCCGGCGCTTTGCTGAGCTGCTGCTCTTCGTCCGGCTGCGGCGCGGCATCCCAGGCGCCATAGCCATCGCGATCATTGGAGCGGCGATCGTCGAAATAGCGCCGGTCATCGTAACGATCGTCGCGCCGGTCGCTGAAGTCGCGCCCGCCGTTGTAACGCGGATCGTAGCGACGGTCGTCATTCTCGTCGAAGCGCCGATAGACGCGAGGCCCGCCGTAGCGATTGTCATCGTAGTTGCGAACGTCGCGATCATCGTCTTGATCGCCGTAGACCTGCGCGCGCCCGCCGTCCCACGGGTCCTGCTGTTGTGCAGAAGCGAGTGTTGACCACGTCATCGACAGCAACAGTGCAGCAACGGTTGAGATGAGCGTTTTCATGGCACCCCGCGATGGTCATTCCGACAGTGCCCACAACAAGCCTGCGAGCCTATCGTTCCGTGGGGTGTATGTCGCGCCCGAACGCGACTTTCGCGTGGCGAATCGATGGCATGGCGCAGCCTGCGACATTACAAATTGAAGGCGCGGACTATCGGCGGTTACCGCGACGATCGCGCCAGCACGTCCATCAACTCCGCAACCTTGCGCCGCTGCTCCGCAGCGTTTCCGCTCGCGATCGCATGCTCGACGCAGTGGGCGACATGATCGCGCAGCACTTCCTCCTCGACGCGGCGTAGCGCCGCGCGCACGGCGGAAATCTGCGTGACGACATCAATGCAATAGCGATCGTCCTCGACCATCTTGGCGAGGCCACGCACCTGTCCCTCGATACGGTTCAGGCGTTTCAGACACGAGGATTTCATCGACTTGTGCATGGCTTGACTCATACCCTATAGGGGTATACGTGTCAAACGATAGGTATACCCCTATAGGGTATCGAGCATACGGAACTTGCAATGGCAGCGGACCACAACGGATCGGACGGACAGCCGGGACACGCGGAGCAGGGCAAAAGCTGCTGCGGTTGTTGTCATGAGCCCGCGCCGGCAAAGGCAGATGTTAAGCCCGAGCATTTGGAAAAAGACCCCGTGTGCGGAATGAACGTCGATCCGCACACTACCAAGCATCGCGCCGACCATGCCGGACGCACGTATTATTTCTGCGCCGCCGGCTGCCGCACGAAATTTCTCGCCGATCCTGATAAATATCTCAGCCCCGCTGAAGCCGCGGCCGAACCCGTGCCGGAAGGCACGATCTACACCTGCCCGATGCATCCCGAAATCCGGCAAGTCGGCCCCGGCCCCTGCCCGATCTGCGGCATGGCGCTCGAGCCGGACATCGTCACGGCGGACGCTGGCCCCAATCCCGAACTCGCCGACATGACGCGCCGTCTCTGGATCGGCCTCGCGCTCGCAACACCTGTCTTCATTCTCGAGATGGGCAGTCATCTGTTCGGGCTGCATCATCTCATCAATCCGACCGCCTCCAACTGGCTGCAGTTTGCTCTCGCGACCCCGGTCGTTCTGTGGGCGGGCTGGCCGTTCTTCGAACGCGGCTGGAAATCGATTCAAACGCGCAACCTCAACATGTTCACGCTCATCGCCATCGGCACCGGCGTCGCATGGACCTACAGTGTTGTCGCAACCTTTCTTCCGGGTGTCTTTCCACCGGCGCTGCGCGGCCATGACGGCGCGGTTCCCGTCTATTTCGAAGCCGCCGCCGTCATCACGGTCCTTGTCCTCGTCGGCCAGGTTCTCGAACTCCGGGCGCGCGAGCAGACCGGCGGCGCCATTCGCGCGCTGCTCAATCTGTCTCCGAAAACCGCGCGGCGCTTGACTGCGGGCGACAGCGAACAGGAAATCGAAATCGACGCCGTTTCCGTCGGCGACCCTCTGCGCGTGCGCCCCGGCGAGCGCATCCCCGTCGATGGCGAGGTGATCGACGGCAAGAGTTTTGTCGATGAATCCATGGTAACGGGCGAATCCAATCCCGTCGGCAAAGCAACCGGCGCCAAGCTCATCGGCGGAACGATCAACGGCAGCGGCACGCTGGTCATGCGCGCGACCGGCGTCGGCCGCGACACGATGCTGGCGCGCATCGTGCAAATGGTCGCCGAGGCGCAGCGCAGCCGTGCTCCGATCCAGCGCCTCGCCGATCAGGTCGCAAGCTGGTTCGTGCCGCTCGTCATTGCAGCGGCTGCCCTGGCGTTCATCGCCTGGGCAACCTTTGGACCGGAGCCGCGCTTTTCATATGCTCTGATTGCAGCCGTATCCGTGCTGATCATCGCGTGTCCCTGCGCGCTCGGCCTCGCGACGCCGATGTCGATCATGGTCGGCGTCGGACGTGGCGCGCAATCCGGCGTACTGGTTAAAAGCGCGGAAGCTCTCGAGCGCATGGAAAAGATCGACACGCTCGTCATCGACAAGACCGGAACGCTGACCGAAGGCAAGCCGAAGGTGACCGCCGTGCGCGCGGCATCATCCATCAGCGAAACCGATCTCCTGAAGTTCACGGCAAGCCTCGAACACGCGAGCGAGCATCCGCTCGGCGCCGCCATCGTCGCGGCGGCCAAAGAGCAAAACATAGCGCTGGCTGCCGTCTCGGACTTCGACGCTCCATCCGGCAAAGGAGTGACTGGCGTCATCGAGGGACGTCGCGTCGTCGTCGGCAACCGCCGCATCATGGCCGAAGCCGGAATAGATACGGCTGCGTTCGATGCCGAAGTCGAGCGTTTGCGAAGCGACGGCGCAACGGCGGTTTACGTCGCTCTCGACGGCAAAACTGCGGGCGTCATCGCCGTCGCCGATCCGATCAAGGCGACGACCGCATCTGCGCTTCGCAAGCTCGCCGACAGCGGCGTCCACATCATTATGCTGACCGGCGACAACGTCACGACGGCGAACAGCGTTGCCGCCAAGCTCGGCATATCGGACGTCAAGGCCGACGTGCTGCCGGAAGACAAAGCGAAGATCGTCCAGGAGCTCCGGCGCAATGGACATGCCGTTGCCATGGCGGGCGACGGCGTCAACGATGCGCCCGCGCTGGCAGCCGCCGATGTCGGCATTGCAATGGGAACCGGAACCGATGTTGCGATCGAAAGCGCGGGCATCACGCTTTTGAAAGGCGATCTCGAAGGCATCGCGCGCGCGCGGCGCCTGTCGGAAGCGACGATGGCGAACATCAGGCAGAACCTGTTTTTCGCGTTCATCTATAACGCCGCCGGCGTGCCGATTGCGGCCGGTGTTCTCTATCCGGCGTTCGGGCTTCTGTTATCACCGATCATCGCGGCGGTGGCGATGTCGCTGTCATCGGTCAGCGTCATCACGAATGCGTTGCGCCTTCGCCATACCGACATCGGCTGAGCGGCCGTCTCTGCCTCACACGGGATCGGGTTTGAATGACGCCGCAGCAGACACCGGAGCCGTTCCGGGTCTGCCGAGCGACAGTACGAGCAACGCCGCGACGAGGCATGCTGCGCCCGCTACGTAGAATGCCGGCAGATACGTTGACAATTCCGTGCGTGTCAGGCCCGCGCCATACGCAGCAGCCGCAGCGCCGAGCTGGTGGCCTGCAAAGATCCATCCGAACACGACGTTCGTGCGCTCAGTCCCGAAATAACGCGACGTGAGCTTCACCGTCGGCGGCACGGTTGCAATCCAATCGAGGCCATAGAACATCGCAAACAATGACAAGCCGTAAAAGGTGAAATCGGTGAACGGCAGATAGATCAGCGACAGCCCGCGTAAGCCATAATACCAGAATAGCAGCCAGCGATTGTCGAAGCGGTCGGACAGCCAGCCCGATCCGATCGTACCAAAGAAGTCGAATATGCCCATCATCGCAAGCACGCTCGCGGCTTGGACCGGCGCTAGGCCGTAATCACCGCAGAGCGCGATGAAATGCGTCTGGATCAAACCGCTTGTGCTGAGCCCGCAAATGAAAAACGTGCCGAACAGCACCCAAAAGACTGCGCTTCGCATAGCGTCCTTGAGCACGAGAAGCGGCGACGCTAGAAGCGTTCCCATGCCGCCGCTATGCTGGAATTCAGGCACGATTTCCGTGGCGCCATAGGGCGCTAGGCCAATGTCGGACGGCCGATTGCGCATCAGCAGCAGCACGAGCAGCGTCGCTAGAACCAGCATCGCACAGACGAAACAAAGCGCCGTACGCCAGCCATAGGCTTCCGTCAGCTTCGCAAGCAGGGGCAGAAACACGAGCTGGCCCGTCGCCGTGCTCGCCGACAGCAGTCCCATCGCGAGCCCGCGCCGTTCGGAGAACCATTGCGTCGCGACCGTGGCGCCGAGCACCATCGCGGTCAGTCCCGTGCCGATGCCGAGCCCGACACCCCAGAACAGCACGAGCTGCCAGACATTCGTCATCGCCAACGACGCAACGAGCGTCGTTATAATGATACCGAGCGCCAACAGCACGATGCGGCGAACGCCAAAGCGATTCATCAGAGCGGCCGCGAACGGCCCCATCAGCCCGTAAAGCAGAAAGCGCAGGGCAAGCGCCGAGGAGATCTCCGAGGTCGTCCAGCCGAACTCCCGTTCGAGCGGCACGATGAACACGCCGGGCGCACCGACCGTTCCGGCCGTGACCAGCATCGTCAGGAACGTAACTGCGGCGACGATCCAGCCGTAGTGCACGTTTCTTCGCGCCAGCGCGGTTGTTAGTGACCACGACGTCATGTCAGTTCACGATCACTCATGTCAGCAATCCCGGCGAATGCGTACGCGTCCTCAAGCTGTCTCAACGCAACCCCTCAGCCACCATTTCGAACGACTGGAGATCATACGTTTTCGCCAGGACATCGAGCAGCGCAGGCGGTTTCCCGTCAATTTCCGTCTGCTCCCATAGCACTTCGAACGTCAGACGCCTGCGGTTGTTACCGGCATCCGATTCGCCCAGGAAATTCGCGCGGTATCCGGCCGTCCGCAACGTATCGTAAAACTGCGAGAGCGTTGGGGCATCGCGCGTGCCCGCGATGACGACATGCGCCCGGCGCTTGCGCGCAACCCGCACATCCACCCATTTGAACCCGATGAGCGTCAGGAGAATGAGGCCCGTCCCGACGCAACCGAGGACGAGATTGCCGCTGCCGAAGCACAACCCGACGACGGTCACAGCCCACAGCGTCGCGGCTGTCGTGACGCCCGAAATCGTATTGCCGTGTTTCAGGATGGCGCCGCCGCCGATAAACCCCATCCCAGTCAGGATTCCGAGCGGCAGACGCATCGGATCCATGGTGGCGAATGACACCGGCGTCTTACCGCCGACTTCGAGCATCGCGTTGGCGAGGATCATCGCGAGCGACGCCGCCAGCGCCGCAAGCACGGTGGTCCGGAACCCCGCGCTATGCCCACCCGCTTCCCGGTTAATGCCGATCAAAGCGCCCGCGACAACCGTTAGAAAAAGCCGAAGCGCGATATCGATGGCACTCGGATGAAGCGGCATTTCCATTCCTGAAGACTCCGGAAACTAGCAAGAAAAACGATGAGCTTATCCGCTCCGCGCCGGTCCCGAAAGCCGCTATTGATCGCCATTTCAACGCCCTGCGCAACTGCGGTATGCTGAAATTCATACTTGCCGAGCTGACCATTGAAGGTTTGGATCACGCGCAAAATCAAAGGGCTTGCGAAATGCAGATCGGACTTATCGGCTTGGGGCAAATGGGCACCGGGATCGCTGACAATATCCTCAAGGCCGGACACGAGCTGACAGTGTACAATCGAACGCGCTCGAAGGCGGAAGCATTTGCATCTCGGGGCGCCAAGGTCGCGGACCGCCTTGCCGACGCCTGCCGTGGCGACGCCGTCATCACGATGCTTGCCAACGACGACGCCGTCGAAAGCGCCGTCTACGGCGAGGGCGGCGTGCTCGCGAGCCTGCCGAAGAGCGCCGTCCATATCTCATCGAGCACGATCAGCGTCGCGCTCTCGACGCGCTTGGCCGCACACCACGCAGGCCGAGGCCAACGCTACGTCGCGGCACCTGTTTTCGGGCGGCCCGAAGCGGCAGCAGCAGCCAAGCTGTTCGTCGTTGCCGCGGGCTCACCCGAAGCAGTCAAAACCGTGATGCCGGTTTTCGATGCCATAGGGCAGCGAACATTCACGGTTTCGGAAGACGCCTCCGCTGCAAACATTATCAAGCTCAGCGGCAACTTCCTGATCGCCTCTGTCATCGAGTCGCTCGGCGAAGCGATGGCCCTCGTTGGCAAGGCTGGCATCGACAAGCATCAGTATCTCGAACTGCTGACATCGACGCTGTTCGGCGCGCCGGTCTATAAGACATACGGCACGCTGATCGCGGATGAAAAATTCTCGCCCCCTGGATTTGCCGCGCCTCTCGGCCTGAAAGACGTTCGTCTGACGCTTGCTGCCGGCGACGATCTTCGCGTGCCGCTTCCCCTCGCGAGCCTTCTGCGCGATCGCTATCTGACGCTGCTCGCCAACGGCGGGGAAAATCTCGACTGGTCGGCCATCGGCGCATTGGCGGCGAAAGACGCGGGCTCGAAATAGCGGCCTCGAGTGCGCGTCAGTGATTGGCCGGCATTTCGCTTTGGAGCGCGGAATTCGCGGGCATGCGCGGAAAGCGACGGTGCTCGACGAGGTTTCGCCCCAGAGAACCCGCATAGCAGCCCCAGCGGAACGCACTCCACAGCGCCGTCTGCCCGAGAGTGCTGCGCTTCGCGAACAGCGACGTCTTGAGCGAATGGGCGTCACACGCTGTTTTCAGCGGATCGCGATAGAACGCGGCTATCTTGTCGGCATCCATTCCTGGCGTCGATAGCCAATTCGGGACATGAACGTTGCAGAGACGCTCGGTATCGAGCAGGGCCTTGCTCGCGCCCGTGCCGCTCACCGGGCAAGCCGTCGAAAACGCGTCGCCGACGAGCGCGATACCCGGTTGCGCCGCATTCTCGGTGGCGATCAAATCGACCGGCCGGATCTTGACCGCCCCGCGCACGCGCAAGCGGCCGGTCAAACGTTCGAGACGCGGCAACGCCTCCGCAATCGCTTCCATCGGACTGATGCGAAGCCGCCTGACCCACGGATCATCGAGATCATGATAGGTGAAGATATTGACCCTGAGACCCGACGCCAGCGGAAACAGAGTGATGTACGCGACGCGATGCGACGGATCTTCGCCGAAATACGTAAGGGAATCGAACGGCAGATTTTCCGAGTCCGCATCGAAACCGATCGACAGCGAATGACATTTTGAAATTTCACGCCGGTGCATATCGATGCGGTCGAGAAATCCCGCACCAAGACCGGTCGCCCCGATGATGAGACGCGCCGAAATCTGGTCGCCGCTGAGAAGCGTCAGTGTCTGGCGTTCCGGCGTCAGCGAGAGCGAAGCGACCTTGTTGTGCACGAAGACGACTTCGGACGGGATCAAGCGACGGATGCCGTTGACGAAGTCGCCGTAGGCGATGCCGTATTCGACGATCGGCTTGATCTCGGCGAGACGTCCAAGGCGCGCGACCCAGACATTCTCATACCGGCGCGCGGCCGGTAAAATTTCATCGAGCACGCCAGCTTTAGCGAGCGAGTCGGCGTGCCGGTCTTCGATCTTCTCGCAGCGGAAATCGGGACGCGCGTGCTCGAACGGGTCGATCAGCGCCACCGAAACGCCGCGACGCCCTAGCATCGTCGCAGCAAGAGAGCCCGCCAGGCCCGCCCCCACGATCGCAACGTCGGTCTCAACCACGGGCTATTCCCCAGATTCTTCCAGGGAGAAGCTACGCCCCCAAAAGTTACGCGCAGTTTAAGACGGTTGCAGCGCGCACATGACAAACGCGCATGGTTGATAAACTCTTACCGCCCCAAGCGGACTCGCCGCTTCCGGCCGGCTATGCGAAGCACCGTCGGACGCGGCAATCATCAAAGCGGAATGTTGTCGTGTTTCTTCCAGGGATTTTCGAGCGTCTTGTTGCGCAGCATGTTCAATGCCCGGCAGAGCCGTTTGCGCGTCGTTGACGGCTTGATCACTTCGTCGATGTAACCGCGCTCGGCGGCGACGAAGGGATTGGCGAAGCGGTTCTTGTATTCTTCGATCCGCGCCTCGATCTTTTTCGCGTCTCCAAGCTCGGAGCGATAGAGAATCTCCGCCGCCCCCTTCGCACCCATGACCGCGATCTCGGCCGTCGGCCAGGCGTAGTTCACATCGCCGCGAATGTGCTTCGAACTCATCACGTCATAGGCGCCGCCGTAAGCCTTGCGCGTGATCACGGTGACTTTAGGAACCGTCGCCTCGGCGTAAGCGAACAGCAGCTTCGCGCCGTGCTTGATGAGCCCGCCGTATTCCTGCGCCGTACCCGGCAGGAACCCCGGCACATCAACGAAGGTGACGATCGGAATATCGAAGCAATCGCAGAAGCGCACGAAGCGCGCCGCCTTGCGCGATGCATCGCTGTCGAGCACGCCCGCGAGCATCATCGGCTGGTTCGCGACGATGCCGACGGTGCGGCCTTCCATGCGCCCAAAGCCGGTCACGATGTTCCTGGCGAACGCTTCCTGAATTTCGAAGAAGTCGGCCTCGTCGACGACTTTGAGGATCAGCTCCTTGATGTCGTAGGGCTTGTTCGGATTGTCCGGAATGAGCGTGTCTAGCGAATAGTCGATGCGCTCCGGCGTGTCTTCCGTCGGGATTTCGGGAACGCCCGTCTTGTTGCTCGACGGCAGGAAGTCCATCAGCCGGCGCATCTGCAGGAGCGCCTCGACGTCGTTCTCGTAGGCGTGGTCGGCGATCGACGATTTCGTCGTGTGAACCTTGGCGCCGCCAAGCTCTTCCGCCGTCACGGTTTCGTTCGTCACCGTCTTCACGACGTCCGGACCGGTCACGAACATGTAGCTCGTGTCTTTGACCATGAAGATGAAATCGGTCATCGCCGGCGAGTAGACGTCGCCGCCCGCGCACGGCCCCATGATGAGCGAGATCTGAGGGATGACGCCGGAGGCAAGTACGTTGCGCTGGAAGACCTCGCCATAGCCGCCGAGTGCGTCGACGCCTTCCTGAATACGCGCTCCGCCCGCGTCGAACAGGCCGATGATCGGCGTGCGGTTCTTGAGCGCCATGTCCTGGATCTTGGTGATCTTCCGGGCGTGCGTTTCGCTCAGCGACCCGCCCATCACCGTGAAGTCCTTGGCGAAGACATAAACCGTTCGGCCGTTGATCGTGCCCCAGCCGGTCACGACGCCGTCGCCAGGAACCTTCGTCTTTTCCATGCCGAACTCGGTGCAGCGGTGCTCGACGAACATGTCGAACTCCTCGAACGAGCCCTCATCCATCATCAGTTCGATGCGCTCGCGCGCCGTCAGCTTGCCCTTCTTGTGCTGCGAGTCGATGCGGGCCTGGCCGCCTCCCAGACGAGCATTGGCGCGCCGCGTCTCAAGCTCCCCGATGATGTCTTTCATGAAATTGCCACCCTGCCTTGCCGTGATGAATGCGCTGGCTCTCTAGCACGGCCTCGGGAGAGCGCAAATGTTGGAGAAATCGCGGCCAGCCTGCCGCATCTGAAGCGATCATTAATAACGGAAAGCGGTCCGATGTGGCGTTTACGCTGACGTTTGCGCCGCGGCAAGTTGGCGCCCGAACTCGCCGATCTTAACCTCGAGAAACCCCGCCCCCGCGATCGGCTCGATGGCGGCGGCATGGGCGCGCGATGCGGCCCAAGGCAAGGTCTGGCCCACAAAATCAACGATCGAAACGGCAATGACGCGCTTGCCGCCCGCCTGCTTCAGATGCCGTTCCGCTTCGGCACGCGCCGCGAACACATGCAGCAAGTCGCCCGATGGCGCCCACGGCCCGGCTGGCGTCAGGATGGGGCCGGTTTCGTCGCCAACGAGAAAAACCTCGCCCCGCCCGCTCGCCGCCGAGGCGTAGTACGGAACGGCTTCCGTCTTCAGGCGGATCAGCAGATCCACCGGATCAACCTCGGCTTCGATCGGATCGGAAACCCAATCGGTCCCGGCGAACCCTTTGCCCTTGGCGATGCCGGGCAGGATTTCGACGGCGAAGGTCACGAGACCAATGTCCTGCAACTCGTTGTTGCCCGCCAGTGCCTCGGCCCAGCGTGTCGCTTCGATCGGGCTCGACCAGAAAAGCTGCACTGTCCGACCCTTGACCTTCTGCGACGGTACGGACGCGGTTTCCTCATCGGCGAACGTCAGCACACGCCCTTCGCTGACCGCCCGGCGAATGAAGCGGTCGCGTTGCGCAAGTTCGGGAATGCGCGGCCTGTGCAGCATTGGATCAGCCTACGCTCCTGCGAATCATTTGGCATAATTTTCGATGAATTGCTTACGGAGAGCAACCGTTGAGAATGAAGGGCAATTGACCGTTGTACAGCCGGGATACGCTCAGATGAGCGCATCCGAGGCCAAGGCCCTTGATCCGGCTGCACCCGCGACCTATGTTTGGCGATCACTGAACAATAGGAGTGGCTCGGACGCGATTCCGCCAGCCGAAATCTCGTGATCGAGCTACTGATTGTCCTGGTACTGATTGGCCTTAACGGTCTTTTTGCGCTTTCTGAATTGGCTATCGTTTCAGCCCGCCGCCCACGCCTGAAGGCGCTGGAAGCTTCAGGCCGCGCGGGCGCCCAAAGCGCTCTCGCGCTATCCGACGATCCAGGCCGGTTCCTGTCGGCCGTCCAAATCGGCATCACTCTCATCGGCATCATTAATGGCGCCTATTCCGGTGAGACGTTCGGCGAGTACGCGTCGGAATACCTGTTGAGCCTCGGCCTGAGCCCATCGCTGGCGCATCCGCTAGGATTTGGCGCCGTCATCGCGATCATCACCTATCTCTCGGTCATTGTCGGAGAACTGGTTCCGAAAACCTTGGCGCTTCGCAACGCCGAAGGCATCGCCTGCGTCGTCGCGCCGATCATGACCGGCTTTGCCAGGTTTGCGAGCCCTATCGTTGGGCTGCTCGATGCGTCGACGCGTTTCGTATTCCGCATCTTTGGGCTTTCGCCGCAAAGGGAAAGCCGGGTTACCGATGAAGAAATCAAGACTGTCATCGCCGAGGCCGAAACCGCCGGCGTTCTCGAAAGCGGCGAAGGCGATTTGATCTCGGGCGTCATGCGCTTGGCGGACCGCGCCGTTGGCGGCCTGATGACGCCGCGCACGGACGTCGATTGGATCGATATCACAGCGTCCGACGACGTCATCAAGGCGCGCTTGATTTCGACACCGCACTCTCGCTTGCCGGTTGGCGAAGGCTCTGCTGACAAGCTGATCGGCGTTATTCAGACGCGCGCCCTGCTTTCGGGTCTTCTCGCGGGCAAGCCCTTCGAAATCGGCGCTTACATCCGCAAAGCACCCGTCATTCCCGAAACCAGCGACGCATTGGGCGTTCTGGCCGTCTTGCGCGACGCCGAAGTTCCGATGGCCCTCATCCACGACGAGTACGGAGACTTTGAAGGTCTGGTGACGCCCGGCGACATCCTCGAAGCCATCGCCGGCACATTCAAATCCGATACCGAAGGCCTCGATCCCTACGCCGTCGAACGCGACGATGGATCATGGCTTCTCTCTGGCGCGATGCCCGTCGATGAAATGGCCGATAAGATCGGAATCCCTCTTCCTCCCAACCGCTCTTACGAAACCGTCGCCGGATTCGTCCTCGCCGTTCTCCAGCACATCCCGAAGACGGGAGAACATGTCGACATCAGCGGTTGGCGGTTCGAGGTTGTGGATCTCGACGGCCGCCGCATCGACAAGGTTCTGGCGAACCGCCTTGCTAAAGTACGCAGGCGCGTCCCTTAGAGTGCTTCCGAAAAAGTGGAAGCCGGTTTTCCGATAAGACGCACGACAAAATAAAGACCGAGAGCCGATCCGCGTTTCAACGAAAAGCAAAAAGGCTCTAGGCTTGCAGAAGCTCCAGCCACTGGCAGGCGGCATCGAATTCAGCGCGACGGCCATGGCGCCGGGCGGCGGCTTCCGTGTCCTCGCCCCAGACCGAGATCTGATAATTCTCATCGACATGCGCCGCTCCCCACGCCGCATCGGCCGATAAACCTCCGCGTGCGAGTGCCAGGGCCAGCAGCGCAGAACCGGTCAGCGTCGTCAGAACATGCAGCCCCGTCAGACGGAACGCATCGTGCGGCGTCAGCGCATTTGCGACGGCCTCCAGCGCGGCGTCAGGCTGCTGGACGTGGACGACACCGGGCACGACCCTGAATGTGGCGTGGAGTGTGCTGTCCGCCCAGGCGACGACCGGATTCCAGTCACGGGATTGAAGCGCAACAAGCTCGTCGGGCGCCTCGGCGCGATAGCAGATGAGATCGCTGCCCGCGTAGGCGACGATATCGGCCGCAACCGCATCCAATGTTTCGCTGACGGCGTCGATGGCGGTGTTGGCGAAGCGCGTCAGCGGCATTCGCGACGGATCGACCAACTCCTGCTGCGCCTGCCATTCTCGCGCGATGGCATCGGCCAAGGCTTTTGTCGGAACAGCGAGCGCACGCTTCTTCGGCGTCTTGACGGCCCGTCCATCGAGAAAAATCTGGAACGGCGACGCATCACCCGCGCTCGCGTCCTTATAAAAACGGCGTGCGAGAGGTTTTGCGAGGCTGTCGCTGATGGCGCCGCGCGGACCTCCGGACGCTCGCTCCAGATCCGCGCGATGGCTATCGTCGCCGTTACCGTTTGACTCCGTGCCGCTCATGCCGCGCAGCTCTTGCTGCCGAGCGCGATGTCGATCGCATCGGGAAGATCGACAAAGCTCTCGACAATCCGGTGCGCACCGGCGTTCGTCAGCTCCGCAACGCTGTGATAGCCCCAGGCGACGCCGATTGCCGAAACGCCCGCAGCGCGCGCCATATCGACGTCATACGTCGTATCGCCGACCATCACCGTATCGGCAGGCTCGACCCCGGCGTCGAGCATCGCTCTCAACAGCATAGACGGATGCGGCTTCGACGGATGATCGTCCGACGTCTGAATGGTCACGAAACTCGATTGCCAGCCTTCCCGCTCGCACATCCGCTCGACGCCGCGCCGTGACTTGCCGGTCGCAATCGCAAGCAGATGATCGTCGCGCGCTGCCAAATGCGCGATCGTTTCCTTGGCCAGCGGAAAGAGGATGTCGGCATCCGACGGATTGCGGTCGAGTTCGCGGAACGCCGCCTTGTAGGCTTCTGTCAGTTCAACGCACGTCCCGTATTCCGCCTCAGGGGCCAGCGCCGAGCACGCTTCGAGCAGCGACAGGCCGACGACGGCAAGCGTCTGCTCGCGCGTCGGCGGGATCATGCGCAGCGATTTGAAGGCATGCTCCATCGACAGGACGATCCCGGCCTGGCTGTCGACGATCGTGCCGTCGCAATCAAAAACGATGAGTTTCATGACTGCGTTCTAGCACGCTCCAATTACGCCGCAAATTCCGCGACGCGCAGGATCGCGACGGGCGACGCCACGCCGCGCCGAGGGTCGTTCCCCGGCTGGCTTTGCGTTCAGGGCCGGCCGATCCGGTATTGCAGCCAAAGCAGCGTCAATCCGATCAGCGGAATGGCGATATCCATATAGAACACCACGCCCGCATTGCCCGGCGCGAAGTTATGCTGCGTGATCATTTGATAGGCATGACCCGCCGCCGCACCGAGCATGAACAAGGCCGGTCCGACGACCGCCGCCAGACGAAGATCGAAACTTCGGAATGCCGCGATAAAACCGACGGCGGAAAAGCCGAGGCTGGCGGTCGCCACTTCAAACTGGAACGGGCTATCCGCCCAGCCAATGAAGGAGGCCACCATGTCTCCAAAGAAGGCGTGCATCACAAAATTATAGAAATAGCCGACGCCGATTGACCAGAAGACGTACCAAGCCAGCAGCTTTTCGACCACGTTAGCGGCCGACACCGGTTTCGGCGCACGCGCGATGGCAGCCAATGCAAAGACAAACCCGACGACGAGAAACGTCAGTGAAAAATTCGCCAACACGAAGCGGATGATGGAAGCGATCGCGTCAGCCATGTCTCACCTCCGCGCGTTGCGAGAGCCCGGCAGACCGGGCGTCATCCTTCGAACATGTTGATGTCGAAGCCGAGCAAGTCCCACGTTGCCAGCATATGTGCTGGCAGCGGCGCCGAGACATCGATGGTCTTGCCGCCCTTCGGATGCGGAATAACGAGGCGACGGGCGTGCAAATGCAGCTTCTTCTCGATGTTCTCAGCCGGCATGTGAACGTCGCCTTCGTACTTGTTATCGCCGACGATCGGATGCCCGATGAGATGCATATGCGCACGAAGCTGATGCTGACGCCCGGTGACCGGCTTCAGCGAAACCCACGACGCCTTGTGCGCGGCGCGGTCGACGACCGAATAATGCGTCGTCGCGTGCATGGCCAGCTCCTGCTCGCCGGGCCGTGCCTTGCGCACACGGTCGCCGTCGGGGCCTGACGCTTTAACCAGCGCCGCCTCGACCTTGCCCTGCGGCGGCTTCGGAACGCCTTTGACGAGCGCCCAATAGGTCTTGGCCGCCGAGCGCGTCTGGAATGTGCGGCCGAGCTTTGCGGCAGCCTCCCGCGTCTTGGCGACAAGCAGCACGCCCGTCGTGTCCCGGTCGAGGCGATGCACGAGACGCGGACGTTCGCCACCGAAACGGTCCGCCATGCCTTCGAGCATACCGTCGATGTGCTTCTTGGTGCCGGTCCCGCCCTGCACCGCGAGACCGAACGGCTTGTTCAGGACGAGCACATGCTCGTCCTCGAAAAGGATCATTTTCTCGATGGCGTCGCGGTCGCCCTTCGAAACGCCGAGCGCCGGCCTGCCTGTCGGGCCTGGCTTCTTCGGCTCGCGCACGATCGCCGGAACGCGGATTTCCGCCCCCGCGCTCAGCCGGTCGTTGGCCTGCGCCCGCTTGGAATTGACGCGCACCTGCCCCGAGCGCAGCAGCTTCTGAAGATACGTGTACCCGACCTCAGGAAAATGCACGCGGAACCAGCGATCGAGGCGCATATCGGCCTCGCCATCCGCGACTGTGATTGTCTCGACGCTCATGGATATGGCAGAGCCCGGAATTCGCCCCGAGGTCAAGCGTGGCATCCTCGACCGGAGCCGCGATCAACGCCTTTTTTTGCGGCTCGATACACGCCGAGAATACCGCTGGAGCGTGCATAGGGTTAACGCACGGCCACCGTCACGGTCGAGACAAAATCGTGGCCGACCCTGGACGCTTGTAATGCGTGTCAGGGGGAGTTCCGGCGATGGCTGATATGCGAGGTGTTTTGATCCTCGGCGAAGGCGCTGTTCTGAAAGGCGAAGTCAAGCAAGGTCGCCGCGTTGAAGTCTGGGGCTACGTGGAAGGTGGCGTCACGGCATCGGAACTCGTGGTTCAGGAAGGCGGCAAGGTCTTCGGCAACGTCAAGGCCGACACCGCAGAAGTCTACGGAACACTGCAGGGCGACGTCCGCGTGCAGCAGCTCTTTTCGCTGAAAAGCACCGGCACCGCGGCGGGCAAGATCAGGTACGGCCGCCTCGCCATGGAGAAAGGCGCCGAGCTTTCCGCCCATGTCCGCAATATCCCGCCGGCGATCGCGGGCGACCTCGACCTGACCGTCGACAAGGGCCGCTCGGTCCGCATCACACTCGCCGATTTGAACGCCGTCGACCCGGACGACAAGCCCGAGGACCTGACATTCTCGGTCTCGAACGCCAGCGGCGGCTTCGTTTCGCTGGCCGCAACCCCGAAGGCGCCTGTCGCGACCTTCTCCCAGGCCGACCTTGCAGGCGGCCAAGTCTATTTCTCCCACGACGGTTCCGAGGGATCCAAAGCCCATTTCGACGTCGCTGTGACGGATGCCGCAGGCGCCAGCTCCGGCCCCGCCATGACCGTGAATGTCGCCGTCCGGACGTAGCGCCCGCGCCTTCCACCATCGCGCCCCGTCATCCGTCGAGATGGGGACGGCAGAGGGCGGGCGACGCTTCGCGTTTGGAACGGCGCGCACGGCCCTCTATATATGCGCGTCATGACCAATCTCTTTGAAGCCGCGGGACTGGAAAAAAGCGCGCCGCGTCCGCTTGCCGATCGCCTGCGCCCGAAAACTCTCGATGAGGTCGCGGGCCAGGACCACATCGTCGGCCCCGAAGGAACGCTGACCCGCATGCTGAAAAGCGGCCGTGTGCCGAGCCTCATCTTCTGGGGGCCACCGGGTTCCGGCAAGACGACGATCGCGCGGCTGCTCGCGAATGAAACAAACCTCAACTTCGAGCAGCTCTCGGCCATCTTCTCCGGCGTCGCCGATCTGCGCAAAGCCTTCGAACGCGCCAAGATCATGCGCGAGCAGGGCAAGGGCACGCTGCTCTTCATCGACGAGATCCACCGCTTTAATCGCTCGCAGCAGGATTCCTTCCTGCCTCACATGGAAGACGGCACGATCACGCTCGTCGGCGCAACGACCGAGAACCCATCATTCGAGCTCAACGCCGCGCTTCTGTCGCGTGCCAGCGTGCTCGTCCTCAATCGTCTCGACGACGCGACGCTCGAAACGCTTATGCAGCGGGCCGAGGCTGACGTCGGACGCCCTCTGCCCCTCGATGCCGACGCGCGCGAAGCCTTGAAAGGCATGGCCGACGGCGATGGCCGCGCCATTCTCAATCTCGCTGAAGATGTTTTTGCGGCCGTTGCGCCGAAGGGCAAAACGCTCACCCGCGATGCGCTCATCAAGCTCGTGCAGCGGCGTGCGCCACTCTACGACAAGTCGCGCGAAGGCCATTACAATCTCATCTCAGCGCTGCATAAAGCCGTTCGCGGCTCCGATCCCGACGCCGCGCTTTATTATTTCTGCCGCATGCTCGACGGCGGCGAGGATCGCCTGTTCATCGCCCGCCGCGTCGTTCGCATGGCGGTCGAGGACATTGGCCTTGCCGATCCGCAGGCGCTCATCGTCGCCAACGCAGCCAAGGAAGCCTTCGATTTTCTCGGCTCGCCGGAAGGCGAACTGGCGCTCGCCGAGGCCGTCATCTACATGGCGACCGCGCCGAAATCGAACGCCAACTACGTGGCCTTCAAAGCTGCGATGCGCGCCGCCAAGGAACACGGATCGCTCTCGCCGCCAAAAACGATCCTCAACGCGCCGACGAAACTCATGGAGGAGGAAGGCTACGGCTCCGAATATCTTTACGATCACGATCAACCGGAAGCCTTCTCAGGCCAGAACTATTTTCCCGACGAATTTAAAAGACGTCCGAAATATTACGATCCGCCCGAGCGCGGCTTTGAACGTGAAATCAAGAAACGTCTCGACTATTGGGCCAAGCTCCGCGCCGAACGCAACCGCCGAACCTAGTCGGTAGTAAGGATGGTCATCATGGCTGAGCCTCACGCAACTGCCCCCTCGCCGACCCTGCACACGGTTTCGATCTCCGACCTTCGCCCGACGCAAATGACCGTCGGCATGCGCGAGGTCGAGGAGAAGCGCAAAGCGTGGCGCGGCCTCGACATCAAGAAATCAGCAGGCTTTCTTGGCCGTCACATGATCCCCGTCGTGCGCGGCCCGAAGGACAGGCTTTACGTCGTCGACCATCATCATCTGTCGCGCGCCCTGCACGACGAAGGCGTCGACGAGGTGCTGACGTCGACGCTGGCCGACCTGCGCACACTCGACAAGGATGAGTTCTGGCGCTTTCTCGACAATCGCGGCTGGATGCATCCCTTCGACGCCGACGGTGTTCGCCAGCCGCGCACGGAACTGCCCAAGACTGTCGCCGACCTCGAAGACGATCCCTATCGCAGCCTCGCGGGCGAATTGCGTTTCGCAGGCGGCTACGCCAAGGACGCAACCCCCTTCAGCGAATTCCTCTGGGCCGACGCGCTACGCCGCCGTGTCGAGACGAAAACCGCGAAGAATGATCCCGAAACCGCGCTCGAGCAGGCGCTCGCCTTCGCCAAGAGCAGCACCGCCTCATACCTTCCAGGCTGGTGCGGCCCGCATCAGCGATCGTAGCGAAACGGCGGAGGCCCGGACGATCGCGCCTCCGCGAATGATGTGCAGGCTCACGCGAGCTTCACGTCGTCATGGAACTGGTTGCTGACGAGCGTCGGTTTCACGTAACCGGCACGGATCGTGAAATCTCCGAAATGCTCGCCCTTCTCGCGGTCTTTCGCGAAGTGCTGCAAGATGGGCTCGAGCAGCGCCAGCGCTTTTCCTTCGTCGACATCTTGCGCATAGAGCTTGTTCATCCGCGCTCCGTCGAACGCCGCGCCGAGATAGAGATTATAGAGACCGGGCGACCGGCCGACGAACCCGATCTCGCCGAGATACGGACGCCCGCAGCCGTTCGGGCAGCCGGTCATGCGCACGACGATTTCTTCGTCTGTAAGACCCGCCTTGTCGAGAAGGCTTTCGAATTTCGTCAGGAAGTGCGGCAGGTAGCGCTCGCTTTCGGCAAGCGCCAGGGCGCACGTCGGCAACGCCACGCACGCGATGCTGTTTCGCCGCGCGCCGGATAGGGACTTCGGCGCCACTCCATGCTCGGCCAAAACCTTCTCGACCTTGGCCTTGTTGCGCGCGCCGATGTTCGCGAGGATGAGGTTCTGGTTGGCCGTCATCACGAAATCGCAGACGTCGAGATCAGCGATCGCCCGCATCGCGCTTCTCAGCCGATGCCCTGGCACGTCCTTGATCCGTCCGCTTTCGACGTAAAGCGTCAGGTGCCACTTCTTGTCTTCACCCTGGACCCAGCCGATATGATCGCCGTTGCGCGTGAACGTATAGGGCCGCGCGGGCGCAAGATCGTAGCCGAGCCGCTTGTTGATCTCGGCCTTGAACTTCTCGAGCCCGTGATCCTCGATCGTGTACTTGAGGCGGGCGCGCGCACGGTTCGAGCGATTGCCCCAATCGCGCTGGATCTTGAGGATCACTTCCCCGACCTCGATCGCTCTATCATGGCTGCAATAGCCGAGCACGTCTCCGAGACGAGGAAACGTCTCCGGCACGCCATGCGTCATACCCATGCCGCCGCCAGCCGTCACGTTCCAGCCGACGATCTCGCCGTTCTCGACGATGGCGATGAAACCGCAATCGTGCGCGAAGACATCGACGTCGTTGTCCGGCGGCACGGCGAACACGAATTTGAATTTGCGCGGCAGATACGTCTGACCGTAAATCGTTTCCTTCTCCGGCTTCGTCGTCTCCTTGCCGGGAATGCGCTCGCCGTTGAGCCAGATATCGCTGTACGCTTCCGTCTTCGGCAGGAAATGGAGACTCGTGCGCTTAGCGAGTTCATATGCCTCGCGATGCACCTTCGAGAGATACGGATTGGCGATCGACATGACGCCGCGCGTCACGTCTCCGCAAGCCGCGATCGAGTCAAGTCCGGACGCATAGATCGCCTGCATCGCGCGCTTGAGATTCGACTTGATGATGCCGTGAAACTGGAACGTCGCGCGCGTCGTGATGCGCAGTGAGTTATTCCCGTAAGTCACCGCGATGTCGTCGAGCTGGCGCCACTGCGAGGCCGTCACCAGTCCGCCCGCGATGCGCAAGCGCACCATGAAACTGTAGGCTTTGTCGAGCTTCTTTTTTCCACGCTCGCCGCGAACGTCACGGTCGTCCTGCATGTAGGAGCCGTGGAATTTGATGAGCTGCGTATCGTCATCCGCGATCGCGCCCGATTCAACGTGAACCAGTCCTTCACTGATCGTGCCGCGAAGAAAGTGGCTGGCTTCCTTGATATCTTCCGTTTTCGATGGCTTGCCGTCTGTCATTGTGATCTCCGCGGAGCGAAATTTGCCGCGCACAGTCCTCTGCTGCAGTGTGATTTCGATCTCAATAAACGTCGCGCTGATAACGCCCGGCCTTGGTCAGCTCCTTGAGCCTGGCGCGGCCGGCGTCTTCATCGCCCTTTGCGGCTTCGGCAAGGATTTTGACGAGCGTCTGATCGACGTCCTTCGCCATGCCCTTCTCGTCGCCACAGACATAGAGATGCGCGCCGTCCGCTAGCCAGCCGGCGACCTCGGCCCGGCGTTCCCACAAACGATGCTGAACGTAGATCTTCTCCGGCTGGTCGCGCGAGAACGCGACATCGATCCGCGTCAGGTCGCCGGAGGAGAGATAGTCCTGCCACTCGAGCTGATAGAGAAAATCGTTCGTGAAGTTGCGTTCGCCGAAGAACAGCCAGCTCTTGCCCTTGGCGCCTGTCGCGACCCGTTCCTCGATGAACCCGCGATAAGGGGCGACGCCCGTTCCCGCACCGATCATGATGATCGGCGTATGCCCGTCTGGCGGCAGACGATAGTGCCGGTTTGGCTTGACGTAGATCCTGGCCGTCGATCCGGCCTTGCGACGCTCGCCGAGAAAAGTCGACGACACGCCTTTGCGCACCTTGCCGTGCGATTGCCAACGCACCGCGCCGACAAGAAGGTGAGCTTCGCCCGGATGCGCCTTGAGGCTCGAGGCAACCGAATACAACCGCCCGGGCAATGGACGAAGCAGACCGACAAGTTGGTCCGCCGTCAGCTTTTCCGGATATGTCTCGAAAAGGTCGACGAGCTGCCGGTCGGCTGAGAACTTCGGATACGCCTCGCCCTCGAGCAGCGCCTTGACGTCGCTGCGCCCGGTGAGCTTGGCGTAATTCTCGACCGCCCCGCGCGACAGTGTCGTCACGTCGTAGGACTTCTGCAGCTTGAGCAGCAGCGCCGCATCCGACGACAACCCAACCGCCTTCAGAACCTCATCGACAAGAACGGGATCGTTCTCAGGAACGAGCCCAATCGCATCGCCCGGCTGATAGCTGAAGGCCGGATCTTCGAAGGCGAACTCCGCATGCCACGTTTCGCGCGACGACCCAGTGCCGTTCAGATTGACTAGGCCCGCGATCTCGGCTTCCAACGGATTTTCAGCTGTGTAGCGCGGTTCGTCGTCGTCGCCGGCCGGCGCCACCGCACCGCCGAAATCGACATGCACGACAGTGCCGCCCGCCGGGGCATCAGGCGGAGCCAGCTTCGTGAGGGATTTTTCGGTCCACTCGACGGCCTGCTTGGCATAATCTAAATCGAGGTCGGCCCGGTCCGCGACGCGAACCCCGCCCAATTCCTCGAGCCGCGCATCGATCGCCTTGCCGGTGGCGCAGAACTGCGTATAGGCGCTATCGCCGAGCGCCAGCACCGCGAAGCGGACGCCGTCGATCCGAGGCGCGGCATCACTCATCAGTGCCTGATAAAAGTCGACGGCCCGGCTCGGAGGATCGCCCTCGCCCCAGGTTGCCGCATAAACGACGAGATTTTTCGCCTTCGGTAGCGACGACAGGTCGGCGTCCGCCATGTCGAAGACCTTGCCGTCGAGGCCATGTTTCTGCGCTGCTTTCTTCGCCTTAGCGGCAAGAGCCTCGGTATTGCCGCTCTCGCTGGCGTAAAGGATCGTCAGCGGCTGCCGCGGCTTCGCGGCCGGAATGCCAGGCTGCCCCGTCCCGCTGCCCTGCGCTGCTTCAAAACCCGCAAAAAACCCGGACAGCCACGCGCGCTGCTGAGGAGTTGTCTTGGCAACAACTTTATTCAGCGTATCGATGTCTTCCGGCGCAAACGGTGCGTTGTGCGGAAGCAGTGGAATGGCAGTCACCGCAGGTTCTCCTCGTCAGACTTGGCGGATGCCGGACGGCGCTGCAGCGCACATTCGAGCAACCGGAAAATAACCATGGCCAGCAAGACTTTCCGTGGCTTACAGGCTGGATATAAAAAAAACAGTCCATTGCAATGGAATCGCGAGAAGCCCGAAGCTCACAGTCACCGGGAAGCTTCCGCGCATCCGTTTAAGCGTATTCTACGTCTCATTGGAAGATTTTTCTACACCTATGCGGCATTCAACCCCGAATATAAGAATAATATTCTAACATACCAGTCATATTTCTAGCGATGTATATGGCTTCTAAGTGGCCCGGGATTTGCCGGCTGACCTGGAAATCAAGTTGCCCTCGTGCCACCGGCATACGAGGTCGGCATACGCGATAGCTTGCAAGTGGTCGCCGCGATCCGACTTGCGACGACAAAAATCCGAGGCGGTGGAACACCCGACGACATTGCGTTGCGACAGCACTCACACGCAGACGTGATAGACATTGATTTGAAAAGTTCTAGCGCAGGGTGATCTTTGCTAAGCAACCCGGAGCGATCTTGACTTTGGTCGATCGATCCGCAGATTGGGCACGCACAAGAAACGTGCCTGCACCAATCGGGTGGGCCCTCGGCGGGGCTTGCAGGACTGGAAGCAGTTACCGCTTTGGAGGAACCACTATGAAAATCTGGACGAAGCCCGCTGTGCGCGAGCAGGAAGTTGGTCTCGAAGTGACGAGCTACCTTCCGGCCGAAATCGACCTCATCTGAGGATCGGTTTCTTCGGTCTCACAACACTGGTGAGATAACGGCGCGGCGGTCGGTGGGGCTCATCGGCCGCCGTAATCTTATCCTTGCAAACTTCGATGCGCAGCCGCTTCGGCGAGACGGCGAGCGCAACTGCACCGGTATCCATGATCATCAAAGTGCTAGGGTCCGCCGCTGGGGGTGGATTCCCGCAATGGAATTGCAATGGCGCGCAGTCGGCCAAGGTTCGGTCCGGCGCGGCCGGATATAAGGCGCGGCTGCAATCGTCCCTTGCCGTCTCGAGCGACGGTAAGAGCTGGGCGTTGCTCAATGCCTCCCCCGACATTCGCCAACAGATCAATGAAACGCCCGAGCTGCACCCCGACGCAGCAGGCGCGAAACGCAATTCGCCGATCAAGGCCGTCGTCGTCACCAACGCCGACGTCGATCACATTGTTGGATTGATCGGCCTTCGCGAAGGCCAGCCGTTTTCGATCTACGGCTCAGACCTCGTGCTCGCGACGCTGAAGGCGAATTCCGTCTTTAATGTCTGCAATCCTGAGATCGTCCCGCGCATCGAATTGCCGTTCGACGAACCGACCGAGCTTCACGGCGCCGGCCTCGATCTCGGCCTGACGGTCGAAGCCTTTCCGGTCTCCGGCAAGATCGCGCTCTTCCTGGAAAAAGGCGGCGCGGACGCAAACTACGGCAGCCGCGACGGCGACACCATCGGCCTCAAGGTGACGGATCGAAAAACCGGCAAGGCATTCTTCTACATTCCAGGATGCGCCGAAGTTGATGCGCCTTTGGCTGATCGCATCCGCGATGCCGAACTCGTCTTCTTCGACGGCACGCTCTACGTCGACGACGAAATGATCGTTCAAGGATTGTTGAACAAGACCGGCAAGCGCATGGGCCATATTTCCGTGTCCGGTCACGAAGGCTCTATCGCAGCTTTGAGCCATCTCAAAGTTCAGCGAAAAATTTACGTTCACATCAACAACTCAAACCCGATCCTGGATGAAAATTCGGAAGCTCGAAAAGCTGTCGAAACGGCCGGGTGGGAAGTTGGTTTCGATGGAATGGAGGTCCGCTTATGAATCCGGTCAGCGTTGGAAAGAGAGCATCAGAGCTTCGCGGCGACGAGTCGCCGATGTCGGTTGCCGAATTTGAAGCGGCCATTCGCGCCGTCGGACCGGAGCGCTATCATGATCTCCATCCCTTCCATCACATGCTTCACGGCGGCAAGCTGAACAAGGGACAGGTGCAGGCCTGGGCGCTCAACCGCTTTTGCTACCAGTCCGCCGTTCCGCGCAAGGACGCCGCGCTGGTGAGCCGGGTTTACGACCGCGAGCTGCGCCGCGAATGGACGCATCGCATTCTCGATCATGATGGTCTTCTCCCCGATGAAGAAGGCGGCATCGAACGCTGGCTCGTGCTGACCGACGGACTCGGCCTCGATCGCGAGTACGTCATCTCGCGCCGCGGCGCGCTTCCCGCGACCGTCTTCGCCGTCGAAGCCTACGTCACGTTCGTGCGCGAGCAGCCGCTGACGATCGCCGTCGCTTCCTCGCTGACTGAGCTTTTCGCGCCGAAGATTCACAAAGAACGCATCTCCGGCATGCTCGAGAATTACAGCTTCATCGACGACACGGTGATGACCTATTTCAAGCGCCGCCTGACGCAGGCCCCGCGCGACGCCGATTTTGCATTGAACTACATCCTGAAGAACGCCCGCACGCGCGACGAGCAGCAAGCCTGCATCGACGCCGTGCGTTTCAAATGCAATGTTCTCTGGGTACAGCTCGACGCGCTTTACCACGCTTACGTCGACGGACACATTCCTCCGGGAGCCTTCCGCCCGGAAAGTTAATCGAGGCTTAGGTATGAACGCAGAAGCACCGCGCAAGCGCGTGATGGTTGTCCCGGAGTCCAAGCCGGGACTGCCACCGCACATCAAGCTGCGCCACGATGCCGGGCGCGGTCGATGGCACGTGCTTGCTCCCGAACGCGTGTTCGAACCCGACCCCATCGCTATCGAGATTTTGAAGCGCTGTGATGGCGCAACGACGGTCGAGGAAATCGCCAGCGAGCTCGCAAAAGAGTACAATGCACCGCTGCAAGAGATCCTCGCCGACACCATATCCATGTTGCAGGAACTCTCGGATAAGGGCGTCGTCAAAGCCTAAGGAAATCTGGGAAAGAACGGAGCCGATGTCATGAACGAAATCGCACCGTTGGAGCAGTTTTCAGCGGCCCCCGTGGCCGAGGTTTGCGCACGCGCTCCGGTCGGCTTGCTCGCGGAGCTGACGCATCGCTGCCCGCTCCAGTGCCCTTATTGCTCGAACCCGCTGGAGCTTGACCGCGTCAATACCGAATTGACGACGGCCGAGTGGCAGGACGTCATGCGCCAGGCCGCTGAGCTTGGCATTCTGCAGATCCATCTCTCGGGCGGCGAGCCCACGCTTCGCAAGGATCTCGAGGATATCGTCGACGTCGCGGCGAAGGCTGGTCTCTACACCAACCTCATCACGGCCGGCGTGACGCTGACCGAGGACCGCCTGAAGAAGCTGCAAGACCTCGGCCTCGACCACGTCCAGCTTTCGATCCAGGATGTCGATGACGCCAACGCCGAGCGCATGTCGGCCTATAAAGGCGGCCTCGCGAAAAAGCGCGAAGTCGGCAAGTGGGTGCGCAAGCTCGGAATGCCGCTCACCATCAATGCACCGATCCATCGCCACAATATCGAGAACCTGCCGAACATCATCGACTTTGCGGTCGAGATGGGCGCCGGTCGCATCGAGGTCGCGAACATCCAGTATTATGCCTGGGCCTTGAAGAACCGGGCGAGCCTGATGCCGACGCGCGCGCAAGTCATCAAGAGCGCCGAGATCGTCGAGGAAGCCAAGGAACGCCTGAAGGGCATCATGGTCTTCGATTTCGTCGTGCCCGACTACTACGCGAAAACGCCGAAGCCGTGCATGGGCGGCTGGGGTCGCGGCGTCATGAACGTCACCCCGCAAGGCAAGGTGCTGCCTTGCCATGCCTCTGAAGGGATCCCCGGGCTCATCTTCGATAACGTCAGGACTCGGCGCCTCGCCGATATCTGGCTCAACGGACAAGCATTTGAGAAATATCGTGGCACGAGCTGGATGAAGGAGCCCTGCCGCAGCTGCCCGCGCGCCGAAATCGACTTCGGCGGTTGCCGCTGCCAGGCCATGGCCTTCACCGGAGACGCCGCCAATACAGACCCGGCTTGCAAATTTTCCCCTCACCATGCCGCGTTCGTGGCGGTGGCCGAGCAGGAGAGCGCGGAAGCAACCCCGCCGCAGTTCGTTTATCGGCGCATGGGTCCTTCGAAATCGACGCCGGAGAAATAGTGATCAGGAGCGCCGCTCACGGCAGTTAACTTCGCTCAGTGCGTCATTCTGTTCGTCTGGCGTTCAGAAAAAAAATGCCATTCTTCGCGCACTAAGTTATGAGTTGCAGCGTTTAGATGACGTTGCTTAAAGGCGAAACGGGAAGGAACCTCAAAATGCGCAAGTGGATTTTGGCGGCCGCCATGATCACCGCAGTGCCGGTCGCAGCCGTAGCTGCAGACGCGGACGCGGGCAAAACGGTTTTTAACAAGTGCAAAGCCTGCCACCAGGTCGACAAGAACGCCGTCGGTCCCCACCTCGGCGGGATCGTCGGTCGGAAGGCTGGCTCGCTCGAAGACTACAAATATTCGGATGCCCTCAAGAAGTCGGGCATCACCTGGGATGAAGCCGCTCTCGATAAGTGGCTGCAGGGTCCTGCCAAGGACGTTCCGGGCACGAAGATGATCTTCGCCGGCATCAAGGAGCACGAGGATCGCGAAAACCTCATCGCGTATCTGAAGACTCTGAAGTAGGCTTCGGTGGACTGATCGACGCAAGCGCCGCAGAGGAGTTTCTCCGCGGCGCTTTTTTATGTCCTCGCACGTACAAAATGTCCGCGCCTCGAACCGCCCTGCCTAGCTTCGACGGCAACGCGACGTCACGGCTCACCGAGCGGCCGCACGTCGCTGGCGTCAAGCCTCGAGAGCATCTCGTCGATCGACGCTCCGCCGATCCTCACATCCGGCGCGACATCCCTCAGCGGCACAAGCACAAACGCTCTCTCGGCGATCCGTGGATGCGGCACGATGAGATCCGGCTCGTCGATTTTTTGATCGTGATACGTCAGGATATCGACGTCGATGTTGCGCGGTCCCCAGCGCTGCGTGCGAATGCGCGCCATGCCGTTTTCCACCGCCTGACATCGGCCCAGCAGACCGCGCGCCGTGACGTCGGTCTTGATCGCGATGCAGGCATTGACGAACCAGTCCTGGTCCGTCACCCCCCACGGCGCGGTGCGATAGAAACGCGAGCGCGCGACGACTTTGACGACGCCATCCGCAGTCAGCCGTTCGATGGCTTCCTCGATGTTGCGAACTCTGTCGCCCATGTTCGAGCCGAGCCCCAGTGTTGCATCGAGTGTTGCATCGGGTGTTGCATCGAGCGGCAAACCGCGCTGGCGTTCAACCGTCGGACGTGGCTCAGATTGCGACATGCAGCCCGCCGCTCAATCATACTTGATATATGCGAACCGTTGATCGCTATGCGGCGTACCTTCGAGGCCCTTGCCCTCTTTGCCCGGCTGCCAGTGCACCACGTCCTCGATCTTCTTCGCCAGTTCGAGATCCTTCGCCGTGATGCCTTTGGCCGAATGCGTCATCAAACGCACTTCCACCCAGGCATAGGAAGCCGTGATATCAGGATGATGCCAAGCCGCTTCGGCAAGGTGTCCGACGGTGTTGACGACCATCAGCGTTCCCTTCCAGCTTGCCGTCTTGTAGGTGCGGCGGATCCAGCCGTCCTCGAGCTTCCAGGCCGGTAGATTGGCCTGCAACCAAGCCTTAACATCGACTTCAGACATCGCTTTTTCACGTTCCGCACTCATCTTGCCCTTATTCTCCTTTTGTCGGACAACTCGACCCGGAGCCTAGCGCTCCTTCCCCCGCCAACGCAAACCCGATGCAGCTGCTTGGAAACCACCAAGGAAAGGAATTCCGCTTCGTGAGTCTCTCATCCGCGTCTTCGGCAACGATCCGCGTCAGGGCTCCGGCTCGGCTGCATCTTGGCTTCCTCGACTTGAACGGCACCATCGGCCGGCGTTTCGGCAGCATCGGTCTCGCCGTCGATCAGCCGGAAACCGATCTCACGCTAAGGCGTTCGGCTCAGCACGAAGCGCATGGACTGGAAAGAGCGCGCGCCTTGGCGCTTGTCAAAAAATTCGCAGGTAATGAGAAGGGCAGCGGCTTCGCGGTCGATGTCCGCAAAGCCATCCCCGCCCATGCCGGCCTCGGCTCCGGTACGCAACTCGCGCTTTCAATCGGCGCCGCGATCGCGCGCATGCAGGGACGAACGCTGTCGCCGGAAGATATTGCGCCCCTCGGCGAACGCGGCGCGAGATCCGGCATCGGCCTCTCGGCGTTTGCGTCAGGCGGCTTCATCGTCGATGGCGGCAAGGGCTCCGATGACAAGCCTCCGCCCTTGACCGTTCGCTGCGACTTCCCCGACGCTTGGCGCATCATGCTGATCTTTGAAAAGGACAGCGCCGGCGTTTCAGGCGAAGCCGAGACGACGGCTTTCGCCGACCTGCCGGAATTCCCGCAAAGCGCCGCCGCGCACATCTGTCACCTCGTATTGATGAAACTTATTCCGGGATTGAAAGAGACTGACCTTTCTGCGTTCGGCTCGGCACTGACGGAAATTCAACAGATCGCCGGGGGCTACTTCGCCAGCAAGCAAGGCGGCAGCGTCTGGACGAGCCCCGCCGTCGGACGGCTGGCGCACCGCATGCGCGACCTCGGCGCGCAAGGCATCGGACAGAGCTCCTGGGGGCCGACCGGGTTCGCTTTCGTGGACACCCCGGATGCTGCACAACGCCTCTATGATTCTTTAGTCGAAGAGGCTAAAGGCGACGGTCTCAGTATTCTCGTTGCGCGAGGCCGCAATACCGGCGCCAGCGTCGAAATCATTTAAAGCCAAAGAAACGGAGCTTGATAAGTCTATGAGCGAGGCAACCCCAATTCTGCACATGCTGGCGCCGCAGAAGCACATGAGCCCCTTCGACGTGAACATGGCTGCCGACGCTGGCTACAAGGTCATCGTGCCGTACATCAATGTCGAGCTGAACGAGGTTACCGGGCTCATCCAGGACGCCATCTTCTCGCGCCCCCCGAATTACGGCGTGCGCACCGGATTCTTCATGGGCGGTAAGGATGCGCTCCTGGCTCTCGACATGATTGAAGCCGCGAAGAAGGCAATGGTGCCGCCGTTCGAATGCTCCGTTTTCGCGGACCCGGCCGGATCGTTCACCACGGCAGCCGCGATGGTCGCCTGCGTCGAGAAGGTTCTGAAAGATAAGTTCAACACGGGATGGAAGGGCGTGAAAGTCGCGGTCTTCGGCGCAACCGGTGTCGTCGGTTTCGCGTCCTCGATCATCTCCGCTCTCGAAGGTGCCGACGTGCGTCTCGTCGCCCATCGCGGCGTTGACCGCGTCATCAAGAGCGCCAAAATTTCGAAGGAGCGCTTCGGCGTCGATCTCGAAGCCGTCGCCGGTGAAACACCCGAGCAGAAAGCCGACATCATCGCCAACGCCGACGTCATCTTCGCGGCTGCGGCTGCGGGCGTGCAGGTCGTCTCGGGAGAGCACAAGAAGCTCGCGAAGCATCTGAAGGTGATCGCCGACGTCAACGCCGTGCCGCCCGCGGGCGTCGAGGGCATGGAACTGTTCATGAACGGCGACAAGCTGCCGGGCTGCGATGCGCTCGGCGTCGGCCCGCTCGCGATCGGCGACATCAAGTACAAATGCGAATCCGGTCTCTTCAAGCAGATGCTGGCGTCCGACAAGCCGCTGGCGCTCGATTTCCGCCATGCCTACGCGAAAGCGAAAGAACTCGTCGGCATTTAAGAATGTGGCTGGCGAAGCGGTCCTGATCGCTGCGTTCTCCGGGCGGGCTCTCGCGCAGTCCGCCCGTCGAGCAGGCTACGTGCCGCTCGTCGCCGACGCGTTCGGCGATCTCGATACCCGCGACTCCGCCGCCGCCGTTCACGTCATTGACGGCGCGATGGCGGCGGGTTTTCGAACCAGACCGCTGATCCATGCGCTTGATGCGCTAGCGCAATCCATCAGCATACCGCCCATCGGTCTCGTTCTCGGATCAGGCTTCGAGGACAAACCGCGCCTCATCGCGGCGCTCGGCCATCGCTACCGGCTGATCGGCAACGAAGCCGCGACGTACAAAGCCTGCAAAGACCCGGCGGTCTTCTTCGCCAGGCTCGACGAACTTGGCATCGCGCATCCCACGACGCAGCCTTGTCCTCCCGACACGACCAAAGGCTGGCTGACGAAACGCGTGGGCGGCAGCGGCGGCCGTCACATCCGCAGTTGCGACGCGGCGGCAGGCGAACGCCGCCGTCGCTATTTCCAGAAGCAGATTTCGGGCGATCGTCTCTCGGTCGGCGGCGTGTTCGGTACGGAACACGCGCACCTCGCGCTGTCGCGCCAGTGGATCGCGCCCTCGCCCGATCAGGCGTTCCGGTTCGGCGGCGCGGTATCGATGCCGGACGTTGCTCCAGACCTTCGCAGCAAGCTCGAAAGCGCGGCGCGCGACGTCGCGTCTGCGTTCGGCATCGTCGGCATGGCGTCATTCGATTTCATCATATCCGGCGGCACACCGCACCTGCTGGAAGTCAATCCGCGGCCCGGCGCATCCCTCGATGTGCTCGACGATGAACAAGGCGCGCTGTTTCGCGCCCATATCGCGGCATGTCTCGGCATCTCCCAAGCTGACGATCCGCCGCTCACGCCCAAAACGGCTCGCGCCATGGCCATCCTGCACGCCGACCGAGGTTCGTTAACACTCGGATCGACACCATGGCCCGCCTGGAGCGCCGATCGCGGCCAGCCCGGAACATACATCCCCAAAGGAGCCCCGATCGCCAGCGTTTTCGCCGAGGCCGCAAGCGCGGATGCGGCAGAAGCCCTCGCCCGGACGCGCTTGGCTGAGCTTGAAGACCTGATATACGAACACACCCAATCCTGACGCCGACTGGAGCTTCCAAGCAATGACGTATGCCAAACAACCGAGCGTGTCCGCGCGTGCCGCCAAGCTCGTTGACGCGATGGTCGCTGACGCCGACGCGCTCCGCATTTCCGTTTCAACGGGCAGCCACGGCGAACGCATCATCGATCTGGGCGCCAACGTCGTCGGCGGACTCGAAGCCGGACGCCGTCTCGGCGAAGTCTGCATGGGCGGCCTCGGCACCGTCGCCTTCACGCAATCCTCAGGATTGACGAACTGGCCGCTCGGCGTTGTCGTCAGCTCCAATCACCCGGTCATCGCCTGCCTCGGCAGCCAGTACGCGGGCTGGACGATCACGGATGAAGCATCGGGCTTCTTCGCCCTCGGCTCGGGTCCGGCGCGCGCCCTGTCGCGTGTCGAGGAGCTTTACAAAGAGCTCGGCTACGTCGACAGCAATCCGCAGACGGCCCTCGTGATCGAAGGCGACAAGGCGCCGCCCGCCGCGGCAATCGAGCATATCTCGAAGCATTGCGGTATCGATCCGAAAGGCTTGTCGATCCTTTACGCGACGACGTGGAGCCTCGCAGGCACCGTGCAGATCGCCGCGCGCGTTCTGGAGGTCGCAATTCATAAGGCACACGCTCTGCATTTCCCGCTCGAGAACATTCTCGACGGCACCGGCACGACGCCGATCGCCCCGCCCTTCCCGGATTTCGTCAAGGCGATGGGCCGCACCAACGATGCCATCATCTACGGCGGCCGCATTCATCTCTTTGTCAAAGGCCCGGACACCGACGCCAAGCGGCTGGCCGACAACCTGCCGTCGAATACGTGCAGCGCCTATGGCAAGCCATTCGCCGAGATTTTCGCCGACGTCAAAGGCGACTTCTACAAGATCGATCCGATGCTGTTCTCGCCGGCCCAGGTCATCGTATCGAATGTCGAAACCGGCAACTCTTTCCACGCAGGCAAGCTGGCGCCGGAGATCGTCGATGCGAGCTTCCGTTGAGGCTGAGGCTGACATGCGTCTTCCAGCCGGCTCCGCAGAGCGGAGTGGGAAGGCGCAAACAGAGACTTTGCATCTCGCACTGCTGATCGAAGAGGGACGCGGCGAGTGGCATGCGCGCCGCATCGTCCGTTCGCTCGAAGCCATGGGCGCGCGCGTCACGGTTTCGTCGTTGCCTCATTGCGCGTTCGATACCTCGCTCGCCTCCGGCATCGATATCCCAGGCTTCGGCGGCGCGCTCCCGGACGGCGTTTTCGTCCGCTCGATTTCCGCCGGCACACTCGAGCAGATTACGTTTCGCTTGGGGCTCCTGCACGCGCTGCGCGAAAGCGGCGTCCGCGTCTGGAACGATGCGCGCGCCATCGAACGCTGCGTCGACAAATCCCAGACGACATTTCTGCTGCATAAAAACGGAGTCGCGACGCCACGCACGCGCGTTTGCGAGACGCTTCCGCACGCACTCGAATATACCGAAGGTCTCGTTCGCCCGCTGGTCATGAAACCGTTGTTCGGCAGCCAGGGGAAAGGCATCGGCATGATCGCGTCGCAAAGCGAGCTGCCGTCGCCCGAGTCTGTTGACCAGATGTACTACATGCAGGATTACATCGCGCCGAAGGACGGCATCTTCGAAGACTGGCGCGTTCTCGCCAGCCGCCATCGCATCATCGCGGCGATGACGCGACGTGGAACGAACTGGGTGACGAACATCCATCAAGGCGGCAAGGCGCGCGCCCATCTCCCCGACGAGGAAATGGCGGCGATCTCTATGTCTGCCATGCGCGCCGTCGACGCCGATTACGCCGGTATCGATTTGATCCGCACGCCCGCCGGCCAGTTGCAGGTTCTCGAAGTCAATTCCAACCCCGCCTGGCGCGGCTTGCAAAGCGTCGCTGACGTCAACATCGCCTGGGCGATCGCGGAAGACTTTCTGAAAACCGTCATCGCGCATCGGGCATCTCTCGGACTTGCCGCACCGATGACGCTCGCCGCCGCGTCATGACGGCGGCTCTGACTCCGAAAAAAATCTCAGCTGTGTTCCTCGCCGCTTGCCGCGCCGAACTCGACGCGCTGAAGCCGGGCAATGTTCATCGCCACTCGGCCGGGCATGGAATGGACGTCGCGCATTTCGAGCGCGCCGGTGAAGCCGCCGCCGGACCGATCGCCGATCCGTCTCTGAGCGTTGGAAAACGCATTCTCAGCGCGACCGACGCCAGCGTCGCCGCGACCGGCCTCAACACCAACCTCGGCATCGTGCTTCTTTGCGCGCCGCTCGCCAAGGCCGCAGGCGAAACGACGTTTGCAATTGGCCTGCGCCGCCGCCTCGACATGATCCTCGCCGCGCTCGATGAGCAGGACGCATCCGACACGTTCGCGGCAATCCGCATTGCCAATCCCGCCGGCCTCGGCCACGTCGACGAAGGCGATGTCCGCGATAACCCCGAGCACTTGACGTTAATCAAGGCGATGTACCTGGCGGCGGAACGCGATCGCATCGCCAAAGCCTACGTCACCGCGTATTCCGATATCTTCGATTTCGCGCTGCCCGTTTTGCAGGATGCCCGCAGACTTGCGAGCGATTTCAATCTTGCAGTTACGACGCTGCATATGTCGTTGCTGGCGGAATTTCCTGACACGCATATCTCTCGCAAATACGGAGACGCAGCGGCCGCCGAGGTGCGGCAAGACGCGCGCGCATTGAAAGCGCAATGGTCACCTGTTGCGACTGCGAAATCGATTTCGGCTTTAATAGAATTCGACGCAAAAATGAAATCAAAGGGCCTCAATCCGGGCACGACCGCAGATTTCGTCGTCGCCACGCTCTTCGTCGCAGGGCTAATCGACCGGAAACCAGCGTGAACCTGCCAAAGTCCTACTAAAGGACTTGTCTCGGTCGATAACCTGAGGCTAATACAGGCCCGTGTCCGCAAAGGATCGCGGATCTGTCCAACACGGCTGGCGCTGGTACTCATGACACCTGGGCACCGACGTTCTTGGATATTCATCGCCCGAGCAGTTCAGCGAAGTCCCGGCTTCTGACGGGGGAGAGTTGGTGCTCGTATCGTTTTATTCGTGGGAGGAACCCCCCTTATGGCCAAAATCAACAAAGTCATGGTTGGCGAGTCGCTCGTCGGCGACGGCAATGAAGTTGCTCACATCGACCTCATCATCGGGCCGCGCGGCTCGGCAGCCGAAACGGCTTTCTGCAACGCGCTGACCAACAACAAGGACGGCTTCACGACGCTTCTCGCCGTCATCGCGCCGAACCTGGCCTGCAAGCCGAACACGATCCTTTACAACAAGGTCACCATCAAGGACGCCCGCCAGGCCGTTCAGATGTTCGGACCGGCTCAGTACGGCGTTGCAAAGGCCGTTCAGGACTCGGTTGCCGAAGGCGTGATCCCGGCCGCTGAAGCCGACGATCTCTACATCTGCGTTGGCGTGTTCATCCACTGGGAAGCCGCAGACGACGCGAAGATCCAGGACTACAACTACCGCGCCGTGAAGGAGTCGATCGCACGCGCCGTCGCCGGCAAGCCGACTGCTGCCGAAGCGACCGCTCAGCGCAACTCTGCGACGCACCCCTTCGCTGCTAAGACTTGAAGCGGAAACCGTCCTCAGCAGGTCGAAAACAATAATAATTCTGCCCCTCCCATGAAGGGGGGTCTGCTGCAGCGATTGGGTAGACTGCTCTCGGGCCGTTACAGCGGTTAAGATAAGAACCGGAGCCGCACAGTACCGCGGTTTCCAGGTTCGCTGGAGCGGCTGCCAACCGTCAAAATTCTACCGGCCGGCGATCTCCTTGAGGTCGCCGGCCGAAATTTTTTGAGCATGCAGAATGGATGCGACGAGCGCGCCGGCGGCGCCCGCTTTCCCGATGCGATCGAGATCGGCGCGGTCCCGAATGCCGCCCGCCGCATAGACCCGCCGCCCGCCTGCTCGCGCCGCGATCGTTTCAAGAAGTCCGATGTTGGGTCCGCCCTCGCTCGCAATGCGATCGAGCGTCATCACGATCACACGTGTCGGCCACAGCGCAGCATTGGCCAGGAGCGCTTCCGGCCCCATGAACTCTTCGCCGCGAAAATCGAGCGACAGCACCGTGCGCGCCGGCGCCTCAGCCGAAATCTCATGCCACGCCTGCACGCTTTCCAGGCTTTCCGAGCCGACGACGAGCGTCGCGACCGGCGCCGCGAGAACAGCCCGCGCCGCACTTCGCGACCCCGTACCGGCATCGATCCAAAGCTCAGTGTGCGGCATAGCCTGGCTCAACTCCGGAACGAGATGCGTGTTCCGCCCTCGCCCCTCGATACCGTCGAGATCGGCGACATAGGCCCTGCGGAATGGATAAAGCGATCGCAGGCCGCGCGCGACGTCGCTCGGTTCCGGCGTTGCCGCCAACGGCGTTTCAATGGGCAGATATGCCGCGCGCTTCCCCTGGATGGCGCGCACGACCTTTCCGCGCGACACGTCGATAACCGGAATGATGTCCACAGCTTGCCTCCTCGCCGATTGAGTGTATCACGAGGTCTAATGGCGAGGTGAAGACGATATGACGATTGTCGCCGGTTATGATGTCGGTGGCGCACATTTGAAAGTTGCGCGCATCGAGAATGGCGGTCTCTCCGCAGTCCGGCAGATCGCATGCCCGCTATGGCAAGGACTCGATCATCTCGATGCCGCGCTCGCGAGCGTTGAACCGATCGTCGGCGGCGCGGCAACCCATGCCATCACGATGACAGCCGAGCTGACGGAAATTTTCGCCAGTCGTGAAGAGGGTGTCATCGCGCTGCTTGAGCGACTGCGGCAACGCATCTCCGGCGATCTCAGGATATTTGTCGGCCTCAAAGGATTCGCCGATGTGCAGGCGGCGCGCGGCGATCCGTTATCGGTCGCCTCCGCGAACTTTCTCGCGACCGCCCGCCTCGTCGCCCATCGGCAGCCGCAAGCATTGCTGATCGATTTCGGATCGACGACGACCGACATCGTCGCATGCGACCGGCCACAGGGCTTGAGCGATGCCGAACGCCTGCAGACAGGCGAGCTTGTCTACACCGGCCTGACGCGAACGCCGGTGCCGTCAGTCGCAACGCGTGCGCCGCTCGCAGGCCAATGGCAGGGACTGGCACGCGACACCTTCGCGACAATGGCGGACGTGCGGCGCATTCTCGGCGAGCTTGCCGATGACGTCGATCTTCACGCGACCGCCGACGATCGCGGCAAATCTCTACCGGAAAGTCTTGCACGCTTCGCACGCGGCTTCGGACGCGACGCCGACATGCGCCACCTGTCGACGTGGCGCGCCTCCGCCGCCTATGTCGCCGAGCGCCAGCTGCGTTCTATTCATGATGGCGTACTGCAGGTTCTCTCGCGCCCGGGCCTCGCGGCAAAATCTGTCATCGCCGCCGGCATCGGCGCGCCGGTCGTGACGCAGATCGCATCGCGCCTGAATTTGCCCGTCACCGATTTCGGAACTCTCATCGCTGCGCCGGACGACCTTGGCAACTGGGCGACGCGCTGCGCACCCGCCGTCTCCGTCGCGTTGCTGCAAGCGACGACATCCTGAAACAAAAACGGCCGCGGCAATCGATGCCACGGCCGCTCGAAGTCATCACGTCAGAGCGATTAGTCCCGCTCGCGCTCCAGCCGCACGATGTCGAACGTGCCGGCTTCGAGCTTCAGATCGTACTGATGGCCGTTCTCGCGGCGTGCATCTTCGATCTTCCAATAGCCGTGATCCCATTTGACGTAACGCCAGGAAACGAATCCCATGCGGTGCAGGCGTTCGGTGACGACACCCGGATCGTCCCGCACCACGTCGTGGCCCGCAAGAACCGGGGTGGACATCGCGACCGCCACGGCGGCGACTGCGAATGCCCGGCGCGCAAAGCGAGAGACTTCATTCATCGAACTCTACCTTCTTTTGGAAATTCTGGTCGGGAGGGGCATGCTGACAACCGTTGCAGTGCAGCATGGTTCCCGAGTCATGACGCCAAGAACGGCACGAGACAATATCCCATCGGTACACTCGCGATCATTCGACACCCTTAAGTTGCGCCACCAAGTGATGAGTCTCAAAGCCAGTCGCCCGTTTCAACTCCTGATACTGGCGCATTGCGCGATCGCGATTGACGCTCCCCGATTTGGTCGCCGCGATGAGAATATTTTTTGCTGTGTGCTCGGTTGAGACAAATTCGATCACCTTAACTTTGTATCCCGACGCTTCGAGCAGCAGCGCTCGGGCTGCATCCGTGACGAGATCGGCTTGGCGCTGTTTCAGCAGCGGATATTTGGTGATGCCGGCTAGGCCCGCGTTCGCACCGCTGATTTGCGGCGCGAGTTCGTGCTGACAGCAGGGCGCCGCGAGGATCATTTTCGCATTCGCTCCGATGCCGAGCGCCATCGCATCGTCGGTTGCCGTATCGCAGGCATGCAGCGCGATGACGACGTCGGCGGCGGCGCGCTTCTCCCCGGCTTCGGCCGCATCGAAAGAAAGACCTGAGAACGCCAATGTGCGCGCAAGATCGTTGCACAGTTTCACGAGATCGCCGCGCACCTCGATGCCGGTCATCCGGCAATCCAGTCCGAGCGTGGTGGTCATGTGATCGTAAAGCGCAAACGTCAGATAGCCTTTCCCCGATCCGATATCGAGGATCGACAGCCGCCCCTTGGCGTCGCTTCGATCGCTTTCCTTCAACAACCCGTCGAAGATTTCGATGAACCGGCAGATCTGGCGATACTTGCCCTGCATCGTCGGCTTGACGCACCCGTCCGCGTCCGAAACCTGCAACGCCTTGAGATAAGGCCGGTCCGGCGGTACGAGATACGATTTGGCGCGATCGTGTGCGGCGGGTGCCGACGCGTTCAATGTCGGCTTGCCCGACGTCAGATGCGGCTCGCGCTTTCTACTGTACGTCAGCGTCACGTCACGGTCCGCGGCAAACAGCGTCGCGCTGAGATACGTCTCGCCAATCTCCGACTTGATGTAATTGATGCCGTCGTTGATCGAAAACGTCTTGGTGTCGTCCTTGCGCGCGAAGCTTGTGACGAGCTTCAGATGCGGAATATCCTTCAAGGCGACCAGCGTCGCGACGGCCTTTCCCGGATCGCCCTCGCCCCGGAATTTGCCGAGCGTCAACTTGATGAATGTCTTGCCTTCGAGCGCTGCGGCAAGCGCCGCGATGAACTCGGATTTCTGGGTGTCCTTGCGCGTCATGGGGCGTCGTCGGATTTATCGAAACGGGCCTGCCGCCAGGCGTTGATTTTTTCCATCAGCCATTCCCAGGCTTCTTCTTCGCGCGGACCGGCAGTCTTCGCGATCGCGATATCGAGATACTTCAATTCGTTTTCGACTTTCTCCGGCGGCAGCATGTTGAGACGCGTCGTCAGCACCGCCAATTCGAGCACGGCGGCTTGCGCGCGGTTGAACCCTTCCCAAATCTTGTGCGTCTCGCTGTGCACGATAGCGCACGCGAAACGCGGCCGCTGTTCGTGTTCGATAATGCGCTCGACTTTCATCTCCCAGTGCGACACGCAATCGGCAAGGCGATGACCCTTGATCGTCGTCGTCGCTTCGAGCGGCCAGAGCTTGCGACCCGTGACGCCACCAGCAAAAACGCGCACATCGTCCGTATGGCTTGCGACCGCGAACGGATGCGCGCGCAAATTCTCGAGTGTACGCGACGGCTTGAATGGCGCGATGATCCAGTGCGGCCCATCCTCGATCAGCCCGAGCGGCGCGATGTAGGGGTCGCCCGCAGCATCGACGGTGGTGATGATCGTTTCGACGATGCGCGGCATCAGCGCTCTCCTTCGCCATCGAGGATCGTGCGCAACCGCGCGTCATCCAAGGGCCCTAAAATGGACCATGAAAGAGCGCCGCGCGCAACGATCGACGGAAAGATCGGATCGACAACGCCACGGCGGGCCAAGTCATCGAGCTCGGCGCCGGGCTCGACATCGATGGATTTGAGAAGCACGAGGGGCGCGCCGAGAAGTTCCGCGAGCCGCGCCGCCAGACTATCCGACGTCGCCGACCAGCCGGCGGGAACGGCAGCATCACCAGAGATCGTGCGCAGCGGCGCCCAGACCGGCACCTTGCCGTCACTCAGCACATCGGAAATCTCGGCAAGAGATTGTGCAACCACGAAACGTTCGTTCTGCGTAACGATCAACTCGCCCATCTGATGCATCGCCAGCATCGCCAGACGATGCGCCAGCGCCTCGTCGAATTTCATCGTCGGCTGAAGCGCACGGATACTGTCGGCGAACGGACCGCCGCCCGGAACGACGACGACCGGCACGCGCGCCGCCGCGATCAGCGCAAGAACCGACGGCATGCGGCCCGTTTCCGCGAGGCTGCCGCCGACCTTGACGACGAGCGGAGAAACGCTCCCCGCCGGTTTCTCAACCACGGCCGAACTCGCGCGCCGCTTCCCGCGTCGCGGGGCGGATGATCTCGACGCCGCGCAGCGGACCGCGCTCCAGCTTTTCAAGCATCACGCGCACCGCGATGATGCGCGCATCCGAAAGAACGTTTTCGGCAATGCGCTCGGCGAATGTCTCAACGAGATTGATATGCCCGCCACGCGCAAGCGCCACGATAAAGTCGATGATGTCGGCATAGGACGGTACGTCCGCCATGTTGTCGTCGACAGTGAAGACGTCGCGCGCTAGGCGCGCCTCGACGGTAAAGCGCACGCGCTGCGTGACGCCCTGCTCCTCCGCATAAACGCCGACATTGCAATCGACAATGAAGTCACGCACAAAAATGCTGTCGCCGATCTGGCGGGATTTGGCGGCGGCTCGTCTGAGCTTGGCGGATTTATCGTCGCGAACGGCCTTCGCGGTCTTTTTCTTTTCCGTCATGCTACCGATTTCTCCCGTGCCGTCTCGATGGTTTGTACACGGTCGATTTCGCGTCGGATAGCGGCGACTCGTGCCGGATCAATTTTGCTCGCGCGGCCCGTCTCGCAAAGCGCACCGCGAAAACCCAGCACATCCGGAGCAAGGCTCGCGAGCGTCGCGATGTCGTCCCTCTTGAGCGACCCGGCAAGGCCCGACATCAATCCCGATTTCCGCGCCGTCAGCACGAACTGCGCAAGTCCGCCGACCGGCATCACCGTGGTCAAACGCCCGGCCGACTTGTTCGCGGTGTCGAGCATCACACCCGCGAAACCGTTCGCCGCGAGATACGCGATAAGATCAAAGTCGGGAGCTTGATCGGCCATCAGCACGGCGACAAGACGGGCGCGCGCGAGCGTCATCCGGCCGAGCGCCGCAATCGCGGGGCGCGCGTCGTCATCGCCGAAAAACCCGATCTTGACGATGTCGACGCCGGTCGCGGCCATCGCGGAAACGGCTTCGACGAGAACGCCGGGCTCCGGCGCCAGATCGCCGACGGTCGCGCTCACTGGAAGCCGGCCGGCGACTTCGACGGCGACGTCGCGGACAACGGCGAACGACAGCGCCCCCAGCGCGCCCGCCGACGGGTCCTTGCAATCAATCAGGTCCGCGCCGCCCGCGAGCGCCAAGCTCGCTTCCTCGGCGCTCGTCACGCTTGCCAGAAAGGCAGGACGCCGCCGTATCAAAGCATCAATCATTCAATCGTCCGAGCTAATGAAACCGCAGACCGGTGGATCAGGTGGCGAAGATGCGGCTCTGCTCCTGGAGCACCGCTGCCCGGTCGTGGCGCTGAGCATCCGTCAGGCTCACGGCCGCATCCTGGGCGACACTCGCCTGTCCCGGCGCGAGGCGCAAGATGCGCGTCCCGAGTTGTATTGCCTCGGATCGGTCATGGGTGACGAAAATCACAGTCGTCGGCTGCCGCCGCCAGAGATCCATTAACAGCGCCCTGAGGCTCGCCGCCGTCGGATCGTCGAGCGACACGAACGGCTCGTCCATCAGCAGGATTTTGGGTTCGAGAATGAACCCTCGTGCCAGCGCCGCCCGCCGCTGCATCCCGAGCGACAGCATTTCGGGATAGGCGTTCTGCGCCTCGCTCAGCCCGACCCGCTCCAGCATCGCCGGAATTTGCGCATGTCGTGGATCGCCGTCAGGAAGCGCGAGCGCGATGTTTTCATAAAGCGTTCGCCACGGCAAAAGGCGCGGCGTTTGAAAAATGAACGTCACGCCGTCTTTCGCAGGCCCGAGATCGACGGCCCCGTCGTAGTCCTTGTCGAGCCCGGCGATGATGTTGAGCAGCGTCGACTTCCCGCACCCTGATGGTCCGGTGATGACCAGGAACGAGCGCGGCGCCACCTCGAACGCAATGTCCTGCAGCACAAGCTGCGCTTCGCGATCGCCGACCGCCGGAAAAACTTTGCGCTTGATCACGACGCGGATCGCTCCGCCTGCGTCTTGTCCGTTCAGCGGCGCCATGCATTCATCCGGGTTTGCAGCGGTTGCAGCACCGCGAATTCGATAATTTGCACGATCAGGATGAAGGCCAGCGCGTAGGCCAGGATCGTGCCGACGTCAAATTCCTGGAACGCGATCGCGAGACGATATCCGACACCGTTCGAACGTCCGAAGGCTTCGACGACGAGCACGATCTTCCAGACGAGCGACAAGCCCGATCGCGCGGCGGCGGCAAAGAATGGCGCGAGTTGTGGCAACGTCACGTGCCGGAGCGTCTTCCAGTTCCCGAACTTGTACATCACCGCCATCTCGGCAAGGTCCTTCGAGAGGCTGCGCGCCCCCTCGCGCATGTTGACGGCGACGTTCGGGATTTTGTTCAGCGCCACGGCGAGGATCGCGGCGACATCCGTCAGCCCGAACCAGATGTAGCAGAGCGTGATCGTGACGAGCGCCGGCAGGTTGAGAAACAACGTCAGCCACGCATCGAAAAACTTATCGGCGGTTTTGTACTTGCCGAGCGCGAGGCCGATCGCCGTTCCGATGAACATCGAGAAAATGAAGGCGATCGCAACGCGCATCAAGGTTGCCGACGTATGCTTCCAGAGGTCGCCGTTCTTCGCTTCTCTGAGCATGATGTCGAAAACGGCGAGCGGCGTCGGCAGATACCTGTTCTGAAGCACGACCGCGAGCACGTGCCAGAAAAGACCGAGAACCAGCAGCGATCCCGCCATCCAGGCGAACCGCTCGATTGCCGAATTGAAGCCGAGGGCGCGCGCCGGCCTAGGTATGAAAGAGGTTTTGGTCGAAACGGGTGCCATCGCCTACGAGTTCCGCGTCTCCGAGTTCAATGAGAAGATTCGTCAGCTTTTCCGCAGCTGACGTCTCTGCTGGTCCCCAGGCTCCGGTAATGCCCGAACGGTAATAATCCCGGATCGCCACGAGTTCAGCATCCGAAGCCGGTTTGATCAGCGGCCGCAGCCGCTCCCACGCGGCGTCGGACTTTGCCAGTACCGCATTCGCATCGGCAACTGCACTCAAAAGAACGTCAACGGGAACGCTTCTGTCCGCCACCGCCTTCTCGGACCAGATGAACCCGACGAGCGCCGGTGTCGGACTGACCCCCAGACCTTTGACGACGTCCGCCATCGAGAGAACTTCCCGGGCGCCATCGGCACGCAGGCGCGCCGCATACGTCCAGAAGTTCAAAACAGCGTCGAGCCGCCCGCTTTTGAATTCGGCGCTAACAAGCGGCGCCGCGCCAAAAACCGGATCGGCGACATTCGCGATATCCTTGCCGATGACCTTGCGCGAATAGGCTCTGAGCAGGATCCAGCTTTTGTCGATGCCCGTCCCGGCAACGCCGATCTTCTTGCCGACGAGATCGGCAAAGGATTTGATCGGACTGTCCTTCGGCACCATCAGGCTGCCGAGGGCCGCCGAATACGGAGCAAACTTCAGGTCGTCACCCCTGGCGCGCTGGCGCAGCGCCCAGGTCCAATCGCTGACGATGACATCGGCGCTGCCCGAAAGAAGCGCAATCGGAGCCGCCGGATTGTTCGCGACTTCGACGACCTCGAGATCGAGCCCGTGCTTTTTATCGATGCCTTCGGCGCGCATCGTATCGATGAGCCAGCTCACCGAGCCGAATTTGACCGACGTCAGACGCACCGGCGTAGCGGCTCGCGCGAGACGCGGCAACACGCTCGTCGCGGTCAGCGCAAGCCCGGCGCCAAGCGCTTGCCGGCGAGTGAGAACGATCATTTCTGTTCGGCCTCGGCGTTGAAACGGTTCTTCCATAGATAACGAACGCCGCGCAACCACATATCGTCGGTGTTACCGCTGATCGCAGCTGACATGGTTTTTGTCGGCTTACCCGTCGCCGAGTCGCGAACGATGATCTGCAGATTGAGCGCGGCGCTCGACAGCTTGTCGACGTAACCGGTGACGGCGATGTCGGCGCCAGCATCCTTCGCAATCGGCGCTTCACAGCCGTCACATTTATAGAAGGGCGACGCCGCATCAATCGCTTTGGCCTTCGACGAAAGGTCCACGACGTCAAAGCGGTCGTCTTTCTGCATCAACGATCTCAGCTCGTCAGCCACGAGTTGCAGCCGCCGCAAATCTTCAGGGTCGTTCTGCGGAAACATCTCGCCGTCCTGTTGCGCGTCGTGGAAGTCGAACGGAAAGACTGCGGCCTTCGTGGTAGCCAGAGCCGGGGTAACCATCAGAACCACGGCAAAAGCCAAGAAAAGACGCTGCATCATAGGCGGTTCGGTCCATTTCGATTGCAAGCCGGGCTCTGACGTGGGCCAGGCTCGGAGGGTGGGTCATTGCGCTCGGCCGAAGCGCTCCATCTCATACGTGCTCGTTCCCCCTAGCGCATTGCAAGAGGTTCCTTCGGCGTTTAGCAAAAACGCCCAGTAACAAACGCGCGAGCCAAGGGCGCCGACCTTGACAAGCCGATGCTACGGCCCCTTTTACAGTAATACAGTAACACCCGGATCGATCGGCGGCCGGCCTCGCGCTTACCTGGCCGGAAAGTCAAACTGGAGTTGGATCCTTGGTTTTCCCAACAGCCTGCTCTGCCATGCGAACGCAGTCGTGGAGGGCCGCAGCCTCGAGCATTCTTGCGGGATGTATGGTGATCGCCAGCCCCGCAGCTGCTCAGGATGCTGCGCCGCAACCGGCTCAACCTGCGGCAGCCCCGGCCCCTCAACAGCAGTCCGCCAATACGGATGCGGATAAGAAAAAAATCACGATATCCATCCTTTACGCCAAACAGGACCGTACCGAGGAGGAACTGCCTCTTTCGATGCTCGACCTCCCTGCGGCGGACGACGGCATCGCAGGAGCCAAGCTCGCGATAGCCGACAACAACACCACGGGCCGCTTCCTCAATCAGGCATACAAGCTCGACATCCTTAATGGCAGCGTCGACGATCTGATCCAAGGTGCGACTGAAAAAGTCGACGCAGGCGACAATTTCATCATCGCGGATATGGAGCCCGATGCTCTGCTGAAATTCGCCGATGCGCTGAAGGGCAAGAACGCCCTGATCTTCAATGTCGGCAACCCCGACGACCGGCTTCGGGAAGAGGATTGCCGCGCCAACGTCCTCCACGTTGCGCCGACGCGCTCGATGCTGACCGATGCGCTTGCTCAATACTTGGTCTGGAAGCAGTGGCGGAATTGGCTCCTCGTCTACGGCCCCACGCCGGAAGACAAGCTGCTGGCGGATGCCTATCGGCGATCGGCCAAGAAGTTCGGCGGCAAGATCGTCCAGGAACTCGAGTTCAAGCAGGACACCGGAAGCCGTCGCGCCGATGGCGGTTACGAGCAGGTGCAGCAGCAGATCCCGACATTCCTGCAGAACGCCAAGGATCACGATGTCATCATCATCGCTGATGAAAAGCATCTTTTTGCCGATTATTTTCCATTCCGGACATGGGTCCCGCGCCCCATTGCAGGCTCTGCTGGGCTGACGGCGGCAAGCTGGCATCCGGCGCTCGAATTCTGGGGCGGCACGCAATTTCAGCACCGCTTCCGCAAGCTGAACAGCCGCCTGATGCGAAACATCGACTACGATGCCTGGGTTGCGACGCGGGCGATTGGAGAAGCCGCGACACGCAAGCACGCCGGTGATTTTGAATCGCTGCGCGCCTTCATCAAGTCTCCGGACTTCGAGGTTGCCGCCTTCAAAGGCGTGGCGACGAGCTTCAGAACCTGGAACGGACAGCTTCGTGAGCCGCTCATCGTCGGCACGGCAAAACTGCCCGTCAGCGTCTCTCCGCAAGCCGGGTTCCTGCATCAGACAAGCGTTCTCGATACGCTCGGATACGATAAGCCGGAAACCAAGTGCAAAGCCTACACGCAATGATGTCGATGCCAGCAACCGGCGCCAGCCACGGGCGAACGACGGCAGCCCCAGTTCACCTTAGTTATCGGAGACTAGCGATGTCGCGATCTTCAGCGATTTTTACGGCGTTCCTGTCGGCGGCCGCCATCGGCTCGACCGCCGGCACGGCCGACGCATATACGGCTTACGTCACGAACGAGAAAGACAACACGGTCAGCGTCATCGACACCGAAAAGCTCGAGGTCATCAAGACGGCAAAGGTCGGTCAGCGTCCGCGCGGCATCGTCATGTCGAATGACGGCAAATGGATCATCATCTGCACGAGCGACGACAATGACGTGAAAGTCTACGACGCCAAGACGCTCGAATACGTCAAGTCGCTGCCCTCGGGGCCTGATCCCGAGCTTCTGACGCTTCATCCCGATGGCAATCGCCTTTACATCGCCAACGAGGATGACAACCTCGTCACCGTCGTCGACATCCATACCTCGCAAGTCGTCACCGAAATCCCGGTCGGCGTCGAACCCGAAGGCATGGGTATGAGCCCCGACGGCAAGGTGCTGGTCAACACGTCGGAAACGACGAACATGGCGCACTTCATCGACACGACAAAGCATGAGACGTTCGACAACGTGCTCGTCGACAGCCGCCCGCGCGTTGCGATGTTCAATTCCGCGCAAACGCAGCTCTGGGTCTCATCCGAGGTCGGCGGCACCGTGACGGTCATCAATCCCGCCGATCGCAAGATCATCGGAAAAGTCACTTTCGACATTCCCGGAATAACCAAGGAAGCAATCCAGCCAGTCGGCATTCGCATCACGAAAGACGACAAGATCGCATTCGTCGCGCTCGGACCGGCAAACCGCGTCGCCGTCGTCGACACCGCCACTCTCAAAGTTTTGAAATACATTCTCGTAGGCCAACGCGTCTGGCAGATGTATTTCACCCCGGACGGCAAGCAGCTTTTCACGACCAACGGCGCCTCGAATGATGTGACGGTGATTGACGTTGCCAACCAAAAGGCGATCAAGTCGATCAAGGTCGGCCGTTATCCCTGGGGCGTGGTCATATCTCCTGACTGAACGGGCATTCAACCGGATTGCGAGACCCGAGAACAATGACGACGACAACGACAGCCTCGAAACCAGCCCCGGCTGAAATCGGCCGGACGCCGACACTCGTCGTCGACGGCGTCAGCCACAGCTTCGGGGACAAGAAGGTCCTCGACAACGTCTCGCTGACCGTCGAGCCGGGCGCATTCGTGATGCTGCTGGGTTTGAACGGCGCGGGAAAATCGACGCTGTTCTCGCTCATCACCCGCCTTTACGACAATGTCACGGGCGAGATCGAAATCTGCGGCTACGACGTGCGCCGCAAGCCGTCGCAGGCTTTGCAGCGCTTGGGCGTCGTCTTTCAAAGCCGCACGCTCGACATCGATCTCACGCTGACGCAGAACCTCAAATATCACGCGGCGCTGCATGGATTTTCCAATCGCGAGGCAACAGAGCGTGCGCACCTCGCGCTCGAACTCGTCGGCCTCGCCGATCGCGGAAGTGAAAGAGTTCGCGCCCTTTCCGGCGGCCAGCTTCGCCGCGTCGAGATCGCGCGCTCGATGATGCACCGGCCCGACTTGCTTCTGTTGGACGAGCCGACCGTCGGCCTCGACCTCGGCTCGCGCGAAGGCGTGATCAAAATCGTCCGCGATCTCGTGGCCAAGGAACACCTCGGCGTTTTATGGGCCACGCATCTCATGGACGAGGTTTTGCGGACGGATCAGGTTGTCGTCCTTCACAAGGGTGTTGTTCTTTTTAACGGCGGCGTACCGCAACTTCTCGCGCAAACCGGCACGACCAGCGTTCGCGAAGCCTTTCGCGCCATCACCGGCACCAAGGCGGCGGTCGAGGAGGCTGCCTGATGGCATCGTCCGCCTTTTCAACCGCGGCATCGGAAAGCCTCGCGGAGACCGACGTTGCCGCGCGCCGCCGGCTCGGCTTCAGTGGTTATGCGGCCTGCTTCAAGGGCATCGTCTGGCGCGAGATTCTGCGCTACCTGCATCAACGTGAGCGCTTTCTTTCAGCACTCGTCCGGCCACTGATTTGGCTTTTCATTTTCGCAGCCGGATTTCGCCAGACGCTCGGCGTCTCGATCATCCCGCCATATGAAACCTACGTGCTCTACGAAGAATTCATCGCGCCGGGCCTGATCGCGATGATCCTGCTCTTCAACGCGATGCAATCGTCGCTCTCGATGGTTTACGACCGCGAAACAGGCACGATGCGGACGCTGCTGGTTAGCCCCTTCCCGCGCTCTTTCCTGTTGCTGTCGAAGCTTCTCGGCGGTGTATCGGTCGCGTTGCTGCAATCGTTCGCCTTCCTGTTCGTCGCGTATTGGTGGGGCATCGAGCCGCCGCCGATCTCAGAGGTCAAGGTCTTCACCTTCTTCGATCCGCCAAGCTGGGCCGGCGCCGCAATCCCGAAGATGGCCGATCCGATCGTCCACACCCTGTTCTCGGTCCCGGACTTCATTCAGCCGTTCCTCGGCTACATCACGGTGATCCCGGCGATCATTCTCGGCGGCCTGATGCTCGGCGCGCTGGCGCTGTTCATCTCATCGGTCATCAAGCAGCTCGAGAACTTCGCGGGCGTGATGAACTTCGTCATCTTCCCGATGTTTTTCGCGTCGTCGGCTCTTTACCCTCTTTGGCGCATCCGCGAGGCGAGCCCGCTTCTTTATGAAATCTGCCGCCTCAATCCTTTCACCTACGCGGTTGAACTGGTTCGCTTCGCGCTGTACGGACAGATCGACACAATTTCGCTCGCAGTCGTCGTAGGCTGCACGGCGCTGTTCCTGGGCGCGGCGGTGTTTGCCTATAATCCCTCGAAGGGCTTGATCGCCCGCAGAGGCGGGCCGGGCGGCCCAGCATGATGAGGTGCGTTATGATCACAAACTTCGTTTTCCGCATGTTTGGCTGGACCGTCTCCGGCATCGCCGCAATGGCGACGGTCGCGCTGATCGCCGCTCCGACGTTTGCCGAAGATGCAAAGCCCGAACTCAAAAAAGACGAGTGGCCGTGCATCTATCGCAAGGTGCCGCAACTCTCCGCCGCGATGATCTGGGACGGCCCCGAGATCACTGATACGGCGAGCTGGCACAAGGACGACGCGATCCGGAAACTTTCGCAGTACGTGATTTCGCGCCGCGTGAAGGTCGATGAAGCCGATGCCGCCATCAAGAAATACGCGGCTGGGCTTCCTGAAGATCAGCGCGACGCCAAACTGACCGAACTATTTTCCGCCGTGCTGACACGCACCAACGAAGATCGAAAGACCGTGATGAACGGCATCGAGAAGTTTCATAAACGCCAGGTCGAACGCTCAAAAGATATCGAGAAAGAAGCCTTGGAGCTTCAGCCGGAGGAACAGGCAGCGGCCGAAGACCCGGCGGCCGACGTCGGCGTTGCCGGTCGGGCATCGGATGCCGAAGAAAAGTACAAGTGGGAAATCCGCGCCTTCCAGGAAAAGCAGGCCAACATTCCGATTGCCTGCGAAATCCCGCAGCTGATCGATGAGCGCGCCGGCGAAGTTGCGCGCGCCATCCGGGCTGAGATGAAAAGCTGACTTCCCAGTCGCTCCTTCCGATCCCACTGGTGCTACATCGCTTCGAGCGTAACGAGTTGAGCGCGAGCATCGATCGCGCTGTGGATGGCCGCCTTCGCGGCCACGACGAAAGAATGGCGGCAGTATAGGCGGATCGGGCAGCGCAATTGGTATGCGCCGTCGGATCAGTCGAGTTCTTTCCAAAATTGAACTGACAATGGTGGAGGTCCGAGTTCCCACCACCCTTCCGTCATGCCCGCGAAGGCGGCCATCCACGTCACGTGCAGCTATTTCTCATTCGAGCGAAGGCACATAACGGCTCGCGCGTTGGCGAAGAAAAAGTATTCACACCTCGTTAGCCTTAACGCGCCCTTAACTAAGGTTGACATATCCTCAACGCATTCGATCCACGACTCTTTCCGGTCCCTGCGATCGACAAATGCAAGTGATGTGTCGTCTCCCCGTTTCGCGTTTTGTGAGGTTGACAGATGCAATATGAATTTGTTTCGCGTGCCCTTGCCTACGTTTCCTGTCTCTCGACAATGAGCCTGTTCATGACGTCGATGGCGATCGCAGCCATCAATGTTGGAAAAGCCCAACCCTCGCTCGCCTGCCCATCCCACGCCTGCACGGCCGGCATCGTCGTTGCCGACAGCGCGGAATTCAGCGATTTCTCGAGCCAAGCTCAACTCGATCGCCTGGCGATGAAATTCTGGTCCGCAAAAATCTAAGGGAATACTCGCGCCAGTCCCTGACACGGCTTCTCCATTGACCGTGATGGTCACGCAGCTGGCGAGAGCGTCAAGCGCATAAAGCATTCGTAGCGCTGCGAATGCCGGCACGAGCAATCACACCGCGATCACCGCCTGCGCAGAATTCCGCGCAAGCACGAAACAAGCGCGAGACCTTAAGCTTGGCTCGCGCTCTTTTTCTTCACGACCCGATCGATCGCCTGAAGCTCGGAAACAAGCGCCGCGAAATCTTTCAGCGGAACCATATTGGGACCATCCGACGGCGCATGATCCGGGTCCTGATGCGTCTCGATGAAAAGACCCGCGACGCCTGCCGCGACCGCCGCGCGTGCGAGCACGGGCACAAAGCGCCTGTCGCCGCCTGACGACGTCCCTTGCCCGCCCGGCTGCTGAACCGCATGCGTCGCATCAAAAATGACGGGTGCGCCCGTCTCCGCCATTTGCGGCAACGCCCGCATGTCGACGACGAGCGTGTTGTAGCCAAAGCTCGACCCGCGCTCGGTGACGAGCACGTTCGGATTTCCCGAGCCCGTGACCTTCGCGACGACATTCTTCATGTCCCATGGCGCGAGAAACTGACCCTTCTTGATTTTGACGACGCGGCCGGTCTGGGCCGCGGCGATCAGCAGATCCGTCTGTCGGCACAAAAAGGCGGGAATTTGCAGAACGTCGACGACTTCGGCGACCCGCGCGCACTGCTCCGTCTCGTGTACATCGGTCACGATCGGAAGCCCGAAACGCTCGCGGATTTCAGCGAAGATCGGCAGCGCCGCGTCAAGCCCGATGCCCCGCCGCCCCGAAAGCGAGGTGCGATTGGCCTTGTCGAACGACGACTTATAGACGAGGCCAATTCCGAGCGTCTTCGCCGCCTCGGACAAAGCCGCCGCCATCTCCAGCGCGTGCGCCCGGCTCTCCATCTGGCAGGGTCCGGCAAGCACCGAAATCGGAGCATCATTGGCGAAGAGTACATTCCCGGCGCGAACCTGCGTCGCGGGCTTCAGCGGTTCATGGTGAGTCATGCGAGCGTTATAGCGGCGCCCTCGACGCACTGCGAGCCCTGCGGCGCATCCCATCCCGCATAAACAAAAACGGCGGCCGAATGGGCCGCCGTTTCAGGAACCTGAAGGTTCAAATTCGTTAGATCAGATCGATCTCGGCCGGGAGATAGCTCGTCACTTCGAGACCAACTTCCTGCTCGCGAACTGCCGGTTTTGTCCAGACTTTCATGGTGTGTCCTCCTCGGTATTCGACAGGTTGTTCCTGTTGTGAATGTACTTAGTGAGCTAACCTATAAAAGACCAATCTCTTTTCGCTAACGGCGTTCAAACTTTTCGTGATCACGAAAACGCGAACTGTTATAGCATTTCATATAGTTATGCCGTGTGAGCGATCATGATCGGAGTCGCTTCGATGCCACGGGCTTAATCGACTTTCGCCGTTGCCCAGCAGCGTTCTTCAGGACTTAACGGAGCTGATAAGGCACCAGAAATAGAACCTATAGACGCATGTTATATAACGATAAAAACAGACAGCGCTGGTGTCGCTAGCGCATCACGACTGGCCGCCGTTGACGCCTTATTGTGCAACGCCATAGGCCAATTTCCACCCGCCATGCTATAAAACGCGTGCAAGCCGCGACTCGGGAGGCGGCAGTAAACAAAAGGGAATGGGGACTAGCATGCTTGAGCAATATCCGTGGATTGAGCCTGTGCTGATAGGCGCCGTGATCGTGTTCGTTCTCGATCTGATCGGCAATCTGATTTCATTCTCCAACCGCTTCTTGAATGCGCTGGTGACAGCGGTCGTGTTCGCAGTCGTGTTCGGCGGTTTGCTCTATTCGGGCGCACTGCGCCTCGACGTCACGACAGTGACCGCACCGGCCGAAACGAGCGCACCTGTCAGCGCTCCGGCCGCACCCGCCACGACGACGCCATAGCGTCCACACGCGGCTCACGAGATCAAAGACAAATCCCGGCCTCATCCGCCGGGATTTTTTGTCAGCGCAATTTCAACCCCTGAATATCTCGGAGCTTATTTGAACAGCCGGATGGCATCGTCGCCGAGCACGCCACCGGTGACATCGATTGATGCGAATGGCGCCTTTGCTGCGATATCCTCTGCGGTCAGCATGATCTGGCCGATCTTGGCCGCGAGCTGAGAAATCGAGGCCGCGAAGACGACCCGTCCAATGCCGCACCAGATGATCGCGCCCATGCACATGCAGCACGGCTCACCCGATGTGTAGAGCGTGCTGCCCTTCAGCGCGTCAGCTCCGTGTTGCGCAAGAAAGGCACGAATGGCGACCATCTCGCCATGAGCCGTCGGATCGCGCTCGGCGTCCGTGCGGTTGTGCCCTCGCGCGAGCACCTCGCCATTCTTCACGATCACTGATCCGAACGGAAAGTCGGCCTTCGCCGCCTCATCGATCGCAAGCTGCATGAAGCGCGCGTCATCCGGCAACTCCGCCGCGGACCGCGCACGCGCTTCTCGTCCTGAGGTTATGGCGACCGCGACAAGCGCGGTTCCGCCTTGGAGCAATGTTCGCCGATGCATGGGTGTTTTCCCGCAGAGCAAAACGAGCGGCATAAAAATGCGCGCGCTTCGGCTCAAGGTCGAGGGCTAATCCGCACCCTCCGACATTCTCGGCATAGAAAACACCGACCCGCGTTTCGCCGAGGCAGTGGCGTCCCTCGGATTGCCCCTAGAGTGCTTCTAGAAAAGCGGGAACCTGTTTTCCGCTAAGAAGCACGGCAAAGCAAAGAGCTAGAGCCTTTCCGCGATGCCACCAAAATCGGAAAAGCTCTAGACGAGCCGGCTCTGCTCCACGGCTGCTGCAATGAAACTCGCGAACAGCGGATGCGGATCGAACGGCCGCGACTTGAGTTCCGGATGATACTGGACGCCGATGAACCACGGATGATCCGGGTATTCGACGGTTTCCGGCAGCAGTCCATCCGGCGATAGACCGGCGAACCGCAAGCCCGCCCGCTCGAGCGCCTCGCGATAGCGCATGTTGACTTCGTAACGGTGCCGGTGGCGCTCCGAGATGGTCGTCGATCCGTAGACCTTGGCGATGTGGCTACCGGGTTGCAGCTCGGCCGCGAAGGCGCCGAGGCGCATCGTGCCGCCAAGCTCTCCACCCAGGCGGCGCTGCTCGAGCTCGTTGCCGCGCATCCATTCCGTCATCATGGCGACGACGGGTTCGGTCGTTTCTCCGAATTCGGTCGAGCTTGCGTCGTGGATCTCCGCGAGATTACGCGCTGCTTCGAGGCAGGCCATCTGCATCCCGAAGCAAATGCCGAAATAGGGAACGCCGCGCTCGCGCGCGAATTTCGCAGCCAGCACCTTGCCTTCCGAGCCGCGTTCGCCGAAGCCGCCCGGCACGAGAATGCCGTTGAGCCCTTCGAGATACGGCGCCGGGTCTTCACGCTCGAAGATCTCGCTTTCGATCCATTCCAGGTTGACCTTGACGCGGTTCGCGATGCCGCCGTGAACGAGGGCCTCGTTGAGCGATTTATAAGCGTCCTTGAGGCCGGTGTACTTGCCGACGATGGCGATCGTGACCTCGCCCTCGGGCTGCGCGATACCGCGTGAAATCGTCTCCCAGCGCACGAGATCGGGCTTCGGCGCACCGGTGATGCCGAATGCGGCGAGAACTTCGCGGTCGAGCCCCTCGCGGTGATACGCCAGCGGCACGTCGTAGATCGAGGCGACGTCGAGCGCCTGAATGACGGCCTCGGGGCGGACGTTGCAGAACAGCGCGATCTTCTTGCGCTCGCCGACCGGAATGTCGCGATCCGAACGGCAGAGCAGAATGTCGGGCTGAATGCCGATCGCCCGCAGCTCCTTGACCGAATGCTGCGTCGGCTTGGTCTTGAGTTCGCCCGCCGATGGAATGTATGGCATCAGCGTCAGGTGGATGAACACCGAGGCGCCGCGCGGCAGCTCGTTGCCGAGCTGGCGGATCGCTTCGAAGAACGGCAGTCCCTCGATGTCGCCGACCGTGCCGCCGATCTCGACGAGCACAAAATCCACGTCCTCGTTGCCCGACAGTACGAAGCTCTTGATCGCATCGGTGACGTGCGGAATGACCTGCACCGTGCCACCGAGGAAATCGCCGCGACGCTCTTTCGCGAGAATATCCTGGTAGATGCGCCCCGTCGTGACGTTGTCCGACTTTTTTGCCGGAACGCCAGTGAACCGCTCATAATGGCCGAGGTCGAGGTCCGTTTCGGCACCGTCATCGGTGACGAAAACCTCCCCATGCTGATACGGGCTCATCGTGCCCGGATCGACGTTCAGGTATGGATCAAGCTTCTTGAGCCGAACCGAGTAACCACGCGCCTGAAGAAGCGCGCCAAGGGCGGCGGAAGCGAGACCTTTTCCAAGGGAGGAGACCACGCCGCCGGTGATGAAGATATACCGTTGCATGGGCCTTGCTTCTCGCACAGCCGGACCCGGATTCGGAAGCGGCTTTTTTGCACCTTCACCAACCGAAAAGGTCGCAATCCCGGCACATTGCCTCTTGAGACCACGTTGCAGCTACCTGCCGCAGTGCTGCGCGACCTCCTGAGAAGCCGCCGCCTCGACCTCAGGCGGCACGGATTCGGATTGAAGTTCGGCCTTTAGCGCCAAAGCCGTCTGTCGCGTCGGGCGCACGTCGGCCCCCTGCTCCTTCGGCTCATAGGTAACGTCGACCGCGACGATCCGGTAGTCCAGCGGCTTGACCGAGATCTGCCCGTCCTTGTTGGAAACTTTGGTCTTGCCGCAGGTGATGCCGATTTGCGCCGCGGTCGCTTTGAAGGTCTTCGCACGCTGCTCGTCGCCGTATTCCGCCGCCCGCGCCAGCGCAATCTTCTCAAGTCGCGTCGCGGGCGTGCCGGGAGGGCCAGCAGCCGTGACGTGCAGGCTGCCGTCGGCATTGGCTGAAACGCTGTATCCATTGGGCGAAAAGAGACTGGCGGGCTGATAGGCGGCAATCGACGCCGTCGAAGCATCCGCCAGGTTCGCGCTACAGCCCCCGAGCAGCGAGGCGGCTGCCCCCGCGATCAAAACCGAACGCTTTCCGAGCCGATAACGGCCGCGGCACAAGCCAGATTGAAAGCAGTTCCGCGCGCGCGCCACGATCATCTCCACAGCCCCCCGATGCCCTGATAGTTTTACAGGGAACGTAGCGGTGGTCCATCGGCCATCGTCAGACGACAGCCGCTATGAACAGAGCTTTTCGCAGATAGCGCTTACTGGTTCTGCGGAACCGCCGGCCCCGACGGCTGCAGTTTATCCAGGATACCGCCGCGCCCTGCTGGGGCGCTCTCGCCCGGCGTGGCTGGACCGGTCACCGGCGCACCGGCCGGACGGGTCGCATCGAACACCGAGCCTGCGTTTCCGGAGTGACGCGCCAGCAACGTCAGCGCGATGCTGGTGAGAAAGAACGCCGCTGCCAGAGCAGCCGTCGACCGCGTCAGCAGGTTCGCCGTGCCGCGCCCGGTCAGGAAACCGCCGCCGCCACCGCCACCGCCGATTCCCAGCGCGCCGCCTTCAGACTTCTGGAGCAGGACAACTCCGACCAACGCCGTTGAAATCATGAGGTGAATGACGAGCAGAACGGTGGCCATAGCGGTCTCGAATCCAGCAATTTAGCGTTGTCGAACAGGGCGGTTTTACCCGCGACGGGCCGCTATACACCAGCGCGCCGCATCCGGCCAGCCCCAGGTGGCCAAAATCACGGCCCCGAATGCGGCAGCACCATGGTCTCACCGAACCCGAACATCAGCTGATTGGCGCCTTGCCCTGCCGAAACGTCGGGGGATTGCACCGTCGAACCCGTCCGTTCGGGCGCCGGCGTCGGCGCTTCAGCCGCAGCCGCCCGGGCTGCGGGCTTCGCACCTTCCGGCGGCTCGAGGCTTCCCGATTTCGGATCGCCGGACTTGGGTTTTTTGCGCGTGGTCTTGTTCGCGGGCTGCTTTTTGGTCGTAACGGCGGGCGTCGCGCCGGGCTTCACCGGGTCCTTGACCACCGGGATGGTCGGGTCGGCGTCCGAGTTGATCTCGATGCGGGCCGCGGCTTCACTCGCTTTCTGAGCGTCGACCGAGAGCCGGGCATCCCGGCAGCCAAACTGAACCTGCTCGTCGAGTTCGATATAGTGCTGCACTTCGCGCAGCCGCTCCGCCGACAAGTTGGCCTTTGCCCAGTCCGCCCCCTTGCTCATGTCGCTGAGGATGCCGGCCTGACGGAATTTCTTTTCCTCCGCACGTAGTTGCGTACAGGCGTCGCGATCGAGCTTTGCCTTCGTCGCGTGCGCGGCGACCGGCGCGAGCAGAGCAACCCCGGTCAGGCAATGGATCAGGCAATGAAAACGTGCGGAAAGCATCATCGGCCCTCATAAGCCCGAAGTATGGCCAGAAAATCACTTGCTTTCAAACTCGCCCCGCCAACGAGCGCACCGTTGACATTTGGAATCGCCATCAGCTCCGCCGCATTATCCGGCTTGACGGAGCCGCCGTAAAGAATGCGCGTGCTGGCGCCTTCCGTGCCAGCCACGTCGGAAAGATCACGCCGGATCGCGGCATGCACAGCCTCGATATCGGCCGGCGTCGGCGTCAGGCCCGTGCCGATCGCCCAGACGGGCTCATACGCAATGACGGTGTTCGCGGCCGTCGCTCCGTCCGGCAGCGAAGTTTTGAGTTGTCGCGATACGACCTTCAGCGTCGCCCCGGCAGCGCGCTCACCCTGCGTTTCACCAATGCAAACGATGGCGATCAGCCCGGCTCGATGCGCGGCGGCCGCCTTCGCCTTGACGTCGGCGCTTGTCTCTCCGTGATCGGCGCGGCGCTCGGAATGGCCGACAATGACGGCCGCTGCACCCGCATCCTTGAGCATCTCCGCCGCGATGTCGCCGGTATGCGCGCCCGAGACTTTCGCATGACAATCCTGCGCCGCGATCCCCAGCCGAGAGCCGGATGCGGCTTCGGCGAAGGATGCAATGAGCGTCGCCGGAGGCGCGATCATGACATCGGCGGCTATCGCAGCCGAGGGCCCGGCAAGCGCATCGCGAACCGCCACGGCCTCGGCCAGGCTGCCGCGCAGACCATTCATCTTCCAGTTTCCGGCAACGAGCGGCCGAATAGTGTGTCCTTGCCCTGCCATCGTGTCCCTTTTTTAATGTTGGACCTGCAGTTTTCTGCGCGGCTTTCTCCGGATCGGCATTCGGGCACCCTGCACCCTTGCAATCTGCGGCAGCCTGCGCTTCATATCACGCTGATCCGCCCCGTCACGTGGGGCTGTCCGCCACGAAGCCGTTTGACCCTACGCTCTCCCGCGCGGCAGCGTCACGCTTCCATCAACGGGAATTTCTATACCCATGCTCGACGCAATGAGACGCGGCGCCCAGACACCGGTCGCCAAGCTGCTGTTCGGACTTCTTTGCGTAAGCTTCGCGATCTGGGGCGTCGCCGACGTTTTCCAGGGCAGGGGGCGGGGTGCGGTCGCCAAGGTCGGCCACACGGAAATTTCCGCGGAAGAATTTCGCCGCTCCTATCAGAACGAGCTGGATCGTATTGCGCGCCAGTCCAATCAGCGCATAAGCGCCGAGCAAGGTCACGCCTTTGGCCTTGATCGCCAGGTTCTGGCTCAGATGATCGCCGGCGCGGCGATCGAAGCGCACGCCGACCAGCTCGGCTTGGCGATTTCGGACAAGACGCTCGCCGAAGGCATCCAGACCGATCCGAATTTCCAGACGGACGGCAAATTCAGCAGGCAGGGCTTTGAAAATCTGCTGCAGCAGATCGGGCTCAGCGAGCAAGGCTTCCTCAATCTCCGCCGCAAGGATGAGTTGCGCGGCGCAATCGTCGGCGCCCTGATCAAAAGCCAGTCTGTCCCGAAGCCGCTTCTCGATGAGATGCACGCGTACAATCAGGAGAAGCGCGTCATCGAATGGGTCAAGATCGACCCCGACGCAGTGACCGTCGCGGAGCCCGACGAGGCGACCCTCAAGAAGCGCTACGAGGACGACAAGGCCAAGTACATGACACCGGAATACCGCAAGGTTCAGGTGCTGATGTTGACGGCCGATGATCTCAAGAAAAACATCGCCATCAGCGACGAGGACATCGCCAAGGCCTACGACAACGACAAGGATAGCTATAACACCCCCGAGCAGCGTCGCGTGCAGCAGATCGCGTTCAAGGATCGTGCGGCGGCCGAGGCGGCGCTGAAGGCCCTGCGCGACGGCACGAAGTCGTTGGCCGATGTCGCCAAGGAAGCGGGCGCCAAGGATACCGACGTCGATCTCGGCCTCATCAACAAAAAAGCTCTGATCGACCCGAAAGTCGCCGACGTCGCCTTCTCGATTGAGAAGGATAAGTATTCAGACGTCATCGATGGACGTTTCGCGACCGTCATCGTGCGCGTCACGCAGATCGAACCTGGCACGACGAAAACGCTCGCCGACGTCAAGGATCAGGTACGCGACAAGCTCGCAAACGAAAAAGTCCACGGCGATCTGCAGACCAAGCGCGACGATGTCGAGGATGCGCGGCTCGCCGGCAAAACGTTGAAAGAGGTCGCCGATCAGTTGCACCTCACGTTCAAGGAAATCGCCGCGACCGACGCGACCGGTCTGGGGCCTGACGGCAAACCTGTCCTTGAGACGCCCGACGTCCGTAAAATCACGGCGCGGGCGTTTGCTCCCGACAGCAGCGACGACTCCGCAATCGACCTTTCCAACGACGGCTACGCGTGGGTGAACGTCCTGTCGTCGGACGCGCCGAAGCAGAAAACCTACGACGAAGTCAAAGACGCCGTGAAGCAGGACTACATGTCCTCCGAGCATCACCGCCTGCTCGACGAGCTTGCCAAAAAGCTCACCGACAAAGTCAACGCCGGCGAGCCCATGACCGCGATCGAAGCCGAGGCGAAAGGCAAGGTGGAGAAAACAGAACCGATTACGCGCAAGACGATCCCGCAAGGCATCAGCCAGTCGATGGTTTCGCAGGCGTTCGGATTGGCGAAAGGAAAAGCGGGGCACGGGGCCGCGAGCGACAACACGACCGAAATCGTATTCCGCGTCGCCGACGTTACGCCCGCCGCCGCACCGACGCTGACGGAAACCGATGAGCTGACCCGCCGCCTGCAGGACGAATTGGCCAACCAATCGCTCACCGAATACACCGAGGCATTGAAAAAGCGCTTCGGAGCCTCGGTAAATCAGGCCGAGTTGAACTCGGCCGTCGGCGTCAGCCAAGAATAGATCAAGAGTAGATAACGTGACTACATTGTCGTCAGCGCCGTCGGCGAACGATGCCGGGTCCGGTTCCGGGTCCGCATCTGGCGCCGAGGTTTTTCCAAGCCTCGGCGACTTCTCGAGCGCGTATGGCAAAGGCACGGCGCAAGTCGTCTGGACCCGCCTTGTCGCCGATCTCGAAACGCCGGTTTCAGCATATCTGAAATTGTGCGACCGGCGACCGATGAGCTTTCTGCTCGAGTCGATCGAGGGCGGCTCGGCACGCGGGCGCTACTCCGTCATCGGGTTCTCGCCTGATCTCGTCTGGCGCGCCGACGGCGACACCGCCAGCATCAACCGGTCGCCGATGACCGACCCGGCCGCGTTCGCCCCGGACGATCAATCGCCGCTGCCGTCGCTACGCCGGCTGCTCGCCGAAAGCGCCATCACGCTGCCCGAAGCCTTGCCGCCGATGGCCGCCGGAATCTTCGGTTACATGGGCTACGACACGGTTCGCTTGATCGAACAGTTGCCCGAGATGACACCCGACACGCTCGGCGTGCCCGACGCGATCCTCATTCGCCCGACGTTGATGCTCATCTTCGACAACGTGAAGGATGAGATGACGCTCGTGACGCCGGCGCGTCCCGCTCCCGGCATCTCGGCCGACGACGCCTATGCAAGCGCCATCGCCCGCCTTGAGGCCGCGATCGAAAGCCTCGACGTGCCGCTGCAGCATGGTTCGTCCGCTGCCGCCACGACGGCGGCGCTTCCCGAGCCGCAGTCGAACACGACGGCGCCCGAATACATGGCGATGGTTGCGAAAGCGAAAGAGTACATCAAGGCTGGAGACATCTTCCAGGTCGTCCTCTCGCAACGCTTCTCGGCGCCGTTCGCGCTGCCCTCGTTCGCGCTTTACCGCGCGCTGCGTCGGCTCAATCCGTCGCCGTTTCTGTTTCATCTCGATTTCGGCTCGTTCCAACTCGTCGGCTCGTCGCCTGAAATCCTCGTGCGCGTGCGCGATGGCGAGGTCACCATTCGCCCGATCGCGGGCACGGCCCGGCGCGGCGCCAACGAAGCCGAGGACAAAGCGCTGGCCGCGGCGCTCCTCGCCGACCCAAAGGAACGCTCCGAGCATCTGATGCTGCTCGACCTCGGCCGCAACGACGTCGGCCGCGTCGCGACGCCGGGCACCGTCACGGTGACCGACCAGTTCGTCATCGAGCGCTACAGTCACGTCATGCACATCGTCTCGAATGTCATCGGAACGCTGGACGAAACAAATCACGACGCGATCGACGCACTGATGGGCGGCTTCCCGGCGGGGACCGTATCGGGCGCGCCGAAAGTCCGCGCCATGGAAATCATCGCCGAGCTTGAGAAGGCCAAGCGCGGCCCTTACGCCGGCTGTGTCGGATACTTCTCCGCTGGCGGCGAGATGGATACCTGCATCGTGCTCCGAACGGCCATCGTGAAGGACGGCGTGGTCCACGTGCAATCCGGCGCCGGCATTGTTCACGACAGCATTCCCGAGAACGAGCAGCAGGAATGCATCAATAAGGCGAAAGCCGTGGTCAGGGCCGCTGAGGAAGCCGTGCGCTTTGCGTCGAAGGGCACCGTGACGTCCGGCCTCGGCGGCAATGGCGGCGTCTTCGGCTAACGCCGACGATCTTCGAGCCCGGCTCAGCTCTTCGGCTGCAACTGCGGTTCCTTGCGCCAGCGCCTGCCCCACGCACGCTGCCACGGCGACCAGCGCGGCCGCCACAGCAGACTGACGATACTGTGCCAGATCGCATAGAGCACGAACCAGAACAGCACGCGGACCGGCACGACGCCCAACGCGAAAATCCAGCGTTGCGCCCGCTTCGATGCCTGCGATCCGTATTTTTGCGTTCGCACCCGCACCCAGGCGCGCACCTTTTCCTGCCCCAGCACCCGTTCGCTGACCCGCAGGGCGACGAACGCGATGACGAGGAGCGGAAGCACCAGCCACAGCAAGATCCAGAGAACTTGCGTGACGATCCAGAAGATGATGCTAACCAAAACTCCAATGAGCCAGAGGAAGGGTGCGAGCACGTAGTCCATCTGTCACGAGCCTCTCATTGCGGCAGTGCGAACTTTGACCTACCCGCTTAACGGCACCAGCGGCGTGCTGTAGACTTAGCGCGACCCGCCGCAACGCCAGCTCCGGATTAGAATGCTTTCCCTCGCACTCCTTCGTCATGCAAAATCGAGCTGGGACGCCAGCGACCTTGAGGATTTCGACAGGCCGCTCAACGCGCGCGGCCGCGCGGCAGCCCCCGTCATGGGTGACGCGCTCCGCGATTTTCCATTCGCACCTGAAATCATCCTCTGTTCCCCGGCCAAGCGCACGCGCGAGACCTTGCACCTCATCGATCCGAATCTCAGCGAGCCGCGCGACGATGTTCGCTTCGAACAACAGTTGTATCTAACGAACGCCGAAACCCTTCTCGAGCGCCTACGCCATGTACCTGCGACCGCCAAAACGGTCCTGATCGTCGGCCACAATCCCGGCCTGCACGAACTTGCATTGATGCTGGCCGGACGTGGCGATGCCAAATCGATATCGCGCCTCGAAGACAAATTTCCGACCGCCGCCCTGGCGGTCCTGACCTTTCCGCAAACGGCTTGGCGCGACGTCGGCCCCGCGTCCGGTTACCTCGAGGGGTTCATCACCCCGCGCGATCGCGGTTGAACCTTGTTTGAAGAGGCGCTTTAGGACGACCATATTCTTGTGTCGCGCCCCGCCGCGTGTCTGCTAGATAGGTCGGAAATCCTCTTGCGGGATCGCACGAAGCCATCCGGAGCACAAAGGCCAACATGCTGATTCTGATCGATAACTACGACAGCTTCACGTACAATCTCGTCCACTACCTGGGCGAGCTTGGCGCCGAAAGCGTGGTGATCCGCAACGACAAGGTGTCGGCCGAAGAGGTTCTCGAAAAGAAACCGCAGGCGATCGTGCTTTCGCCCGGACCGTGCACGCCGAACGAAGCCGGAGTTTGTCTCGATCTCATCAAAAAGGCCGGTCCGGCGATTCCGCTACTCGGCGTCTGCCTCGGCCATCAGGCCATCGGACAGGCTTATGGCGGCAAAGTCGTGCGCGCGCCTGTGCCGATGCACGGCAAGCTCTCGACGATCAGAAATACCGGCGAAGGCATCTTCAAGGGCTTGCCGAAGACATTCAATATCACCCGCTATCACTCGCTGATTGTCGATCGCGCGACGCTGCCCGATTGCCTCGAGGTGACCGCCGAAACCGACGATGGCATCATCATGGGATTGCAGCACAAGACGCATCCCGTGCACGGCGTGCAGTTCCACCCCGAGAGTATCGCATCCGAGCAGGGCCACGCGCTGCTTGCAAACTTCTTGCTGCTTGCAGGCTTCACGCCGAAAAGCCGGAAGGCGGCATAACCCGTGACCACAGCGCCCGACATGACAGCCGTCGCGAATCCGGCACGCGAGCTGAAACGCCTGATGAACCGCATCGCCGACGGCGAGACGCTGGGCGAGGATGGCATCCAGGACGCTTTCGATCTGCTGATGTCTGGCATCGCGCCGCCGGTCGCAATGGGTGCGTTCCTGATGGGTCTTCGCCTGCGCGGAGAGACGACGGAAGAAATCACTGGCGCCGCCAAATTCATGCGCAGCCGCATGACGACGGTCGATGCGCCGCCCGGATCGATCGACATCGTCGGCACCGGCGGCGATAGCCGCGGGACCTACAATGTATCGACCGCGGCAGCGCTCGTCGCGGCCGGTGCGGGCGCGATCGTCGCCAAGCATGGCAACCGGGCCGTGACATCGCTTTCCGGAGCATCCGATGTTCTCGCGGCGCTCGGCGTCAAGCTCGACGTGCCGCCGGTCATCGTCTCGCGTGCGATTGCGGACGCAGGCGTCGGATTTTTGTGGGCGCCGCTTTATCATCCCGCGATGAAAGCCTGGGCTCCGGTTCGCGCCGACCTCGGTCTGCGCACGATCCTCAACCTCCTCGGACCGCTGTGCAATCCGGCCGAGGTCACGCGCCAGATCCTCGGCGTCTACGATAAGAAGCTCGTTCGGCCTCTTGCCGAAGTGCTTCGCAAACTGGGCTCCGAACATGCCTGGATCGTGCATGGCGCTGACGGTATGGACGAGTTGACGACGACCGGCGTCACGCACGTCGCGGAGCTGAAGCGCGGCGATATTTTCGCGTTCGACCTGACGCCGGAGGACGCAGGGCTGGCGCGCAGCGACATCGCCGCGCTCAAGGGCGGCGACGCGGCAACGAACGCAACGGCAATCCGCACGCTGTTGCAAGGCGAGCCGGGTCCTTATCGCGACATCGTTCTTCTGAACACGGCCGCCGCCTTGATCGTCGCCGGAAAAGCCGACGGATTGCCGGACGGCATCGCAAAGGCCGCCGCGTCCATCGATAGCGGCCGCGCGGCGCAGGCACTTGACCGTCTCGTCGCCGTCACCAACGATACGGTGTGACCGATGGCTGACATCCTCGAGAAAATCACCGCCTACAAGCGCAAAGAAGTGGCCCGCGCCAAGACCCTCAAACCGCTGCGCGTCATTTCCGAGTACGCACGATCCGCGCCACGCGTGCGTCCGTTCGCAGGCGCGATCGAAGCGAAACTAAAAGCCAAAAAGCCCGCGCTCATCGCCGAAATCAAGAAGGCCTCGCCGTCGAAAGGGCTGATCCGCGCCGACTTCGATCCGCCGACGCTCGCCAAGGCTTATGAAGCGGGCGGCGCGGCTTGCCTGTCGATCCTGACCGACCGGCCGTCGTTCCAGGGCGCACCTGATTTCCTGACCGCCGCGCGGGCGGCAACGCACCTGCCGGTGCTGCGCAAGGACTTCATGATCGACACCTATCAGGTCGCGGAGGCCCGCGCCTGGGGCGCCGATTGCATCCTGATCATCCTCGCCGAAGTCGACGACGCGATAGCGCGCGACCTCGCAACCGCTGCGAAGGATTGGGACATGGACGCCATCGCGGAAGTGCACAACGCCGAAGAACTCGACCGCGCGCTGAAACTCGATTGCCGCCTGATCGGCATCAACAATCGCAATCTCAAGACCTTCGAGGTGAGCCTTGAAACAACGGAACAACTCGCACCGAAAATTCCGAAGGATCGCATCGTCGTCGGTGAAAGCGGCATCTTCACGCCCGCCGATATCGCACGCCTCGCGAAGGCGCACGTCCACACATATCTCGTCGGTGAAAGTCTCATGCGCCAGGCCGACGTGACGGCGGCGACGAAAACCTTGCTCGGCGGCGGCGCGGCTTCGCCATGAGCAAGCTTTCCCATATCGGCGACAAGGGCGAAGCCCGCATGGTCGACGTGTCGGATAAAGCCGCGACGGATCGCCGTGCCGTCGCCGAGGGCTTCATCCGCATGCAGCCCGAAACGCTCGCCCTCGTCGAAACGGGCGAGGCGAAAAAAGGCGACGTCATCGGCGCGGCGCGGATCGCTGGCATCATGGCCGCCAAGAAAACGCACGAGCTGATTCCGCTCTGCCATCCGCTCGCAATCACCAAGGCGACGCTCGAGTTCGAATTTTCAACATCGCCGCCCGGCATCCGCGTCTTGACCGAGGTCAAGGTCTCAGGCCCGACCGGCGTCGAGATGGAAGCGCTGACGGGCGTATCGGTCGCATGTCTGACGCTTTACGACATGCTGAAAGCGGCCGACAAAACGATGACCATCGAAGACATACGGCTCGTCGAAAAGACGGGTGGAAAATCGGGACCGTTCAAAGCTCCCGCACGACCCAAAGGACGTTGACGACATGGCGTTGCTTCCCGTCGCCGAAGCGCTGAAGCACATTCTCGAAACAGCAAATACCCTCGAAACGGAAAACGTCTCCCTTCGTCAAGCGCTCGGACGCACGATTGCGCATCCCGTCGAGGCGCGCGTCGACAACCCGCCGTTCGACGCTTCCGCGATGGACGGATATGCGGTGCGCGCCGAGGACGTCGCCAAGGCGAATGTCACGCTGAAATTGATCGGCGAAGCCGGCGCCGGCCAGCCGTTTCCCGGAAAAGTCGAACGCGGTCACACGGTGCGCATCTTCACCGGTGCGGCATTGCCCGAAGGGGCTGACGCCGTCGTCATCCAGGAAGACGTGATCGCCGACGGCACCGACATCACCTTCCGCGAACCCGCCGATCGCGACGATAACGTCCGTCCGAAAGGCCAGGACTTCACCAAAGGCCGTTCGCTCTTCGAAAAAGGCCAGCGCCTGACAGCGCGCGACATTCTTCTTGCGGCGGCGGCAGGACACGGCACGCTCCCCGTCGTGCGCAAACCCGTCGTCGCGCTACTTGCGACCGGCGACGAACTCGTCGAGCCGGGAACGCCGCTCGGACCGGGACAGATTTCCGCTTCAAACTCTTTCGGCCTCGCGGCCGTGGTCGAAGCCGCGGGCGGCGAAGCACGTCTGCTCGGCATCGCACGCGATACGCTCAGCTCCCTCGCCGAAGCCATCGGCCGCGCCGAGGATGCCGATATCCTGGTGACGATCGGCGGCGCATCCGTCGGCGACTACGATCTCGTTCGCCCGGCGCTCGAAAAAGCCGGAGCCAAGCTCGCGTTCTATAAGATCGCGATGCGGCCAGGCAAACCGCTGTTCTTCGGATCACGGACAGCTGGCGGAAAGCAGCAGCATTGCCTCGGACTGCCAGGCAATCCAGTGGCTTCGCTGATTTGCTCGCGCGTGTTTCTCGTTCCGCTGCTCGGGCGCTTGCTCGGCCGCGATGTTCCGCTCGAGGCGATCGACGCCGTGCTTGGCGATGCCCTTCCGGCGAACGGCCCGCGCGAGCACTACATGCGCGCTCGTCTCGATCATACCACCGCGCCGCCGAGCGCCGTGCCGTTCAAGAACCAGGACAGCGGCCTGATCACGGCCCTGCAGCACGCCGACTGCCTGATCGTCGTTCCTGTCGACGCCCCCGCGCAACCGGCGGGAACGCCCGTGAAAGTGTTAAAGCTCGACATCTGACCATCGCGCGCCGCGCGTGAGCTTGCGCGGTGCGACCGAGATGAACCCGATCAGTCCTTGGCGCGCTCGACATAGGAGCCGTCGACCGTCATCACCACGACGCGCGTGCCCGTGCCGATATGCGGCGGCACCATCACGCGGGCGCCGTTCGAAAGCTTCGCCGGTTTATAGGACGACGATGCCGTCTGGCCCTTCACGACCGGGTCGGCTTCGATGATTTCGAGCGTGACGCGCGCCGGCAGCTCGATCGAGATCGGGTTGCCTTCATGCAGGGCGACGAGACACGTCATGCCGTCCTGCAGCCATTGCCCCTGGTCGCCGACGACGTCCTTCGAGATCGTGATCTGATCGAAGGTTTCGGGGTGCATGAAATTGAACCCCATGTCGTCTTCATAAAGATAATTGAAGTCTTTTTCGTCGAGGTAGGCGCGCTCGACCTGATCGGTCGTCCGGTAGCGCTCGGTCACCTTCACGCCATCGGCGATGCGGCGCATTTCGAGATGCGTGACGGGCGTTCCTTTGCCGGGATGGATGTTTTCCGCGTGCATGACGACGGCAAGCTTTCCGTCGAGATCGAGCACATTGCCTTTGCGGACCGAGCTTGCAATAACCTTGACCACCTAACGTCTCCGTTCTCAAATTCAAAAAAAGCCGCGTTCGCCGCATTGGCGGCCGGTCGGCGGCAACCCCTTCGGGGAATCTGTCGCGTCGTCTTACCTGCTTACCTTTCTGCCGCCAAGTGCGGCAACGGCACCGCGAAAGCCCATTTTTCAGCCATGTCCCAAGCGTCGCCCTGGTGGAATCCCGACCGGCATTCGGATCGCCGGCCCTTTCTTGTGGCCCGAGGGCGCATCAAGACAGCGTTAAGGGATTGGTTCGCTTCACAAGGTTTTCTCGAAGTCGAGCCTGGATGCCTGCAGATCTCTCCCGGCAACGAGACGCATCTGCACGCCTTCCGGACCGAACTCGTCGGCACCGATCTATCGCGCCGGGACCTCTATCTCCATACCTCGCCCGAGTTCGCGATGAAGAAACTTCTCGCAGCCGGAGAGACCAAGATCTTCGCGTTCGCCCCCGTCTTCCGCAATCGCGAGCACGGCAGGCTGCACGCGCCGGAATTCACCATGCTCGAATGGTATCGCGCGGGCGAGAATTACGAGACGCTGTGGGAGGACTGCGCGTCAATTTTGGATATCGCCGCCCGCACCTGCGATCGGATGCAATGGTCGTATCGCGGCAAGCCGTGCGATATTACGAAGGGCTACGACTGGACGACGCTCTATCAGGCCTTCGGGCAGTTCGCGGATATCCCGCTACACGAGACGATGACCTCGTCGTCGGTCGATCGCGATAAACTTGCGGCGCTCGCGCAAGCGCAAGGCATTCGGATTGGCGCGGACGAAACCTGGTCGGATATTTTCAGCAAGGTCCTCGTCGAGAAAATCGAGCCGGGGCTTGGAGTCTACCGGCCGGAGATCCTGTGCGAATACCCGATTACGGAGGCCGCGCTGGCACGACCGACCGTGCACAATGCCGCGGTTGCCGAACGCTTCGAGCTATACGTTTGCGGCGTCGAACTCGCGAACGGATTTGGCGAATTGACCGATGCTGGTGAACAGCGCCGCCGCTTCGAGGCGTGGATGGCCGACAAGTCCCGCATTTACGGAGAGCGTTATCCCATCGACGAGGATTTCCTGAGCGCGCTCGCGGCAATGCCTCCGTCCTCCGGCTGCGCTCTCGGGTTCGACCGGCTGGTGATGCTTGCGACGGGTGCAGAGCGGATCGAACAGGTCATCTGGACGCCGCTGCAGGAAGCAGGCAAGTAAACGCAACGATCCACATTCCCTCACCCTAACCTTCTCCCATTCGAGCGCAGGCGAATGGGGACAGGGAGACAAAATGGCCAACGAAACGCATTCCGGCGGATGCCAATGCGGCGCAGTGCGTTTTCGCGTCGAAGGACTTTTAGACGATGCGTCCATCTGCCATTGCCGGATGTGCCAGAAGGCCTTCGGCAATTTTTACGCGCCTCTGGTTTCGGTGCGCGACGCGCAACTCATCTGGACACGGGGTACGCCGAAGACCTTCCGCTCATCGAATTTCGTCAGTCGCGGCTTCTGCGCCGAATGCGGCACGCCGTTGACGTATGAAGCGCCTGACGGCGTCGCGCTGGCGATCGGCGCATTCGATCATCCGGGCGAGATCGCGCCGAAATTGCAGTGGGGCATCGAAGGCAAGCTGCCTTACGTCGATGCGATCGCGAGTCTTCCCGCGCACCACACGCTGGCGGATACGAACGCCGTCCCCTTCTTGAAAGACTTGGTGTCTTACCAGCACCCGGATCACGACACCGACCATTGGCCCGAACGACAGCCCAAGCGATGACGCGCCTGCAAAAAAAACTGACGTCGGTCGATGACCTGATTGCGGCGGACCTGGCGCCGCAATCCGCGCGCGCTGCCTTGGACAAGGTTGGCGCGCGCTACGCCATTGCCGTAACCTCCGCCGTCGCCGCCCTCATTGACCGAACGGATCCAAACGATCCCATAGCGCGGCAATTCCTGCCGGATGCGCGCGAGCTTGAGACACACGCTGCGGAACGCGCCGACCCGATCGGCGATCGCATCAAGAGCCCAGCGCCGGGCATCGTCCACCGCTACCCCGATCGCGTCCTGCTGAAGATCGCGAGCGTCTGCCCGGTCTACTGCCGCTTCTGCTTCCGCCGTGAGATGGTCGGACCAGACAACGGCGAAACGCTGTCTGCTGATGATCTCACCGCTGCTCTCGCCTACATCCGCGCCACGCCCGCCATCTGGGAAGTGATCCTGACCGGCGGCGATCCGCTTATTCTGTCGCCGCGCCGTATCCGTGAAATAACCGATACGCTGACCAGCATTCGGCACGTGAAAATCCTGCGCTGGCATACGCGCGTTCCCGTCGTCGATCCCGATCGCGTGACGGATGAACTGGTCGCGGCCCTCAAGTCGACGACCAAGACCGTCTTCGTAGGCCTCCATACCAACCATGCGCGTGAATTGACGGCATCCGCACGCGCCGCCATTGCAAAGCTCATTGACGCGGGCATTCCGCTCGTCAGCCAGACGGTGTTGCTGCGGGGCGTCAACGATGACGCCGACACGCTCGAAGCTCTGATGCGCGCCCTCGTCGAACTGCGTGTGAAGCCCTATTACCTCCACCACGGAGACCTCGCGCCCGGCACCGCGCACTTCCGCACCACGATTGCTGAAGGACAAGCGCTGATGCGCGAATTGCGTGCTCGGCTCTCAGGACTTGCACTTCCGACTTACGTGCTCGATCTGCCCGGCGCGCACGGCAAGGTGCCATTGGAATCCTATGCGGCCGTCGATCCTTCGGGACGCACGCGCCTCCGCGACGCGCACGGCCAGGACCACATCTACGACGATTGCTGCTCGGCGCCGGACGTACCCTGACCAGCTGGAAAAGCCACGGTATTTTCCTAAGCGCGCCGCCATTGGCCCGAAAGATATTTCGCCGGCGGATCGACGCCTTCCGCGAGGTCCAGCGCATCGACCGCGTCGAACCACCTGTCGCGAGCGCTCTCCGGCAATCGCGTTCCACACCAGGGACAGTGATCGATCAGAAGGTACGACGCGCTACCGTCGTGGATGACGAGACCGTATTCGTCCATCACTTCATTATAGACGATCAGGGAATCCGCACATTCGAACGGATCGATGTGCTGCTCGCATTCGAATTCGAGCGCCTTCACCATCGCGGCGCAGCAATGCGCGGCGGCAACCGAAGACGGCCGCCAATCTCCGAGCGGCATCCAGAGAACGCGTCGGTCAGGAAAAAGTGCTTTCGTCACGAACGGACCACTCCTGACATACCGTTACCCTGGCCGATGACGCTGCGACATTCGACTGAATCATAGATTGTCATAGAAAATCAGCAAATTGGGAGAGCTTTCTCAAGCTTTATGTGGCAGCGCGAAAGGCCGAACGAAATATCGATTTTGCTTGGGCTTGGCAGACTCTAGTGCCAAATTGGCGCATGCAAAATGCGTAAAAGACCCCCAAAGGGGCGGCCGAAAAAGCGGGAGGAAACATGAACGAACAACTGAAACGCGAAACTTTCTTCGGGGCATGTCCGCACGACTGCCCCGACACGTGCTCGATGATCTATGAAGTCGTCGACGGCCGGCTTTCTTATGTTCGTGGCAACAAAGAACATCCGATGACGCGCGGTGGCCTCTGCGTCAAGCTCAAGGATTTTCACGATCATCACGCCAATCCGGACCGGCTGACATACCCGCTCAAACGTTCCGGCCCCAAGGGCTCGAAACGGTTCGAGCGCATCACCTGGGACGAAGCGATTTCCGAGATCGGCCAGCGCTGGCGTTCAATCATCGCCGAATACGGCAGCCAGGCGATTATGCCCTACAGCTACCTGGGCAATATGGGTCTGGTACAGGGCATTAATTCCGGCGATCCATTTTTCAATAAGCTCGGATCGACCGTCAATGAGAAGACATTCTGCGCTTCCGGATCGTCGACGGCATGGCTTCTGACGGTCGGGCCGACCGGCGCGGTCGATCCAGAAAGCTTCGTCCATTCGAAATATATCGTGATCTGGGCGTGCAACTCGATTTCGACCAACCTGCATCATTGGCCGTTCGTTCTTGAAGCGCAAAAGCGTGGCGCTAAGATCGTCGTCATCGACTCCTATCGCTCGCGCACGGCCAAGGCCGGTGATTGGCATATCTGCCCGCGACCCGGCACCGACGGCGCGCTGGCGATGGGCTTCATCAATTCGATCATCGCGCAAGGGCTCGTCGATCAGGACTACGTCGACAAGTACACCTACGGCTATCCGGAGCTTAAAGAACGCGCTGCCGAATTCACGCCCGAATACGTCGAGAAAGTCACCGGCGTAAAGGCGGCCGACATCGCCAAATTCGCGCGCGAGTTCGCGACGGCGCAGCCATCGGTCATCCGCCTCGGCGTCGCATTGGAAAGAAGCATCGGCGGCGGCCAAGCGATCCGCGCCGCTTGCTGCCTCCCCGCACTCGTCGGCTCGTGGCGACACGTCGGCGGCGGCCTATTGCAAATGCCGCTCTGGGATTTTCCGATCGACTGGGCGAAGGCCGCCCGTCCCGATTGGATCAAGCCCGGCACGCGTGTCGTCAACAACCTGAAGCTTGGCGCGGCGCTGACCGGCGAAATGCCGCTCGATCCGCCGATCAAGAGCCTGTTCGTGTTCTGCACGAACCCGGTTTCGCAGGCGCCCGAGACCAACAAGATCGTCCATGGTCTGCAGCGCGAGGACCTGTTCACGGTCGTCGCCGAGCACTTCTTGACCGACACCGCGAAATACGCCGACATCGTCCTCCCCGCCGCGATGGCTGGCGAAGCCGAAGACATGATGTGGTCGTGGGGTCATTTCTATCTGACCTACAATCAGAAGGCGGTCGAGCCTCCCGGCGAATGCAAGCCGACGAGCGAGGTGTGGCGCCTGCTCGCAAAGGAAATGGGGTTCGACGATCCCGTTTTCAAAATGACCGATAGCGAGCTTTGCGCGGAATACATCAACTGGTCCGACCCCAAGATGGGCGGCATCGATATGGAGTATTTCAGGACGCACGGCTTTTATAGAATCAACGTCGGTGATGCCGATACGCGGACCCCGCACGCCGAGGGCAACTTCCCGACGCCCTCGGGTAAGGTCGAGTTTCTGTTGCACGACGCCAAGAATTTCGTCGCGGGTCCGTTCCGCGCGATGTACGATGGCGAGCAGTCCGGCGAGCCGGTCGATCCGTTGCCGGGTTTCGTCCCGGCGCGCGAGCGGCCCGAGACCAATCCCGAACGCGCCAAGCTCTACTCGCTGAATATCATCTCGCCGAAGAGCCACGCGTTTCTCAACTCGTGCTATGCGAACGAGCCGCACAAGATCAAAGCTCAAGGTGATCAGTTCGTATTGATCTCGCCCGGCGACGCGACGCGGCGGTCGATCCGCGAAGGCGATCCGGTGCGCGTCTATAACGACCGCGGCGACTTCGAGGGCCTTGCGCACGTCACTGAAGACGTGCCGAACGGCGTCGTGGTCGCGACGCTCGGCTATTGGCGCTCGCTCAACCGCTCCGACGGATCGGTCAACTGCATCTCATCCGATGCGTGGTGCGGCCTCGGCCGTGCCCCGACATTCTCCGACAATCTCGTCGAGGTGCAGCGCGTCAACTGACGCCACGAGAAAGCGTGCACAAGAGACAGGCCGTTCCGGGCGACTAGCCAAAGCTCGGAACGGCCTTATTTTCTCAGGACGCTCCTTCAGAACGAAAAGCGCCGCCCTGTCCTGAAATCCAGCCGCCTGTTCCTTGCGTGACAGCCCGCGGCGACCTGCTTCGCTAACCATGAGCCGGTGAAAAAAAGACGCCGCCTGATCTTCTTCCGGAACCGAGCATTTCGTAAAGACTAAGAAAGCCAGGCCGCTTCAGCACTGGATGTCCATGTCACCTGCGCATGCGGCGCTCGCCGCCATAACGTACCTGCTGGCCAAGCATGCCGTCGCGGATTTCTGTCTGCAGACGCCGCTGATCTATCGCCAGAAAGCGATCTACGGCGCGCCCGGCGGCCTGCTTCATGCCTTGCTGCATATCATGTTGACGGCGCCGGTTTTTATCCTGTTTCCCGGCGGCGGCGCCGGACTTGCGGTCGCATTGCTTGCAGGTGAATTCGCGGTTCATTACCACATCGATTGGCTGAAGGAGCAGATCGTCCGCCACTACGGCTGGAAGTTCGCCGACCGCCAATACTGGTGCGCGCTTGGCTTCGACCAGTTTCTGCATGGGCTGACCTATGTGGGCATCCTCTGGCTCTGGCTTCCGGCAACGTAATCCGTCGCGGCCTCCCCTTGCGGACCGAGGCAGCTCGCTGCCATATGCGGCGGACGCCTAGGCCCGGACTGCTGAATAGACAAAGCCGCTGTAACGTTTGCACGCACCCCAACGAAACTTAAAAAGGCGAGACTTTGGACCGAAAGGCTCGAGACGCGGAATGGTCGGAGCTGATGCGCGCCGCGATTGCGGGCGATGAAGCAGCGTACCGCAAGCTGCTCGGGGAGCTTTCGCGCTTTTTGAGAGGCGTCATGCGGCGGGGCTTTGCCGGCGTCGGCGTGCCGCGCGACGATGTCGAGGATGTGGTGCAGGACGTATTGCTGGCGATCCATCTGAAGCGGCACACCTGGGACCCTGCGATGCCGCTGGGTCCGTGGGTTCTTGCCATCGCACGCAACAAGATGATCGACGATCTCCGCCGTCGCGGCCGCCGCCCCGAAGTGACGATCGACCTGACGCAATTCGACATCGAGGGCGAGGATCAACAGGCTTCGATCGACGCCCAGGATGTCGCACGCATTTTGAACGGCCTGTCGGAACGCAACCGCGACATCGTGCAGTCGATCAGCATTGACGGGCATTCGGCGCGGGACGTCGCGGATCGCTTGGGGATGACGGAGGTTGCCGTCCGCGTCGCGCTGCATCGTAGCCTGAAGGCACTCGCTGATACCTATCAAGAGAAGACGCAATGAAGACTGACGATCTCATCAATGCCCTCGCGGCCGACGCAAAAAGCGTCGAGCAGCCGATTGCGCGGACGCTAGCCGTCGCAGTCGGCATCGGGGCGTTGCTGTCGCTCGCAGCCTTCCTCGCGACCCTCGGAATGCGCCCCGATTTTGCGCAAGCTGCGTCGACGTCAATCCGCTTCCTTTTCAAATTTGCCGTGACGCTGAGCCTTGCCGTTCCTGCGTTCCTGCTTGTTCGCGGGTTATCGCGCCCTGATTTCAAGATCGACAACCGCTTGTGGTGGCTGGCTCTTGGGCCGGTACTGCTGATCGGCGGAATTGCGCTCGAACTGATGTCGGTTCCGGCCGACGACTGGCACGCGCGCATGATCGGCCATAACTCATTCTACTGCATGATTACGATTCCGCTGCTGTCGCTGGCGCCCTTCGCGGCGGTGCTCTACGCCTTGAAGTGCGGGGCTCCGGCGAACCCGACGGTCGCTGGCGCCGTCGGCGGCATCCTGTCGGCGGGCATTGCAGCGACGCTCTATGCCAGTCACTGCGCCGACGACAGCCCGCTGTTCGTGGCGCTATGGTATCCTGTCGGTTTCGTTCTCATGGCCGTTCTCGGCGCGATGATCGGGTCGCGTTATCTGCGCTGGTAATCGGTCCCCAAAATGCACCGTCGCTATCGGCGTGGATGGCCGCCTTCGCGGCCATGACGTTGAGGGATGGTTGCTGGCCCATCATCTCTCGCCATGCTGTGAATGCGTGGAAGCGTATCTGCTCACTCTCACGCCATGGCCGCGCAGGCGGCCATCCACGGCGCTATCACCAAGCATTCACGCGCGATCGGCTCAAAGTCCAATGCACGCTTCTATCGCGAGGGATAAGCGGCCGCCTTCAGCCTAAAACAGATCGCGCAGGCGGTAATAAAGCATTCCAAGCGCAAGCATCTGATTGCCGAACAGATCGCTCAGCGGCAAGCGCGTATGCTGGATACGGTCGAAAAGATCAAACTTTTCGGTCACGCCGCAAATGGCATCCGAAACGATTTCCGCCGCGATGTGGGTCGCGTTGACGCCGTGGCCCGAATAGCCTTGCAGAACGTAAAGGTTCGGCTCAAGGTGCTCGATCACCGGCACGCGGTTCATGACGATCGCGATCCGTCCGCCCCAGGCGAAGTCGATCTTCGAGTGTCTGAGCTGCGGAAAAATCTCGACCATGCGTGGCCGCATCGACGCGCCGATGTCTTCTGGATCGCGGTTCGAATAGTTGCACCGGCCGCCGAACAGCATCCGGCGATCCGCTGACAAGCGATAATAATCGAGCACGACATTGCTGTCGCAAACGGCGAGGTCTTGCGGATTGATCTCGGCCACGACGGCCTCGCTCAACGGCTCGGTGGCGATGATGTAGCTCCCCGTCGGCAGCATCAGCCCCTTGAGCCGCTCGTGACCGAACCGGTCGAAGATTTCTCCGCCGATGACGACGGTGCCCGCTTCAACGCGCCCGCGCTCCGTCTTCACCCACGGCTTCGCGCCGCCTTCGAGCGCCACAACCTGGCTGTCTTCAAAAATCTTGACGCCGAGGTCCGCCGCGGCGCGGGCCTCTCCGAGACAGAGATTAAGTCCGTGCAGGTGACCGCTGCGACGATCGATGAAGCCACCGTGATAGACGGAGGTGCCAAGCACGCGGCGCAGGTCTTCAGACTCCACGAGTTCGAGGTGGTCACCTTCGCCTTCGCTGACGCGCTCGTCGAAATGCGCGCGCAATGCCGCCATGTGCCTCGGCCGCGCCGCAACTTCCATCCAGCCATGCTTCAGATCGCAGGCGATTCCATATTTCGCGACCCGCCCTTCGATGATGTCGTGGCCACGATAGCGGATGTCGCGCACAAGCTTGGCGCCCGCTTTGCCGAGTTGACGCTCGATCGTCGCTTCACCGCTGATGCCGCCGATCATCTGTCCGCCATTGCGGCCCGATGCGCCCCATCCGATGCGATTGGCTTCGAGCAGCACGACGGAACGCCCGCGCTCAGCCATCGTCAGAGCTGTGGCGACCCCGGAGAAACCGCCGCCGACGACGCACACGTCGGCCTTGACCGTGCCTTCGAGCGCCGGATAGCGCGTCCGGTCATTCACGGTCGCCGCGTAATAGGATTGGATATGGTCTTGAGACGTCACGGCCAGCACGATTAGCCTGCTTCGCGCGGAAGCACAAATCGTGCTGACCGATTATGACAAGCCATCAGTCCGACGCTCCAAAGGCGATGCGCCGCTCGCGCTCTTGGCGCTCCGACTGCCGCTTCGTGAAATAGGCGGCGGCAAGCACACCGACCGTCACAATGCCGATGAGGATCGTCGAAATCGCGTTGATCTCGGGCGTCACGCCGAGCCGCACCTGACTGTAGATTTTCATCGGCAACGTAGTCGCGCCCGGCCCGGTCGTGAAGCTCGCGACCACGAGATCGTCGAGCGACAGCGTAAACGACAGCAGCCATGCCGAAATGACCGAAGGCGCGATGATCGGCAGCGTCACCTGGAAGAACGTGTTGAACGGCGTCGCGCCGAGATCCATCGCCGCTTCCTCGACCGACTTATCGAAATCCTGCAAGCGAGCTTGAACGACGACGGCCGCGTAACACATCGTGAAGGTGATGTGCGCCAGCGTGATGGTCCAGAAGCCGCGATCGATGTTGAGGGCGACGAACAGCAGAAGCAGCGACAGGCCGGTGATCACTTCGGGCATGACCAGCGGCGCGAAAATCATGCCCGAAAAGAGCGTTCGTCCCCGAAAGCGCCCCATGCGGACGAGCGTGATCGCGGCCAGCGTGCCGAGCACGGTCGCAACTGTTGCCGAAAGAAACGCGACGCGGATCGTCACCCACGCAGCTTCCTTCAGCGCCGTGTTATCCAGGAGCGAAGCGTACCATTTCGTCGACCAGCCGCCCCATACCGTCACCAGCTTCGACTCGTTGAAGCTGTAGATGACGAGCAGCAGGATCGGGATATAGAGGAACGCGAAGCCGAGCGTCAGTGACGTCGCGTTGAACCAAGAAAACCGGCTTCTCATCGTCCCGCCTCCCGTTCGTTCTGTTGCTGGCGCTGGAAGAACACGATCGGCAAGATCAAAACCAGCAAGAGCACCACGGCAACCGCTGAGGAGAGCGGCCAGTCACGATTGTTGAAGAACTCGTTCCACAGCGTCTTCCCGATCATCAGCGTTTCCGATCCGCCGAGAAGATCGGGAATGACGAACTCGCCGACCGCCGGAATGAAGACCAGAAGGCTGCCCGCGAGCACGCCCGGCAGCGACAGCGGAAACGTCACCTGCCAGAATGCCTTCCACGGTCGCGAGCCGAGATCCTCCGCCGCTTCGATGAGTGTCGGGCTGATTTTTTCGAGACTTGCATAGAGGGGCAAAATCATGAACGGCAGATACGAGTAGACGATGCCGATGTAGACGGCCGTTGTGGTGTTCAGAATAGTCAGCGGCTCGTTGATGATGCCGAAGTTCATCAGGAACAGGTTGAGCAGCCCTTCCTTCTTCAGGATGCCGATCCAGGCGTAGATGCGGATCAGGAACGAAGTCCAGAACGGCAGGATGACGAGCATCATCAGCGTCGGCTGCCACGCCTTCGGAGCCCGCGCCATGCCATAGGCGATCGGATAGGCGACAAGCAGCGTCAGAAACGTCGCGACCGCCGCAATCTTGAGGCTCGACCAATAGGCATTGACGTAAAGCGGGTCGCTGAAAATGAACTTGTAGTTCTCGAAATCGAGCTTCGAGAGAAAGCCGCTAATTCCATCGTGCCAGTTGAACGTCGGCGTATAGGGCGGAATGGCGATGGCCGCGTCCGACAGCGACAGCTTGAAGACGATGAAGAATGGAACGAGGAAAAACAGGAACAACCAGAAGTACGGCGCTGCGATCACATACCAGCGCCTGAGGTTGGAGGAGTTCGGGCTTGCCATTTGAAACTCCTACCGGGTCAGAACCACGCCCGCATCGACCGGCCAGTCGAGCCACACGTTCTCTTCCCAGTTGATCGTGCGTTCGACGGCGTGCGCGGCATTCGCGCGGAGCGCAGTCACGCGTTCACCGGCGGCGGTGTGCACATGATAATGCGAGATCGACCCAAGGTAGCCGATGTCCTCAACCTTCCCCGGAATGGCGTTGACCGGGCTAGCAGGCTGGTCGTGCGCGATGCGGATTTTCTCGGGCCGGAGCGCCAGCCACACTTCCTGTCCGACGGTGACCGGTTCGGAGCTTCGCGTCTTGAATTTGTATCCGTCGTTGGCGTCGATCTCGATGCAGCCCTCGGATGCGGCGGAAACCTTACCCTCAAACACGTTCACGTCGCCGATGAAGCCCGCGATATAGCGTGTCTTCGGATTTTCGTAGATATCGCCCGGCGTCGCGACCTGCACCAGATCGCCCTTGTCCATGACGGCGATCCGGCTTGCGACCGTCATCGCTTCTTCCTGGTCGTGCGTCACGATGATGAAAGTCGTGCCCGTCGTTTCCTGAATGCGCATCAGCTCGAACTGCGCCTGCTGGCGAAGCTTCTTGTCGAGCGCGCCCAAAGGCTCGTCGAGCAGGACGATGCGCGGTTTCTTGGCGATGGCGCGTGCCAGCGCGACGCGTTGCTGCTGGCCGCCTGAAAGCTGGTTCGGCTTACGCTTGGCGAAGGGACGCAACTCCAGCATCGCCATCGCTTCATCGACGCGCTCAGCGATTTTGTCTTTCGCCATGCCCTCCTGGCGAAGGCCGAAGCCGATGTTTCCTTCAACTGTCATATGCGGAAAAAGGGCGTAGGATTGAAACATCATGTTGACCGGACGCTCGTAGGGCGGAAGGTCCGTGATGTCCTGGCCGGCGACGATGGTGCGCCCGTCCGTCGGTTTCTCGAATCCCGCGAGCATGCGAAGCAATGTGCTCTTACCGCAACCGGACGGCCCGAGCAGCGCGAAGAACTCACGTTCGTAAATATCGAGCGTCACATTCTTGACGGCGACGAAGTCGTCGAATTTCTTGGTTACGTTTTCAAAGCGGACGATCGGCGACTTGGAGGGATCTTTCCAGGGCGCGAAGCCCGATTGCGGGGCCGCCGTGCGCGGACCGGCGCGCTGCGGCGTGGCGCCTGCTTGCTTCGCCTCACCGACTGTCCCGACCGCCATGACGAATTCCTTTTGGGCTGAGCTTACTGGCGCGCTGGAGAAATCCCAGTGCTATCGAAAAGGGCCCGATCACCGATCGAGCCCCGCATTCTCCGACCTGTTATTGTCCTGTCACGACCTTCGTCCAGGTTCGCGTGACGAGCCGCTGCGTCTTTGGATCGTAGGCCGTTTTGACGAACAGCCGCTTCATCCCTTCGGGATCGGGATAGATGGATTTATCCGAAGTGATCGTTTCGTCGATGAGCTTTTGTGACGCCAGATTTCCGTTCGCGTAGGACACGTAGTTCGAAGCCTTCGCGATCACATCCGGCCGCATCATGTAGTTCAGAAACACGAGCGCCTCTTCAGGGTGCTTCGCGTCCGCCGGAATGGCCATTTCGTCGAACCACATCTGCGCGCCCTGCTTGGGCAGCGAATAGCCGATCTCTTGGCCATTCTTGGCTTCCTGGGCGCGTGTGCGCGCCTGCAGGATGTCGCCCGAATATCCGACCGCGATGCAGATATCGCCGTTCGCCAGCGCGTTGATGTACTCGGAGGAATGGAATTTCTGGACATAGGGGCGTATTTTTTCCATGAGCGCCCCCGCCTTCTCCAGATCTTCCGCTTTGCCGCTGTTGGGATCGAGTCCCAGATAGTTGAGCGCCGCCGGCAGAATATCGTCCGGCGCATCGAGCAGCATCACGCCGCAATCCTTGAATTTCGAGAGGATCTCGGGCTTGAAGATCAGGTCCCAGGAATCGACCGGCGCGTCGGCCATGCGCTCCTTGACCTTGCCGACGTTGTAGCCGATGCCCGTCGTGCCCCACATATAATTGATGGCGTAGTCGTTGCCGGGATCATAAATCGCCAGCTGCTTCATGATCTCGGGCCACATATTGGCGAGGTTCGGGAGCTTGGATTTATCGAGCTTCTGGAAAACACCCGCCGTGATCTGGCGCGAAAGAAACGGTCCGGTGGGAACGACGACGTCGTAGCCGCTGCCGCCCGCAAGCAGTTTCGTTTCCAAAACTTCGTTGCTGTCATAAACGTCGTAAACGACTTTGATGCCGGTTTCTTTGGTGAAATCAGTAAGAATTTGCGGATCGATATAGTCGGACCAGTTGAAGATTCTGACTTCCTTGTCCGCCGCCTGAACGGCCGGTCCGGTAATCAGCGTTGCAAAAGATAAAACGGCATATGCGGCGTACCGAGCCGCTTTCCCGAACGTCACCATCGGTATTTCTCCACGGACTGGTATGCCCTAGCCGACCCCGCCCGCGACCTTCCCGCCAAGACGGAGCGGTCGTGCCGCGTCGCACGGCCTTTGCTAAACGAAGACTATTCTGCGCAGGAAAAATGCGAAGCACAATATTGTCCGCGCAGCAAAATGCATGGGCGTTTGCCTAATCTTACGTCATGGGGCGAGCGGCACAGGTCCCGTCGCGTGTCAAGCACGCCGGATAGCAAGACTGTCATTTTGTCGATGCACGCAACGTTAGGCAGCCTTGAGCTTCGAACTCGTTTATGATGACTATAGAAAATGGACGGCACGGGCTCCGTTAAGCCTTCCGGCTGTCCTAATCTTAAGTCGACGTGACAACGATCGGCGGAAGCGCTCATCTGCGTCACGTACCTTGCGTCACGTACCTTGCGTCACGTACCCAGGCGGCTCGGATGGCGCCCGTCATTTGACGCCGCTTCATTCGACGCCGTTCGAAATCGAAAAAACACCCAGGTGCCATCATGACTGCCCCACTCGGAGGGACACCCAGCGAGGACGGCGAATTCGGCGTCGGCTCGACACCCGAGACCCTGCGCCATTGGCTGCGCCAGCACCGCATCGAAGAGATCGACTGCGCGGTCCCCGACATCGCCGGCGTCGCGCGCGGCAAGACGATGCCAGCCGAAAAATTCGTCAAGCTCGATCCCGTGCATCTGCCGATCTCGATCTTTCACCAGACGATCACCGGCGACTATGTCGGCTTCGAGGAAGACGGCCAGCAGCTCTACGCCGAAAGCGACCTGATGATGGTGCCGGATCTTTCGACGATCCGGCCCGCACCCTGGGCATCGAGCCCGACGGCTCAGGTCATTCACGATGCGCTGTGGCAGAGCGGCGGCCCCGTTGAGATCGCGCCGCGCAATGTGCTGAAGCACATCGTTGAGCTTTATGAGAAAGAGGGCTGGCGCCCGGTCGTCGCCCCGGAGCTCGAATTTTATCTGACGAAAACAAATCCCGATCCTGATTATCCGCTCGAGCCGCCGACGGGACGCTCGGGCCGCCCCGGCGCGGGCAGGCAGGCCTACAGTCTCGGCGCGGTCGACGAATACGATAAGATCGTCGACGACATCTACGAGTTTGCCGAACGCCAGTATTTGAAGATCGACACGATCATTCAGGAAGGCGGCGCAGCCCAGCTCGAGATCAACCTGCTGCATGGCGACCCGGTCGATCTTGCCGATCAGGTCTTTCTCTTCAAGCGCACGATTCGCGAGGCCGCTTTCACGCACAACTGCTACGCTACGTTCATGGCGAAGCCGCTGGCCAATGAGCCGGGCAGCGCCATGCATGTTCATCAGAGCATTGTCGACATCAAGACCGGCAAGAATATTTTCACACTCGGCAACGGCGAACCGAGCAAGCTCTTTTTCAACTTCATCGGCGGACAGCAGACCTATTTGCCGGAAGCCATGTGCTTGTTCGCTCCCTATGTGAATTCTTACCGCCGCCTCGTCCCGAATGGCGCGGCCCCGATCAATGTCGAATGGGGCTACGACAACCGCTCCGCCGGACTGCGCATCCCTGTTTCACCCGAAAGCGCGCGACGTGTCGAAAACCGTCTTGCAGGCGCCGACTCCAATCCTTATCTCGCGCTCGCCGCAAGTCTCGCCTGCGGCTACCTCGGCATGAAAAACGCCATCGAGCCGCGCCCGGCAGTCGTCGGAAACGCCTATCGCAACGATCGTCAATTGCCTCGCGGCCTGCTTGAATCGCTAACAGCATTCGAGGAAAGCAGTCTGCTGCACGAGGTGATGGGCAAGCGGTTCTCTCACGTCTATCTCGCGTTGAAGCGCAGCGAATTCGAGGAGTTCATGCGCGTCATCAGCCCGTGGGAGCGCGAGCACCTGCTGCTGAGCGTGTAATTAACGCCGCATTGACGGTACCGGCGCATGACGACCGCGCCGTCCGCCCCATCGTGGATCGCGCCGACAGGGTTATTTAAGCTTACGGCCAGTTACCTATAAATCTCGTTCCAATGACGCATTGATTCAAATTGCATAGACTCCGATTTAACGCATCGAGAGCGACTTTGGCATGCATATCTAATGCGCCCGCGAGACGCGGCGAGAGGCTGGTCCCCGATGAATATCAGGCAGGCAAGTGAGGCGCCGCGCGCCGGGACGATCCTTTTCGTCGACGACGAACCACTGTCGCTCAAGTACTTCAAAGCCTCGGTCGGAAAATACGCCAACGTCATGACGGCTGACTCCCCCGAAGCCGCGCTCAAGATCCTTGCAACAAAGGGCGACGCGATTTCGGTTGTTGTCAGCGACGAGCGCATGCCGCGCGACAGCGGCGTCTCGTTCCTGAGCGACGTCCGTAAATCATGGCCGTCGACGGTCCGCATCCTGACCAGCGCCTACGCCAATATCGATCTGGAACAGGCGATCAACGCCGCCGCTATCCACCGCTTCGTGCCGAAGCCCTGGGATCTCGATGAATTGTGCGCGGCGATGCAGGAAGCGCTGCACACCGAACCCACGAGCAACGACACCCCTGTGCCGACTTTCGACGGCGAGGAACGGGCCGACGCCCAGCACGCAAGCGTCGAATTGCTGGCCGTTCTTGCGCGAGAGCTTTCGCGACCGCTCCAGTCTCTCGAGTCCGCGGCGCTGAACTTGTCGGCATTGACCGGAATGCACCCCATCGCTCACGCGCCGCACGGAGCATCGCAGAGCGCAATTTGGCCGGCCCGATATCGCGACGGCAAGCTTGCCGCGGCGGCCAATCAGATGCATCGCGATATCGCATATTGCAAGGCTCTGGCCGAACCCATCACAGCCCTCAGCGAAAGTCTCTCGGATCTGGTCGGGACAAAGACCTATTCGATGGCGGAGACAGCGGAGGAAGCGCTTGAAAAGATCGGCCGCCGTTCCAGCCGCAATCTCATCGAAATCGATGCACGCAACGATTTCCAATATCGCATGCCCAAGCAGGTTGTGACCTTCGTTCTGTCGAACCTTCTGCGGAGCGCGACCGACCGGCTTCAAGACAGCCGCGCCGGCATTTCTATCGCGTTCGTTCGCGGCGGCGATTGCAATGAAGTCAGAATAACGACGCCAGACCTCGCGCGGCACGGAGAGGCTGAGCACGACACCGAACGCGTCAACCGAAGTGCACTCTGGGCATTTGGCGGCGAATTGTTGTTTTCAAGCGACAAAACCCAAGGTACGCAAACTGCGTCGATATGCCTGCCGCACATGCCAAATGAGACGGCTCGATCAAGTCATTAACAAAACTTAAAAAAACGATCTAAACGGGATATTAATCTGACGCCCCAAAACTGGACGATGTGGTAGGGTTGACCCTTCAGGCCACATCGACAGGGAATGGGAGCGGATCATTGCGTATCGAGCGAGACATCGACCGCACGGTCTCCTTTAAGAGCAGTCAGGGGACAATCGTACGCGGCACGCTCAGTAAGCTTTCCAGGCGGAACATCGTCTTCGAGATCTACAATCCTTTCTCGCCCATCCAGACGAGCGAAGTATTGAGCGAGCTCCGTGTCCGCCGCGGCAAGAACCTGGTCTACGAGGGCGACGCCGTCGTCACCGGCGTCGTCAGCACGAGCATCCTCGTCGTCGTTTCCGCGACCCTCGTCAACAAATGGACGGCGCTCGATCAGGCCGCCCCGGAGCCAACCACCCTAAGGTCTGAGGTCGCGCGTTTCGTCGACGAATGGGAGCGACTGAATAAGCTCGACCCGAATTATCAGCTCAAGGTCGCCGACCTGAGATCGTTTTTGAGCGATCTGAGCTTCTGGCTCGATCAGGTCGATCTCGCAGCCGAAGGCGAGCAAGCAACCGCGCCGTCTCAGCTCGATGCCGAGAAATTTGAGGAAATCAAAGGTCCCGTGATGCCGCGCCTGACGGCGCTGTTCATGGAACTCGAGGAAGCCTGCCGGCAGCTGGAAGCCGACGAAGTCGAAAATCACAAGCAGCTGGCGCAGCGTGACCTGCTGCCGTTGATGATGGCATCGCCCTTCTTCAACCGGGTCTATTCAAAACCCCTCGGCTACGCGGGCGACTACGAGATGGTCAACATGATGTTCCGCAAGGAGCGGGGCGGCAAGACGACCTATGCGCAGATCGTCAACGAGTGGCTGTTGAACGGAGGGCCCCCGCAGGCTCACCGCAATCGCATCTACCTTCTGGAAAAAATGCTGGAGCAGGCCGCCGACGAGGCGGCCAAAGGCAACAAGTGCCCGCGCATCCTGAACGTCGGCTGCGGCCCCGTGCAGGAGCTTCAGCTTTTCATCTCCAAAAACAAATCGGCGCATCGCTTCTCGTTCGACCTGCTCGACTTCAATTCCGAGACGCTTGCTTATGCAAAGCGCCAGATCGAGACCATCACGGCCGGCCGCGCCGAGGCGCCGAAGATCACCTATATTCTCAAGACGGTGCAGGAGCTGCTGCGTCAGGCCATCGAAATGCCGGCCAACTCACAGACCTACGACATCATCTACTGCGCCGGATTGTTCGATTACCTTTCGGATCGCGTCTGCGCCAAGCTCGTCAAGCTCTTCTGCGATTGGTGCGAACCGGGCGGTCGCGTTATCGTGACAAACGTACATTCGTCAAACCCTGTGAAAGGTTTGATGGAGCATATTATGGAATGGCATCTGGTGATGCGTGACGAGTCAGATATGTTGCGCCTAGCACCCGATCCGGAATCGGCAAAAATATATACGGATGACACCGGCATTAACGTCTTTTTGGAGATTGTTAAGCCGATAACTTAGACTGATGGAAGAAACACTAAGACTTCGGCAGGCCTTTGAAGCGGAAGAACACGAGCTTCGACTAAGGCAGTCGAAGGTAGCGTGTATTTTGGGCATCGTACTGATTCCCGCAGGCATCACGCTCGACTACATCTCTTATCCCGATCAGCTGTTGTCGCTCGCGGCCATCCGCTTGGTGGCCGCGGCGCTTATCGCGGTCATCTACGCGCTGCACTTCTGGGATAAGACGACGCAATATGTCCGCTATCTTACGATGGCCGGACTTCTGGTTGCCGTTGCCTCGATAGTGCTCATAATCGCACTAACAGACGGCGCCACATCGACGTATTACACGGGACTGTTTCTCATCCTCTTCGCGGTCGGCGTCCTGGCTCCGATGCAGCCGTTCGAGGCGACGCTACTCTGTATCGCGACGCTCTTCATCTACATCATGGGCTGCTCGTTTCCGCCCGCGCATGCGGCCAATGCGAAAGCGCTTCTGAACAACCTCTACTTCCTTGTACTTACGTGCATCATTTCGGTGACAGCCGTCCATTTCAACTACCGGCGCCGCTTCAACGAATTTCAGCTAAAGTACAAGCTCGAAGCCCAGCACCAGGAATTGTCGGCCCTCGACCGGCTCAAGTCACAGTTCTTTGCGAATGTCAGTCACGAGCTGCGCACACCGCTGACGCTCATCCTCGCCCCGGTTGAAAAGCTGAAAAGCGACATCGCGTCGTTGGGCGCCCCGGCAGCCGAACTGCTTGAGGTCATCGAGAACAACGCCCTTCGGCTGTTGCGTCTCGTCAACGATATTCTCGGCCTTATCCGGCTCGAGGAAGGCCGCGCCTCGCTCGTCAAGAAGCCGATCGATATGGCGCATTTTCTGAGCCATACCACCGCATCGATGAAGCACCTCGCGGCGATGAAGGGCATCGAACTCAATCTCACCGAGCCGCAAGGCGACCTCAAGATCGATGCCGACCCCGACGCGCTCGAAAAGATCATCGGCAACGTCATCGCGAACGCGATCAAGTTTACCCCGCCTGAAGGGCGGATCGACGTCGCTGCCGCGCATGAAGGCGACATGGTGACGGTTCGCATCGCCGACACCGGCATCGGCATTCCGCCGGAGCAGCTTCCACACATTTTCGACCGCTTCTACCAGGTCGACGGCTCCGCCACGCGACGGCACCAGGGTCTGGGTCTTGGATTGGCGCTGGTCCGCGAGCTGATAACACGGCACGGCGGCGACGTGGCGGTCTCGAGCGACTCAGGACGAGGCACGACATTCGTGCTGCGCTTCCCGCAAGCGGACCAAGAAAGCCAGCAACTCGCCGGCCAACCCGAAGCCTCTCCCGACCGGCTGCTCAACGACCCATTGCGGGCATTCGACCGCAAGGCGTCGGCAAAGGCGCTCGAGGGCGAGAAACCGGTGCCAAAACCTTCCGATACGCCGATCCAAGTGGCCCTTCCCAACACCCGTTCCGATTTGCCGCTGCTTCTCGTTGTCGACGACGAACCGGATATGCGCCGCTATCTCGTGACGATGTTGCGGGAAACCTACCGCGTCATCGAGGCGGAAGACGGGATCAGCGCACTCGAGAAGGCCCGCGCCGTGTTGCCGGACCTCATCCTTCTCGATGTCATGCTTCCCGGTGTCAGCGGCCTCGAAGTGTGCCGCTCCCTGAAGGAGCGCTCCGAAACGCGCGCCATCAAGATTATCGTTCTCACCGCCCGCGCCGACGAAGAAGCCAAGATCGTCGCGTTGAAGAACGGCGCCGACGACTTCCTGATCAAGCCGTTCAGCGGCATCGAAGTCCGCTCGCGTATCGCAAACTTCATCCGCGCCGCCCAGCTCGAGCGCGATATCCAGCGCACCAACGTCGAATTGAAGCACAGCCTGCAACAGTTGCGTGAAACCGAAGCGGCCCTCGTCCAGAACGCCCGCCTGAGCGCGCTCGGAACGATGGCGGCAGGCCTGCTGCACGAGATCGGCAATCCCTTGAATTTCATGGGAACCGCGTTGCAGCTTGCGGCCCGGGACCCGACGATCCAGGGCGACCCCGATACCGCCGACACCATGAAGGATATCCAGGCCGGCTACGACCGCATCCATCGGGTCGTGACCGATCTTCGGGGCTTTACGGCGCCGCAAAAGCCCGAGCACCCGCGGCCATTCCCCTTCGACTCCGCGATCGACCATGCGCTCCGTTTCACGGCACACGTTCAGAAAGGGATAAACATAACGCGAGATGTCAGCGAGAACGGCATCGTATTCGGATCCCAATCGACGATCACGCAGGTCCTGGTTAACCTGATCGCCAACGCGGTAGCCGCCGTCCGCACCATCGAAGAGCAGCGCCAACCCGAAATCCGCATCAGCTCATGGCTTCAAGGAAAAGAGCTTTTCGTGTCGGTTCGCGACAACGGCACGGGGATCGACCCCAAGATCCAGAGCCAGATCTTCGACCCCTTCTTTTCGACCAAGGACGTCGGCGAGGGCATGGGCCTCGGACTGGCCGTCAGCCACCGGATCATAGCGAATCACGGTGGTTCATTGAGTGTTAAGAGTTCCCTAGGAGAGTGGACCGAGTTCCGTTTCAATCTGCCGCTTTCGACAGAGAAAGAAGACCAGGTCCCTCATGGACTCGTTTCGTATTGATCAACCTGTCGAGATCTTGATCGTTGACGACGAGCCACAGGCGGTAAAATATTTCAAGAAAGCATTCGGCACCAAGTACGATGTCTTGACCGCAACAAGCGCGGATGAAGCCGAAGCCATTGTTCTCTCCGGCAATCACAATATCGGGCTCGTCATCACCGACCAGCGCATGCCTGGCCGCAGCGGCGTCAGCCTGCTCAATCGCATCCGCAGCGAGCGCCCCGACATCATCCGCATGTTGACGACGGCCTATGCCGATCTCGACAGCGCGATCGACGCCGTCAACAAGGGCGAAATCCTTCGCTACATTTCAAAGCCGTGGGACCTGCGCGTCCTCGAGGCCGAGATCGATCAGGCCATCACGTTCTTTCTGCTAAAGAACGAATACGATCTGCTCCTGCGAGATAAGCTCAGCGCCCTGCACCGGACGCTTCTGCGCGACCGCATGAACGGTTTGGCGGTCATGGCGGGAACGCTCCCCTACAATAACGCGCCGCTGACGATGTACCATTATCTGAAGGACGCCCTGGCGGAGCCCTCCTGGCGCTCGATCGTCCGCAAGCAATGGTCGCAACTGAGAGTTCAGGACCATTGGCGCATTCCGGTCGACGAGACGCAACGCGCCATCAACCTGACGGAAGACCTGATGGACCGCGCGCTGTTCGCCAACAACGACGCCGGCGCCAGCGCGGACCTCGTCGCCATCGCCAACGGCTGTGCCGATAGCATCAACGAGGAGCACGGCGAAACCCACGTTAGGATTTCAAGCGACACGGATTCGATCGTCATCGAGACGAGCCCGTTCGTCGTCCAATCCATCCTCCAGCGCCTGATGGAACCGGCAAGCCGCTGGGCGGCCCCAGGCAGCACGTTGCAGGTCAACATCAGCCGCAACGATAAAGGCGAAGCCAGCGTCCACCTCGAAATGCGCAATTGCGAGCCGGGCAAGGCGCTGCAGGATTCGGTGCTGTTCACGCCCGCCATGCAGGTGACGCCGAAGAGTGCGAGCGACTTCCTTAAAGCGGCGCTTGCGATCGGCCATCTCGGCGGCAGCATCAGCTCGCCCCCGATGGAAAACGGCTACAAACAGGTCCACGTCAACCTGCCGGTCAAACCATCCCAGCGTGGCGAACCGGCGGTATTCCCGACCGAGTGGATCGAAAACCTGAGCAGCGACTACGAAAAGTGGGTACTCGGAACCCTCGATATTGCCGCCTAGAGTGCTTGCGGAAAAGCGGGAACCGGTTTTCCGCTAAGACGCACGGCAAAGTCCGAGCATTAGCCCATCTTACGCCGCAACGCTGCGAGACCGCCCGCGTCTGCATTTCGCCAAAATCCAACATCAGAACCGAGGTAAGCCCTCGGCTTGCCCGCGAACGCCAGTATGGTTAAAGCGGGAGCAGCGCAGCTGCATCCAGGGAACCGATCTGGCCGGCGAAACCTTGTGCCCGGCGCGGCGACAGGCCGTCGCCACAACCTGCAGGGGAGACAGGTTTTGATGACAGCCCACGTTCTCGTCAAAGACGAATTCCTGCTAAGTCGGATTTTGTCGAGGCAAAGAACTGCATTTGATCGCGATGGCGCACCCGCTCTTGATCAGCGGAAGGCCGACCTCCGCAAACTCAAAGCCGCCGTACTGGCGCGCCGGAAGGAGATCGAAGACGCTCTGAATGCCGACTTCGGCAATCGGTCCGCTTACGAAACCCGGATCATGGAACTGGTTCCAATCATCCAGAGCATCAATTACTTGAAACGTAATCTCAGAGCCTGGATGCGCCCGGAGCGTCGCCGCGTCGCGATCCACTTCACCGGCGCCAGAGCCTACGTCGTGCAGCAACCGCTCGGCGTAATCGGCATCATATCGCCCTGGAATTATCCGCTATCGCTGGCCTTGATCCCGCTCGCAACCGCACTTGCAGCCGGCAATCGCGTGATGCTGAAACCCTCAGAGCTGGCGCCTGCAACGGCGACGTTCCTGAAGCGCATGCTGGAGGACCTTTACGGAGAAGATCGCGTCTCCGTCGTCACCGGCGGCGCCGACGTCGGCGCAACGTTCGCGAGCCTGCCCTTCGACCACTTGGCATTCACCGGCAGCACGTCCGTCGGCAAGCTGGTGATGAAGAAGGCGGCGGAAAACCTCGTGCCCGTGACGCTGGAGCTCGGAGGAAAATCGCCGGTCGTCCTCGGCCCCGATGCGGATATCGAAACGGCGGCGATGCGCATCGCCTACGGCAAGCTCGCCAACGCCGGGCAAACCTGCATCGCACCCGACTACGTTCTCGTGCCGGACAAGAACGCCGAGACATTTCTCAGCGCCTACCGCGCGTCCGTTGCCACGCTTTATCCCAACGGCATCGCAAGCGACACCTACACCTCAATCATCAGCACACGCCATCTCGACCGGCTGCGTGACCTCGTCGCCGACGCGAAAAAGAAAGGCGCACGCATCGTCGACGTTGCCCCAAGCACAGACGCTCGCAACGAGAGCCGGAAATTCACCCCCGTCGTGATCCTCGGCGCGACCAGCGACATGGCCATCATGCGCGAAGAAATATTCGGGCCTGTGCTGCCTGTCGTAACGTATCGCAACATCGACGGAGCCATCGCTTTCATCAACGACCGGCCACGGCCGCTGGCGCTCTATTATTTCGGCGGCGACGGCGAGGCTCGTCGCAACGTGCTGGCGCGCACGACCTCGGGCAATGTCACCATCAACGACACGCTGATGCATTACGTCCAGAATGCACTTCCGTTCGGCGGCATCGGCGGCAGCGGCATGGGAGCTTATCACGGACCGGAAGGCTTCAAATCATTCAGCCATGCCAAGGGAATTTTCGAGCAGTCCCGCTGGAATCTCGGCGGAACGCTGCGTCCGCCGTTCGATCGTCTGACGGACATGGCCATCCGCTATCTGCTCTGGTGATTGAGAGCGCCTCCTACGGCCCCATGCAGCTGTTTTCAAAGTCGGTCGCGGCTTTTGATTTTTCCTCGTGCGATTGCGGCCGCCCGCGTCCCAACGCGCCGTCCGACCGGGCGCGAAGATAAACGTAGATATCATCGATATAACACATGACGTTCTTGTTATCGCCGAAGGCCGGCATGACGAGCGTCTGCGCGGTGTTGACGTCTTGCTTACCGCCCGCGACGGTGGCCAGGAACTGAGAATACGTCAGCGATTTGAGCGAACTTGTAAGATCCGGCCCGAAACTCGAACCCGCGCCGTCCGGACCGTGGCAGACATCGCACGTTCCGTTGTAACGTCGGAAGCCGGAAAACGTGTACCAATCGACCTTGCCGTCCGCGCCGATCTTGTAGGTCGGATCGCCATTGGCGTCGAAATATTTTCCGCCCTCCTCTTTGACCGCCTTTGACGATGCCGGGATGGCCGCCTCGGCGACGCCAGATGCAAATATCAGTAGAGCGCCAAACACGAAGCAGAGATGCGGGGCAAGCTTATGGTATGTCATCCTGATGTGTCCTTGAAATGGGGGCGCGACACCTGACAAGCACCGTCGTTCAATCCCTTCGAGCGGCCTTACCGGCACCGGGAGCCCCCCGCAGCGAATTCGAGGCCGACCCTAGCCGGACTACTAGTGACGATAACGTTCGGAGAGATTGCATTCCAGCCGCGCATAAGCGACGCGCGCGCGGCAAACTTAGTTCCGAATTGGCTATTTACTTTCTTGTAACCTCAGCAAAAAAGACATCCATCCGAACCGGCGTCAGAGGACGATGTGGCGGAAATTATTTGGTCAGGGGAATCCTTCGTGGAACAGACAGTCGTCAGGGTCATTTGCGCAATCGGCCAGTCGGGACAGCTCGGACTCGACGGCGTGCTTCCGTGGGAAGGCAATCCATCACCGGAATATGTCGCCGACGTCGCACGCTTCTTCGACATCACCCGCGGCCACGTTCTGCTCGCCGGACCGAAGACCATCGCCAGCGTACCAAAGTTCGCGTTCGCCGACCGGACGATTGCCGTGCTCCGCTCACACATGGACCCCGAGCAAACGCTGAAACACTACGCCGGGCGCGTCGTCTTCATCGGCGGCGGACCGCCGGTATGGGATATCTACGCTCGCTATGTCAGCCACTGGGACGTGACTCGCCTGCCCTACGATGGCCCCGCCGATCGCTGGTTCAATCCGCAATGGCTGACGTGCGGCGAGCGCCAGCAACGCTGACAAATCGGGCGCCAAAAAAAGGGACGATGCAATGCATCGCCCCTCATGAACCCAATGAACCGGTTCGATAGCCGCGTCGCGAAAATCAGTGCCGTGGTTCCTGGAATGTGAATTCGAAATCGTCATTGATATTTTGCGCCGCCTCACGCCAATCGGCGCCGCCCGCGGTGTTATCGACTTCAGGTTGCTCGTAAGGGCGTTGCTGATCGATCGCCGCGACCGTCGCGCGCGCCGCGTTCCGCGCAGGCAGCGCGCACAGACGCGTCGCGAGAGTCTGCAACTCGCCGACAATCGCCTCGCGGCGCATTTCATGCTGGATCGTCACATTGCGCACTTCACGGAGCAATTGCTCGTCGACGCGACGGATCGCGTCGCCAAGAGCGCGGATCAGCTCCATCTCGCCCTGTGACTCTTCCGTCAGCCGGACGAGCATCTCATCAACATTCTGATGTATTCGAGTCATTGATTTCTCGCTCCTAGAACCCCTTATGAAACCTCGTGATTCTAGTGGCGAAAAAAAGATCGGCGACGCCACATCGTAGGCAAAAACGCAATCGCCTACACAGGTTTAGCAGGACGTCGAGTTAGTCTCAGAGGGCAACTAAGCGCGTTGTCAGCTATGTTTGTGCAAGCGCGACGCTGACGACCCGGCGCAGATAGCGCCGGGCCGATCCGGATAATCCTAGAGAATCTTGAATGTGCGTTCCGCCGGGTCTCCGGAATTCTTGAGCGGTTGACCTGCGTGTTCGATCACCGCCTCAAGCCTCGTACCCGCTTTTGGAAGCGGACTGAGCGAAACACCGACGTCGCGATGATCTCCGGCAGTCAACGTAACTTTACCGACGGGCGTATTTCCAATTTTGCCGGAAGAACCGATGGGGAAAACGGCAAGCGTGCCGTCCTGCGGTAAGTATGCGTAGGTGATCGAGACAACATCACTCTTCGGCTTCTGGCTCATGGCGATGATAGACGCCGGAGTCGTGCTCGCGGCCGCAAGCGCGGCACCGCTTGCGAGCAGCGTCACAAGAAGCAAACCGCTTAATATCGCGACCGGCCGTTCATAGGGGGAGGCATGAATTTTTGACATGGCGATATCTCTCTTTAACTTTGCGAGTTCCGCAGCTGGCTTAGGTCAGCTGCCTGGGTCGCTTCGGATCGAACCGCCTCCGGCTCCCAAAGAGACTCGGCGATCCGCCGCTCCCTGCGTTCGATGTGGCGCTGATGAAAGAAACGACAAGCGATATCGCAGTATGCATACGAAAGCGTAAGGCGCAGAGGGCGCACATCTGCGTGACTGCGCGCTCTCACGCTTTCGTCATTCACGCTCCTCCGAGAGCCAAGACGATGCTGGTGTCGCCGTTATCGATCCCAAACGAACGTGCTTGATAATGCAGTCGACGGAGGTTAATGCCTCCATTCATCCGCGCTGCTGGATCGCTTGATCGGCAGTTTCTCGTATAACCCCTTTGATCGTAAGGCCGGTCGACCTGGCCAAGAGGCTCCTTTTGCCGTTGTCGGAAAACACCTTCGCTCCACCCCCAACGTTGTCCCACGCTGCGCCGCTTCTCGCGCGCTACGATGTGATTTTCTGCGACATCTGGGGCGTCGTTCACAACGGCCTGACCGCCTTCGAAGGCGCATGCTCCACGCTCGCAAGATTTCGCGGCAACGGGGGCACCGTCATCCTCGTTTCGAACGCGCCAGTTCCCAAGCGCCGCGTCGCGGAAACGCTGGAGACACGCAACGTTCCAGCGTCGGCATGGGACGACATCGTGTCCTCGGGCGATATCGCCTTGGCGCACGTCGGTGAGCGTCGATTTGAGCGCCTCTATTGCATCGGACCGCAGGATCGCGACGAGGCCCTCTTCCGAGCCTTGACCGCACGATCCGTTCCGCTGGCGGAAGCCGAAGCGATCATCTGCACAGGTCTTAATTTCGATCGCAGCGAAGTGCCCGACGATTATCGTCCGCTCCTGCAAGACGCGCTCGAGCACCGCCTGCCGTTCGTCTGCGCCAATCCCGACTTCGTCGTCGACGTGGGCGGGACGTTGCTCTATTGCGCCGGCGCTATCGCCGACCTTTACGCCAACATGGGCGGACAGGTCTTCTGGGCAGGCAAGCCTCACCTCAACGCCTATGAAACGGCGCACGCGAAAGCCGAAGCGCTGCGCGATAAAAACGTGCCGCGCGAAAAAATCCTCGTCATCGGAGACTCGCTTCGAACCGACATGAAGGGCGCCGAGAATTTTGGCTGCGACGCGCTTTTCATCGCGTCGGGCATCCATCGTCACGAAACGATGGATGAAATTAGCCTGTCGCCGAAACGCCTCAAGGAACTTTTTGTGCCAGGCTCCCCGCCCGCCATCGGCGCCATGGCCGAGCTCGCCTGGTAGGCGAAGGGCTCGGCCATCAGCCCATCAGCATTACGGCTTCGATACCGGCTCCGGCGGAGCCTCGCTCTTCGGCCGCTTTGGTGACGGTCCGTCCGCGAAACTGTTGAACACGAGATCGGGCGACGTCGTATTGTGCTGCGATGGCGTCAGACGCCCGATCCAGATATCGGTCGCGCGCGCGTGATCGAATTTCATGATGTTGTCTTCCCGCCAGCCCTTGGCGCCGTGCTCGCGAACGGCAATGCGCGCCGTGTCGTTGTTGAACTCAGTGACATACATCGACCGCAACATAGCAAACGGACCACCATCGATCGGCTGATCGAATGAAACATCGAGCGCGATACGATTCTCATCGACCCCTGCAATCTTGAGCGTCGCCGAACCGCCTTTGACGAACTTCAGCGAGAACGATCGCTTCTTGGGATCGATCGTCACGTCTTCGATGTTCACCAGGGGACGGACATCATGTTGGATAGGGCCGATCAGGAACGACGAGCCATAGGCGGTCATGCGCATGTTGTCCGGCGTCATGGGCCGCGGACGCCAATAGCCGTCTTGCGGATAGAGCACGAGAACCTCTTCCGCGCTGTCGGTCCCGCGAATCCAGAATTGCAGCATGTGGATGTTGTCTTCGACGCGATCGCCGATGCGCACCTTGGCGGTCGCCGGCCGCCAGAACGTCGGAAACGTGTACCCGATCACCCAGACCGACGGATCTTCGTAGAGCGTCACTTTCCGAGGCTCGCTCGCCGGTTTGAAATTCGGGTCCGAGGCCATATCGCACGCTGTCCAGTCGGGCTCGAGATTGTTGCGCATGGAGGACGACATATAGACGGGATGCGCGGCCTCGATGCGAAACGCGCGGACGTCCTTGCTGGCGAAGGAAATGGCGACGTTGTCCTTTTCCGCGCAGAGCACTGGTTCGCTCTCGTTTTTCACGTCGACGCCAAGGCCGTCGAGCGACGCGGCCTGCGCCACGGAGAGGAACGGCACAACAAGCAGAAACGATAAGACGAGGGAACGTAAGCACAACGGCATTTAGAAACTCCGGTTGGAAGGGTGACAAGTCTTAGATTTCCGAGGCGAGCCTTGCGTAAACGTCGCCCGAGTTTGCTTCATGCGGTAAATTGAAAAGATGCTTCGCTATTTCGGCATCCGAAAGCCAATTTTCAAACCCCAGAAGCTGGGTTTCGCCGAGAGCGAAGTTGTAACGATAGTCACCGAGCAGCGCCAACCGCTCGAGGCACGCTATAGCCGTATCTCGCATGATTGTCGTAAACTCGAATGACAGCGCCTTCACCGGATGCGACAGACCGTGAAGCACGGCGTCTTCATAACCTTCGACGTCGATCTTGATGAAGGCTGGAATGCCGAAGCGTGCAAGCAGCGCATCGAGCGTCACGACATCGACATCAACGTCGTCATCCCAGCTTTGCCCTTCCCATCCCTGCGCGTGTCCGGCGCGTTGCAGGAAGGCGTCGGAAATCGTCGACACCGTCGGATTATCCGTGTTGAGATGAAATGCCTGCCTGCCGCTCCTCGCGCCCAGCGCCCGCGGCAGGATCACCACGTTCGCATCCCGGCCGTGAATGTGCGTCAGCACGTCGACCAGCAGAGACTGTGGCTCGATGGCGACCACGCGCGCACCCAGGCGCCGGAACGATGAAACACGATCGCCGACATGAGCGCCGACATCGAACACGAGATCACCCGGTTGCATGAAACGGCGATAGAGCGCGTCCATCGCAGCGCGCGGAGCGTCCGGCCCCTGATAGATGCGCAGCGAACGAAACACCCCCTGCAGCGCGCGCGAGACCATAACTCAGACCTCGTCGGCCGATTGCAACGCCCGAATTTCCGGCGGCGGCGCGAAATCCTCCGGAATGGCCGCAATTCCCCGCCGGCGCAAAAAGTCGCCAACCGCTGGACTGGCAGTCAGAACGGCGAACGGGATCGCGCCAAGAAAGCACAATACCAAAGGCAAACTCCAAAAAAACAGATGCGGCGCCAGCGTCGCGAAGGCACAACCTAGACCGACGCCGAACAGCGCCTGCGGCCAAAAGCGCGATACCGCCTCCGCCCAAGAAAGCGCGCCGCCATCGCGCGCTTGCACCGCCCATCCAGTCGAGCGACCGAGCAGAAGGCCGATCATGAAGATCGCCGTGCGGAGCGACGTCGCCGCCGACAAGAACAGCGAGAACAGCATTTCGAGCACGGCGCCGAGCGCGAACCGTGCGCCGCCGCCGAAACGCCGGACCTCTCCAGGCGTCAGCAGCACATTCAAGGCGGCCGAAAGTTTTGGCGCGAGATTCATGAGCAACAGGACGAGAGACAACGCGACCGCGGAGCCGACCGGAAAATCCGCAATGTTGTTGGCGTCGGCGGTTACGAACGGCAGCAATCCGAACAGCATGATCCAAGCCGGTACGCCGAGGAACATCAGCACCGCCCAGACGAGCTGATAGCGGCTGACAGGCGTGAGACCCCTGAGCCCAATGAGCTTCAGATACTGCAGATTGCCCTGGCACCAGCGCGCGTCCCGCTCCGCGAACGCCACCGCATCCGGAGGGTTGTCTTCGAACGATCCGATCTCGACAGGAAGCACACGGACTTCGAAGCCGCCTTTGCGCATCAGCGCCGCTTCGACCTGATCATGGGACAGAATATGACCTCCAAGGGGCGGCCTGCCATGCAGCGTCGGCAACGCGCAATGCGCGACGAACGGCGCGATGCGCACGACCGCGTTGTGACCCCAGAACGGCCCGCAATCGCCAACCCACCACGCTTGCCCCATCGTATAAGTTCGCATGCCGAGCCGCATGCCGAACTGAAAAATGCGCGCGAACGCAGATGCAGCCGGCGTCCCGACGACAAGACTTTGCAGAATCCCGAGATTGGGATGACGCTGCATGATGCGCACCAGCTCGAGGATCGCCGTGCCGGTCATCAGGCTGTCGGCGTCGAGCGGCAGCATCAGCTCGAAGTCGCGGCCGGCCGTCGTCGCGAAGTTGCGGACGTTTCCCGCCTTGAATCCAAGATTGCGATCGCGGCGGCGATAGACGATCCGTTCGCGATCCGCATCCTGCGCCTGCCAGACCGCGACGGCATCTTCCTCACGCCGCGCGATATCGGGGCGGTCCGTGTCGCTCAGCACGAAATAGGAAAACTGCTGTCCCTCACCCGTCCGGTCGAGACTATCCTTAACGATCCTCAGTCGTTTGAGCGCGCGGAAGGGATCTTCGTTCCGCAGCGTCATCACGACCGCCGTCTTAACCGCGATGGAACCCGGCGTTTCAGGCTCCAGCATCGAAAGCGCCGTCGGATCACGCTGACTGCTGAGCTGCCACAGCCCGATGGCGGCGTTCCAGAAGCCGAGCACCGGCCACGGCGCCGCGAGCCCGAGGCAGACCAGGACGGCGCCGTCGAGCCACGTCCAGCCCCCGCTTGCGAGGACCGCGCACGCCCAGAGCATCAGCGCCGCCCATGTCGCGAGATTGACGACGAGCACGATCACACGCCGCCGGGCGAGCGTCGCGATTGCCTCGAAGCCCGCTGGTGTCGTAAGGCATGGCTCCAGCACCACTGGCCAAGAGACGGCCTCGGGTATGGCTTTGCGATCGCAATCGATCGTCATGACAGGGTCAGTCTCTCATAATGAACGACCAGCGCAGCACACCCGATCTCGACCCGCCCCGGATGCGCCGCAGCCAGGGCCAGATCATCGTCGCACGCGCGCTTTGGTACACCAAACCGGGTCAGGCTGAACTCCGAACTGAGCGTCTGGCCCCGCCCGCCCCCGGGGAAGCGCGCGTCGCCACGGAATACTCCGCGATCAGCCGCGGCACCGAGCGACTCGTCGCACAAGGCGAGGTGCCGCAAAGCGAATGGTCCCGGATGCGCGCGCCCATGCAGGCGGGGACGTTCTCTTTTCCGATCAAATACGGTTATTCGGCGGCTGGACTTGTAACGGCCGGTTCAGACAAGATCGTCGGGCGGCGCGTCTTTGCGTTGCATCCACATCAGGATTATTTCCAGACCCCGGAAGACCATCTGCTTGCGATCCCAGACGCCGTTCCCTCGCGACGAGCCGTTCTCGCGGCGAATATGGAAACGGCGCTCAACGCTCATTGGGACGCAGGCACATCGCCCGGCGATCGCATCGTCGTGATCGGAGCGGGCGTTGTCGGGTTGCTCATCGCCTACCTGGCGCGACGCATCGCAGGCACGGCCGTGACGATCGTCGACGTCGATCCCGCGCGCGCGAGCTTCGCCGAAGCCCTCGGCCTGGCATTCGCGGTTCCGCAGACTATTCCTGCCGACAATCGCATCGTGTTCCACACCAGCGCCACCGGAGCCGGGCTCGATGCCGCAATCGAAGCTTGCGCGTTTGAAGGCCGGGTCATCGAGATGAGCTGGTACGGAACCCATCCCGTGACGCTCAATCTCGGCGCAGCCTTCCATTCGCGCCGCCTGCGGATCATATCCTCGCAGGTCGGCCACGTCGCGCCGAGCCATCGCAGCCAGATCAAACATCGCGACCGGCTCGAGCGCGCGCTCGCTCTGCTTGACGATCCCGCGCTCGACATCCTGATCTCGCAGTCCGTCGCGTTCACTGAATTGCCGAAATCACTCGCCGATATCTGGTTGTCACCGGGGCTCCCCCCCGTCGTCCACTATTCATCCAAATGAAATGAGCCGTGCCGATGTTCTCCGTTGAAGTCCGAGACCGCATCATGATCGCCCACTCTCTGCCCGATCCGTTTTTCGGACCGGCGCAGAATTTGCACGGCGCCACCTACGTCGTCGATGTCGCATTCTATCGAGAGAAACTGACCGCCGAGAACGTCGTTGTCGATATCGGAGCAGCACTTCGCGTGCTCGGCGAAACGCTCAAACCTCTCGGTTATCAAAACCTTGACGCTTTACCTCAATTCAAGGGCCAACTAACGACGACCGAGTTTCTCTGCAAATATATCTTTGATCGCATGGCCGAAGCTGCCACATCGGGTAAACTCGGCGCGGAAGGTCAATGGCTTTCCCGTATCCGTGTGACGCTCTCGGAAACGGATCTTGCGCGAGCCAGCTACGAGGGCCCAATCAGTGGCTGATGTCGTCTTCGCGATCCCCGGCGATTTGAAGAGCACGACCGGCGGCTATGCCTATGACCGGCGCGTGATCGAACTGCTGCCCGACTTCGGCGTCCACGTCTCCGTGTTGCCGCTCGCCGATACCTTTCCCAATCCGGGCGAACGCGACCTCGCGGAAACCGCCCGCTTGCTCAAAGCCAAACCGCACGATGAAGTCCTCATGATCGATGGCTTGGCATTCGGCGCCTTTACCGATGATGTCCTCAGCTGCCTCTCAGGACGCATCGTCGCCCTTGTCCATCACCCGCTGTTCCTCGAAACCGGACTGCCCCACAGCCGCAAGGTCAAAATCAAGGCAAGCGAGGAAAACGCGCTCCAGCACGCCGGCCACATCGTCGTCACCAGCCGCGTGACGAAGCGCATCCTCGTCGACACGATGGGCTTATCGGCTGACAAGATCACAGTTGCCGAGCCCGGAACCGATCCCGCCCAGCGCGCCACCGGAACCGGCGCGCCGTTTCAGATTCTCGCCGTCGGCGCCGTGCTGCCGCGTAAAGGCTATCACTTGCTCGTCGAAGCTCTTGCGCCGCTGAAGCATATCGACTGGCGACTGACGATCGCCGGCGCGCTCGACCGTCACCCCGAAGCTGTCGCTAACGTGCAAAAGGCAATTTCTGCCAGCGGCCTCGAAGACCGGGTGACACTTGCGGGAAAAGTCGTGCCCGCGACGCTCGAGCGCTATTACGAAAGCGCCGACCTCTTCGTCTCGGCTTCGCTCTTCGAGGGCTACGGCATGGTGCTCGCGGAGGCCATGGCGCGCGGCCTGCCGATGGTCATCGCGGCGGGAGGGGCGGCAGCGGAAACGGCGGGTCAAGCTTCGGCTCTGCACGTCGAAGCCGGGAACATCCCTGCCCTCACAGACGCGATCGAACGCGCGTTGACGGATAAGAAATTGCGCGACCGATTGGCGGACGCGGCGTGGGAAGCGGGGCGCACCTTGCCGACATGGCACGAAACGGCACGGCGCATCGCCGCCGTCATCCTGGGCCTCAGGCCGTGAGCGAATTCTCTCCGGAATGGCTCGATTTGCGCGAGCCCGCCGACCGGCGCGCCAGATCCGGCGACGTCGCGAATGCAGTCAGCGCCCGCTTCGCGCTTCGCGACGAGGTCAGCGTTCTCGACCTTGGCTCGGGAACGGGCTCAAACCTTCGCGCCACGGCGCCGCTATTGCCGAACCGGCAAAGATGGAAACTCGTCGATCACGACGCGTCGTTGCACGAGGTGGCCAAGACACGGCTCGCCGCCTGGGCGGACGCAGCGGAGATCTCAGACGATGGCCTGCGGCTGCGCAAGGACGGCCGGGACATTGACGTCACCTTCACGGTTGCCGAACTTGCATCCGAAACGAACAGTCTCGTGGATGAACCGCCGAACCTTGTCACCGCGTCGGCCTTCTTCGATCTCGCATCTGAAGACTATATCCGCGCCCTCGCGAAAGCCGTCGCCGAGCGGCGGATCGCGTTCTACGCCACGCTGACTTACAATGGCCAGCGGCGCTGGACACCGCACAGGCCCGCCGACAATCAGATGGCGTCCGCGTTTCACCGCCACCAATTGCGCGACAAAGGTCTGGGACTGGCCGTCGGCCCAATGGCGCCGGCTCATCTCGCAGACCAGTTCCGGCTCAACGGGTATTCGGTGATCGAAGACGACAGCAATTGGCGTCTCGATCGCAACGACCGTATGCTGATCGAAGAACTCGTGCGCGGCCACGCCGTTGCCGTATCGGAGGTCGGCGGCGTCGATGCAAAAACCATCGTTGATTGGATCAACGTCTCGCGAAGCGGGGTCGCGATCGGTCATACCGATACGTTCGCCGCGCCCGCGTCCTGACTCTGACGGCGCGCCACGAGCCGTCAGACATCGAGCGATCGTTTCGGCAGCATCCGCTCGACGACGCGATCCTTGCGGATGAACCGGTGATAGATCGCGGCCGCGACATGCAGCGATACGAACAGCAGAAGCACGAAGGCGGCCCGCTCGTGCCATTCGAAGATCGCCTTCGACATGTCCTCGTTTTTCTCGGTGACGGCGGGCAGCGAAATGCCGAACACGTCGAGATAGCGACCATAGGAAATCCCGCGATACCCCATGATCGGAACCACGATGAGCAACGCATAGAGCGCCCAATGGACAAGATGGCTGATGCCAATCAGCGGCTTGGGGACCGAGGGGTCGGGGCGCGGCGCACCGCGCGTCAGCCGGTAAGCGAGACGGATCAGCACCAGGAAGAAGATCGAAAGTCCGATCACCTTGTGCCAGCTGTAGAAGAACCCGGTTATCTCGTCGAAGACGCCTTTGACCGCTTCGCCTTTGTCGTTCACCGCCGGCATTTCATAGCCGCGATAGGTCATGTAGAAGGCGATCGGAAACTGGATGATGATCAGCAGCGCGATCAGCCAGTGCAGGCGCCGCGCCGCCGGCGTGTAGGTGGGAAGCTGATATTTCGGATCCTGGGCCATGGCTTTTCTGCCTCCCGGGCACTCGCGTTGAGCGAGCATCGAACAGACGCACCCGGCCGTCAAGGATGGCCAGCATTCTGCCCGATTTACTGATGCTTATTCTCCGCCCAGTGCTATAGAGCGGCCAGGGTCAACGGTTCATCAATCAGGCATGCACATGGGGCTTCAGCAAGTCCTTCGGTCCGTCACGGCTGCGGCGCTCCGGAGATGAAGGCATGACGACCAAGCCGTTGAACCTTTTCCAGATCTACGTCCGCGCCCTGAAACTACTCGAGTCCGAAAAATACCTTGCGATCGGACTAGCCGCCGCCAGCATCGTCATCGCGGCCATCCAGCTCGCTGAGCCGATCCTCTTCGGACGCGTTGTCGACGCGCTCGGGAGAGGCGAAAGCGCATTCGGCTATATCGGCCTCTGGGCCGTCCTCGGACTGTTCGGCGTCATCGCCGGCGTGATCGTCAGCATCAACTCCGATCGCCTCGCCCATCGCCAGAAGAATGCCCATCTCGCCACCGTCTTCGAGAAGGCGATGGCCCTGCCGCAGAGCGTGCATGCGACGCGCGGCAGCGGCGCGACGATCCGCACCATTCTGGCCGGAACAACAGCCCTGTTCTGGCTCTGGCTCGGAGCAATGCGCGAACACTTCACTGCGCTATTCAGCATCATCCTGCTTGTCCCGACCGCGATCACCATGGACGCCCGCATGGCGACCATTCTCGTCGCGCTCGCCGCCACGTACACGCTGATGAACGTTCTCGTGATGCGCAAGACGACCTACGGGCAGGCCACCGTCGAACAGCATGAAACAGCGCTGTCGGGACGCGTGGTCGACGTCATCGGCAACGTCATGGTGGTGCAAAGCTACGCCCGCCTGCAAGCCGAAGCCGAGGCGATGCGCGGGCTTTCGCGCGATCTGCTGGCCGCGCAATTTCCGGTCGTCACCTGGTGGGGCATCCTGACGGTCATGCAGCGCTCGGCCGCGACGCTGACGATGGTCGTGATCTTCGTCGCGGGCGCCGTTCTTGTCGGACGCGGAGAACTGACGGTCGGCCAGATCGTCAGCTTCGTCGCCTTCGCGACGCTGCTCATCGGCCGCCTCGACCAGCTTTCCGCGTTCGTCGTGAAAGTTCATCAGCAAGCGCCGACGCTCACCCTGCTGTTCGAACTGATGGACGAAAAAGCCAACGGCGAGGATAAGCCCGGCGCCAAGCCTCTGGAGGACGTCGCGGGCACCATTACGTTCGAGAACGTCAGCTTCCGCTATGGCAGCAGTCCGCAAGGCATCACGGACGTAACCTTCAAGGCGAAGGCGGGCGAAACGGTTGCCCTCGTCGGGCCGACCGGCTCCGGTAAGTCGACGGCCATCGCCTTATTACAGCGGTTTCAAACGCCGTCCTCGGGGCGCATTACCATTGACGGCCAGAACATCGCCGACGTCACGATCCAGTCGCTGCGCCACGCAATCTCCGTCGTCTTCCAGGACGCCGGACTTTTCAATCGCACGATCGGCGACAACATTCGCATCGGCAAGCCGGACGCAACCGACGCCGAGGTCGAGCGCGCCAGCAAGCTCGCCGAAGCCCACGACTTCATCATGAGAAAGCCCGGCGGCTACGACTTCATGATCGGCGAGCGGGGCCTCGCGCTGTCAGGTGGTGAACGCCAGCGCATCGCGATCGCGCGCGCCATCTTGAAGGATGCCCCTATCCTGATCCTCGACGAAGCGACGAGCGCGCTCGATTCCGAAACCGAAGCCAAGATCAAACGCGCCCTCGACACGCTCAGAACCGGGCGCACGACGTTCGTGATCGCCCATCGCCTGTCGACGGTTGCCGATGCTGATGAGATCTTTGTTCTCGATCACGGCGAGATCGTCGAGCGCGGTCGCTTCGATGACCTGGCGCAAGGCACAGGGCTTTTCGCGCGTCTCGTCGCGGAAGGCGGCTTCACTGTGCCGAAAACCACAGAAACCCCGCCCGACACGAACGGCAAACGCTAAGCGATCGCCCGCGAGACTCTGAGCGAGGAACCGCTCAGCGATACAGATCGGCGCGCGTCGGCGGCAGCGGCGGCGGCCGCTTGGCAGTCTTCGACGCCAGCGTCTGGTAGAGCCGTAGCGACCCGCGCGAAAAGGCGAGGCTGACGCCTGCGAGATACGCAACCCAGATCCGGTATTTTTCTTCGCCGACGAAGCTAATGGCTTCGTCCTTGCGCGCCGTCAGACGCTCGCACCAGAGCTGGCACGTGCGCGCGTAATGCATGCGCCACGCTTCGACATCGTGCACCTCAAAGCCAGCGCGTTCCATGGCGTTGACGGTATGCCCGATATCGTCGAGCTCTCCGCCCGGAAAAATATATTTCGCGATCGCTTTCTTTTCGGGCCGCGTCAGCCACTTCTTCACGTTTTTCGGTGCGCGGTGCGAAATCGCATGATTGAGAAACAGGCCGTCATCGCTCAGAAGCGAGCGCACCTTGCTCATGTAGCCGGGAATGTTCTTGAGCCCGATGTGTTCGTACATGCCGATGGACGCGATCTTGTCGTAGGTGCCTTTCACGTGCTGATAGTCGGCAAGCTCGAACGTGACGCGATCCGCAAGGCCGAGATTTTTGGCCTTCTCACGCGCAAATGAAAGCTGTTCCTCGGACAGCGTAATGCCATGCGCGGTCACGCCGTGGGCTTGCGCCGCATGGCAGAGCAGCCCGCCCCACCCTGCTCCAATGTCGAGCATCCGGTCGCCCGGCTTAAGCCTCAGCTTGCGGCAGATCATCTCGAGCTTGTCGCGCTGCGCTTGCTCGACGCCGTTCGACCAGTCCGTATAGTACGCACACGAATAGACCATCTCCGGATCGAGAAAGAGCGCGTAGAAATCGTTCGACAGATCGTAATGGAATTGAATGTAGTCTTTGTTGTCGGCGGTCTTGCGGTTGACGCCGGACTCATCCCCGCTGAATCCGAAGGCGTCGCGCGCCGCCTTCTTCGCGAACACAAACGGCAACAGATTGCGGCCAACTTTCGCGATATCGCGCCCTTTGACTTTCGGCGCCTTGTCGTTCTTCTGAAGATCGCGTCCGAAGTCGACCAGCGTTCCGCCCGAAAAATCGATCCCCTTCTCGATATATTGTCGGATGATCGTATCGAGCCGCGGGCTGCGCACCAGCGCTCCAATCACGCCCGGATCGCTGATCGCAATTTCGAAATTCGAGGTCGGAGCTTTCCCGAGCGGCAGACGCGATCCATCCCAGAGCCGCGCCCAGGCATTGAGATCGAAGCGATCGGCAACGTCGCGCACAAGCGAGCGCGCCGCTTCGAGTTGCCTATCCTGACCTGTCCCGCCTGCCATGCGCACGCCCCTCAGCCTCACCTGTCGCGAGGTGCATAGCTCATTCAGGACCGCCCGTCTCGCGTTGCGGTCGCGTTATTCAGGCCGCGGCGCGGGCTTCGATCGATTTCGGCGCTTCCAGGATTGCGGCGACGCCCATGCCTCCGGCGGTGCAGATGGAAATCAGCCCGCGACCGCCGTTGGTCGACAATAGTTTCGCAAGATTGCCGACGATGCGCGCGCCGGTTGCGGCAAATGGATGCCCGAAGGCCAGCGACGAGCCTTTGACGTTGAGCTTGGCGCGATCGATCGCGCCGAGCGCCGCATCCTTGCCAAGGACTCTCTTACAGTAATCGGCATCTTCCCAGGCTTTCAGCGTGCAGAGAACCTGCGCCGCGAACGCTTCGTGGATTTCATAGAAATCGAAGTCCTGGAGAGTCAGCCCGGCGCGGTCGAGCAGTTTCGACACCGCGATCGTCGGCGCCATCAGCAGCCCGTCGCCGCCGACAAAATTGTTGGCGATGTGCTGGCCGTAGGTGAGATACGCGAGCACCGGCAGATTATGCGCCTTGGCCCACTCTTCAGATGCGAGAAGCACGGCCGAAGCGCCATCCGTCATCGGCGTCGAGTTGCCAGCCGTCAGCGTGCCGCGCTCCGATTTCTCGAACGCAGGTTTCAACGAAGCGAGCTTTTCAATCGAGATGTCGGGGCGAAGATTGTTGTCTCGATAGACGCCCGCGCACGGAACGACCAGATCGTCCATGTAACCTTCGTCATAAGCAGCCGCGCCCTTCTTGTGGCTTTCGAAGGCAAGCTCATCCTGAGCGGCGCGGTCGATCTTCCATTCCTGCGCCATCAGCTCGCAATGCTGGCCCATCGACAGGCCCGTGCGCGGTTCGGAAACGGCGGGCGGCTGCGGCGTAAGCTCGGACGGCGAAAGCCCCTTGAAGACGCGAATTTTATCGAGTGCCGTCTTGCTCTGCCCGACCTGCACGAGGCGCTTTGAGAATTTCTTCGAAAAAACGATCGGCGCATCCGACGTCGTATCGGAACCGACCGATATCGCGCTTTCGATCTCGCCGGTTGCAATCTTGCCCGCCGACATCAGCGCCGATTGCAATGACGTCCCGCATGCCTGGATCAGGGTTACGCCCGGCGTCGATGGCGCGAGCTTCGACGACAGCACCGCTTCGCGCGCCAAATTGAAGTCGCGCGAGTGCGTGACGACCGCGCCGCCGACGACTTCGTCGATGTGCTGTCCCTTGAGACCGAAACGGTCGACCAGACCATTCAGCGCCGCCGCCATCATCTCCAGGTTCGAGAGATCGGCATAAAGGGTATTGGACCGACAGAACGGGATGCGGACACCGCCGATCACCGCAACGCGCCGAAGCTCTCGTGTCATCTCAATCTCCAATGTTCCCCCTCTCTCCACCGCACTTTACGATGGGAAGAGGGCCGGCGTGAGGGGCAGCCGATTGCACATTGTTGCGGCACCTCACCCTGACCCTCTCCCCGTAAGAACGGGGAGAGAGAATAATCTTATTCCGCCGCGGCACGTGGCACAGCTGCCGCCTCCGCGTCCGGATGAGTCTTCTTGTAATGCAGCGGCCCGCCGCGAAACGGCGCGAAGCCTGTCCCGAAAATCATGCCGGCATCGACGAGATCGGCGGACTCGACGACGCCTTCGTCCAGCGTCTTCTGCGCTTCCGCAATCATCGGCTCGACCAACTCGCGGCCAAGCTTGTCGAGATCGGCCTTCGCGAACTTGGCGTCCGACTTGACCGGCTTGCCGTCTTTCCAGACGTAGAAACCTTCGCCCGTCTTCTTGCCGAGCCGCCCGGAAGCAACAAGGCGATCGAGCCGCGAGCCTTCGCTCGACTGACCGAGAATTTTCGCGACATGGGCGCAGATATCGAGGCCGACATTATCGGCAAGCTCGATCGGCCCCATCGGCATCCCGAATGCGCGCACGGCTTCGTCGATCTTCTCCTTGTCCTCACCCTCTTCGAGGCGCTTCATCGCCGCAAACATGTAGGGCGTCAGAACCTTGTTGACCATGAAGCCGGGGACGTCCTTCGTGATCAGCGGGAACTTGTCGATGGCAGTGACGAATGTCGCGCCCTTTTTCACTTCCTCGTCGCGTGTTGTCGCGCCACGCACGACTTCGACGAGCGGCATCTGCGGCACCGGCGAGAAGAAGTGCAGGCCGATCAGGCGGCCGGGATCTTTCAACGGCGCGGAAATGTCTTCGAGCTTCAACGATGAGGTGTTCGTCGCCAGCACAGCGCCGGGTTTGATCTTCGCCTCGAGATCCGCGAACAGCTTCTGCTTGATGTCTAGCCGCTCGACGATGGCCTCGATGATGACATCGGCTCTCGCGACGCCTTTACCCTCGGGGTCGGCGATCAAACGCGTCTTGGCGGCATCGCGCGTCGCCTTCGTCTTGAACTTGCGCGCGAAGAGCTTGCCTTGCGCCTTGATGCCTTTTTCAAGCTGCTCGGGCGAAATATCCTGCAGCGTTACTTCCATACCGGCGGCGACACAAACGCCCGCGATATCGGCGCCCATCGTGCCCGCGCCAATGACATGAACGCGGCTCGGCCGCCATTTGAAACCCTTCGGCGCCTGCGCCTTTAAAAGCTCCGTCAGACGGAACACGCGGCGAAGATTGCGTGAGGTTTCCGAAACCATCAACGGCGCGAACGCCTTCGTCTCGGCCTTCTTCATCGCATCAAGATCGCCGCCCTCCTTCTCGAAAAGGTCGATCAGCCGGAACGGCGCGGGATAATGATCCTCGCTAACCTTTTTCGCGGTTTCCTGACGCATCTTACCTGCCAGAAAACCGCGCGCCGGCCACTTGGTCAGAAGCCGCTTCGCGAAACCCGCCGATGGCGAGCGCCGGTTCTGCAGAACCGCTTTCCGCGCCGCCCAATGCAATTCACCCGGACTGCTGACGAGCTGATCGATAAAGCCTTGCGCCTTAGCAACCGTCGCGCGGATCATGCCGCCGGTCAGCATCGCCTGCATGGCCGCCATCGGACCCGCCTGCTTGATCGAACGCGCGGTGCCGTTGAAGCCTGGGAAAATACCGAGCTTGACTTCGGGAAAACCAATACGCGTCGAGTCATCGCGCGTTGCAATCCGGTAATGGCAGGCAAGGATCAGCTCCAGCCCGCCGCCGACGCAGACGCCATGGATCGCCGCGACCACCGGAACGGGCAATTTCTCGATGCGGTCCAAAAGTGCGTTGACCGGCTTCAACGCGTTGACGACGTCCTGCTCGTTCTGAAACGTCTCGAACTCGCGGATGTCGGCGCCGACGATAAAGCCGCGCTCCTTGCCCGACATGATGACGAGACCGCGAACGGTCTTGGCGCGCGCTTCCGCTTCGACGCGCTCGATGATGGCGTCAAGTTCCTCAATCGGCCGCCGGCCGAGCGAATTCGCGCTCTCGCCTTCCCGATCAAAAACGGCCCAGGCGATATTTTCGCCGTCGATCGAGAAGCGCCAATCCTTCAAGTGCGCCGCATTCACGTCCGCCGTCGCTTCACTCATTGCACACCTCAAACTCTGAAATCGGCGATAGCTTTTTCCGAAGCCAATGTTTCCGAACCGCGAACGTTGTGGCCGAGCGTCGCATAATTCGGCTTCACCTCCGCCGGATCGAAATGATCGACCGCGATGACGCGCGCGACGAGTTGCTCGACCTCGCGAAGCTGGTCGGCCTCCGCCGTCGTGATAATGCCCTTCTCCGCGGCTTCGGCAAACCAGTCGATGCCGTGATAGCGGCGCACCAGCCCGTCGCGAATGGCCTTTTCAAGCTTCTTTTCGATCGGCTCGGCCGCGATCACCTTTTCCAGCGTCACCTCGAGGATGCCGGTTGGATCATTGACGTCCCGGGACACGAAAATATTCCGGGTCAGCCGGTCGCGAACCTCGCCCGGTTGCAAGACGTGCCGCGCCACCTGATGCCCAAGCGCGTCCGATGCGGGCTTGAAGCGCCGCCCGAGCGGGAACACGATAATTCGCATCAACGGCCGCGCCCAGCGAACGGGGAAATTGTCGATAACCCCGCCGACCGCCTCCTGGAAGCGCCACAGACCGTTCTGCGCCGCAAGCTCCACGATAAGCTCATCGCCTGTTGGACGGCCATCATCCTGATAACGCTTCAACGTCGCCGACAGCATGTAAAGTTCAGCCAGCGCGTCCGCCATGCGCCCGGTGATCTTCTGCTTGATCTTGAGACCGCCGCCGAGCAGCGCCACAGTGAGGTCCGCGACGAAGGCATACGACCGGCAGGCACGCGCAAGCTGCCGATACCAGTGCGACATCCCGAGTGCATCATCGGGCGACGACGCCAGTGCGCCACCTGAGATGTTATGAACAAAAGCGCCGGTCGCATTCGACAGCGAAAAGGCGATGTGGCCGTTGAACGCCGTCTCGAAGGCATCGAGGCCGCGCTGCTTGTCGGTGTCTTGCGCCGCCTGCACCTCCTTGTAGAGGAAGGGATGCGAGCGCAGCGCACCCTGCGCAAACGTGATCAGCGTGCGCGTCAGAATGTTGGCGCCCTCGACCGTGATGCCGACTGGAACCATCTGATACGCTGACTGCAGATAGTTCGACGGACCGTCGCAGATGCCGCGCCCGCCGTGAATGTCCATCGCATCGTTGACGGCGCGGCGCATCTTTTCCGTCGTCTGGTATTTCATCAGCGCAGAGATCACCGACGGCTTCTCGCCGCGAGAAACCATCGCCGCCGTCATCGCGCGGGCAGCCTCGTTGACGTAGGCCGTCTCAATGATGCGCACCAACGGCTCCTCGACGCCCTCCATGCGCGACACCGGCAAGCCGAACTGCTTTCTGATCCGCCCGTAGGCCGACGTGACGCGCAGCATCATTTTCGCGCCCGCTGTCGCCGACGACGGCAGCGAAATGGCGCGCCCCGCCGAGAGGCATTCCATCAGCATGCGCCAGCCGTTGCCGACCATCGCCTGCCCGCCGATGACCCAGTCCATGGGAATGAAAACGTCGCTGCCCCAGTTCGGCCCGTTCGGAAAAGCCGCGCCGGACGGCAGATGCCGGCGCCCGATATTGACGCCCGGATGATCGGCGGGAATGAGCGCCAGCGTGATGCCGACGTCCTCGCCCTTGCCGAGCAGGTTGTCCTTGTCGAACAGCCGGAACGCGAGACCGACCAGCGTCGCATTCGGCCCGAGCGTGATGTAGCGCTTTTCCCACGACAGCCGGATGCCGAGCGTATCCTTGCCCTGATGCGTGCCGCGCGTGACGTACCCGATATCGCGCATCGTGGCGGCGTCCGAGCCCGACGTCGGACCCGTCAGCGAGAAGCACGGCACTTCCTCGCCCTTCGCGAGACGCGGCAAGTAATAGTGCTTCTGCTCATCGGTGCCGTATTTTTCAATGAGTTCACCCGGCCCGAGCGAGTTCGGCACCATGACGATCGTCACGACATCGGGAGATCGCGACGCGATCTTGCCGAGGATCAACGACTGCGCCTGGGCGGAAAATCCGAGACCGCCATGTTCCTTGGAAATCAGCATGCCGAGGAACCCGTGCTTTTTGACGAAAGCCCAGATCTCGTCCGGGATCTCGCGCAGCGTATGGCGAATCTGCCAGTCGCTGATCATGCGGCACAGCTCTTCCGTCGGACCATCGAGGAATGCGCGTTCCTCATCCGAAAGCTCGATCGGCGGAATGGATTGCAGCTTGCTCCAGTCGGGCGTTCCGGAAAACAGCTCGGCGTCGAACCCGACCGTTCCGGCTTCCAGCGCCTGCGCCTCGGTGTCGGAGACCTTCGGCAGGATCTTTCTCACCTTCGCGAAGATCGGCGCAACGACAAAGCGGCGGCGCAGAGCGGGGATCGACAAAAGCGCGAGTCCGATGAATGGAACCCATGCAAGCCACGCCAGCGCGCTCGTGCAATCGTATGTCGCCAGAAGCGTCAGAACGCCGACGGCAGCCGCCCAGCCCCAAAGGGGCGCGCGCATCATTCCGAGCACGAGAAAGCCGCCCAGCGCCAAAATCAGAAGAATAACGGCCGCCATTCCGAGGACTCCATATGAGAACCGCGGCGCTCTTATAGCGGCTCCGAGGGACGTGCGAGTATCCTAAGTTGACGTGTACGCCACCTTAACGATGCGGCCTCGTCCAACCGCACCGGGTTGTATTTAAACACGTTTGTGCGACAGCCGCTAACCCGCGACCGGCGAAATCGCTTCCGGCGCTTCCCGGCCGTTGCCCGGCGAAAATATTAAGGCCCTGTAATGCTACGGGGCCGCCATCTGCGGAGTTTCGCCGAAAAGATCGGCAACGAGCGTCTGATACCAGTCCCGGCTCTCCTGGTTGGTTTCGAGCCGGACCGCCGAAGTATCGTTCGGTTGCGAGATAAACTCGTTCTCGCCCTTCAAAAACGGCTTGCCGTTCTTCTCACCTGGAACGTAGTCGCCGCCGATCTTGGCGCTGTCGCCGGGCGCGATCATCGACCAGCACGTATTGCGGTATCGGCCGACCGTCCGCGGCTTGCCAGCGAGGTCGGCGATGATATCCGCCGCGACGACGCCAGCCTGGCTAACTGCCGAATAGGCCGACTTCGGCATGTCGGCGGCAATCGCCGCATCGCCAAGCACATAGACGTCTCGGGCCTTGGTCGATGAAAAATTCTGCGGATTGATCGGACACCAGTCACCCTCGGTCAATCCGGCATTGGCGGCAATCGCCCCTGCCTTCTGCGCCGGAATGATGTTGGCGAGCGCCGCGCGCTCGGAACGGCCCGACTTGGTCGTTACTTCACCCGTCTCAGCGTTGACCTTGACGACCGCATAGTCGTCGATTTCGTTCGTCAGGTTGATCTCGACGATATCCTTGTAAAATTCCGCGAACGCCTGCTCGAAGACGGCCTGCTTCGAATAGAACCTCTTGGCGTCGAACAGAATGAGCTTCGCCTTCGGCTTAGTTGTCTTGAGGAAATGCGCGATCATGCAGGCGCGCTCATAAGGCCCCGGCGGACAGCGGTACGGGTTCGGCGGCGACGACATCACGACCAATCCGCCGTCCGGCAGCGCCAAGAGCTTTTGCTTCAGAATCCATGTCTGCTCACCGCCCTGCCAGGCGTGCGGCATGATTTTCGCGGCTTCCGGCGAATAACCTTCGATGCTGTCGAATTTGATATCGATACCCGGAGCGACGACCAGCCTGTCGTAGCTAAGCGGCGACGAGCCGCGTGCGAGCGTCACCGTTTTCGCCGTCGTGTCGATCGCGGTCGCCGTATCTGTGATGACGTTAACGCCGCGTTTCCTGACCCCCTCGTAGCCGAAGGTGATCGAGCGGAACGAGCGAAATCCCCCGATGTAAAGGTTCGAGTAAAAGCACGTCGTATACGTTTCCTTGCTCTCGACGAGCGTGATGGCGAGGTCGGGAGCCGCAGCCCTGAGCCGGTTGGCAACGGCCGCGCCGCCCGGTCCACCCCCAATGATCACGATCCTTGCGGGCCCCGCCGCAAGCGCCGGCCGAGACAGTTCGGAGCTTGCCGCAACCGCGCCCGCCGCCAACAGCGTAAATTCGCGACGCGTCACCTCGGTCATCTTGCAACCTCTTTTTCGACGTTCGTCGCGTGATCTCGGAGATTCGACGGCAGGATTTCCACCGGAAAACGAACAGGAAGGCGAGCGCCGTCTAAATCGTCATCTAGCTGGAAATTCAGAGGGCGGGCATCTTATATATCGGTAAGTTATGTATCGGTAAGTCGACCTTTCTTCAAAAAACGGCAGCAATGCGGGACATCGCCAAAATTTCGAAATTCGACCGCCGGCAATTTTTGCTATCGGCGACGGCCGCTGCCGGTCTTCTCCCGCTGATCGCGAAAGCTGCGCATGGCGAAGCGGCGCTCGAACGCAGCAAACAATTCGAGGACACCTTCGCAAAGCTGACAGCCGTCGCAACCCCCGTCGCCGACAAGATCACCGTCGACCTCCCCGAGCTTGCCGACAACGGCAATTTCGTACCCATAACGATGACGGTCGATAGCCCGATGACGGACGCGGATCACGTCAAGGCCATTCATATCGTCTCAACCGCGAACCCGGTGGCGCTCGTCGCGACGTTCCACCTGTCGCCGGCGAACGCGGTCGCGCGCGTCCAGAGCCGGATGCGGCTCGCGAAAACGCAGGACGTCATCGTGCTTGCCGAGCTTTCAAATGGCGGCCTGCTGATGTCGACGACGACCGTCAAAGTCACCATCGGCGGTTGCGGAGATTGAGGGAAAAGCCATGGCCGCAAATCCGCGCATCAAACTGCCCGACACTGCCAAAATCGGTGATGTCATCGAGGTCAAAACGCTGATCACGCACATCATGGAAACGGGCAACCGCCACGACAAGTACGGCAAGCTGATCCCGCGCGACATCATCAATTCATTTGTCGCCAAGTATGGAGGCAAGGAGGTGTTCCGCGCCGAATTCGGCACCGGCATTTCCGCCAATCCCTTCGTGTCCTTCCAGATGCGCGTTCCGGGCCCAGGCGTTTTCGAGTTCACCTGGACCGACGACCACGGTGTCACGACGGTTGCAACAGCGCCGCTAACCCTGACCTAGCCGCAGCCCGATCCCGTCATTGACCCCGTCATTGACATAGTCATGCGCGATGCAGAGCTAGCGCGGAATATCATAGGACTTCGCATGCACAGAGCCGCCCGCACCATCCTGATCGTCATCATCGCCGGTGTGATTTTCTTCGGTCAGCACTGGTATTCTTACGTGACCAACAAGACGAGCCCCTACGACGAGAGCGGCATCGAGCTGAATAGCATGATGCCCGCACCCATCCGAAAATGGGGCTGCGATAAGCTGCACGCGACGTTTGCGAACGCGCTGCCTCCAAAGGGCTGTCAGGCCGACGACGGCAAGAGCTGGATGTAGCCGAGAACGCCGCAAACGGCCACGTCAGGCCGCGCGCGCGTCGTCTTTCAGCAGCTTGTAATTGATGCTGTCGAGCAGCGCCTCGAAGCTCGCGTCGATGATGTTCGTCGAGACGCCGACGGTCGTCCAGCGGTCGCCCGTTTCGGTGTCGTGACTTTCGACGAGGACGCGCGTCACGGCATCCGTACCGCCGGTCTGCGTGTGCGTCAGAATGCGGACCTTGTAGTCGACGAGTTCGACGTGATCGATGTGCTTCTGATAGCGGCCGAGATCGCTGCGCAGGGCCTTGTCGAGCGCGTTGACCGGACCGTTGCCCTCGCCGACCGAAACCAGCGGATCGCGTTCGCCCGCGATTGAAACCGTCACGACGGCCTGGGCATTCGTACCGCTGCCATTGAGCACCCGATTGCGCTCGACGGTCACGCGAAAGGAATCGACCGAAAAGAACCGCGGCACGCTTGCGAGCGAACGGCGCGCCAGAAGCTCGAACGAGGCTTCCGCCGCTTCGTAGGAATAGCCCTGGTCTTCCCGCGCCTTGATTTCATCGAGCAGCGCCTGCACGCGGAGGTCTTCCTTGTCGGACGGCAGCCCGAAGCGCTCGAGCGCCGCCGTCAGCGACGAGAGGCCGCCCTGTTTCGACACTAAAATTCGCCGCTCGTTGCCGATGCTTTCTGGCGGCACGTGCTCGTAGGTTTCTGGCGCCTTGATCAAGGCTGACGCATGAATTCCGGCTTTGGTCGCGAACGCGCTCTCGCCCACATAAGGCGCATGCCGGTCCGGCGCTTCATTCAAAATCTCGTCGAGCACGCGGCTCGCGTGCGTCAACGTCCTGAGCTTCTCCGGTGTGACGCTGGTCGCGAAGGCATCAGCGAATTCGCTCTTCAGCAGGAGCGTCGGAATGATCGACGTCAGATTGGCGTTGCCGCAGCGTTCGCCGAGACCGTTGAGCGTTCCCTGGATCTGACGGCATCCGGCGCGCACCGCCATCAGCGTATTGGCGACGGCATTCTCCGTATCGTTATGGGTATGAATGCCGAGGTTGGTGCCCGGCACATGCTTCGCGACATCAGTGACGATGCGCTCGATTTCATGTGGCAGCGTTCCTCCGTTCGTATCGCAGAGGACCACCCAGCGCGCGCCCGCGTTGAACGCCGTCTTCGCGACCGCAAGCGCGTAGTCGCGGTTGCTCTTGTAGCCGTCGAAGAAATGCTCGCAATCGATCATCGCCTCGCGTTGCGTTTCGACGACCGCGCGGACCGACTGCTCGACGGAGTCCAGATTTTCTTCCTTCGAGATGCCCAGCGCGACGCGCACCTGATAGTCGGACGACTTGGCGACGAGGCAGATGCTGTCCGCCGACGATTGCAGGATGGCCTGCAGTCCCGGATCGTTCGAGACCGAACGCCCGGCGCGCTTCGTCATGCCGAACGCCGTAAAGCGCGCCGACTTGAAATCCGGCCGCGACGTGAAAAGCTCGGTATCGGTGGCATTCGCTCCGGGATAGCCGCCCTCGATGTAATCGATGCCGAGGTCATCCAGCACGCGCATCAGGCGACGCTTGTCCTCGAGCGAGAAATCGACGCCCGTCGTCTGCGCGCCGTCGCGCAGCGTCGTGTCGAAGAGATAGAGGCGTTCTTTACTCATGACGGTTTCGCCGGTGACGCTGCTTTCGCTTTTTGCTCTGTGAGCGGCTTTATCATGGTCGTGTTCGAAAGCCATTGATCATCGCGCGGAATGGAATTGCGCTGCACCGCCGCATAGCCCCGGCCTTCGAAAAACGGCAGCGCCGTATCGCTGGCGTCGACCGTCACCGCTTCGGCGCCGCGTGCTCCCGCGATCTTCTCGAGAGCGCCCGCGATAGCAGACCCGACACCCTCGCCCGCGAAGTCGGGATGCACATAAAGCATATCAATCGTTTTATTGTCCTTAAGGGACCCGAAACCGAGGTATTCGTCCTCGACCTGGACGACGAGCGTCAGCATCGCACCGAGACGCGCCCGGAACTCACCCGCATCTTCCGCGCTCGCTGCCCACGCAAGGCGCTGGTCATCATCATAATCATCGGCCGTCAGCTCTTCGATGCTCTGGGCGAAAAGATCGCGCAGGGCCATCGTATCGGCGGGCAGGAACGGACGCAGTGGAAAGTCATCGGACATGAGATATCAATCGCACAAATAACGGGCTCTCGGCGGCCGGGAA
>Ga0172380_10000111_pt1 | contig 173525 bp, 175 predicted proteins | sample Leawe162metaG_FD_119747 | JGI IMG/M metagenome (GOLD analysis project Ga0172380, IMG submission 119747) | Leachate microbial communities from a municipal landfill in Southern Ontario, Canada - Leachate well 162 metaG | ecosystem: Engineered > Solid waste > Landfill > Unclassified | place...
ACCACGCCCTTGCCGACCAGCGCGACGAGCGGCGCGCCGGGCCGGCCCCAGCCCAGCTCGACGATGCGCGGCGCGCGGGCCGGATCCGCCGCCCGGCCCACGGCGTGGATCGAGGGATAGTTCTGCTCCAGCAGGTCGTCGCCGGCGACCACAGAGACGGTCGCGCCGTGCCGTCCGGCGATCTCGCGGGCGATGGTCTCGATCTGCAGCGGGCCCATGTCGTTGGCCGGGGTGTTGACCATGTCGCGGGCCAGGGCGCAGGCGTGGGCGATCTCGCGGGCCTCGGCGACATCGGCGCCGTCGGGCGCGACCAGCCGGGCCCGGCCGTCGCGCTTCTTGCGGTAGCGGTCGAAGCGGTAGCCGCCCAGCGCGAAGGCGACGGCCACCTGGGTCGGATCGAGGCCGGCCGGCAGCCCCTCCAGCCGGTAGTCGCCCACCGTCAGCCGGGACGCCAGGCCCCGGAACAGCATGGCCTCGGCCTTCGCCGGGTCGCCCAGCCCGAACAGCACCCGCGCGGTCTTGCCGTCAGGGCCCGGGACGGCCAGCAGCTGGCCGGCCTTGCCCTTGAACTCGGCGGTCGCCGCCAGTCCCCGTTCGAACGGGGACAGTCCGTCGAGGTCGCCCTCGGCGACGAGGAAGACGGGGATGGTCTCGCCCCCGCTGGAGGCTTGCGGGGCGGTGAGCAGGACTTCGGTCATGGGCGCCGACTTATGCTTAACGATTCCTTGAGCCGCACCGGCGAGGCTGCGGGCCAGACTTCGCCAAAGGCTCGCCTCCCATGTGTCGCATGCTGGCCCTCGCCGCAACCATTCTGACCCTTCTCGCCGCCCCGGCCTTCGCCGCTCCGGCCACGACGCCGACCGCCGCGCCCGCTCCGGCCGGCCCCGCCCCGCGAGTCAAGGCCACGCCCGCCCAACGGGCCGAGGCCGCCCGCGTCGATCCGCTGGCGCGCGCCGCCTTCTGGGCCCGTGAGCTGGAGATCGACGCGCGCGACACCCAGGCCGGCCTGGGTCTGGCCATGGCCCTGCGCCAGCTGGGCCGCTATCCCGAGGCTGCCGACGCGGCCGGACAGGTGCTAGTGATCGAGCCCGAAAACATCGACGCGCTGCTGGAAGCCGCCCGCGCCCAGATCGGCCGGGGTCAGGGCTTCTACGCCATCGAGCCAGCCCGCCACGCCCAGGCGCTGGCGCCGCGCGACTGGCGCCCGGTGGCGCTGCTGGCGGTGGCCTACGAACAGGCCGACCGCGACGACGAGGCGCTGGCCGCCCACCGCCAGGCCCTGGCGCTGGCTCCGGGCGAGCCCGCCGTGCTGGCCAACCTGGCCATGTACTACGCCGGGCATGGCGACTTCGCGCAGGCCGAGCAACTGCTGCGCCGGGCCGTGACCCTGCCGCGCGCCGACGCCCGGGTGCGCCAGAACCTGGCGCTGGTCGTCGGGCTGCAGGGCCGTCTGCCCGAGGCCGAGCAGCTGGTCCGCCAGGACCTGCCGCCCGACCAGGCGGCCAACAACATCGCATGGCTCAAGGCCGCCACCGCCAGGGCCCCCACGGGCGAGGGCCGGTCGTGGAGCGCGGTCACCGGCGGCGGATCGTAAACCCCAGTCCGTCATGGCCCGGCTTGTCCGGGCCACCCATGCGTGATGGTGATGGCGGGCTGACTCCGTAACCTTCGGCGCGAACTCTTCGTGGGCTGTGTTCCTGGGTGGCCCGGACAAGCCGGGCCATGACGGGTATTGGGGGGTGGACGGACCGCTGTCCGCGTTGCTATACGCCGCCGCGGTCGCTCCGAGCGGCCCACAACCGATCCCAAGTCCACGCGCCGAGGAGCCTGTCGAAGGGCGCGCTGGATCGTCCCGGCAGGCGGGAGGATCGTATCCATGGCCAATGTGACCGTAGTCGGCGCCCAGTGGGGCGACGAGGGCAAGGGCAAGATCGTCGACTGGCTGAGCAACCGCGCCGACGTGGTCGTGCGGTTCCAGGGCGGCCACAACGCCGGCCATACGCTGGTGGTCGATGGCAAGGTCTACAAGCTGGCCCTGCTGCCCTCGGGCGTGGTCCAGGGCAAGCTGTCGGTGATCGGCAACGGCGTGGTGGTCGATCCCTGGCACCTGCTTTCCGAGATCGAGAAGATCGCCGAACAGGGCGTGGCCATCACGCCGGACCTGCTGGTGCTGGCCGATAACGCCTGCCTGATCCTGCCCGTGCACAGGGACCTCGACCAGGCGCGCGAGGCCGCCTCGACGCAGAAGATCGGCACCACCGGCCGCGGCATCGGCCCGGCCTACGAGGACAAGGTCGGCCGTCGTGCGATCCGGGTGGCGGACCTCGCCGATCCGGAAGCGCTCGAAGCCAAGATCGACCGGCTGCTGTCGCACCACGGCGCGTTGCGGCGGGGCCTGGGCCTGCCCAAGGCCGACGGCAAGGCGCTGCTGGCCGATCTGCTGGCGATCGCGCCGAAGATCCTGCCCTACGCCCAACCGGCCTGGCGGCTGCTTGACCAGGCCTCCAAGGCCGGCCGCCGGATCCTGTTCGAGGGCGCCCAGGGCGCGTTGCTGGACGTCGATCACGGCACCTATCCGTTCGTCACCTCGTCCAACACCGTCGCCGGCCAGGCCGCCGCCGGCTCGGGCATGGGGCCGCGCGGCCCCGGTTATGTGCTGGGCATCGTCAAGGCCTACACCACCCGCGTCGGCGAGGGGCCCTTCGCGGCTGAACTCAATGACGAGGTTGGCCAGCACCTGGCGACCGTCGGCCGCGAGGTCGGGACCAACACCGGCCGTGGCCGCCGCTGCGGCTGGTTCGACGCGGTGCTGGTGCGCCAGTCGGTGGCGATCAACGGCATCGCCGGCATCGCCCTGACCAAGCTGGACGTGCTGGACGGCCTGAAGACGCTGAAGATCTGCGTCGGCTACGAGATCAACGGCAGGACCTACGACTACCTGCCGGCCGGCATGCGCGATCAGGCCGCGGCCACGCCGATCTACGAGGAGATGGACGGCTGGAGCGAAAGCACCGTCGGCGCCCGCTCGTTCAAGGACCTCAACGCCAGCGCCATCAAGTATGTGCGCCGGATCGAGGAGCTGATCGGCGCGCCCGTCGCCCTGCTCTCGACCAGCCCCGAGCGGGACGACACGATCCTCATGCACGATCCGTTTCAGGGATAAAGCGTTAACCCTGTCCGGTAATCGAATGCTCAGGCCCGGTGACTAGCGTTCTCCGATCAGGGGGAACATCGTGCGGGCAAGACGCAGAGCAAAACTGGCGGCGACGGCGGACCGCACAGCGCGCAGCCTGCGGTCGCTCGAACGCACGGCCTCGACCAGTCGCGTGCTGAACCTGCTGGCCATCGCGAGCCAGAGCCGGGGCCGGCCGGATTGGGCCGAACGGCCGCTGTTCCGCAACCGTGTGCTCAACGCCTCGATGATCCTCAAGCACCGCCTGCGGCCCGACGAGACCTACGTCTTCGACGACTACAGAACCTCGGCGACCAAGATCATCATCCCCTTCGAGCGCAGCGACCTGGCGCTCGGCGGCCAGTCGTTCTTCATCGGCCAGCGCGGCTGGATGGATCTGCTGCGCGAGGCCTGCGCCGACGGCCGCGCCCTGGACCACGACGTCACCGTCCTGCGGCTGCTGGACGGCCTGCCGTCGCTCGATCCGTTCCTGCTGCGGGAACACCTTCGGCGGCACAATCACCATGTCGCGCCATGCTACTTCGCCATCTCGTCGGCCGACCTTGAAGCCATGCACGGCTACGTCGCCATGCAGGTCGAGGAACTGGTCAAGCTGGCCTGCGAGAAGACCGGACAGGGCAACGTCACCGGACGTCTGGTCGAGGCGCTGCTATCGACCGACATCGATGAACGCCTTGAGCCGCTGCGCCTGACCTTCATGCTGGAGGGGCGCGACTTCAGCGAAGGCGTCTTCAGCTGGAAGGGCTTCCTCTACTACAAATGGATGCTCACGGTGCTCCAGCCGCAGCTGGCCGCCGTCGCCCGCGAGATCGGGACCCTGACCGTGTCCGGTCCGCGCGATCTGGAGACCGGCCAGTATATCGACGCGGCTCGCGAGCGGCTCAAGCGGGCGATCCTTGGCCAGCGGGCGGAGATCGACCGGGCGCTGGCCGCCTACGACCGGGCGTTCGAAGGGCTGACGCAGCGCGGTGATCCGGCCGCCTTCCGGCGCTTCCTGCTCGACGCGCCCCGGCAGTTCATGTCGCTCGGCGAAAAGGTCGGACAGGTTTCCCATATCGCCAGCTTCTGGCGCTATCGCTTCCCGGCCAATCGCCCGGCGCTGGTCATGGTCGATGAGGCCATCGACATCTTCCAGGACTTCGAAGGCGGCCTCGGCGAGAGCCTGGCGATCTGAACGTCGTCAAGCCGATCTTTACCGGTTCCGCGCAATCTGCCCCTTCGAAACAAGGTTAGCGGGGTCGGGACTTGTTCAACGCCGACGAAAAGTTGCATCAACGCCTGGCGTCGCATCTGCAGCGTGTGTTGATTGTTGACCCCCAACCTGCGGCGGTGAAGCTGCTGGGCGACCTGCTGCGGTCGATCGCCGCGACCCAGATCGTCACCGCGTCGAACGACCAGAAGGCCTATCAGCTGGCGGGCGGGTTCGACCCGCAGATGATCTTCATGGAACATTCCAGCTCGCACCTGGATGGCGCCAAGCTGGCGCGGGCCATCCGCCGCAGCGAGTTCCCCTGCCGCAAGGCGCCGATCCTGATGGTCACCGGCGAAGCGACGGCCCAGGCGATCCTCGGGGCCCGGGACGCGGGGGTTCATGAGTTCCTGCGCAAGCCGTTCACCATCAAGGACCTGCTGCGCCGGCTCGAGGCCGTGGCGCTCAAGCCGCGCGACTGGGTCGAGGCCGTGCAGTACGTTGGCCCCGACCGGCGGCGGTTCAACTCGGGCGACTACGCCGGCCCGCGCAAGCGCAGGTCGGACGCGCGCAAGACGCCCGACCAGGCCCGGGTGCTGCAGGCGCTGAAGATCGTGCGGGCCGCCGCCGGGGCGCTGGACAGCGACTGGATGCAGGCCCGCCGGGCCCTGTTGGCCCAGACCAGCGACCTGCAGAAGGCGGCGGTGGCGGTCGGCGACATGAAGCTGATGGAAGCCGCCATAGCCCTCGGCCGGCAGCTGCCCGGCGAAGGCGCGATCAACCGCGCCGCTCTGGACGGCGCGATCCGCGACCTGCTGACCTTCATGCCCAGGGACGAAGCCGGGACCGCGAAAGCGGCATAGGCAACTCCAAAGCGCCACGCCCAGCTCGTCCGGGACATGACGAGCGGGGGATCAGGCCTCGACGAGGTTCCGCTCGAGGGCGGCCGCGCGCATGGTCTTCTGCAGCTTCTCGAACGCCCGAACCTCGATCTGACGCACGCGCTCGCGGCTGACGCCGTATTCCGAAGCCAGCTCCTCGAGCGTGGTCGGGTCGTCCTTCAGCCGGCGCTGGGTCAGGATGTGCCGCTCGCGGTCCGACAGTTCGGCCATGGCTTCCTGCAGCAGGCCCATGCGCAGGCTGCTTTCCTCGGCCTCGGCGACCTGGGTCTCCTGGCTGACGGCGTTGTCGTCGGCCAGCCAGTCCTGCCATTCGCTCTCGCCATCGGCGCGCATCGGCGCGTTCAGCGAGGCGTCGCCACCGGACAGGCGGCGGTTCATCGAGATGACCTCCTCGTCCAGCACGCCCAGCCGTGTCGCGATTGTCTTCACATGCTCGGGACGCAGGTCGCCTTCCTCAAAGGCGCTGATCTCGGCCTTGGCCTTGCGCAGGTTGAAGAACAGCTTCTTCTGCGCCGCCGTGGTGCCCATTTTCACCAGCGACCAGCTGCGCAGGATGTATTCCTGAATCGAGGCGCGGATCCACCACATGGCGTAGGTGGCCAGGCGGAAGCCCTTTTCCGGTTCGAACTTCTTGACCGCCTGCATCAGGCCGACGTTGCCCTCAGAGATCACTTCCCCGATCGGCAGGCCGTAGCCGCGGTAGCCCATGGCGATCTTGGCGACCAGGCGCAGGTGGCTGGTGACCAGCCGGTGCGCGGCCTCGGAATCCTCATGCTCCTTCCAGGCCTTGGCGAGCATGAACTCCTCGTCCTTGGCCAGCATCGGGAACTTGCGGATTTCGGTCAGATAGCGCGAGAGGCCGCCATCGGGCGTCATCACGGCGAGAGACGTTGTGGCCATTGTGCAGTCCCCTCTTCACTCGGGTGCGTGGCCGACAAACCTGGTCCCGCGCCCCCCTAACTTCCGAGATAGGAAGCCGTTCCGGCCGTTTGAAGACCAGTGACCAATTTGTAATCCCTGACTGTGGCGCTCGGGTATCGAGATTGTGTCAGTGGGTTGTCAGAAAAAATCCACGCATCCGGGAGTCGGCGAGTCCCGCGATGTCTCGTCTTGTCCCGACAGAATACGTCCCGGGAGTCCCGTGTTTTCGATGCAGTTCCGATGACCCTCTCCCGCAGGGAGAGGGAGGGCCCCGGCGCGGAGCGACGGGAGGGTGAGGGGTTACGGCGAGGGCCGGCTGAGGCCGTAAACCCTCAACCTCCCACTCACCTTCGGCTCGCGGGCCCCTCCTTCTCCCTTCAGGGAGAAGGAATTCGGCTCAGCGCCTCCTCCAGCGCCCGCATATCTTCCGGCAACGGCGTCTCGAACCGCAGCGTCTCGCCGGTGATCGGGTGGACGAAGCCCAGCACCGCCGCGTGCAGGGCCTGGCGCGTCAGGCCGGCCGCCGCCATGGCCTCGCGGACCACCGGCGCGGGCGGGCCCGAGCCGTAGGTCGGGTCGCCCAGGCAGGGCGCGCCCTTGCTGGCCAGGTGCACGCGGATCTGGTGGGTGCGACCCGTCTCCAGCCGGCAGGACACCCGCGCGGCCAGCGGCCTGGCCTGCGGTCCGAAGGCGCGCTCGACGCGGTAGTGGGTGATCGCCTCGCGCCCGCCGGTCTTGAGGATGGCCATCTTCTTGCGGTCGTGCTGGCTGCGGCCCAGCCGGGTGATGATCGTGCCCTTCGACGGGCTCGGCGCGCCGCGGGTCAGGGCGACATACAGCCGGTCGATGTCGTGTGCGGCGAACAGGGCCGACAGGCCCTGGTGCGCGGCGTCGGTCTTGGCCGCGACCATCACCCCGCTGGTGTCCTTGTCGAGCCGGTGGACGATGCCAGGCCGGGCCACTCCGCCGATGCCCGACAGGCTGGCCCCGCAGTGATGCAGCAGGGCGTTGACCAGAGTCCCGCCGGGCGTGCCGGGGCCCGGGTGGGCGGCCATGCCGGCCGGCTTGTCGATAACGATCAGATGCGCGTCCTCGAACAGCACCGTCAGCGGAATGGCTTCCGGCCGCGGCTCGGCGGCGACCGGTGCGGGCACCAGCAGGCGGTATTCGCCCGCCGCCGCCCTGGCCGAGGCGTCGGTCAGAACCTTGCCGTCCAGGCTGATCCGGCCGGTCACCAGGAAGGCCTGGATGCGGCCGCGTGACAGCTCCCCGGCCCGGTCGGCCAGCACCTTGTCCAGCCGGCCGCCGGCGTCCTCGGCGGTAACCGTGATCAGCCGTTCCTCGCCAGCCAGGTCGGCGTCAACCTCGACGACGTCGTCGTCGGGAAGGGCGTCTACCGGGGTCACGCCTTGCCGGTCGCCTGTTCCTCGTGGCCGGTGATCGAGCCCTCCTTGAACAGATATTCGCGCAAGTTCGCATCGACCTGCGGATCGCTGCGGCGCAGCCACTCCAGCGCCATGGCCGCGTGCTCGAGCTCCTCGGCCGCGTTGTGCAGCAGGATCTCGCGCAGGCTCTCGTCCTCGCAGTCGTCGGCCCGCTGGCGATACCAGTCGACCGCCTCCAGCTCCTCAATCAGCGAGGCTATGGCGTAGTGCTGCAGCAGGGTCCTGGGCTTCAGCTTCTCGCGGGGAACGTGAAGGCCTTCACTCGACATTGCGGGGCTCCATGGGTTGGGTGCGGGGAAACTCCTATCGCGGACCGGCCAGCCGCGCATCACCGGAGCGCGAATTCCCGCCATTCCGTCATGGCCAGACTCGTTCGCCCCCCAGGAACAGGCTTGATCAGACCAGAACGCGGAGCCTTCGGGCAACGCGTCGAACGCTCATCGCACATGGCTGGCCCGGACAAGCCGGGCCATGACGGCGGGAGGCTTTCTCCCGAGAACCCCGCCCTTTCCGCCCCGGCCGGGGCTTCTTTTTGTTCGCGTGGATGGACAAGCGTCATGCGCCCGTTGTGAACTCCCGGGACAATGAAAAGAAACGGGGGGAGACGGCCATGACGGTGAACAGACGCGGACTGCTGGCGCTGCTGGGCGCGGGGGCAGGCGCGACCGCGACGCCGGCGACGGCGAAGCCCGCTGGCGCGCCGCGTTTTGACCATGGCGTGGCCAGCGGCGATCCCCTGACGACCGCCCTAATCTTCTGGACCCGCGTCACGCCGCCCCCCGGCTCCACGGCGCCTCTGTCCGGTCAGCTGAAGTTTGCACGCTCGATCGCTGATCTGGACCGGAAGGACCAGTTCTGGTGGGCCGATGTGACCGCCGACCCTGCCGAGGACTGGACAGTCAAGATCGATACTCGGGGGCTTTCGCCTGCCACCGACTATGTATTTCGGTTCGAGTTCGCGGGCGTCAAATCTCCGGTCGGTCGCGCGAAGACCCTGCCCGAGGGACCCACCAAGGACGTCGTTCTGGCCGTCGCGTCGTGCTCGCTCTATCCGAACGGCTACTTCAACGCCTACGGCGAGATCGCCAAGCTGGAACGCGTCGATGCGGTCATCCACCTGGGCGACTACATCTACGAATATGGCGGACCCGGCTCCTACGGGGCGGATTCGCCGACCGCCGGCCAGCGGCCGCACGATCCGCCGCACGAGATCGTCACCCTGGCCGACTACCGCCGCCGTCACGCGCAGTACAAGACCGACCCCCAGCTGCAGGCGGCGCACGCCCGGGCGCCGTGGATCACCGTCTGGGACGACCATGAGGTCGCCAACGATACCTGGCGAGACGGGGCCGAGAATCACGACCCCGACAAGGGCGAGGGCGACTGGGCCGCGCGCAAGGCGGCCGCGCTGAAGGCCTATTACGAGTGGATGCCGATCCGCGAGCCGGCGCCCGGCCGGTCGGCCGACATGGCCAACCGGGCCTTCCAGTTCGGCGACCTGGCCTCGCTGCTGATGGTCGAGACCCGGCTGACGGCCCGCTCGCACCAACTGACCTACGGCGCGGACCTGCCGATCGTCGATGGCAAGCCCGACGCGGCGGCCTTCAAGGCCAAATGGCTCGATCCCGAGCGGCGGCTGATTGGCCAGGACCAGCTGGCGTGGCTTGGCGGCGAGCTGGCCAGTTCGGTGGCCGCCGGCCGCACCTGGCAGATCCTCGGCAACCAGATCGTCATGGGCCGGGTCGCCAACCCCGACTTCCGCGCCCAGCTGGGCGAGGCGAAATGGGACGAGATCGTCGCTGGCCTGCCGGAGGAATACCGCAAGCCGGTCAGCCAGCTGTCGGCGCTGGGCGCCTTTGGCCTGCCCTATAACCTCGATGCCTGGGACGGCTATCCGGTCGATCGCGAACGGGTGCTGGGGACCTTTAAGGCCACGGGCGCCCGGCCGCTGGTGCTGGCCGGCGACAGCCACGCCTTCTGGGCCAACGAGCTGCACGACACGGGCGGGACCCGGGTGGCCGTGGAGTTCGGCGCCACCGGCGTGACCAGCCCCGGGGCCGGCGACGTGATCAAGGGCGTGCCGCTGAACCAGGGCTTCGAGGACAGGAACGACGAGGTGGTGTTCACCGACCACGCCGCCAAGGGCTTCGTACTGTTGACCCTGACAAAGGCGGCGGCGAGGGCCGATTTCATCGCCGTATCGACGATCCTGTCGGAGACCTATGTGGCCGCGCCGATTCGGACCTACAGCGTCACGCCCGTGGCCGGCGGCGGGGTCAGCGCGCTGAAGCCGGGGTAGGGTTCGGTCCAGTAGATCTTCATGGACAGAAGGGGGGACGCGCACCCCGGGCTGGTGCGCGCCCCCGCGCCTACCAGCCCTTCATCGTCACCCGGTTGTCGAGCTGCGATCGCAGGCTGAGCAGGCCCGCCCGCGTGATGCGGTAGGGGCCGCCGTCTCGGCTGGCGATGAGGCGGCGTTTCTTCAGGGCCTTGAAGACCACGAGGTTGCAGTCGCTGAGCAGCCAGCCGTCGCGGTTGAAGCATTCGGCGGCGACGACGCCGCCGAGGTCGTCGCGCACGAGGGTGATCGCGCCGCCCTGGGCGAGCGCGTGCAGCGTGCGCTGCTGCGGTTTGGAGATGTTCACTGAGAGAAGTCCAATGTCGTGAGCGCGACAGCCAAAAGTGGCCGCCGGTTTTGGCGCCCGGCGCGCTCACCACATTTGGAGTCGGAGCTTTTCCTCTCGGAAAAGCTCTAGACGTGAGACGTCGCGCGCTGACAGGAGTCAGAGCGGGCGATCAGCGGGCCTTCGACGGACCTTTCCCGGTCGTCAGGCCCGCGCCTCGATGACAAGAGGTGACATGGTCGCCTCGTGTTGAACCCATTCTCTCTAACCACCCCCGCGCGACGAGGCAACAGCTTGCATTGATGTCAACGCTGCTAGTGCGATGCAATGGAACGGCCCGATGAATACATGATGCGTCACGAAAACGTCACATCTGTATTGTCTTTGTGCGAACAATATAGTCATATCCACCGGCGTGCATTTACGATTGCTTATCCTGCGGCGTGCTGACTCCGCGCATTCCTGAGGGGGGCGGTATGGGCACTGATCTGGCGAGTCTGGCGATCCCCGCGGCGCCCATGGCGCCCGAGGCGCATGGCGCCGACATCTACAGCCGGTTCCAGCAGGAACCTGATCTGATCGCCATCGCGATCGTCGATGATCAGGGCCAGCCGGTCGGGATTGTCGATCGCAACAGTTTCACGCTCTGCATGGCGGCCGAGTACGGCCGGGCCCTCTATGCCCAGCGGCCCATCTCGCTGTTGATGAACACGGCCCCGCTGATCGCCGAGGGCTCCACCCCCGCCGCCGACTTCTCCAGCGAGGCGCTGGAGCACCGCCCCTCGGAACTGATGCAGGGCTTCATCGTCGTCCGCGACGGGGTCTACATCGGCGTCGGCAGCCTGCTGTCCCTGCTCCAGGCGACCAGCGCCGCCAACCGCGCCCATGCCGAGGAGATGACCCGCCTGGCCGAACGGCTGAACCTGGCCAAGGTCGAGGCCCAGGCCGCCCTGACCGCCAAATCGCAGTTCCTGGCGGTGATGAGCCACGAGATCCGCACGCCGCTCAACGGGGTGCTGGCCATCGCCGACATCCTCGACCGGAAACTGACCCAGACCGACCTGAAACCCTACGTCCACACCATCATCGAGTCGGGCGGCACGCTGCTGCGTCTCCTGACCGACGCGCTGGACATTTCCCGCGCCGAGTTCGGCCAGCTCGATCTGGCCGAGGACAGCTTTTCGGTGGCGGCGATTCTCGACGATCTGGACGGGTTGTGGCGTTCGCGCGCCGAACTGAAGGGCCTCACCCTGGCTCTGTCCTATCGCGGCCCGAGCGACCAGTGGGCCCTGGGCGACGCCATCCGCCTCAAGCAGGTGTTCAACAACCTGATCGGCAACGCGCTGAAGTTCACCGACAGCGGGCTGGTCGAGGTGACCCTCACCGCCACATCGGACGGTCAGCACGTCGCCCTGGCCGGCGAAGTGCGCGACAGCGGCATGGGCATTCCCCCCGACAGGCTGGCCAGCATCTTCAAGCCGTTCGCCCAGACCGAGGCCGGTCGCGCGCATGGCGGCGCGGGGCTGGGCCTGTCGATCTGCCGCGAGATCGTCTCGCGCATGGGCGGGACGATCGCGGCCTTCAACGACGCGACGCGGGGGACGAGGGTCCGGTTCGACGTCGTCCTTTACGATGTTCCGGCGGTCTCCGGGGAGGCGGCTGGTGACAGCGCCAGCCTGGTCCTCGACGGGCCGGCGCTGCATGTCCTGATCGCCGACGACAACGCCACCAACCGGCTCGTCGCCGGGACGCTGGTCGAGATGTTCGGCTGCAGCTTCGAGGCGGTCGAGGACGGCGCGGCGGCCGTCGAGGCGGCGAGTACGGGCCGGTTCGACCTGATCCTCATGGATATCCGCATGCCGCGCATGGATGGCCTGGAAGCGACCCGCGCCATCCGCGCCCTGCCCGGCGTCCAGGGGCGGCTGCCGATCCTCGCCCTGACCGCCAACGCCGATCCGTGGGACGCGATGCACTATGTGGCCGAAGGGATGAGCGGCGTGGTCGAGAAGCCGATCAAGGCCGAGCTGCTGGCCGCGGCCATGGAGTCGGCGATGGCGGCTTCGGAATGTCGCGCGGCGGCGTGACGTCGGACCGCCGGCGCGGGCGGACGGCGCCCCCCTTCAGAATTGACCGGCCGGCCAATTGACTTGCGTCAAGCGGGGGCGGACGATCCCCCTACTGAGGGTGTGGTTTAACGCGCCCCGCGAGGAAACGACCCCAAGGAGGCCAGCATGGCCAAGGCGAAGAGCGTCCGCGTTCCCAATTTCATTCCCGCCGAGCCCGAGCTGCTGTCGCCGGCGGTGAAGCGCTTCCTGCAGGTGACCCTCGCGACCGGGAGCGTCCTGATGCTGGCGGCCTTCGTGATGGTGGCCTTCGTCGCGGCCTTCTAGCGCCGCCCGAACAGCCGCTCGATATCGGCCAGCTTGAGTTCGACGTAGGTCGGGCGGCCGTGGTTGCACTGGCCTGAGTGGGGGGTGGCCTCCATCTCGCGCAGCAGGGCGTTCATCTCGGCGGCGGTCAACCGGCGGCCCGCGCGGACCGAGCCGTGGCAGGCCATGGTCGAACAAACATCTTCCAGCCGCTCCTTCAGCGCCAGGGCCTGGCCGTTCTCGGCCAGGTCGTCGGCAATGTCGCGTATGAGCCCCGCCGCGTCCGTGTCGCCCAGCAGGGCCGGCGTCTCGCGCACCAGCACCGCGCCGGGGCCGAACGCCTCGATGACCAGGCCCAGCGCGGCAAGTTCCTCGGCCCGGGCCATGACCCGGTCGGCCTCGGCCGGGTCGAGATCAACCACCTGCGGCAGCAGCAGCGTCTGGCGGACCACGCCGCCGGACTCCATTTCCCGCTTCATCCGCTCGTAGACCAGCCGCTCGTGGGCCGCGTGCTGATCGACGATGACCATGCCGTCGCGGGTCTGGGCCACGACATAGGTCTCGTGCACCTGGGCCCGGGCGGCGCCGAGGGGGTAGTCCACCGGGTCGATGACGGCGGCGGTCTCGCCATAGCCTTCCAGAGGCGGGGCGGACCAGTCGCCCATCGGCTCGACCCGGGCGGTGGCCTCGGCCATGCCGGGCAGGCTGGGGGCCGGGGCGCGGGGCGTCCAGCCGCCCTGCTGCCACGCCGAGAAGCCGGCCGCCGACGGCCCGGGCTGATACCCCTGCGGCCTGAAACCCGCCAGCGCCGCCGAGGCGACGGTGGTCGAGGCTCGGTGCCCGGCCCCGGCCAGCGCATGGCGCAGGGCCCCGATGATCAGGCCGCGCACCATCGACGGATCGCGGAACCGCACCTCGGCCTTGGCCGGATGGACGTTGACATCGACGAAGGTCGGATCGAGCTCGATATACAGCGCCGCCGTCGGGTGCCGGTCGCGGGCCAGATAGTCGGCATAGGCGCCGCGCAGGGCCCCCTGCAGCAGCCGGTCGCGCACGGGCCGGCCGTTGACGAACAGATACTGGTGCGCCGCGTTGCCCCGGCTGTAGGTCGGCAGGCCCGCGAAGCCGGTCAGGCGGATGCCCTCCCGCTCCTGGTCGATGGCCAGGGCGTTGTCCTGGAACTCGCGACCGAGCACGGCCGACAGGCGCGCGAGACGGCCGTCCGCCCCCGGATGCTCGGCCGTCAGGCGCAGGGCCCGGCGGCCGTCGAGGTCCAGCGTGAAGCCGACCGCCTCATGGGCCATGGCCTGGCGCTTGAGCTCCTCGGCGATGGCCATCTGCTCGGCCCGGGCCGACTTCATGAACTTCAGCCGGGCGGGGGTGGCGTAGAACAGGTCGCGCACCTCGACCCGCGCGCCGTGGGCGCCGGCGAAGGCGGCCGGGCCGACGTCGCCGGTGGCGCCGCCCTCGACGAGGATGGCGTGGGCGTCGGACGCGCCGCGCGCGCGGCTGGAAATGCTCAGCCGCGCCACCGAGCCGATCGACGGCAGGGCCTCCCCACGAAAGCCCAAGGTGGAGATGTGCAGCAGGTCCCAGGTCCCGTCGGCGTCCGGCGAGAGCTTGGACGTGGCGTGGCGCTCGACCGCCAGAGACAGCTCCTCGGGCGCCAGGCCCGAGCCGTCGTCGCAGACGAGGATCCGCGTCAGCCCGCCGCCGTCGGCCTCGACCTCGACCCGCGTGGCGCCGGCGTCCAGCGCGTTCTCGACCAGCTCCTTGACCGCGCTCGCCGGCCGCTCGACCACCTCGCCGGCGGCGATGCGGTTGACGGTCTCCGGGGGCAGGCGGCGGATGGGCATGAGGCGAGTGTAGGACGATTCAACACGGAGTCCCCTCTCCCGGAGGGAGAGGGAGGGGCCCATTGCATAGCAATGGGAGGGTGAGGGGTTACGGCGCGAACAGGACGAGAGTCCGTAACCCCTCATCCTCCCACTCCGCGATGCGGAGCGGGCCCCTCCTTCTCCCTTTGGGAGAAGGAATTCCGACTACAGACCCGGCAGCTTCACCCAGCTCGACTTTTCGCGGGAGATGATCACCGTCTTGCCGCCGGTCAGGGCCTTCAGACGGGCCTCCTCGGCGGCGGCGTCCACCAGCACGGGCGGGGCGGCGCCGTCGGCCGAGGCCACGGCCGGGCCGCTCGGGGCGTCCTTGCGCCAGAACATCACGCGGTCGGCGAAGGACTTGTCCTTGTGGGCGATGTCGCCGAACTCGTCATCGACGACATAGCGGATCAGCGGGTCGGCCTTGTCGGCGCCGGCGCGGGCGACCAGCAGCCGCTCGCCGTCGGTGCGCTGGGCGCCGGCGGCCTGGCCGGCCAGGGCGGTGCGGGCGGCGCTTTCCGGCTGCAGTTCCTGCGGACGGGGTTCGCCCGGCGCCGGCGGACGCAGCGCATAGTCGGGCGGCACCACCAGCGGGGCCTTGGTCACGACACGGAATTCATCCGGCGTCACCTTGGCGATGCCGAGCGCCTTGGAGGTCGACTGACACCCCGCCAGGCCGGCGGAAGCGATCAGCGCCACGGCGCACACGACGCGGGTAGAGATCATCGAGCCTTGCTCCTCAGGGCCGTTCGGCCAACAGGCCGCCCCCGGCCGGTAACAGGCGCTCTCGATACGCCAAAAGTGAGGCGAACGGCAACTCCGTTACGGCTCCGCGTCCCGGCGGACGCTGTCGAGCAGCAGCAGGACGACGCCGATGGAGATGGCGCTGTCGGCGAGATTGAACACCCAGGGAAAGCCGAGCGCCTTGAAGTCGATGAAATCGGCGACCATCCCAAACCGCACGCGGTCGATCAGGTTGCCGATGGCGCCGCCCATGACCAGGCCGATGGCCGCGCCGAGCAAGGGCCGATCGACCCGCCGGGCCCAGACCGCCAGGAAGCCGGCGACGCCCAGCGAAAACGCCGCCAGGGCCCAGCGCACCCACTCCGCCTCGCCGCGGAACAGGCCGAAGCTGACCCCCTGGTTCCAGACCATGGTCAGGTGGAAGGGCCCGGCCACCTGGACGCCCTCGGGGCCATAGAGCGGCAGCCGGAAGGCGTAGAGGATCCACTGCTTGATCAGCTGGTCGGCGACGATGATGGCCAGGCACAGGGCGTAGGCCATCGGGCCCTGGTGGCGGACGGGACCGGCCGGCGCGGGCGCGGCGTCGGACTCCGGCGCCGCTTCAGCGAGGGAAACGGGCTCGGCGATGGGCGATTCGTCGATGTCGGAACTCATGCAGCCTTCCTGACAGGCACACCCACGGTCGTCATCGTCGGGCTTGTGACGACCCATGAACACCGTCGAGCGTGAGTGCGCATGGGTGGTCGGGACAAGCCCGACCACGACGGAAAAAATATCACCGGCGCTGATGGCGTTGAGGCCGCCTTCATTACCCAAAACTCCCGGTGAGACCTATCAGCCCGCGTGGGTCTTGTCCCACGCCTCGACGGCGTCCTCGCAGCGCAGGCACAGCTGGGTGGCGGGCTTCACCTCGGGCAGGACCTTCCAGCAGCGGGCGCACTTGTGGCCGTCCGCCTTGCCCGGATCGACCGAGACAGCCTTCAGCTCGGAAACCCGGAAGCTGGCGGTTCCGCCCTCTCCCGCGCCGAGGCTCGCGCCGCTGGTGCGGAAGATCTCCGCGGCGTCGAGACCCTCGAAGGCGGCCAGCAATTCGGCGGCGGCGACATGCACCGCCGGCGAGGCTTCCAGCGACGAGCCAATATGCTTCTCGCGGCGCTCGATCTCCAGGGCGCCGGTGACCACGCCGGTGACCTCCGCGACCCTGCCCCATCTTTCCGCCTCGGCGTCGTTTCGCCAGTCCGCCGGCGTCTGCGGGAACACCCGCAGGCTGTTCGAGCCGGCGTCGGGGAAGCGGGTGGTCCAGGCCTCCTCGGTGGTGAACGGGATCAGCGGCGAGAGCCAGATGGTCAGCCGCTCGAACACCGCCTCCATCACCGTGCGACAGGCGCGGCGGCGAAGGCTGTCCGGGCGGTCGCAGTAGAGCGCGTCCTTGCGGATATCGAAGAAGAAGGTCGACAGGTCGCCCTGGCAGAACTCCAGCAACGGCCGGACCACCTCGCTGAAGCGATAGGTCTCGTAGGCCGCTCGCACCTCGCCATCGAGCTGCCACAGCCGGTGCAGGATGAACTGCTCCAGCGGCGGCATGTCGGCCGGCGCGACCCGCTCGGCCTCGTCGAACCCGGCCAGGCCGCCCAGCAGATAGCGCAGGGTGTTGCGCAGCTTGCGGTAGGAGTCGGTGACCGTGGCCAGGATCGTTTTCCCGATCCGCTGGTCTTCCATGTAGTCGACGGTCGCGGCCCACAGGCGCAGGATCTCGGCCCCCGACTCCTTGATGATCACCTGGGGTTCGATGGTGTTGCCCAGCGACTTGCTCATCTTCACGCCGTTCTCGTCGAGCGTGAAGCCGTGGGTCACGACGGCCTTGTAGGGCGCGCGGCCCCGCGTGCCGGAGGACTCCAGCAGCGAGGACTGGAACCAGCCGCGATGCTGGTCGCTGCCCTCGAGATAGAGGTCGGCCGGCCAGTGGCTGTCGGCCCGGCCCTCGATCGTGAAGGCGTGGGTCGCGCCCGAGTCGAACCAGACATCGAGGATGTCGTTGATCTTCTCGAACCGCTCGGGGTCATGATCGCCGAGGAAGTCGCTGGCCGGGCGCAGGAACCAGGCGTCGGCGCCCTCCTTGGCCACCAGATCGACGATGCGCTTGTTGACGGCCTCGTCGCGCAGCGGCTCGCCGGTCTCGCGATCGACGAACATGGCCAGCGGCGTGCCCCAGGCGCGCTGGCGGCTGATCAACCAGTCGGGGCGCGTCTCGACCATGCCGCGGATGCGGTTGCGGCCCATGTCGGGATGGAAGGCGGTGGCGTCGATCGACGCGAGGGCGATATCGCGCAGGGTCTTCCCGCGACCCTGCAGGTCTTCTGGCAAGGGCGCATCCTGCCCGTCATTGGCTGGGCGAGCGGCCATGTCGGGCATGGTGATCGGCTCGTCCATGCGGATGAACCACTGCGGCGTGTTGCGGAAGATCACCGGCGCCTTGGACCGCCAGCTCATCGGATAGCTGTGCTCCAGCCGGCCGCGGGCCAGCAGGTTGCCGGCCTCGATCAGCTTTTCCATCACGGCCGGGTTGGCCGGCCCGAACTTGCCCAGCTTCTTGCCCTCGGTCTCCAGCACCTTGAGGCCGGCGAACAGCGGGACGTGGTCGTAGTAGGCGCCGTCGGGGCCGACGGTTTCGGGGATGGTCGTGTCGATGCCGGCGGCGTCGAGCTGGGCCTTGCTCTTGAGCCAGATCAGATAGTCGTCGGCGCCGTGCCCCGGCGCCGTGTGCACGAAGCCGGTGCCGGCGTCGTCGGTGACGTGGTCGCCGGCGAGCATGGGCACGGGGAAGCCGTAGCCGGCGTCGAGCCTGGCGAGCGGATGCTCCAGCATCAGCATCCAGCAGTGAGCCTTGTCGAGGCGGGTCCACCTGGCCACCTTGGCGGCCTTGAACACGTCCTCCGCCAGCTTGTCAGCGAGGATCAGCTTGTCGCCCGGCGCGGCCCAAGGCTGGAACTCGAGCCCCTCTTCCATCGCCTCGACCTGGTAGACGCCGTAGTCGATGCGGGGATTATAGCTCACGGCCCGGTTAGCCGGGATTGTCCAAGGCGTGGTCGTCCAGATCACCACGGACGCGTCCACGACAGTTCTCACGTCGCTACTGAACTCACCGACCCATGCGGGCGGTCTGTCCATCACCACGGCGTTCACTGGAAACTTCACCCAGACCGTCGGGCTGTTGTGGTCGTGGTACTCGACCTCGGCGTCGGCCAGGGCGGTGCCTTCGACCGGGCTCCACATCACCGGCTTGGAGCCGCGATAGAGCTGGCCGCTCATCATGAACTTGTGGAACTCCGCGACGATGGTCGCCTCGGAGCTGAAGTCCATGGTGGCGTAGCGGTGCTCGTAGTCGCCGATGGCCCCCAGCCGCTTGTGCTCGGCCATCTGCACGCCGATCCAGCCGGCGGCGTACTCGCGGCAGCGGGTGCGGAATTCCTCGGTCGGAACCTCGTCCTTGCGCCGGCCCTTGCCGCGGTACTCCTCCTCGATCTTCCACTCGATCGGCAGGCCGTGGCAGTCCCAGCCGGGCACGTAATCGACGTCGAAGCCCAGGGCGAAGCGGCTGCGGACGACGAAGTCCTTCAGCGACTTGTTCAGCGAATGGCCGATGTGGATCGCGCCGTTGGCGTAGGGCGGGCCGTCGTGCAGCACGAACAGCGGCGCGCCGGCGGCCTGCCGGGTCTTGCGCACGGTGTTGTAGAGGTCCTGGGCCGTCCAGGCCTCGAGGATCTTCGGCTCCAGCGTCGGCAGGCCCGCCCGCATGGGGAAGGCGGTCTCGGGAAGGAATACGGTTTCGCGGTAGTCGCGCTGGGAAGCGGCGTCGTCAGCCATGGGACTTTCTCGGAAATCTGGAAGGAACGGGTTTCGCGACCCGGCATGCGTCACCTTCGACCGGCGACGTCACGCCGGGCGGATAATTCGCGAAATCTTCCGAACCGAAGTCATGGCGGCGCTGTAGCAGAGGGCGGCCGGATTTGCGAGCCTCCCTCCCCTTTATGGGGAGGGTGGACGGGCGAAGCCCGGACGGGTGGGAAGTCTTTCGCCACCCCGATGCATCGAGCACGGCCTCTAACTTCCCCACCCTGACCGCTTCGCGGTCTGTCCCTCCCCATGAAGGGGAGGGATGGAGTCACCCCCGCTTCCGGGCCCTCGGCGTCACCGTCACCTTCATCCGCACGCCCGCCCGAACGATATCGAGCACCAGCGGCCGGTCGATGCTGGCGGGCCCCAGCGCGCGCAGCAGATCGTCCAGGCCCGTGATCAGCCGGCCGTCGGCGGCGACGATCAGGTCGCCCTCGCGCATGCCGGCCCTGTCGGCCGGGCCGCCGGCATCGACCGAGGCGACCCAGACGGCGTAGGGCTGGGTGACGCCGGCCGATTTGGCGATGGCCGGCGGGATCGGCGTCTGCTGGGCGACGACGCCGATCGTGCCGCGGCGCACGTGGCCGTGTTTGGCGATCTCGGCCATGACGAAGGCGGCGGTGTTCGAGGCGACCGCGAAACACAGGCCCTGGGCGCCCATGATCACGGCGGTGTTGATTCCGATCACCTCGCCGTTGGAGCTGACCAGCGGCCCGCCCGAGTTGCCCGGATTAAGGGCCGCGTCGGTCTGGATCAGGTCCTCGATCAGCCGGCCCTTCTCGGCGCGCAGCGAACGGCCGAGAGCGGAGACGACGCCCGTGGTCACCGTGGCCTCGAAGCCCAGCGGCGCGCCGATGGCGATGACCAGCTGGCCCCTGCGCAGCTTCTTGGAGTCGCCCAGCCGGGCGAACGGCGCCCTGACCGGCTGCTCGACCTTGAGCACGGCGATGTCGGTGTCGGGGTCGTCGCCAATCGGCCGGGCGGTCAGGGCGCGGCCCTCGGCGGTGATCACCGCCAGGCGCGAGAAGCCGCCGACCACATGGCTGTTGGTGACGATCAGGCCGTCGGCCGAGACGAAAAAGCCGGAGCCCTCGCCCGCGAAACTGCCGTCGGTGGTGATCGGGGCGACGCGCACAACGGCCGGGCCGACGGTCTCGACCGCCCTGACCACCGCGTCGGAATAGGCGTCGAGCAGGTCCATCTCGCCGCGCACCAGGCGCGGCTCGACGCGGGTGTCGAGCACGAACGAGGCGTCGGGCGGAAAGGCGAACGATTCGGGCTTTACCCGCGTCGCGGCCGGGCGGCGCGCGCGCGCGAACCGTTCGTACTTGCGTGCCTTGAGCATCGGGCCCCCACCGGATTGGTTAACAGGGAACACGAGGCGGGCGACGGCGCCAAGGGGCGTTCGCCCGGAGGGGGAATATGTGCGTGGTTCGAGACGCTCGCTTGAAGCTCGCTCCTCACCATGACGAATAGATGTGCCGTCCAACCCTCTACGTCATCCTGAGGAGCGATCCGTCAGGATCGCGTCTCGAAGGACGCACGATCTACGCCCCCAGAATCCCCCGCGCCGCCGCCTCGTCGCGGCGGATCTGCAGGACCATCTCGTCGATCGAGCCGAACTTTTCCTCCGGCCGCAGAAACGCGATCAGCTGAGTCTCGATGACCTGGCCGTAGAGGTCCTCGTCGAAGTCGAACAGCCAGACCTCCAGCCGGGTCTCGACCTCGCCGGTGGTCGGGTTGTTGCCGATGTTGGCCACGCCGGGCAGAACCCGGCCGTCGGGCAGCCGCGTGCGCGTGGCGTAGACGCCCAGCCTCGGCACCACATAGTCGATCATGAACACATTGGCCGTCGGGAAGCCCAACGTGCGGCCCAGCTGCTGGCCGCGCCGCACCACGCCCTCGATGGCGAACGGCCGGCCGAGGATGGCGGCGGCGTCCTGGGGATGACCGTCGCGCAGCGCCGCGCGCACGGCGGTGGAGCTGAACTTTTCCGCCCCCTCGCCGACCGCCTCGGCGACCGAGACGGTGAAGCCCAGCTCCGCGCCGTAGGCCTTCATCGCCTCGGGACTGCCGGTGCGGCCCTTGCCGAACGAGATGTCGAAGCCGACCGCCACGTGGCGCACGCCCAGCCCCTCGTGCAGCACCTGCTCGACGAAGGCCCGGTCGCTGAAGTTGGCCATCTCGAAGTCGAAGTTCAGCACATACAGCAGATCGACGCCGAGCGCCTCGAGCGCCCGGGCCTGCTGGTCGGTGGTCATCAGACGGAAGGCCGGTTCGTCGGGATGGAACAGTCGGCGCGGGTGCGGGTCGAAGGTGATCACCGCCAGCGGCGCGCCGACGGCCCGGGCGGCCTGAGCCGCGCCGGCGATCACCTGCTGGTGGCCCAGGTGCACGCCGTCGAAATTGCCGAGCGCCACGGCCGCGCCGCGATCGGCGGGCGCCAGGTGTTTCCAGCCGTGGACGATGCGCAGGCCCATCAGGCGGTCCGGCGCGGAACCATGATGGTCGCCTCGCCGTCGAGCACGGTCTTGCCCCCGACCGTGCAGACCGTGGCCAGCGTGGCGCGGGCCTTTTCCGGATCGAGGGCGGTGATGGTGGCCGAGACGACGACCTCGTCGCCGATCTTCACTGGCCGGCGGAAGGTCAGGGTCTGACCCAGATAGATCGCGCCGGGCCCCGGCAGCTTGCCGGCGATCAGGGCCGAGATGTAGGCCGCCGACAGCATGCCGTGGGCGATGCGGGTCTTGAACGGCGTGGTCGCGGCGAAGGCCTCGTCCAGGTGCACCGGATTGAAGTCTCCGCTGACCTCGGCGAACGCCTGGATCGCCTTGTCATCGACGGTGCGGGTCAGTTCGGCCGACTGTCCGACCGACATATCCTCGAAAAACATCCCGGCCATCTGGCGCTTCCTCGTGTTCGTGTTGATTACCAGACCAGATCGGCCATGGCGTATCTCGCCTTCACGCCCTCGGCGGCCAGCAGGGCGCCAACGGCCGGCGCCGACAGGGCGCCATCCGGCCCCATGGCCGCCTCGCCATGGATGCCCCGGGCGACGAAGAGGCAGTCAAGCCCCTGCAGCTGGGCGCCCTGCACGTCGGTGTGGATGCCGTCGCCGATGCACAGCACGCGCGCGGTATCGACGTCGCGGCCCAGCAGGCGCGCCGCCTCGGCCAGGCTCAGGTCGTAGATCGGGGCATAGGGCTTGCCGGCCATCAGCACCTGGCCGCCGAGCTCCTTGTAGACGTCGGCCAGGGCCCCGCCGCAATAGATCAGCTTGTCGCCACGCTGCACCACGCGGTCGGGGTTGGCGCAGATCATCGGCAGGCCCCGCTTCGCCGGGCCGGTCAGGCGTTCGCGATAGTCCTCTGGCCCCTCGACCTCGTCATCGTCGGGGCCGGTGACGGCCACGAAGGCCGCGGCGTCGGCGTCGCTGAAAGTCAGGCCCAGGCCCTCGTAGAGCCCGCCAGTCCGCTCCGGACCGATGGTCCAGACGGGGCCGGGCGCGTGTTCGGCCAGCAGGGCGCGGGTCGCGTCGCCGGAGGTGACGAAGGCGCTCCAGGCTTCGCGCGGCACACCGAGGCTGTCGAGCTGGGCGACGACGTCCCAGGCCGGCCGCGGCGAATTGGAGATCAGCACCACCGGCCCACGTTCGGCCCGGAACCGGGCCAGGGCGGCGCAGGCTTGCGGGAAGCTCTCGCGGCCATTGTGGATTACGCCCCAGACGTCGCTCAGCAGCACGTCGTAGTCGTTGGCGAGATCGGCGAGGCCGGCGGGTAAAGCGGTCATGGGTCCCGGCGGTATCGGGTGGGGGCGGAGGCGTCAATGTTGCGTCCTTCGAGACGCTCGCTTGAGGCTCGCTCCTCAGGATGACGAGGAGGGGTGGGCCTCAACCCTGTTCGTCATGGTGAGGAGCGGACCCTCAGGTCCGCGTCTCGAACCACGCACCCTCACGCCGCGTCGTGGAAGATCACCCCCAGCGTCCGCCGCCGACCGCTCCGCACCTCCGAAACGCCGTGCCGCAGAATGCGGCGGTGAACGCCGCGCGCGCCGTCGTGCGGCCGCTCACGGACCGCGAAGATCACCGCGCGGCCTCTGGTCAGGGGAACCACGGTCGGCGCCGACTGCTGGCGCGGGCGTTGCTCGACCAGCACGAACTCGCCGCCGTCGAAATCCTCGCCCGGCTGGTCAAGCAGCAGGGCCGCCTGCAGCGGGAAGATGTGCTCGCCGTAGAGATCCTGATGCAAGCAGTTGTAGTCGCCGGGGCCATATTTCAGCAGCAGGGGCGTGGGCCGGGTCTGGCCGGCCGCGTGGCAGCGGTCGAGCATCCCGTCCAGCGTCGGCGGAAACCGCCGCGTTTCGCCGAGCCGCTGCGCCCAGCCGTTGGCGATGGCGGCCAGCGGCGGATAGAGATTCTCGCGCAGGGCCGCGACCGCAGCCGGCAGCGGATAGCTGAAGTAGCGGTATTCGCCCCGGCCGAAGCCGTGCCGGGCCATGACCACCCGGCTGCGGAATCCCGCCTCCTGGTCGTAGAGCCCCGCCAGGGCCGCGCAGTCGTCGTCGTCCAGCAGGCGGGGCGTCAGGGCCCAGCCGCGCGCGTCAAGGTCGGCGGCGACGCACGGCCAGTCGATGGCCGTGTCATTGTCATAGGTCATGGTCTGCCTCTGTCCCGGGAGGCGACTGTGCGCCGACACGAGGGACGGCGCATTCCGATGCTTGCTATCGCAGCGAAAAGCGCCGGCGACCTACCAGCCCGACGCCCGGCGCAGGCTGGTGCGCATGAACTCGACCGGGGGATCGGCCTCGGCCAGGATGGCGTCGCGGATGGCGCGGGGCTCGCCGAACAGGTGGCCCTGGCCGAAAGCCATGTCGAGCTCGAGGATATCGACGATCTGCCGCTCGCTCTCGACCTTCTCGATGATCACCTCAACGCCATAGCGCCGGGTCAGGCGGGCGAAGTCGGCGGCGTGCAGGTCCGGCAGCGAGCGGATCACCAGCCGGCCCTCGCTCTCCTCCAGCTGGTCGAGCAGCATCTGGGCGCCGACCTTGATGAACTTGATGTCCGAGCGGGCCAGGTCCTGGAAGTCGAGATCCAGGTCGGTGACCTTGTCGAGGCTGAAGCGGAAGCCCAGATCGGCCAGCCGCGCCATGTGGCGGGCCTCGACCGCGCCGCGCCGCTCGAACGCCGCCTGGCCCAGTTCGAAGATCAGCGCCCCGGCCATGTCCTTGTTGGCCGACAGGAAGTCGAGGAACTGCGGGAAGAACTGCTCGTCCGACAGGCTGGCCAGCGAGATGTTGCAGAAGATGCCGACCTTGCGGTCCTGCTTGGCCAGCCGGCGGACGATCTGCACGCAGCGGAACAGCAGCAGGTTGTCGATCGCCGCGACCAGGCCCTCGGGCTCGGCGACCGACAGGTATTCGGCCGGCATCATCACCCGGCCCGTCTCGTCGCGCAGGCGCGAGAAGCTTTCGTAGAACACCGTGCGGCGCTGCGGCAGCGACACGACGGGCTGCAGGTAGAGATCGACGCGGTTGCCGGCCAGGGCGTCCTTGACGGTGTCCAGCAGGGCGGCCGACTGCGGCCCGCGGCCCAGGGCGTGAGGGGCCGTGGCGGCGACGCGGCTGGAGAGCTGGCTCTCCATCTTCTCGGCCATGCGCTGGACGGCGTCCTCCAGCGAGTGGACCTCACTGGTCAGTTCCTCGGAGCGACGCAGCGCGTCGGTGGTGACGGTCTCGACCACCTCGCCGAGGCGGGCGTCGATCTTCTCGATCTGCCGGGCGAGGATCAGGTGGGCCTCGCGGATGTTGTCCAGCTCGCCGGACACGCGCGCGGTGTTGATCGCTCCGCCGATCAGGCCGTGGAAGGCGAAGGCCAGGCCCAGGCCGCCGATCAGGGCGGCGATGCCCGCACCCGCCCCGAAGCCGTTGCGCCACATCAGGAACGCGACGGCAAGGGTGATACAGAAGTAGGCGCCGCTCAGCAGCGCAAGGGTGAGCCTTTGCATCGTCCCGCCTGCACGAATCGTTCGGAGTATCCCGCGCCTCGCATCATGGTGTCCAAGGTATTAACGCCGCACTGCGGTCCACAGGCGATTCTGCGCCATCGACAGCCCATGCAGGGAATGATAATCATTCGCAATGACCCTCGGCGTCACCATGTCTGAACCCGTCATCCTCGACACGCTCGCCCCGCCGGCGACCGAGGCCGAGATCATCAACGTCGGCCTGCTCAGCGCCGCCCGGATCGGCGCGCGCGGCGTGATCGCCAGGGTCTCGGCCTTCGAGGGCGCCCTGCCCGCCGCCGAGCTGGAGCGCCGCCTGCTGGAGCTGGGCTTTGTCGAGGGCGCGACGGTCGAGGTGCTCGAGGAAGGCCTGTTCGGCCGCGATCCGATCGCCGTGCGGCTGGACGACATGCGCGTGGCCATCCGTCGGCGCGAAGCCGCCGCCATCCAGATCCGTTTCGACCCGAAGGGCGACGCTTGACCGACACCGCCCTCGCCCCAACGCGCCTGGCGCTGGTGGGCAACCCAAACAGCGGCAAGACCGCCCTGTTCAACGCCCTGACCGGCAGCCGCCAGAAGGTCGCCAACTACGCCGGCGTGACCGTCGAGCGGAAGGAGGGCGTGCTGACCTCGCCGTCCGGCCGGGTGATTCAGGTCATCGACCTGCCGGGCACCTACTCCCTGCGCGCCCGCAGCCCTGACGAAGCGGTGACCCGCGACGCGGTGCTGGGCCGGCTGGCCGGCGAGACGCCGCCGGACGTCATCGTCTGCGTGGCCGACGCGACCAACCTGCGGCTGGTGCTGCGACTGGCGCTGGAACTCAAACAGGTCGGCCGGCCGTTCGTGCTGGCGCTGAATATGTTCGACATCGCCCAGCGTCAGGGCCTGCGCATCGACCTGGAGGGCCTGTCGCGCGAGATCGGCGCGCCGATCGTCACCACGGTGGCCACGCGCAAGCGCGGCATCGAGGAGCTGGTCGCCCGGGCCGAGGCCCTGGCCGACACCATGCCCGTCGGCGAGAACGTCTGGCACGAGCCGTCGGCCGCCGAGATCCGTCACGCCCACGCGGAGGCCCAGCGCATCCTGAAGGCCCACGTTCGCCCGCCCGAGCGCCCCGACACATGGACCAGCCGCATCGACAGTGTGCTGCTGCATCCGGTCGGCGGCCTGCTGATCCTGTCGGCGGTGATGTTCATCATGTTCCAGGCGGTGTTCGCCTGGGCCACGCCCGTGGCCGACCTGATCGAGGCCGGGTTCACCTGGCTGGGCGGCGCGGTCGCGACGGTCACGCCCGAGGGCCTGCTGCGCAGCCTGCTGGTCGATGGCCTGATCGCGGGGGTCGGCAGCGTGCTGGTGTTCCTGCCGCAGATCCTGACGGTGTTCTTCTTCATCCTGCTGCTGGAAGACAGCGGCTACATGGCTCGCGCCGCCTTCCTGATGGACCGCATCATGGGCGCGGCCGGGCTGCACGGCCGGGCCTTCATCCCGCTGTTGTCGAGTCACGCCTGCGCCATTCCCGGCGTCATGGCCGCGCGGGTCATCGACCAGAAGCACGACCGGCTGACGACCATCCTGATCGCGCCGCTGATGACCTGTTCGGCGCGGATCCCCGTCTACACCCTGATCATCGGCGCCCTGATCCCCCGGACCACGGTCTGGGGCTTCCTGAACCTGCAGGGGCTGGTGATGTTCGGCCTGTACGCCGCCGGCATCCTGTCGGGCCTGGTCGTGGCGACCGTGATCCGCACGGCGTTCTGGAGGAGCGCCTCGGAGCCGTTCATGATGGAGCTGCCGACCTATCGCTGGCCAGACCCGGAGAACGTCGCGCGGAACCTGATGCAGCGGGGGATGATCTTCATCAACCGCGCGGGCCGGATCATCCTGCCGCTGATGGTGCTGGTCTGGGTGCTGTCGACCTTCCCCTATCCGCCCGAGGGAGCGACGGGGCCGGCCATCGACTACAGCTTCGCCGGCATGATCGGCCACTTCATCCAGCCGCTGCTGGCGCCGATCGGCTTCAACTGGCAGATGTCGATCGCGCTGGTGCCGGGCATGGCCGCCCGCGAGGTCGCCGTGGCGGCGCTGGGCACGGTCTACGCGGTCGGCAATGTGGACGGCGCGGGCCAGGCGACCCTGGCCTCGATCCTCCACACCCAGTGGAGCCTGGCCACCGGCCTGTCATTCCTGGCCTGGTACGTGTTCGCCCCGCAGTGCGTGGCGACGCTGGGGGTGGTCAAGCGCGAGACCAACGGCTGGCTCTGGCCGGCCGTGATGTTCGGCTACATGTTCACCTTGGCCTACCTGGCCTCGCTGGCGACCTACTGGAGCGCGGTGGCGCTGGGCTGGGGGTAGTTGGACCAACTGATTGGTCCAACTTTGAAGTCGTGATACCATTAAGCCATGACTGTTCACGTCAACATCGCCCGGGCGAAGGCCACACTGTCGGAACTGGTCGCCCGCGCCGAGGCTGGCGAAGAGGTCGTGCTGACGCGTAACGGCAAGCCGGTGGCCACCATCAAGCCGCATGACGACCGTCCCCGAAAGCGTCGGGCGGGCGCCTGGGCCCATCTCGGCAAGCTTGACGACCCGTATCTCTTCCTGCGTCCAGACCGGGAGATGGAAGAGCTGATGGACGCTCCGATCTTCCCGCCGGAATGAAATTCCTGATCGACACGCATGTCCTGATCTGGTGGCTCACCGACGTGGACCAACTGTCTCGAACGGCGTTCGATCTCCTCGATGATCCCGCCAATACGGTTCTGGTCAGCGCGGTCAGCGGCTACGAGATCGAGTTGAAGCGGCCGATCGACTCGCTGCTCCAGAAGATTCCTCTCGACCTGGAGGTCGCACTCGGGGACGAAGGATTCGAGTGGCTCGCGCCGAGCGCTGGGGACATGATCACGGCTGGCCGACTGCCGCGCCATCATCGCGATCCCTGGGACCGGATCCTGATCGCACAGGGGCTCAACGCCTACCTTCCCATCGTGACCGCAGACACCATCTTTCCGGCCGACGACGCCGTGGTGCTCTGGTAGCCTCTAACGCGTCGGGACGGGCGTCTCGCCGCGGTAATCGTAGAAGCCGCGGCCGACCTTCTTGCCCAGCCAGCCGGCCTCGACATATTTCACCAGCAGCGGGCAGGGGCGGTACTTGCTGTCCGCCAGCCCCTCGTACAGCACGTTCATGATCGACAGCACGGTGTCCAGGCCGATGAAGTCGCCCAGTTCGAGTGGGCCCATCGGGTGGTTGGCGCCCAGCTTCATCGCCGTGTCGATCGAATCGACCGTGCCGACGCCCTCGTACAGGGTGTAGATCGCCTCGTTGATCATCGGCACCAGCACGCGGTTGACGATGAAGGCGGGGAAATCCTCGGCGTTGGTCGTGGTCTTGCCCAGCGACCGGGCGAAACTGACCGCCGTCTCATAGGTGGCCACGTCGGTGGCGATGCCGCGGATCACCTCGACCAGCTTCATCAGCGGCACGGGGTTCATGAAATGCAGGCCGATGAACCGCTCGGGCCGGTCGGTGGTCGAGGCCAGCCGGGTGATCGAGATCGATGAGGTGTTCGAGGCCAGCAGGGTGTTGGGCCCCAGGTGCGGATGCAGCGCCCGGAAGATGGCCTTCTTGGTGTCTTCGTTTTCGGTGGCGGCCTCGATGGCGATGTCGGTCGCGCCGATGGCGGCCAGATCCTCGGCCGGCTTGATGCGCGCCAGCGTCGCCTTCATCGCCGCGTCGTCGATCAGGCCGCGGCCGACCTGCCGGGCCAGGTTGTGCTCGATCAGGCTGATCCCGGCGTCGATCTTCTCGCGGTCCAGGTCATTGAGGAACACGTCGTAGCCGGCGAGCGCGCAGACGTGCGCGATGCCCGATCCCATCTGACCGGCGCCGATAACGCCGACCGACTTGATATCCGCCATGAAGTCTCGCCCTTGACGGCGGCGTGGCGATCCCGGGGAGGTCCGCGCCGCAAACTTACGTGGCGGCTTTCTAGCACGAGAGTCCTAACAGCCGCCAAGGGCCTTTGCTGCGATGCAGCGGAGGGGCGGCGTCAGCCCTGCACCCGAGAAGATGCCGGGGCGAACACTGGGCGCGCGACTGGACGCACACGCCCTGGCTCGCATTGCCGCAGGTAGGAAATATTGCTACTTTTTCTCAGGAGGCGATGATGGCCAAAATCGACAAAATCAGTGTGGCCCTGCCGACCGAAATGGTCGATGGCGTCCGCGAAGCCGTTGAATCCGGCGAGTACGCCACCGTCAGCGAAGTCATCCGCGACGCCTTGCGGGACTGGAAAATCAAGCGCCGGCTGTCGGGGATGGAGATCGAAGAGCTTCGCCGCCTCGTCCGTGAAGGCATGGAAAGCGGCCCCGGCCGGCCGGCCGAGGCGGTGTTCGCGCGCCTCACGGCCAAGTATGCCGCCATGGCTGATCAGACCAAATGAAGGTCGCCTTCTCCCCACGGTCCGAAGAGGACCTGGAGGAAATCGCCGACTTCATCGCCCGCGACAGCCCTCGACGCGCGATCCGTTTCATCGCCGAAATCCGGGCGACCTGTGAGAAGCTCGCCGATGCGCCGTTCGGTCACGAGCTTCAGCCCCAACTGCAGGCCGGCATTCGCCGCGCGGTGCACGGCCGCTACCTGATCTTCTATTCGGTCAACCCGGACCTGATCCGCGTCGAGCGCATCCTGCATGGCGCCAGGGATTTGAAGGAAGATCTGTTCGACATGTAGCGGCCAACGAAAAGGCCCGGAGCGCGAACTCCGGGCCTTCGTCGTTTCAGACTGTGAGCCGGGCAATCAGCCCAGCGCGGCCATCAGCTCTGGCACGGCGGTCTTGTAGTCGGCGACCAGGCCGTAGTCGGCGACCTGGAAGATCGGCGCGTCGGCGTCCTTGTTGATCGCGACGATCACCTTGGAGTCCTTCATGCCGGCCAGGTGCTGGATGGCGCCCGAGATGCCGATGGCGATGTACAGCGCCGGGGCGACGACCTTGCCGGTCTGGCCGACCTGGTAGTCGTTCGGCGCGTAGCCGGCGTCGACCGCGGCGCGCGAGGCGCCGACGGCGGCGCCCAGCTTGTCGGCCAGCGGCTCGATGACCCGCTGGAACTCCTCGGCCGAGCCCATGGCGCGGCCGCCGGAGACGACGATCTTGGCGGCCGTCAGTTCCGGACGGTCAGACTTGACCATCTCTTCGGACACGAACGTCGTGCCCGTGGCCGAGGCGGCGGCGACCTTTTCAACCGCCGCCGAACCGCCTTCGCCGGCGGCCTTGAAAGCCGTCGGACGGACGGTCAGGACCTTCTTCGCGTCGCCGGTCTGGACAGTCTCGAGCGCGTTGCCGGCGTAGATCGGGCGCACGAAGGTGTCGGCGCTGACCACTTCGATCACGTCCGAGATCGGCGAGGCGTCGAGCTTGGCCGCCACGCGGGGGGCGAAGTTCTTGCCCGCCGAGGTGGCCGGCACCAGCAGGGCGTCATAGCCGCCCATCAGGCCGGCGATGGTCTCGGAGATGGCTTCCGCCACGCCGTGACCGACGTCGGCGCCCTCGGCCAGGATGACCTTGCGCACGCCGGCGATCTTGCCGGCGGCGGCGGCCACGGCGTCGGCGCCCTGGCCCAGGACCAGGATGTCCACGTCGCCCGACATCTGCAGGGCGGCCGTGACGGTCTTGTGGGTGGTGTCGCGCAGGTGCGCGTTGTCGCTGTCGGCGACGACGAGAACGGCCATTACAGGACCCCCGCTTCAGTCTTGAGTTTGCTCACCAGATCGGCGGCGGTTTCGACCTTCACGCCGGCGGTGCGCTTGGGCGGCTCGGAGACCTTGAGCACCTTCAGGCGCGGCGCGACATCGACGCCGTAGTCGCCGGTCGCCTTGACCGCGATTTCCTTCTTCTTGGCCTTCATGATGTTGGGCAGCGACGCGTAGCGCGGCTCGTTCAGGCGCAGGTCGGCGGTGATCACGGCCGGCAGGGCGACTTCGAGCACCTGCAGGCCGCCATCGACCTCGCGGGTCACGACAGCCTTGCCGCCGGCGATCTCGACCTTGGAAGCGAAGGTCGCCTGGGGCCAGCCGAGCAGTTGCGAGAGCATCTGGCCCACGGCGTTGTTGTCGCCGTCGATGGCCTGCTTGCCCATCAGCACCACTTCGGCGCCCTCTTCCTTGGCCACGGCGGCGAGCAGCTTGGCGACGGCCAGGGGCTCAACGTCGGTGTCGGACTGGATCAGGATGCCACGGTCGGCGCCCATGGCCAGGGCCGTGCGGATGGTCTCCTGCGCCTGGGTCGGGCCGACGGAAACGGCGATAACCTCGGTGGCCACGCCCTTTTCCTTGAGACGGACGGCCTCCTCGACCGCGATCTCGCAGAAGGGGTTCATGGACATCTTGACGTTCGCCAGGTCCACGCCCGACTGGTCGGGCTTCACCCGAGCCTTCACGTTGTAATCGATAACCCGTTTGACCGGGACCAGCACCTTCATGGGTTTGTCCGCCCGTGTTTGTTGCGTTGCGAAAAATTTTGCGCGGGGAAGGCTGATAACAAGTCCGTCGCGCAATGCAAGTTTCCGCCAGGGTCAACTGAGGCCGGAAAATTGCCGTCGTGGCTCCCTTCGTATAGAGGGCGCGCCATGAACCCGACGATCAACCGTCTGAAGCTTGTCTTCCTGGTCCTGTTCGCCATCGGCACGGCGGCGATCTGGGGCTACCAGTTCTTCTATGTCTTCCCGGCGCAGAAGTGCGACGACCGGGGCGGCTGGTGGGACCGCAAGGGCCGCATCTGCGCCACGCCGCTCTATATCCCCAGCATCACCGGCCGGCCCAAGGGCATGAGCCGCAAGGCATGGTCCGAGCGGCAGGCCGCCCGCGAAATCCAGCGCGAACAGGAAGGCTATCCGACCACCGAAGCCGCGGCCCCGGCGCCAAAGGCTCCCGCCGCCAAGGCCGCCGGGACCGCCCCTACGGCCACGCCCGCCGCGAAGAAGTAGTCACGCCAGAGCGCGTCCTTCGACACGCCGCTGCGCGGCTGCTCAGGATGACGCGCGATGGTGTTCGTCATCCTGAGCAGCAGCCGAAGGCTGCGTGTCGAAGGACGCGCCCTACCGGCTCCCCCCCGGGACCCACAGCACGTCGCCGGCGCCCTTGTCGTTGGCCCAGCGGGCGGCGACGAACAGCAGGTCCGACAGACGGTTGAGATATTTGATCGCCGCGGCGCCGACCGGCTCGTCAGGCTGGGCGGCGAGGGCGACACAGACCCGCTCGGCCCGGCGGCAGACCGTGCGCGCCTGGTGGAGGGCCGCCGCCGCCGGCGTTCCGCCCGGCAGCACGAAAGAGGTCAGGTCCGACAGCTCGCCGTTGAGCCGGTCGATCTCGGCCTCGAGCCGATCGACCTGCGACTGCAGGATGCGCAGCGGCTCCCATTCGACGGGCTTGCCGCGATCGGGGGTGGCCAGGTCGGCGCCCAGGTCGAACAGGTCGTTCTGGATCCGCGCGAGCATGCCGTCGAGCACCGCGTCCCCGGCCGTGTGCAGCCGCACGAGGCCGATGCAGGCGTTGGTCTCGTCCACCCCGCCATAGGCCTCGACCCGCGAGCTGTCCTTGCGGGCCGGCTCTCCCGTGGCCAGCCGGGTGACGCCGTCGTCGCCGGTGCGGGTGTAGATGCGGTTGAGCGTGACCACGGCCTAGCCCGCGTGGCTGGTTCGCCACCACAGGGCGGCGACCAGGATCAGGATGGCGATGAACTGCAGCAGCACCCGCAGCCGCATGAGCTTGTTGGAATAGGACCGGCCGAAGTCACCCCCGCGATAGAGGGCGTAGAGGCCAGCCAGCAAGGCCATCAGCACCGCGGCCAGCGAGATCGGGATCAGGAAGTCGAACAGCGTGTCCATGGCCGCAGCCTAGCGCGCGCGGCTCGTTCCGGCCACCGGCGGCGGGCGACAATCCGTCGCAGCCAGAATTCACCGAGTCTGTTCACTGGGAGCTTATGTCGCATTCCGCCGTTACAGGAACATAGATACCGGTGTCTTTGGCGCTAGATGGTCTGAATCTCGCCGTATAATTTGTGTTTGACCCGTATCGGCGTTCGCTGTAAGCGGCCCGCCACCGCTCGATGAGCGTGTTCAATGAACGCGATCAACCCCCTCACCGTGGGTCGCGGGATACTTTCACACGGGGAGGACGAGACGGAGATGTCATGGGCGTGACCCAAGCCGCCGCCGCTGTCCAGGCCGCGGAACAGGATGAAACCACTGCCGAGATTCGGCAGTTGATCGTGGATCTGCGCGACGCCGCGCAGGACGGCCGAGAGCTGGCCCGGCGCTACGCCGATGTGCTGCAGAAGGTCGTCGAAGAGTATTGCGTTGAGTTCGAAAGGCGCGCTGAAGCCGCGCTGGCCCGTTTGGAGGCGGTCCGATGAATCACATTCCCATGCGTATGAACGACCCCATCCTGCGGCCGCAGAAGCTGACCCGCCGCGCCATGGCCAAGCAGCAGACCCGCCAGAAGGTGCTGCAGGCCGCCCGCGAAATGTTCATCGAGCGCGGCTACGAAGGCGCCACGATCCGTGACATCGCCCGCGCCGCCGGCATGTCGACGGGCGCGGTGTTCGCCAGCTTCACCGACAAGCCCGACCTGTTCGACGCCATCCTGGGCGAGGATTTCGCCGCCCTGCTCGATCCGATGAAGGATGCGGCCCGCACCGCGCCGTCGGCCCGCGACGCCCTGGTGGCGATGTTCGGCGCCGCCTACCGCGCGCACTCGGCGCAGCTGCCGCTGATCCAGGCCGCGCTCGCGGCGTCCTGGACCCGCACGCCGGAAGCCGAACGTCTGCACCGCGAAGCGCTGCGACCGCTGCGCGCGCTGGTGATCGAGGTGCTTGAGCGCGGCGTCGATCGCCGCGAACTCACGCAACGCTTTGATTTGCGCCTGATCGCCGACGTGATCTGGGATCTTTACCTGGCCGGTTACCGCCCGGCCGCGTTCGAGGGCCTTTCTGTCGAGACTCAGACAGACAAGCTCGCCGAGCGGATCGATCTGGTTCTGGCGGGTGTAAAGGCCTAGAGGCTGTCCGGATCGGATGGAGTCGTCCGATCCGGAAGAACAGGCTCTATTTCAAGCGGTTACAGCGTGACGGCGGCCGCAACCGGCATCCACTCGCGGCTGTCAGGTTCTGAGTGCGGCATAACGCGCGGCGTCCGGTCAGGACGCCCGCAGTCCCGGGGGGGAACGGGTTGGCAAGCGTTCGAGAAACGCAGAAGCAGGGCACGCGCCGCAAGGTTCTTGAGGCGGCGCGCGAGCTGTTCAACGAGATCGGGTACGACGAGACCACCATCCGCGCCATCGCGGAGCGCGCGGGCGTGTCCGTCGGCAGCGTGTTCACGACCTTCGCCTCGAAGGCGGATGTGCTCAGCCAGGTCATGGACGACCGGGTCGAGGCCCTCTACGCCGAGCTCGACCGCGTCACCCGCCACCTGCGCGGCACCACCTGTGACCGGGTCCGTTCGGTATTCGCCATCCACTACGATTTCGAATGCCGGCGGGTGAAGCTGTTCCTCGCCCATATCGCGGCCTCGTTCAGCCCTTCGCTGGAAGCGACGACCATCCCCTACGGCCGCAACAGCCGCTTCAAGGCCATGCTGGTGGACCTGCTGGCCGAGGGCGTCGAGCGCGGCGAGGTGCGGGCTGACGCCGACCTCGACCTGGTGCTCGACACCCTGATGGCCGCCTACGCCTGGAACTATCGTCTGGCCGCCCAGAAGAACGCCGACGCCACCGTCCTGACCGCGATCATGGAGCGGCAGGTGGCTCTGATCTTTGATGGGCTGAGGGTCTAGGCTTCCCTGGCCCAGTCCAGCGTCCTCACCCTCGCGGCATATGCGCGGCTGACCGGGGCCAGCAGACCGCCCGCCAGCACCAGATCGCCGCGACCCCGACGCCAGCGCGCCTCCTCCACCGCCGACCGCGCCACCCACCATGAGCGATGGGTGCGGACGCCGTCCATGCCTTCGAGAGCTTTCAGGGCATCGGCGAACCGCATCAGCGTCAGGGTGTCGCCGGCCTCGGTGTGGATGCGCAGATAGTGATCCTCGGCTTCCACGGCGAGCAGCCGGGCCCGCGCCTGTTTGGGCGGAAGCTTCTCGCGCAGTTCGGGCGGCGCTACGCCCGGCGACGGGAGCGCGTGGCGAAGGACCTCCCGCCGCGACAGCCAGGAGATCGCCACCAGCGCGGCGCAGATCAGCACGACCTGTGGATAGAGGTTCAGGGCGTGGCCCACCGAGAGGCGCGCCCCGAAGAGCACGACCGCCGTCCCGCTCACAATCAACGTCGCCGGAACCGCCATCAGCAGAGTCAGGGCGGCAGCGCGCGGCCATGGATGACCGGCCAGCCACGGCCTGGACTCCAGGCGCTCCTCGATCAGGCCGCCGCAAGCGCCGCCCGCGACCAGGGGGAAAATCCAGTAGGCGAAGCGGCGGGGCGCATCGACCGTGTCGGTGTCGAAGGCGCCGATGGAGGCGAGGAAGGCGCCGATCAGAGCGAGAACCAGAAGCTCCACCAGCCCCAGACGGCCGATGAACGACCGCCGGAGGGATGCAATGGCCGGGGACGGTGCGCTCTCCTTCATCACCCGATGAGACCTCAATCCCCCCACCGCGCCAAGCCCCGCCGCCGCGCGGCCCCCTTCGCGAAGCGACGGCCCCGTCCGCGAAGCCGCCGTTGCAGGGCCCTGGGCCCGATGGGAGCGGAAGGCCTCCACACGCAGAGGCCCCTTCGATGATCCGCGCCATAGACCGAACCACCCAGATCACCTTCCTCCTGCTTGCGTTGGCGGTCGGCCTGTTCTCGCTCCGCTATCTCGCGCCCGAGCCCCTGCTGGGCGCGCCGAATGTGCTCGCCAACCGGTTCGCCGACATGGCGCTGGCGATCCATGCGGGGCTTGGCGCGACGGCGCTGATCCTCGGGCCGTGGCAGTTCTTCAGGTGGCGCGATGGTCGTCGGGGAGCCGGGCATCGGGTCGTCGGGGTGATCTATGTGGCCGCCTGCCTGCTCTCCGCGCCGGCGGGCCTGCTGCTGGCGTTCGGCGCGACGGCGGGACCCATCGCCGGCGCCGGCTTTGGACTGCTCGCCCTGGCCTGGTTCGGAACGACGGCGATGGGCCTGCGCGCGGTCCTGCTCGGAGAATACCAGGCGCACCGCCGCTGGATGATCCGCAGCTTCGCACTCACCTTCGCGGCGGTGACACTGCGCCTCTATCTGTTCGGCGGACCGCTGGTCGGGTTCGCGGGGCTCGACGCCTATCGCGCCATCGCCTTCCTGTGCTGGGTCCCGAACCTTCTGGCGGCCGAGCTCCTGCTCCGGACGCGGCCTAGTTCCCGTCTTCCAGCAGCCGCCGGGCGATGACCTGGGCCTGGATCTCGCCGGCGCCCTCGAAGATGTTGAGGATGCGGGCGTCGGCCAGCACGCGGCTGATCTCGTACTCCATCGCAAAGCCGTTGCCGCCGTGAATCTGCAGCGCGTTGTCGGCGGCGGCCCAGGCGACGCGGGCGGCGATCAGCTTGGCCATGCCGGCCTCCAGATCGCAGCGCTTGCCCTCGTCCTTCTGGCGCGCGGCAAAGTAGGTCAGCTGGCGCACGGCCATGATCTCGGCGGCCATCATGGCCAGCTTGTTGGCCACGCGCGGGAAGCCGAAGATCGGCCCGCCGAACTGCTTGCGGTCGAGGGCGTAGTTCAGGCCCAGCTCCAGCGCCCGCTGGGCCACGCCGATGGCGCGGGCGGCGGTCTGGATACGGGCGCTCTCGAAGGTCGCCATCAGCTGTTTGAAGCCCTGGCCCTCGACCCCGCCCAGCAGGTTGGCGGCGGGGACGGTGAAGCCGTCGAAGCCGATCTCGTATTCCTTCATCCCGCGATAGCCGATGACGCCGATCTCGCCGCCGCTCATGCCGTCGGTCGGAAAGGGGCTGGACTCGTCACCGCGCAGCTTGGGCGCCAGCAGCATCGACAGACCGCGATAGTCAGTCGTGTCCGGATCGGTGCGCACCAGCAGGGTCATCACATCGGCCCTCGCCGCGTGGGTGATCCAGGTCTTGTTCCCGGTGACCACATAGCGGTCGCCGTCGCGGACGGCGCGCGTGCGCAGGGAGCCCAGGTCGGAGCCGGTGTTGGGCTCGGTGAACACGGCCGTCGGCAGGATCTCGGCCGTGGCGATCTTCGGCAGCCACTGCGCCTTCTGCTCCGCCGTGCCGCCGGTCAGGATCAGTTCGGCGGCGATCTCCGACCGGGTAGCCAGCGAGCCGACGCCGATCCAGGCGCGGCTGAGCTCCTCGGACACCACGCACATGGCCGTCTTGCCCAGGCCCGCGCCGTCATACTCTTCCGGGATGGTCAGGCCGAACACGCCCAGGTCGCCCAGCTCCTTGACCAGCGCCATCGGGATCAGCTCGTCGCGCAGGTGCCAGCCGTGGGCGAAGGGCGTGACCTTCTCCTCGGCGAAGGCGTGGAACTGGTCGCGGATCATCTCGAAGGTTTCGTCCAGGCCGGTCTTCTCGACCGTCGGCTTGCCGCGCGCGGCCGCGACGAGGTCCGCCACCCGGGTTTTCACGGCCTGGCCGCCGCCCTGGGTCATCAGCTGGACCAGCGCCGGGGCGAACAGGCGGTTCATGGTCTCGCGGCTGGCGGTCAGGTCGGCCGGGCGAATCATCTCGCCCTGGTTCATCGGAATGCCGCCGACCAGCTGGGCGCCGTACTCGGCGAACAGCAGCTGGGCCAGCAGGGCCTCGGTCTCGCCGAAGGCGCCCTCGGCCTCCAGCCGTCCTGCCCAGCCGGCGACCTGATTCAGCAGCTCGGCGTAGCTGGCGTACCAACCGTAGCCGTGGACGGCGTGCTGCTCGACGTCGGCCAGCACGCGATCAATCTTGCCGCCGGTCGAGACGCGCGCCTTCACCGCGCCTTTCGCGTCGGCGACGAAGGCGCTGGCGGCGTCGGCCGCCTGTTGCAGCAGGGTGGTCAGCCCCGGGAGGACCAGGGAGTCGGTCGTGGCATCGACGGCGGCGGCGCTCATGGGCTGGTTCTCCCCGAAATTTGTTGCGGCGCACTATATGCATTTCGCACACGCACACAATCTGGCCCGGGGACGGTAGAATTTGCCACGCCGAAGGCGAGCCCTATGTTGCCCTTCGAACCATTTTCCGGGGGAACCGCCGTGCTCGTCGTCCACCATCTCAATGAGTCGCGCTCGCAGCGCATCCTCTGGCTGCTGGAGGAGCTGGGCGTCCCCTACGAGATCGCCTTCCACCAGCGCGACGCCCAGACCCGCCTGGCCCCGCCCGAACTGGTCGCCATCCATCCGCTGGGCAAGTCGCCGGTGATCGTCGATGACGGCCAGACGGTCATCGAGTCGGGCGCGATCATCGACTACGTCATCCGCCGCCACGGCGGCGGCCGGCTGGCGCCCGACCCGGCCAGCCCCGACTACGACGTGTACCAGCAGTGGCTGCACTACGCCGAGGGCAGCGCCATGCTGCCGCTGATGCTGCTCATGTACGTGATGCGGCTGGGCGAGGCCGGCGCGCCGCTGCATCCGCGCATCGAGAGCGAGGTCGCCAACCACATGGCCTATGTCGAGGGCGCGCTCACCGGTCGCGACTACCTGCTGGGCGACCAGCTCAGCGGCGCCGACATCCAGATGAGCTTCGTGCCCGAGGTGCTCAAGGCCTTCGGCAAGCTGGCCGACTATCCCAACATGGCCGCCTGGATCGACCGCCTGCACGCGCGCCCCGCCTGGCAGGCGGCGCTGGCGAAGAGCGGACCCTACGCGCTGGGGGCGTAGGTCAAACACTGCCGTCATCCTCGGGCTTGTCCCGAGGATCCCTCTGGCCGTGTTTCGACCCGTTCAAACTGGAAAGCCGCACGTACCGCGGAGCAAGGGGTCCTCGCCACAAGGGCGAGGATGACGGGGTTGGTTGCTACGGCAGCCGCTCATCCAGATACCCGTCCAGAAAGTCGAACACCGTCGCCTTGAGCAGGCCGTGCGGGATGGCGTTGAAGTGGTCGCAGCCGATCAGGCTGACCGCCTTGGCGCCGCGGATGGCGTCGGCCAGTTCCTGCGGATCGCCGGCCAGCGTGTCGCGGGCGCCGGCCGCGACCAGGGTGGGCGCCGAGACGGCCGCCAGCGCCTCGCGCGTGAGCGACTCGGCCGGGGCGCGGACGAAGGCGGCCAGGGCCAGACGGTCCTCGCCCTGTTCGTCGGCGAACTGGCGAAAGCTTTTCAGCATTGGCTCGGTGATGGCGTCGGGGCTGTCGGCCTCCATGGCCTGGGCCATCGGGTCGCCCGGCGGCGGCGGATCGAACAGCGCCCCGCCGACCCCGCCGAGGATCAGGTAACCGACCCGCTCCCGCTCATGGATGGCCATCGCCAGCGCCAGCCGCGCGCCCATGGAATAGCCGAACACATTGGCCCATTCGACGCCCAGATGGTCGAGCAGGCTGACGATGTCGGCCCGCAGGATGTCGCGGCCGTAGGCGGCCGGATCGTGCGGCTTGCCGCTCTCCCCGTGGCCGCGCAGGTCAAGGGCGACCAGCCGCTGGCCGCGCTGGGCGATGGCCGCGTACCAGCCGGTGCGCTTCCAGGCTTCCTGGCGATTGGACGAGAAGCCGTGGATCAGCAGCAGGGGCGCCGCGGTGGACGGGCCCGTGTCGTCGTAGGCGATCTGGACGCCGTCGGCCGCGGTGAAACTGGGCATCCGGGTCGTCCCCATCCCGGCGCGACTCTCCGATGACCCGCAGGGAACAGCGTGGCGTGTCGCAGGCGGGGGTCAAGCGAATTTCCCTTCTCCCCTTGCGGGAGAAGGTGGCCTGCGGAGCAGGTCGGATGAGGGGTCGCGCAGGCGGTCGAAAACGAAAAGGGGCCGAGACCGCATCACCGGCTCGACCCCTCATCCGTCAGGCTTCGCCTGACACCTTCTCCCGCAAGGGGAGAAGGGTCAGGTTACCGCAGATCGGGCGGCGTCGCTTCTTCGGTCAGCAGGCGGATGGCCTCGTCCACCGAGACCACCGTCTGCTCCTGACTGCCCAGGCGGCGGATGGCGACCGTGCCCTCCTCCGCCTCCTTGCGGCCGACCACGGCGATGGCCGGAACCTTGGCCAGGCTGTGCTCGCGGATCTTGTAGCCGACCTTCTCGTTGCGCAGGTCGGTCTCGACCCGCAGGCCAGCCTTGCGGAACCGGGCAGCGACACCGTTCGCGTAGTCATCGGCTTCGGAGACGATGGTCGTGACCACGGTCTGGACCGGGGCCAGCCACAGCGGGAAGGCCCCGCCATAGTTCTCGATCAGGATGCCCAGGAACCGCTCGAACGTGCCCAGGATCGCCCGGTGCAGCATGACCGGCCGATGCTTCTGGCCGTCCTCGCCGACGTATTCCGCATCCAGCCGCTCGGGCAGCACGAAGTCGAGCTGCAGCGTTCCGCACTGCCAGGTGCGGCCGATGGCGTCGCGCAGATGGAACTCGAGCTTGGGGCCGTAGAAGGCTCCCTCGCCCGGCAGATGCTCGACCTCGACGCCGGCCGCGCGCGCGGCGCGCTCCAGCTTGCCTTCGGCGATGTCCCAGACCTCGTCCGTCCCCGCGCGCAGGTCCGGGCGCAGGGCCAGTTTGACGCTGTGCAGCTCGACGCCCAGGTCGGCGTAGATCGAATACAGCAGCTCGACGAAGGTCTTCGTTTCGCTCTCGATCTGGTCATCGCGGCAAAAGATGTGCCCGTCGTCCTGCGTGAAGGCCCGCACCCGCAGGATGCCGTGCAGGCCGCCCGAGGGTTCATACCGGTGGCAGGCCCCGAATTCGGCCATGCGCAACGGCAGCTCGCGGTAGGACTTCTGGCCGACATTGAAGATCTGCACATGGCCCGGGCAGTTCATCGGCTTGACGGCCAGGCTCTCGCCCTCGTCCGTCTCGCAGGTGAACATGGCGTGGCCGAACTTCTCCCAGTGGCCCGAGCGCTCCCAGAGCGAGCGGTCCAGCACCTGGGGCGTCTTGACCTCGACATAGCCGCCCTCTTCCGTCCGCCGGCGCATATAGGCCTCCAGCGTGCGGTAGAGCGTCCAGCCCTTGGGATGCCAGAAGATCATCCCCTTGCCCTCTTCCTGCAGGTGGAAGAGATCCATGGCCTTGCCGACCTTGCGGTGGTCGCGTTTCTCGGCCTCCTCGACGCGCTTGAGATAGGCGTCGAGGTCCTCCTGGCTGGCCCAGGCCGTGCCATAGATGCGCTGCAGCTGGGCGTTGGCCTGGTCGCCGCGCCAGTAGGCCCCGGCCAGTTTGGTCAGCTTGAACGCCTTGCCGATGGCCTTCGTCGATGGCAGGTGCGGCCCGCGGCAGAGGTCGGCCCACTGGCCCTGACGATAAAGCGTCACGTCCTGGTCGGCCGGGATGCCCTCGATGATCTCGGCCTTGTACTGCTCGCCGATGGCCTTGAAGTGGGCGATCGCCTCGGCACGGTCCCACACCTCGCGGACGATCTTTTCGTCGCGGTCGACGATCTCGGCCATGCGCTTTTCGATCGCCGCGAAGTCGTCCGTGCTGAACGGCTCGTCGCGGGCGAAGTCGTAATAGAAGCCGTCCTCGACGTTGGGGCCGATGGTCACCTGCACGCCCGGAAACAGCTCCTGCACCGCCTCGGCCAGCACGTGGGCCGTGTCGTGGCGGATGGTGTCGAGGGCGTCGGGGTCATTGCGGTCGACGAACTCGACCTTGCCGCCGCCCGGCAGCGGGCGGTCGAAGTCGAGCAGCTGGCCGTCAAGCCGGACCAGCAGCGTGCGTTTGGCCAGCGAGGGCGAGATGGCCGTGGCCACGTCGCGGCCGCTGGAGCCTTGCGGATACTGACGGAGCGAGCCGTCGGGGAAAATCAGGTCGATCATAGCGGTTCACACTTTCGCGGCGGCACGGGATCAAATCCCGAGCGGCCCCAGGGATGGCAGCTGCACAGACGCTTCGTGGCGAGCCAGCCGCCGCGAACCGGTCCGTGCGTGATCAGGGCCTCGCGCGCATAGTCCGAACAGGTCGGCAGGAAGCGGCACTGGCGCCCGATCCACGGGGACAGCGTGAGCTTGTAGGCGCGATGCGCCAGCGTAACGCTGCGTTCGTATAGGGTCATGCCGACGCGAGGGTGGGTGAACGGGTCCCGGCGCTTATCGACGCGCGGGCGCGCGCGATCAAGCCGCGTCGGCGCCGCTAGTTCGTGTCCCGGCCTGTCGGACAGCCGCCACCGCGGCCTCGAACGCCAGCAGCGTCGAGGCATGTCGGGCGGGATAGTCCTTCACGGGCGCCAGCACGGCCAGATCCTCGAACCGTCCGGTCGGCGCGGGGCCGCCGGACTTCAACATCGCGGCAAGCTGATCGCGCGCGGCTTCGATTTCGTCAAGACCGGCGCCAATCACATGGGCGCCCAGCACCGCCGCCGAGGCCTGGCCCAGGGCGCAGGCCTTCACGTCCTGGGCGAAGGCGGCGACCCTGCCGGCGGGGTCCAGATCGACATCGACGACGATGCGGCTGCCGCACAGCTTGGCGACCTTTTCCGCCGACCCCCGTGGCGCGGCCAGGCGCCCCGCGTGCGGCATGTTCGCCGCGAGGGTCAGGATTCTGGCGCTGTAGAGGTCGTCGATCATGGAACCTTACATAGCAACGCGCGCGGAAACTTGCACTTGGGCGCCCGCGCCCGGCCGCGTTGCGGATATCAGCCGCCTGTCGCCGCGACAGCGGGGCCCCGGCAATCCTTCCGAAGCGCCGGGACTCAAGGGAGGCGTCGCAGCAGGCGGCCCGCCGCGTCCGGGTGGGCGGACAGGTAGTCGGCCACCGCCTGGGCCAGCGCGCGCGCCTCATCCGGGCTATTGATGGGAGGCAGCGGGGTCGTCCCGGCGCGCGGCGGGGTCGGGGTCGCGACGGACGGGAGAGCCGAGCCTGCCCCGGCAGGGTCTTTGCGGCGACCTGGGCCGGTCTTGTCAGTAGAGGTCATAGCGCCCTCATCTTTGACGAGAGTAGCGTCCTCCGATGGTTAACGACGTCTGAATTTCGGGGCCAGCGGGCGGGGCTGCGGCAATTTGCCCCGCCGGGGCGGCAAATTGTCCCGCAGGACTATCGGCGCGCCCGCCACAGTGCTTCGGACCGTTCCTTCAGCACCGCGTTCAGCGCCTCGAAGCCCTCGATGATCGGCCGGCGCAGGCGACGGGCGATGGCCGGACCCAGCAGCCCATCGAAGATCTCGCCGTTGGAAAAGATGCTGTTCTCCGGGCCCATCTTCTCGATCTCGAGAAAGCGCACCGTCCGCGCCCAGCCGCGCAGCAGGTCCAGCCGCCAGTGGATATGGTCATAGGGCGCCCAGTCGAGGATCACCGGATTGATGGTCCGCGGCGCCTGGCCGGGCAAGGCCAGATCGACCGTCCAGCGGTTGCCGATGCGGATCTCGCCCTGGGCTTTCGGGTAGATCGGATTCCAGTCCGCCCAGCCGGGAATGTCCGACAGGATCTCCCAGACGATCTCGTCGGGCGCCTGGATGCCGATGCGGCGTTCGAGTTTTACTGCCATTTCTGTTCCGGGGCCGTGGTGGTCAGGTTCACAGTCTGCCCCCTTCCCCTTGGAGGGGGGAAGGGTTCCAAATATTGAAGGTCCTACCCCGGTTCCTTCAATCGCCACGTCGCGCCCTGCGGCGAGTCCATGACGATCACGCCCAGCGCATCGAGCTCGGCGCGGATACGGTCGGCCTCGGGCCAGTCCTTGCCGGCGCGGGCCGCGACGCGGGCTTCGAGCAGGGCCTCGACCTTGCCTTTCAGCGCGTCGTCGGCGCCGCCGGCGAACCAGACGTCGGGGTCGGCCTCAAGGAAGCCCAGCAGGTTGGCGGCGGCGAGCAGGTCGGCCTTGGCCTGGACCTTGGCCTCGCCGTGCGCCGTCTCCAGCGTCTTGGCCAGGGCGAACAGCTCGGCATAGGCCTTCGGGGTGTTGAGGTCGTCGCTCAACGCCTCAAGGAAGGCCGCGGGCGGCCGTCCGTCCGGCGCGTCGAGCCCCTTGACCCGCTGCAGGGCGCCGTAGAGCCGGTCGAGCGCCTTGCGGCTCTGCTCGATCAGCTCGCCGGTCCAGTCCAGCGGCTGGCGATAGTGGGCGCTCAGCAGGGCCCAGCGCAGCGCCTCGCCCGGCACGGTCTTCAGCAGGTCGTGCGGGATGATGACGTTGCCGAGGCTCTTGCTCATCTTCTCGCCGGCCATGTCGAGGAAGCCGTTGTGCATCCAGTAGTTGGCGTAGGCGCCGCCGCCATGGGCGCACACGCCCTGGGCCAGCTCGTTCTCATGGTGCGGGAACTGCAGGTCGATGCCGCCGCCGTGGATGTCGATCGGCAGGCCGAGCACGGCCTCGATCATCGCCGAGCATTCGATATGCCAGCCCGGCCGGCCGGGCCCCCAGGGCGACGGCCATTCCGGCTCGCCCGGCTTGGACGGCTTCCACATCACAAAATCGGCCGGGTGGCGCTTGTAGGGGGCGGGATCGACGCGGGCGACCTGGACCATCTCGTCCAGCGGTCGGCCGGACAGCCGGCCGTAGTCGGGGAAGCTCTGGGTGTCGAACAGCACGTGCCCCTCGGCCGCATAGGCGCAGCCGCGCGCGATGAGGGCGCCGATCTGGGCCAGCATGGCGTCGATGTTCTCGGTCGCGCGCGGCCGCAGCGTCGGCGTCAGGGCGCCCAGGGCCCCCATGTCCGCCTCATAGGCCGCCAGGTAGCGGTCGGTGATCACGCGGATATCGACGCCCTCGTCGGCGGCCTTTTTGTTGATCTTGTCGTCCACGTCCGTGACGTTGCGCGCATAGACCACCTGGTCCTGGCCGTAGAGGTGGCGCAGCAGGCGGAACAGCACGTCGAACACCACCACTGGCCGGGCGTTGCCGATATGGGCGTAGCCGTAGACCGTGGGCCCGCAGACATACATCGTCACCCGCTCCGGATCGGCGGGAACGAAGGGCCGTTTCTCGCGGGCCATGGTGTCGTAGAGCTTCAGGGACATGGGTGATTGACGTTCGGTAAGAGCTTGCCGGGTCGGCTATTGGCCCCATATAGCTTTCACGCGCGGGTGAGGCCACGGTCCGTCGCGCTGTGAATGGGGTGGCACGCGTCATTCCGGAACGACAGGCGTTCCGGCGCAACTCAGCCCCGGGAAGACCCTCAGCAACCATGGACGCCATGAGCCGCGAGCGAACCCTGACCGGCCACGCCAGTCTTGATCTTGAACCCGCCAAGCGCCCGACGCGCGAGGAAGCGATGGAGGCGGTCCGCACCCTGATCGCCTGGTCCGGCGACGATCCCCGCCGCGAGGGCGTGATCGACACCCCCAAGCGCGTGGTCGACGCCTACGCCGAATGGTTCGAGGGCTACGCCGCCGACCCGGCCAAGGAGCTCAGCCGCACCTTCGAGGACGTGCAGGGCTACGACGATATCGTCATGCTGCGCGAGATCGAGGTGGAGAGCCACTGCGAGCATCACATGGCGCCATTCCTGGGCAAGGCCTACGTCGCCTACATGCCGACCAACCGCGTGGTCGGCATCAGCAAGATCGCCCGGGTGGTCGAGATCTTCGCCCGCCGGCTGCAGACCCAGGAAACCATGACCCAGCAGATCGCCGACGCGATCTGCGACAGCCTCAAGCCGGCCGGCGTGGCCGTGCTGATCGACGCGGCCCACCAGTGCATGACCACCCGCGGCGTGCATCACCGCCACGTGACGACCATCACCACCCAGTTCCGCGGCGTGTTCAAGACCGACGCCACCCTGCGCCAGCGGTTCCTGGATTTCGTGAACCGGGGCTGACCCAACGGGGACATGCACTTCAGCGCGTGTCCCCTGCCGCAGGCGTCCGTAGGGGGACACGCACTGAAGTGCATGTCCCCCCTGACCGGGGCCGGCGCACCGCCGACACCAGCACGAAGCTCAGCATCATCAGCAGGTACCAGCTGCCCATCTTGGCCAGGCCGACCGGCTTCCAGCCGTCCTTCTGCGCCGGATAGTTCCAGGCGTCGGCCAGGGTGCCGAGGTTCTCGGCGATCCAGATGAAGACGGCGACCAGCAGGAAACCGACCAGCAGCGGCATCCGTCGGGGCGTCCGGTCCGGGGTGAAGCGGATCCAGGTCCGGCCGAGGATCGCCGCCGAGAGTACGAACAGCGGCCAGCGGAGATCCTGCACATAGTGGTGGGTGAAGAAGTTGACGTAGGCCCCCACCGCCAGCAGCCAGGTGGTCCAAACTGGCGGATAGACCTCGAAGCGGAAGTCGAACAATCGCCAGGCGCGCGCGATGTAGCTGCCGACGCAGGCGTACATGAAGCCCGAAAACAGCGGCACGCCGCCGATCCGCATCAGGCTCGGCTCGGGATAGACCCATGACCCGTGGGCGGTCTTGAAGACCTCCATGACCGTGCCGACGACATGGAAGATCAGGATCACCAGCGCCTCTTCCGGCCGCTCGAGCCGCAGGGCCAGCAGGCTGAACTGGATGGCCAGCGCGGCGACCACGAGGAAGTCGTAGCGATGCAGCGCCGCGTCGGCCGGCCACAGCAGCCGCGTGCCGACCAGCAGCGCCAGCATCAGCCCGCCGAACAGGCAGGCCCAGGCCTGTTTCAGCCCGAACAGCAGGAACTCGAAGGCCCAGCCCTGCCATTTCGACCGCGCCGCCCACGGCCTCGCGCGGCAGTCCAGGGCGATGACCGCGCCCTTGATCCGGTCATTGAGGTTCATAAGGGACTGGCCCGATCAGGCTTGGCGGCGCCATATGCGTTCATGAGCGAGCCCCTCTTCCCCACCGCCCCCGACACCGTCGCGCTGGAGCGCGGGTCGGTGCTGGCTCCCCGTTTCGACGCCGCCGGCCTGGTCGCCGTCGTGGCCCAGCACGCCGACACCGGCGAGGTGCTGATGCTGGCCTGGATGAACGCGGAAGCCCTCAAGCTGACCCTCGAGACCGGACAGGCGCACTATTTCAGCCGCTCGCGCAACGCCCTGTGGAAGAAGGGCGAGACCAGCGGCCAGCTGCAGGACGTCGTCGAACTGCGCGTCGATTGCGACCAGGACGCGGTGCTGATCAGAGTGCGCCCGCGCGGAGACGGCGGGGCCTGCCACGTGGGCTTCCGGTCCTGTTTCTATCGAGCCGTGGTGCAGGACGGAACGCTGCGGGAGCGGGCCTGACGACCGGCACAGGTTCGTGGATGGCCAGCCTCCGCCCGCTCCGGCCCGCCGCCGAAGCGCGACGCCTCACGCCTCGACACGGACCTTCACGTAAACAGCTCCGTACCGCGGCGGCGCGGGCCGCAGGCACTCGCCCAGGGCGGCGAGTATCCGACGTCCGCTAACGGTCCCGGCTCTCGGACTGGATCCGGGCGCTGAGGGCGTCGAAGCGACGGTCCAGGTCGGCCCGCTCGGCGTTGGTCAGGCCATTCTGGCGATAGTCGGCCTCAAGCCGGGCGATGGCCTGGAACTCGGCCCGGAGGCGGACGGCCTCCTGGGCGTTGATCGAGCCGTTGCGCACGCCGGCGTCGATGCGGGCGTCGAGCTGCGCCTGGCGCTGGTTGATGTTGGTCCAGCCGCCGTCGTCATCGTCCCGGCTCTCGGACTGGATCCGCGCGCTGAGGGCGTCGAAGCGACGGTCCAGGTCGGCCCGCTCGGCGTTGGTCAGGCCGTTCTGGCGATAGTCGGCCTCAAGCCGGGCGATGGCCTGGAACTCGGCCCGGAGGCGGACGGCCTCCTGGGCGTTGATCGAGCCGTTGCGCACGCCGGCGTCAATGCGGGCGTCGAGCTGCGCCTGGCGCTGGTTGATGTTGGTCCAGCCGCCGTCGCTGTCCCGGCGTTCAAGCCGGATCCGCGCGCTGAGGGCGTCGAAGCGACGGTCGAGATCGGCCCGCTCCCGCACCGACAGGCCCCGGGCGCTGTAGCGGCGCTCAAGGTAGATGAGCGACGACAGTTCGCGGCGCAGGGAGTCCGCTTCATAGCGGGTCAGCGTCCGTTGCTGTTCGCCCTGGCTGATGCGGCGCTCAAGCCAGGCCTGGCGGCGGGAGATCGACACCCACTGGCCCTGCGATCCATAGCCCCAGCCCTGTTCGCCGAAACGCGGGTCGGTGCGGGGATCGCCGTAGCCGGGCTCGCCCCAGACCGGATACCGCGCGTCCGGGCCGTACAGTTCCTGATCATTGTCGCCCAGCAGCGCGTCGGCGATCATGCCGACAATCGCGCCGACGACCGCCTGACCTGACGAGCGGGGCTCGACATAGCCTCCCGCGCTGCCTTGCGCGCCGACGCAGGTGAGCACGCCGTCCCGGTTGGCGACGTCGCTGCGGCAGTAGGGGTAGTAGATCGAACTCCAGCGCCAGCGGCCATCGTTGGTGCGGCACACGGCCGTGACATAGCCGCTGTTCAGGGTCTCGATGTCCTGGCAGGAGCCGGACAGGCTCTGGACCGGCGAGGTGCGGTACTGCGCCTGGGCCGGAGCAGCGGCCAGGGTGAAGGCCCCGGCGGCCATAAGAGCCATGGTGCTGAATTTCGTCATTGGGGTCTCTCCCGAGGCGGCGCCGGAAATCGGTGCGGAGGTGCGCACATGCCTGCCGGGGCCGCCCGCGAGGGCGGTAGCCGAGCGTGGCTGTGTCGGAAACGGCCCGAAACGGCTTAAGTTGCACGCCAGTAGAGGAATCGACCGCGACAGCCTGGCCGCCCAAAGGTCCAGTGACAAAGACGCTCAGGCGCGGCGGCGTTGAGTCGGTCTCAGCGATTGTGCCTGGCCAGTCTTCGCGAAGTCTTGCAGGCGGCCAGCGGACGGGGCGACTGGCCTTTGTCGCCGCCGTGAAATTCAGCCCGCCGCCACGAACCGCAGGAACTGCACCCGCGCGGCGCCATAGTCGCGGGCGTCGAGCGCCTCGAAGCCGTCCGGGACGACGTCCGCCTCGTCGCTCGCCCGCTCGACCATCGCCACCGCGCCGGGCCTCAGCCAGCCGCCGGCGGCCAGGCCCTCCAGCGCACGCTCGGCCAGGCCCTTGCGGTAGGGTGGGTCGAGGAAGGCCAGATCGAACGGCTCGCCCATGGCCGAGGGCCGCTGGCCCAGGTCGGTCGCGTCGCGGCGGTGGATGCGGGTCTGGCCGAACAGTCCCAGCGCGTCGATGTTCTCGCGGATCGCCCCGCGCGCCGCGTCGTCGGTCTCGACGAACAGGCAGAAGCCGGCCCCGCGCGAGATCGCCTCGAAGCCCAGGGCGCCCGAGCCGGCGAACAGATCGATGACCCGCGCGCCATGCAGCTCCGCGGCCCAGGGGGCGTGCTCAAGGATGTTGAACACCGCCTGCCGCGCCCGGTCGCTGGTCGGGCGGGTGGTCTGCCCCGGCGGGACCTTCAGGGTGCGCCCGCGATGGGCGCCGGACACGATGCGCAAGGCCTTCAGCTCCAGCGAAGCGGCGGGGCCTGATCCTTCAGCGTGAGGAGGGCCGCGCGGAGCTCCTCCATAAACGCGGCGCGTCCGCCCTGCCAGTGGACCGGCGCTCCGATCAGCACGGCGCAGTTCATCGGCACCGGGATTACCTCGCCCTTGGGCAGGACGCGGCCGGCGCCCTGGATCCACACCGGCGTGACGGGGGCTTCGGGGAAGGCTTCGGCCAGCCGGGCGACGCCGCTCTTGAGGGCCGCCATGTCGTCGCTGGCGTCGCCGCGCGTGCCTTCGGGAAACACGACGATGATGTCGCCGGCGGCCAGGGCCTCGCGGGCCGGGGCCAGCACGTCCTCGCCGGTTCCGGCCTTGCCCCGGGCGATGGGCACGATGCCGATCAGGTTGCGCGAGACCCAGCCGATCACCGGGTCGCGCAGGAAATAGTCCGAGGCCGCCGCCGGCCGCACGCGCATCACCGCGCGACTGGGGAAGATCGACAGCAGCAGCAGGGTGTCCATGTGGCTGTTGTGGTTGGCCGCGATGATGGCCGGACCCTTGAGCGGCAGATGCTCGCGCCCGGTGACGTCGGCGCCGGTGAGGAACCGGGCGACCGGCCGGGCGACCAGCAGCAGGATCAGCCAGCGGATCCAGCCCATCAGAACGTCTCCAGCGCGAACCAGGCCAGCAGGTGGAAATACAGCGGCGCGGTGAAGGTCAGACTGTCGATCCGGTCGAGGATGCCGCCGTGGCCGGGGATCAGGTGCGAGGTGTCCTTGACCCCGATGTCGCGCTTGATCGCGCTCATCGTCACGTCGCCCGCGAAGCCGGCCACCGGCAGAACGAGGGCCAGCACGGCCAGGCCGATCCCGCCCAGCGGCATGAACAGCGGCCCGACGAACCAGATCAGCGCCGCCGTCGAGGCCCAGCCGCCGAGGAAGCCCTCCCAGGTCTTGTTGGGGCTGACCTTGGGGATGATCTTGTGGCGTCCGAGCAGCTTGCCCCAGACGTACTGGGCCACGTCGTTGAACTCGGTGGCCACCAGCAGGAAGAACACCAGCCCTGCCGCGCCGGCCGGCGCCTCGGCCGCCGGCGTGCGCATCAGGAAGGCCGCGTAGCCGATGTTGTAGACGCAGGTCATCAGCCCCCAGTGGAACAGGGCGACGCTCGACAGATAGCCCCTGGTCTGGCCGATCACCGCCATCAGCCAGGGCAGGATCAGGAAGGCGTAGACCGGGATGATCACCAGGTAGATGCCGTAGATATTGGCGGCCACGAAGGCGTAGCTGACCGGAATGGCCAGGTAGCAGGCGAGGATGATCAGCCGGTCCTCGCGCCGGGTCGGGGCCAGCGACAGGAACTCGCGCAGGGCGATGAAGCTGACCACGGCGAACAGGCCCAGCGTCGCCTGCCAGCCCAGCAGCAGGGCGCCGGCCAGCAGGCCGATCATCACCCACCAGCTCGACATGCGCTGGCGCAGTTCGCGGTAGTCCTTGCCCGGCCTCGCCAGGGTCAGAACCGCGGCGACCAGGCTGCCCAGAACCAGCAGGCCGGCGATCCCGCCCAGGCCTAACAGCAGGGCCGGCGGCTGGGCGGCGAGGAAGGCCTGGGTCCTGTCGATGATGTCCATTCAAGCGTCCCGATGGCCCGAGGTCAGTGTCGCAAGTCCGGTTTGCATATCACCCCTGCGTCCTTCGAGACGCCCTCTTCGAGGGCTCCTCAGGATGACGAAGAGGGGTGGGCCGCACCTCTGTTCGTCATGGTGAGGAGCGAGGCCCCGGCCGAGCGTCTCGAACCACGCACCCACGCCCCAAGCAGACCTTGCCGCGCGCGGCGATCCGGTCAAGGCTCCGCGCATGCGGAGGTTGATGAAATCCAGTCTGGTTCACGTCGCGTTCGGCTTCCTGTTGATGGGCGGCTGGGCGCTGTTCGCCAACCGCGCCCACGGCCTGGCGGCGGCCTGGCTGCCGGCGGTGGTCCAGGGAACGGTGTCGGGCGCGCTGACCGGGGCCTTGAAGACGACGCTCGAGGCGCTCGACGGGCGGATCGCGGGGCCGCTGGCCTTTGTGATCCCGCCGGCGGTCACGGCCGGGTCGATCCTCGCCCTGCTGGTGCTGGTCCACCGCCTGATCGGCACGCCCGAGCTGGTCGCCACCATCGCTTTCCCGTGGAGTGTCTCGACCCTCTACGCCATCGTCTACAACGCCGGCCTCGTCCGGGCCCGCCGGAGCGCCGCATGAGCGACAGCCTCGAGAATCGCCGACCGCTGAAGACCCGCTCGAAGGCCTGGGCCGGGGCGCTGGCCTCGATGCTCGGCAAGGCGCGAATCAGCCCGGACATCATCTCGCTGTTCTCGATCGTCTTCGCGGTGCTGGGGGCGGGGCTGCTGTTGTTGTCCGGGCTGGAGGACCAGGCGGGACTGCGCGCGGCCTGCCTGATCGGCGCGGCGATCTGCGTCCAGCTGCGGCTGCTGGCCAATATGCTCGACGGCATGGTGGCGGTGGAACATGGCCTGGGCTCCAGCGCCGGGCCGATCTGGAACGAGCTGCCCGACCGCATCGCCGACGCCCTGTTCCTGGTCGGCGCGGGCTACGCGGCCTGGTCGATGGGCATGACCGCCGGCTCCTGGCTGGGCTGGACGGCGGCCCTGCTGGCGGTGCTGACGGCCTATGTGCGCGAGCTGGGTCGGGGGCTGGACTTCCCGGCCGATTTCGCCGGCCCGATGGCCAAGCCGCACCGCATGTTCGCGCTGACGGTCACCTGCGTGATTTCGGCGCTGGAGCCGCTCTGGGGCGGTCACGGCCAGATGCTGATGCTCGGGCTGACGGTCATCGTGCTGGGCACGGTGTGGACGCTGGTCCGGCGCACGCGCACCCTGGCGCGGCGGCTGGAAGCGCAGCGGGCGAAATAGCACGGGGACATGCACTTCAGTGCGTGTCCCCTTCATCCGGATGAGTCCGCATCTGCAAACAGGGGACACGCACTGAAGTGCATGTCCCCGTGGGGCGGCTACCGTTTCTTCCCCGGCCCGCCGGCGCGGGGCCCCTTCGGAGCCACCGGCCTCCCGCCCTTCGGCGTCTCCGACCAATGCTTCTTCGCCTTGCCCGCCGGCGCGGGCTTTTTCGGCGTGCGCAGGCCGCCTGGCTTTTTCGGCTTGGCCTTGGCCCAGCCCGGTTTCTTCGGCTGGCGCTCGCCCTTCAGTTCGCCGGACTCCTGTCCGGGACGCAGTACATTGCGATGCGCCTTGGCGGCCGGGGCCGCGCCGCCGACGCCGTCCTCGACGCCGCTGCGGCGGCCGGCCGACAGGGCCGGCTTGAACTGCACGGCGTTTCCCGTGGGCATGTTGGCGGCCGGCACGAAATCGGCCAGCAGCTCGCGGATCACCCGAGGGCCGACCTCCTCGACCTCGCCCGCCGCCAGGGTTCCCAGCGAGAACGGGCCATAGCTCAGCCGCAACAGCCGGTTCACCTTCAGCCCGATGGCTTCCAGCACCCGGCGCACCTCGCGGTTCTTGCCCTCGGTCAGGGTGACCGTGATCCACACGTTGCGCGCGCCGTCGCGGTCGCCCGTGGCCTTGTCGAGGTGGGCGTCGATGGCGCCGTACTTCACCCCCTCGACGGTGATGCCATCCTTCAGTCTGTCGAGCTTCTCCTGGGTCGTGTAGCCGAACGCCCGCGCCCGATAGCGGCGGATCCAGCCGCTCGACGGCAGCTCCAGCGCCCGCGACAGGGCGCCGTCATTGGTCAGCAGCAGCAGGCCTTCGGAATTGATGTCCAGCCGGCCGATCGAGATGACCCGCGGCAGGCCCTCGGGCAGGGTCTCGAACACCGTCGGGCGGCCCGCCGGGTCGTTGTGGCTGGTCAGCAGCCCGACCGGCTTGTGATAGCGGAACAGCCGCGTGGCCTCGGCCCCGCCGACGACCTCGCCATCGACCGTGACGATGTCGCCCGGCTCGACCTTGACGGCCGGCGTGGTCAGGGTCTGGCCGTTGATCGCCACCCGGCCCTCGGCGATCAGCCGCTCGACCTCGCGGCGCGAGGCGACCCCGGCCCGGGCCAGCACCTTGGCGACACGATCGTTATGTTGAGAAGAATCCTGTGCAGGCATGCGCGCCGCTCCGTTAAAAGGACCTGTGTCGCCTCCCGGCGATACCTGCGCCCTTCTAAGCACGGATTGACGGTTCCCGCCACGTGAGCGCCCCCAGCGACATCGATGCGATGCGGATGGCCCTGGCCGAGGCCCGCGAGGCCGCCGCCCGCGGGGAGACGCCGGTCGGGGCGGTGATCCTCGATCCGACCACCGGCGCGGTCATCGCGAAGGCAGGCAATGGCCCCATCGGCGCCCATGATCCGACGGCCCACGCCGAGATCGCGGCCATGCGCATCGCGGCGGCAGCGCTGGGCAACTATCGCCTGACCGGCCTGACCCTGGTGGTCACGCTCGAACCCTGCGCCATGTGCGCCGGAGCGATCAGCCACGCCCGCATCGGCCGGCTGGTGTTTGGCGCGGATGATCCCAAGGGCGGGGCCGTGCTGCATGGTCCGAAGTTCTTCGACCAGCCGACCTGCCACTGGCGGCCGGAGGTTACCGGCGGCGTACTGGCGGACGAGAGCGCCGACCTGCTGCGCGGCTTCTTCCGCGCGCGCCGGGGGAAGTCGCCGCCGCCCTAGCTGGCGAAGGTCAGGTCGAGGCGGAAGTCGAGCCGCGCCTTCACCGCCGGCCAGTCGAAGTCGCAGATCGACAGCACGGCCGTGTCGCGCACATGGCCGGTCCAGGTGATCTTGTGGTTGCGCAGCGTGCCCTCCTTGGTCGCGCCCAGCTTGAGCACGGCCGCCTCGCTGCGGGCGTTGCGCTCGTCGATCATGAACTCCACGCGAATGGCGCCGGCGTCGAAGGCCTGGGCCAGCATCAGCCGCTTGGACTCGGGATTCACCGGGCCGGATCGGACGTCCGGGTGCAGGAAGGTCGCGCCGATCTCCACGCCCTTGTGAATGCGGCGGATGTTGAGAAAGCTGGAGGTGCCGACCACCCGCTTGTCCGACAGCCGACGGATGGCGTAGCCGATCCGCTCGCCACGTTCGGTCTCGCCCAGCAGCGCGCCCCACCAGTCGCTGAAGCCCTCGCCGCAGCCGTTGGTCGACATGATCTCCCAGGCCTCGGGGTCGCAGTCGATGGCCCCGCGCAGTTCCTCGCCCAGCTCGGCGGTGATCGGTTCAAGCCGCACATGGCGGCCCTTCAGCAGTTTGGCCTTGAGGTTCATGCACCAAGCTTCGCAGCGCCGGTCGTCGTTGAAAACAGCCTGTTGCAAAATATCAAAAACTTTATATGTAATATAAAAATAACGTCCTCTCACATAAAGGATGTGCTCGATGGGACTGTCCCGAGCCTTCGATTCGAAACTGGCCAGCCAGGCCAGGACCTTTGAAGTCATCGCCTGGGTGGCGACGGTCGTCCTCGCCGTCCAGCTGCTGGTCCTGCTCAGGCTGCTGACCCTGATCGGCCCGGCGGCCGACGCCCTGTCACACGGAGACTGGATGGGGCTGAGGCTCGCCGCCGAGCCGGTGCTGCGACGGCTGGTCGAGTTCCTGCCGCTCCTGATCTACCTGGGCGGGGTCGTCGCCGCCGCGCGAATCTTCCACCGGGTCGCCGAGGGCGAACTGTTCTCGAAAGCCAATTCCAACGGCCTGGCGGAGGTCGGCTCCTCCCTGCTCTGGGGCGCGGCGGCCAGCGCGGTCATCGTGCCGTGGATCCTGAGCTGGATCGACGGCGAATACGGCTTCTCTGGCATCCACCTGGAAACCGAGACCTGGGTGATCGCCGTGATCGGCGGGGCCATCCTGGTGCTCGGCCGGATGATGGCCCAGGCCGGCCGCCTGCAGTCCGAACTCGACCAGATCATCTGAGGTCGCCATGAGCCCCACCACCCATCTCGTCCTTCGGCGTCAGAGCCTGCTGCTTGGCGGCCTGACCGGTTCGATCGCGTTGCTCGTCGGCGGCATGATCGCGCTGGTCTATTTCATCCTACCGGCGCTCCATGCCGGCAGGCCCGGTTATCCGCCGGTCAGCGACCTGCTTCCGGGTTCGATGATCGCGTTGACCTTCTGGTCGCCGGTCCTGTTCTACCTCGCCGCGCTGCTGGCCATGGCGCGGATGTTCGCCCAGGTGGCGGCCGCCCGCCCGGTCTGGCGGGCGACAGCGCGCGGCCTGGGGCTGACAGGCTGGGCGTTGATGCTTGGTAGCGTGATGACCGTTCTGGTCCAGCCCCGGCTGATGCAGCTGGATTGGGTGCGCGAGGTCATGGTCCAGCAAGGACGTCACGCCGCGGTCGGCGGGATCGCCCATTTCGACGTCCCGGCCATTGTCATTGGCGTCGTCGGCCTTGCCATGCTGTTGCTGGGGGGGCTGCTGCGCCGAGCCGAGGCGGTAGAGGCCGAACTCGAAGACTTCGTCTGATGCCCGTCATCGTCACCCTCGATATCATGCTGGCCCGCCGCAAGATGAAGGCGCGCGACCTGGCTCAGCGGATCGGCCTGTCGGAGACCCAGCTCAGCCTGCTGCGCACGGGCAAGGTGCGGGGGATGCGGTTCGACACCCTGTCGAAGCTCTGCGCGGTGCTGGAGTGCGCGCCGGGCGAGCTGCTGGATTATCGGTATGACGAGGGGGATCTGGCGGCGATCGTCGAAGAGTAGCGATCCCCCTCGCAAAGCTGGGAGGGGCCGCGCCGGCCCGGCGACCGACCGGTCAGCGGCGATCCTCGACAATCATCCGCGCCGCCTTCTCGGCGATCATCATCGTCGGCGAGTTGGTGTTGCCCGAGGTGATGGCCGGCATCACCGACGCGTCCGCGACGCGCAGGCCCGCGACGCCGAACACCCGCAGACGCGCATCGACCACGGCCATCGGGTCGGCGGCCAGGCCCATCTTCGCCGTGCCGACCGGGTGGAAGATCGTCGTGCCCAGGTCCCGCGCCGCCGCCAGCAGGCCGGCCTCGTCGTCGATGGCGAAGCCGGGCTTCATCTCTTGCGGGCCATAGCGCGCCAGCGGCGGCTGGCCGACGATCCGCCGCACCAGCCGCATCGACTCCACGGCGACCCGGCCATCCTCGTCGGTGGCGAGGTAGTTGGGCTGGATAGCCGGACTGTGGGCGGGATCGGGGCTGGTCGCATGGATCGACCCACGGCTGGTCGGGCGCAGGTTGCAGACGCTGATGGTGATCGCCGGGAACGGATGCAGCGGGTCGCCGAACCGGTCGAGCGACAGCGGCTGGACGTGGAACTGCAGGTTGGCCGTGGCCTGGTCCGGAGATGACCGGGCGAAGGCGCCCATCTGCGAGGGGGCCATCGACATCGGACCCCGGCGCAGCAGCGCGTACTCCAGCGCCATCAGCGGCCGCCGCCACAGCGAGGCGTAGAGGGCGTTCATCGTCGGCACGCCGCTGACCCGATAGATCGGCCGTATCTGCAGGTGATCCTGCAGGTTCTCGCCGACGCCGGGCAGGTGGCGAACGGCCTCGACGCCGAGGCCCCGCAACCGCTCGCCATCGCCCACGCCGGAGCGCTCCAGCAGCACCGGGGTGGCCACCGCACCAGCGGACAGGACGACCTCCCCGCCGGTCCGGGCCTCGAACGTCTGACCGCCGCGCGACCAGGCCACGCCCACGGCCCGGCCGTTTTCGATCAGCACCCGGTCGACCCGCGCGCCGGTTTCGAGCTTCAGGTTTGGCCGACCGAGAGCGGGCTTGAGAAAGCCCCGCGCCGCGCTCCAGCGCACGCCGGCCTTCTGGTTGACCTGGAAATAGCCGCTGCCGGCGTTGTCGCCGCCGTTGAAGTCGGCCACGGGGGTCACGCCCTCCAGCGCCGCCGCCTGGGCGAACGCGTCCAGCACGGTCCAGCGCATGCGCGGGTGCTCGACCCGCCATTCGCCGCCGGAGCGGTGATGTTCCGTAGGCGGCGCGATGTGATCCTCCTGCGCCAGGAACAGCGGCAGCACGTCGTCCCAGCCCCAGCCGGCCAGGCCCAGCCGGCGCCAGCCGTCGTAGTCCGCCGCCTGGCCGCGCATGTAGATCATCGCGTTGATCGCCGAGGACCCGCCGATCACCTTGCCGCGCGGATATTTCAGGCGGCGGCCGTTCAGGCCGGGCACGGCCTGCGTCTCGAACATCCAGTCGGCGCGCGGATTGCCGATCGAGAACAGATAGCCGACCGGGATGTGAAACCAGATCCAGTCGTCCCTGCCGCCGGCCTCGAGCACCAGCACGCGGCTCTTCGGATCGGCCGACAGCCGGTTGGCCAGCACGCAGCCCGCCGATCCGGCGCCGACGATGATGTAGTCGAAGGTCTCGGCCATCAGGCTTTCTATCGGGGAGGGACGCCGGGAATTCGGTGAATTCGGTGACAGTTTACGAATTGCGGATGCGCGGCCGGCCCGGCGAGCGGCAATTCGTAAACTGTCACCGAATTCCTTTCTACCGCTTCAGCCCCAACCGATCCCGCGCGATGACCCAGCGGTGCACTTCGCTCGGGCCGTCGTAGATCCGCATGGTGCGCATCTGGCCGGCCATCATCTGCAGCGGCAGTTCCCTGGTCATGCCCATGGCCCCGAAGGCCTGCATGGCCTGGTCGATGACCTCCCAGCCCAGCTCGGTGCCGAACACCTTGAGCATGGAAATCTCCACCCGCACGTCGCGGCCCTGGTCGAGCTTCCAGGCGATGTCGTAGGCCATCAGCCGGGCGGCGTGGATCTTGGTCGAGGCGTCGGCGACCCACCACTGGATCGCCTGGCGGTCGGCCAGCTTCGCGCCGAAGGTTTCGCGCTGGCCGGCGTGCTCGATCATCATGTCCAGCGCCCGCTGGGCCAGGGTGTAGCCCCAGATGCCCATCTGCAGGCGGCGGGTCGACAGCCGGGTCTGCATCGGCGCGAACCCCTGCCCCTCCTTGCCGAGCAGCTTCGACGCCGGAACGCGGCAGTCCTCGTAGACCACCTCATAGGTCACCTGGCCGCCGATCATCGGGATGGCGCGCAGCACGTTGAAGCCCGGCGTGCCCTTGTCGACCAGGAAGGCGGAGATGCCGCCGCGGGCGCCTTTCGCCGGGTCGGTGACGGCCATGGTGACGGTGAAGTCGGCTTCCCTGGCCTTGCTGATCCAGATCTTGCGGCCGTTGATCACCCAGTCGTCGCCGTCGCGGACCGCCCTGGTGATCATCCCGGCCGGATCGGCGCCGGCGCCGGGCTCGGAGATGGCGATGGCGCTGATCGCCTCGCCAGCGACGTAGGGCGCCAGATACTGGATCCGCTGTTCCTCGTTCACCGTGGCCATCAGCATGCGCAGGTTGGGCGAGTCCGGCGGCAGGACATAGGGGGTGATGGTCTTGCCCATCTCCTCATAGACCCCGACCATGGCGACCATCGGCAGGTCGGCGCCGCCGACATCCTCCGGCGCGTCCAGGCCCCAGAGGCCGAGCTCCTTGCTGACCTTGTCGATAGGGGCCCGTTCGGCGGCCGTCAGGGCGATCGATTCCCCGGCGGCGTCGCGGGCCAGCACGGCGGGCTCCAGCGGGATCAGCTGATCACGAACGAACTTCGCGACCAGGTCCTTGAGCATCTGGTGCTCTTCGGCGAGTTGGAAATCCAAGTCAGGTCCTCAGGCGTAAACGGGAATGGGCTGCTCGCCCGCGACGGTCGTCCGGTGCATCACCCGGCGATGGCCGTCGTAGCCGCCGGTGGCGTTGTGCAGGCAGCAGCGGTTGTCCCACAGGATCAGCATGTCGGGCCGCCATTTGTGGCGATAGACGAACTCGTCCCGCAGCATGTGGCGATAGAGGAAGGTCAGCAGATTGTCCGACTCCGCCTCGGTCATGCCGGCCACGCCCAGAGTGTAGATCGGATTGACGAACAGCGCCTTGCGGCCGCTGACCGGATGGACGCGGACCAGCGGGTGCTCCTGCCGGCTGTCGGCCTCGACGCAGCTTATTATTCCCATGGACCGCCCCGGCGCCTCGTTGGCGTAGATGCCGTCGGCGCCATAGGGCCGCGTCGCTGAATGGATGGTCGTCAGCCCGTCGAGGAAGGCCCGCATCACCGGGCTCAGCGCCTCGTAGGCGCGGCAGCCGTCGGCGAACTCGGTGTCGCCGCCGACCGGCGGGACGACCTTGGCATGCAGGAGGGTCGCCGCCGGCGGCGCGGGCTGGAAGCTCCAGTCGCTATGCCAGGCCCCGCCGAACACGCTGGCCGTCTCGTCCGGCTCGCGGCGCACTTCCAGAATGTGCGGCCGGTCGGCCAGCGGCTTCACATAGGGGTCGTGGCCAAAGCCGCCGAATTGCAGGGTGAAGGCCTCCAGCTGGTCATGATCCAGCGGCTGGTCGGGAAACCAGACCACGCCGTGCGCCGCCCAGGCCGCCTTGACCGCCGCCAGCTGGTCGGCCGGCAGCGGGGCGCCGATATCCAGTCCGGTGATCTCCGCCCCGAAGCCCGAGGCTTTCGGCGTCACGGTCACCATGCGCTCCTCCCCTGTTGTTTCTTGACGTGAACATCGGCCGGTGAGCGCACTCGCGCAACCCAACCCTTCCGTCATGGCCCGGCTCGGCCGGGCCACCCATGCGCGCTGAGGTGTCGGGGCTTACCCGGCAGGTCTCGTGTTCCTGGGTGGCCCGAACAAGTCGGGCCATGACGGCAATGGGATCAAACTGAGACGGCTCACCGGGTCTGCCCACCATCGACCGGCACGACCGTCCCGTGCACGAAACTGGCCCTGGGGCTCATCAGGAAGGCGGCGACCGCGCCGATCTCCTCCGGCCGGCCGTAGCGCTTCATCGGCACCTCGCGGTCGATCCAGCGTTGCCAGTTCGCCGCGCGCGGGCCGTCCATCCGCGCCTGCCAGTCGCCGCCGGGGAAGATGATGTTGCCCGGGGCGATGGTGTTGACCCGCACGCCGCTGGGGCCGGTGATCTTCGCCAGTTCCTTGCCCAGGTGGTTCATGGCCGCCTTGGCCGTGCCGTAGGTCAGGGGCGTGCCCAACGCGCCGAGCCCCGCGATCGAGCTGATCATCAGGATCGAGCCCTCGCCGCGCGGGGCCATCATGCGAAAGGCCGCCCGGGCCAGCCGCCAGGCCGAGGTCAAGTTCTGGGTGAAGCCGGCGTCCCAGGTCTCGTCATCGACCTCCATGCCCGGCGGGCAGGGATGCAGGCCGACGTTGGCCACCGCGCCGTAGATCGGACCGAGCGCGCTTTCGGCGCCGGCGAGGGCCTTCTCGATCACCTCGGTCTGACGCAGGTCGCCGGCCATGGCCCACAGGGCGCCCTCGCCGTACTGCGCGGCGAGCCGCGCCCGCGTCTCCTCCAGGGCCTCGGCCCCACGGGCGGTGATGGCCACCTTCGCCCCCTCCGCCAGACAGGCCTCGACGATGCCCAGGCCGATGCCCCGGCTCGCGCCGGCGACGAAGATGGTCCTGCCCTTCAGTCCCAGATCCACGGTGCTCTCTCCTGTGTGTCGCGGTCATCTGAGACCCCTGTCGCCGCGTCAGGCAAGCGCGAGGCACAATCCTCCCGGCCACAGCGAAGCGGAGAGCCGGGATGACAATGGTGTTGCCCTACTTCGCCTTGCGGAACGGCTTGACCCGCAGCTTGGTGCGGTGGTCGTCGGCGGCCTCGACCTGACCGGTTTCAGTCTGGCCGCGCAGGTAGACCTTCTGCCATTTCTCCGCCTGGGCCGTGGAGCCCGGGGTCTTGAGATCGGCGTTGAAAGTGTTCCGGCTGGCCGACCAGGTGTCGTACTCGGCCTTCAGCGCCGGGTCGGACGACAGGGCCCGGACCTCCGGCGTCAGGGCTTCGATCTCACCGCGCTTGACCGGGAAGATGTGGCAGATCGGCTCGTCCTTCTCGAACCGCAGCAGGACATTCGGCCGGGTGAAGATCCAGTTCATCGTGAAGCTGAACGGCATCCAGTCGGTCTCGACTACGCCGGTCAGCGGATAAATCCCGTCCTTGGGCCGGTTGATCGGCCCCTGGACCACGAGGTCGTAGCCGGGCTCGGTGCGGAACAGGGCGGGAATGTGAAACGTCAGGATGCCGTGGCCGAAGTGGCTGACCGCCGGGGCGGTCGTGCCCGTGTCCGGCCCGATGACCACCGCGTCGAGCCCCGGCTGGCCGGTCCAGCCCGCCGCGAAGCCCGACGGAGACAGCATCTCCCAGCCGTGACCGTTGGCGATGTTCAGCGGCAGGCAGCGATAGGCGAACCGCTGGTGGGTGGCGTTCATCCAGTCCCGTTCCAGCGGCGCGGGACGGATCACCAGCGGCGCGTCGCCGATGACGAAGGCGGTGATCCTGCCGGGGTGTTTCGGTGTTTCGGCGGCGCTCATGCGGCGATCTCCGCAAGTGGGGTGGCCTTGTCGGCCCCACCCTTGAGGGTCAGGCTGCGCCGGCCGGTGACCACCGTGGTCGCCCAGTCCGTGGTTCCGATGGTCGCCACCGCATGGGCCATGAACGGTCTCCCTAAAGCCTGAGCACCAGCCGGGCCATGATGTCACGCTGGATCTGGTTCGAGCCACCATAGATTGAGGCCGCGCGATTGTTGAGGTAGCGGGCCATGGCGACCAGGCTGTGATCAGGGCCGACCGGCGTGCGGTTCGAACCGGGCTCACGCGCCTCGGGCTGATCGACCGCCGCGTAGTGGCTCGCGATCTCGATGGCCAGCTCGTCCAGCCGCTGGGTGCATTCGGTCGATTGGGTCTTGAGCATCGACGACGCGGGCCCCGGGTTCTTGCCGCCGGCCAGGGCCGACATGACCCGGTGCTCGGTGATCTCGATTGACTCCACCAGGATCTCGGCCTCGGCCAGGCGGGCGCGGAAGTCCGGATCGTCGATCAGCGGGGCGCCCTCGTCGGAGACCTCGTTCTCGGCCATGGCCTTCAGCCGGGCGACGCCGCCGCGCAGGCCCGGGGCCGAGCTGCCGCCGCGTTCGAATTCCAGCAGGTATTTGGCCACCGTCCAGCCGTCGTTCTCCTCGCCCAGCCGCCCGCTCTTGGGGACCCGGACATTGTCGAAGAACACTTGGTTGACCTCGTGCTCGCCAGCCAGGGTGATGATCGGCTTCACCGTGATGCCGGGCGTATCCATCTCAAGCAGCAGGAAGGTGATGCCCTGCTGCGGCTTGCCGCCGGACCAGGTGCGGACCAGACAGAACATCCGGTTGGCGAAATGGGCGTGGGTGGTCCAGATCTTCGAGCCGTTGAGAATGTAGTCGTCGCCGTCGCTCTCGGCGCGCATCTGCAGGGACGCCAGGTCCGACCCCGAGCCGGGTTCGGAATAGCCCTGGCACCAGTAGTCGTCGCCGGCGAGGATGCGCGGCAGGTAGAAGGCCTTCTGCTCGGGCGTGCCGTACTTCTGGATGCAGGGGCCGACCATGCGCAGGCCCATCGGCGACAGGCTTGGCGCCCCGGCGCGCGTGCATTCGGCGGCGAAGATGTAGCGCTGCATCTCGTTCCAGCCGCAGCCGCCGTATTCCACCGGCCAGCTCGGGGCGACCCAGCCTTTGGCGTGGAGAATCTTCTGCCAGGGAATGGAGTACTGCTTATCGACGAAGACGCTGGTGACCATGCGACCGGCCTGGCGCAGTTCGGGCGTCAGGTTGTCGTCGAGAAAGGCGCGGACCTCGTCGCGGAAGGCCAGTTCATCGGGCGTCAGGTCGAGATTCATGCGTGGTGTTCCATCCCGTCGCGGCAACTGAGCAGACTGCGGTCCGTTCGCCTAGACTGGCGGACGCCGCGTGAAGCAAACTGTTTTCCTTTGGGGTCCCGCCATGGCCATCGCGTTGCGCGACCGGCTCGCCGCCGCCGCCCGGGACTACATCCAGCCGACGGGCGTACCGGCCTTCGACTTCGGCGCCCCGGCGGGCGAACCGGCGCTTGCCGCGCCCGACTCGGTGTCCTGGCGCGTGTTCGCCAATCCCGTGGCCCTGTTCATCGGCGGCGTGACGGCCGTGCTGCTGGAACTGGCCGAGCCGCGCGTGCGCTCGGGCGTGTGGGACCACACCAGCTTTCGCACCGATCCCCTGCCGCGCATGAAGCGCACGGGCCTGGCGGCGATGATCACGGTCTATGGCGCGCGCGGCAAGGCCGAGGCGATGATCGCCGGCATCGGCCGGATGCACGGCCGGGTGAGCGGCGTGACCCCGGCGGGCGCGGCCTATCGCGCGGACGATCCGGAGCTGCTGGACTGGGTCCAGGCCACGGCCTCGTACGGCTTCATGGAGGCCTACCACCGGTTCGTGCGGCCCTTGACCAACGCCGAGCGGGACGGGTTCTACGCCGAGTCCGCCCCGGCCGCCCGGCTCTATGGCGCGACGGGCGCCCCAACTTCGGTGGCCGAGCTGGAGGCCTGTTTCCAGGCTATGCGGCCAAAGCTCGAGCGGTCGGAGATCGTCTTCGAGTTTCTCGACATCATGCGCCGCACGGCGATCCTGCCCGGACCGCTGCGGGCCGCGCAGGGCCTGTTCATCCGCGCCGGCGTCGAGCTGTTGCCGCCCTGGACGCGCGAAACCCTGGGCCTGGGCAAGCCCTGGGGCCTGCGCCCGTGGGAAGCCCGGCTGGTGCGGGCCGCCGGGGCCATGGCCGAGCGGATGGTCCTGCCGTCCAGCCCTCGCGAAGAGGCGCGTCGGCGGCTGGGCCTGGCGGCCTGACGGCGGCTTTTTCTTGCCAGTGACAGCGACGCAGGCTCCAACCTGACCCCATGTCCGACGTTCGCGCCTGGCGCGCCGCCCTGGTCCACTGCCTCGACGATCCCGCGCGCGCGGGGCCGGAGGCCTGCGTGCATCACCCCGACGGCCTGCTGCTGGTCGAGGACGGCCATGTCGCCGCCTGCGGCCCCTGGGCCGAGCTTGGCCCGGCGCTGGCGGCCGACATCCCGGTCGAGCGCCTGCCCGGCCGCATCCTGTCGCCCGGCTTCATCGACACCCACATTCATTTCCCGCAGATCGACATGATCGCCGCCTTCGGCGGTCCGCTGCTGGACTGGCTGGAGGCGCACACCTTCCCGGCCGAGCGCGCCTTCGCCGACCGGGCCCATGCCGACGCCGCGGCCCAGGCCTTCCTCGACGAGCTGCTGCGCAACGGCACGACCACGGCGATGGTGTTCGGCTCTGTCCACCGCGCCAGCGTCAAGGCCCTGTTCGAGGCGGCCCTGGCGCGGAACATGCGGCTGATCGCCGGCAAGTCGCTGATGGACGGCGGCCCCGAGGGCCTGAGGGACACGGTCGAGACCGGCCGGGACGAGACCGAGGGCCTGATCCGCGACTGGAGCCGGCGCGGACGGCTGGGCTATGCGGTCACGCCACGCTTCGCGCTGTCGTCCTCGCCCGACCAGCTGGCCTCGGCGGGCGAGATCCTGCGCCGCCACGACCATGTCTGGATGCAGACTCACCTGGCCGAGACCCCGCGCGAGGTGGAGGCCGTCGCTCGCGCCTTCCCCGGCGCGCGCGACTATCTCGACGTCTATGACCGGTTCGGGCTGGTCACCGGGCGGTCGGTGTTCGGCCACTGCGTCCACGCCACCGACCGGGCGCTGCACAGGATGGCGCGCGCCGGGGCGGCGATCGCCCACTGCCCGACCTCGAACCTGTTCCTGGGCAGCGGCCTGTTCGACCTGGCGCGGGCGCAGGCTCATGGCGTGACGGTGGGCCTGGGGACCGATGTCGGGGCGGGGACCAGTTTCTCCGTCCTGACCACGGCGGCGGCGGCCTGCGACGCGGCGCAGATGCACGGCCGGCCGCTCGATCCGCTGCATGCCTTCTACCTGGCGACGCTCGGCGGCGCGCGGGCGCTGCGCCTCGACGACCGCATCGGCAGCTTCGCCGTGGGCCGCGAGGCCGATTTCGTCGCCCTCGACCCGGCGGCCACGCCGCTGCTGGCGCGCAGACTGGCCGGCGTGAGCGATATCCGCGAGATCCTGTTCGCCCTCATGGTGCTGGGCGACGACCGGGTGGTTTCACAGACCTGGCTGGCCGGCGCCCCGGCTCACACTCGAGCCTAATTGCCGGGCAACGCCACGATGTGGACCGTGGACGGGATCAGCACGCCGTCGCCGTCCGGCTTGCCGATCACGTGGTAGCCGAACGTGCCGCTGCCCCCGCCATTATCCTGAACGTCGAAGATGAAGGTCCCGTCGGCGCCGACATTGACCAGCCGGCCCATGATGAAGCCGCCGTCCGTGCCGTTGACCTGCGGCCGGTCGTATTCGATCCAGCCCTCGGCATTGCCCGCGGGAACCTCGGACGCGGGCCGGCAGCCCCAGACCTTGATCGACTCGGACGCGGGATCGACCTCCCAGCCGACATTGGCGAAGCATTTGGGATCGAAGGTCGGCCCCATGGCCGCGGCCGGGGCCTGCCATGCGAGGACGGACAGCGCCGCGCCGGCGGCGAGGGCGAAGGTGGTGCGTTTCATGACAGATCCCCCGTGGTCCGCGCCCGCTCGGAGCGCCGACCGTCATGGGACGGCCCTGACCTCGCCGCGACAACATCCGCCCTACCCGAATTGTGGATTATGGCCGCGGCCAGGCGAAACATGGTTCGCGGTCATTAAGCCTAATACTTATCCGCATACACAGGGTTTACGACTCTTCATTGTATTCGTTGAATATATTTCAAGAGCTGCTCCGTAATCCTGATCGCAGTATCGGGGAGGACGTCGAAAACCGACGTCTCGTTTTTCGGGGGTTCCGCAGGATGCGTGTCGCCACCATCGCCAGCCTTGGTGCGTCCGCGCTCCTGGGCCTGGGCGCTCTATTCGTGGCCAAGGTCTGGCTGCCCAATGCGTCGAATGGCGCCACCCGCGCCGCGGCCGGAGAGCTGCAGGCGCCGACCATGACGCCCGTGGTCGCGGCGGCCGGGGCCGTGCCGTTCGGCCAGAAGCTCGAAGCCAAAAACCTCACGGTCATCAAGATGCCAGCCTCGGCCGTGCCGGAGGGCGCCTACAGCTCGATCCAGCAGGTCATCGGCATGGACGGCGGTGCGCCGGTCACCCTGGCGGCCCTGGTCAATCACGAACCGATCCTGCCGACCAAGGTCAGCGGCGGCGGGGCCAGGTCTTCGGTCGCGGCGACCATCTCGCCGGGCATGCGGGCCTACACCATCAAGGTTGACGACGTCGCCGGCGGCGGCGGCCACGTGCTGCCCGGCGACCGGGTCGATGTGCTGCTGGTGCAGGAGCTGGCCGACAGGGGCGCCGTCGAGGGCGCCGCCACGACCAAGCGCTTCATCTCCACCCTGGTCATCCAGAACGTCCGGGTGCTGGGCATGGACCTGATCGCCGATCCGGCCTCGACCGAGAAGTTCCCGCCCAAGACCGCCACGCTGGAGGTCAGCGTGCTCGACGCGGGCAAGCTGGCCGCGGCCGGAGAGGCGGGCATCCTGTCGCTGTCGCTGCGCCGCAGCGGCTCCACCGAGATCGCCGATGTCCGGCCCGCGACCCTGACGGAGATGCTGCGCGGCGACCGCCCGGCCGGCGCTTCGCCCGGCCCGGCCGCCCCGCCCCGACGCGTCGCCGTCCGCCGGTCGATGTCCTCCGCGCCCCCCGCCTCGGCAACCCGCGGCCTTGTCGTCACCCAGGGGGGCAAGCGGGAGACCGTCTCCGTGCCCGCCGAGCGCTTCGGGAGCTGACCTCATGCGTCGCATCGCCATCGTCTGCGCGGCGGCTCTCGCCTGCGCGCCTGTCGGGCCGGCCTGGGGCCAGGCCTTCGTCGCCAGCACCCTGGTCGGGGAACTGGCCCCCAGCCGCGTGATCACCGTGCCCAAGGACAAGTCCGTCGCCTTCCGGCTGACAGGCGCCGCCGGCGAGATCGTCGTGGCTCAGCCGGACATCGCCGAGATCGTCGCCAACACCGACCGCAGCGTCTACGTCCGCGGCAAGACCCTGGGGACGACCAACATCCTGGTCTACGATCCTGGTCACCGCCTGATCGAGGTGATCGATGTGCGGGTCGCCCAGGACCTCGACTCCCTGCGCGCCGACCTGGCCTCGGCCCTGCCGGCCGAGCCGATCCGTATCCTGCCGATGGCTGGCGGCATCCTGCTGTCGGGCGAGGTCTCGACCACCTCGGTGGCCAACCGCGCCAAGGCCATCGCCGAGCGCTACGCCCCCCAGGGCGTGACCTCCGACCTGACCGTCCAGGCGGCCCAGCAGATCATGCTGGAGGTCCGCATGATCGAGGCCAGCCGCTCGGCCCTGAAGGACTTTGGCGTCAATCTGGATATCGCCAACAACTCCGGCATCGTGTTCGGCTCGGGCACGGGCCTGGTCGGGGTCAATCCGCCCCAGGGCACGCTGACCCTATCGACCAACGTCGGCCCGACCACCATCGAGGCGACCCTGCGGGCGCTGGAGGAAAAGGGCGTCATCCGCACCCTGGCCCGGCCCAACCTGGCCGCCATCTCCGGCGAGGAGGCCACCTTCCTGGCCGGCGGCGAGTTCCCCTATCCGGTGCCCACCGGCCAGGGCGACATCACCATCGCCTTCAAGCCCTTCGGCGTGACGCTGAAGTTCACCCCGGTGGTGCAGGACGGCGGGCTGATCCGGCTGAAGGTCTCGCCCGAGGTCAGCCAGCTGGACACCCGCCAGAGCCTGCGGCTGTCCGGCGTCGAGGTGCCGAGCCTGCTGGTCCGCCGCGCGGCCACGACGATCGAGCTGAAGGACGGCGAGACGTTCGCCATCGCCGGCCTGTTCCAGCAGGACTACGCCAACACCGTCAGCCAGATCCCCTGGGCCGGCGACATCCCGGTGCTGGGGTCCCTGTTCCGGTCCGCGCGCTGGAAGAAGCAGGAGACCGAGCTGCTGATCCTGGTCACGCCGCGCCTGGTCACGGCCTCGGAGAGCCGCGCCCTGTCGCCCGATCCTTTCAAGGGCGCGACCGAACCCAGCGCTATCGACGTGATCCTCAACGGCCTGGCCATGGATCGCCCGATCGCGCCGGCCGGCCCGTCCTGGCCCGCGCCCGCTTCGTCCGGTTCCTGAGGTGCAGTCATGAGTTTCGCTGGACGACGCATCCTGGTCATCGGCTCCGGTCTGGTCGAGCTGGCCGGTCGGGCCCTGGAGGGGGCGGTCATCGAGACCGCCGCCGCCGAGACCCTCAACGGCCGGGGACTGCAGACCGATCCGCCGGACCTGGTGCTGATCGATTCGGGCGGCGCGAGCGCCGAAGCGGTCGGGGCGGCGATCGCCACCCTGGGCAGGGCGCCCAACCCGCCGCCGGCCCTGCTGGTCGGGGCCGAGCTGCCCGTGGCCCTGGTCCGCGCCCTGATGCGGCTGCCGCGGTCGGACGTGCTCGAGGCGCCCTTCACGGCCGAGGACCTGGCCGAAGCCGCCGCGCCGCTGATGTCGATGCATGTCGCGCCAATCCACAACGCGCCCTCGCGCTGCTGGACGGTGATGGGCGCGGTCGGCGGGGCCGGCGCGACGACCATCGCCATCGAGACGGCCTGCGCCCTGGCCGAGCGGCTGCCCGGGCCGCGCCGGGTCTGCCTGATCGACCTCAATATCGCCGACGGCGCGGCCGCCGCCTATCTGGCCGCCCCGGCCAATATGCTGCTGAGCCGCGCGTCCCAGGCCCCCGAGCGGATCGACCCGGCGCTGCTGGACGCCTTCGTCTCCCAGGCGCCGGGCGGCATCGATCTGCTGGCCTCGGCCCGCGACTGCCACGCCTTCGACACCACCTCGTCCGAGGCGGTGCTGCGCATTCTCGACGTCGCCTGCCAGGTCTATGACGCCGTGGTCGTCGATGCGCCGCGCCACCGCCGGTCCTGGACCCTGGACGTGCTGTCCGGCTCCGACGAACTGCTGGTCGTCTCGGAACTGACCGTCCCGGCCCTGTTGGCGGCCCGGTCGCTGGCCAGCGAGATCGAGGCCGAACTGCCCGACGGCCCGCCGCCGCGCATCGTGCTCAACCGCCTGGCCAAGCGCGTGTTCGGCCCGGCCCCCTCGATGGCCGAGGCGGAAAAGGCCCTGCAGCGGCGCGCTGTCGGGGGCGTGACCTCTGACTGGGAGGCCGCCGCGGCCTCGGCCAACCTCGGGGGGCCGATCAGCCAGCACCGGCCCAAGTCGCGCATCGTCAAGGACATCGGCGACCTGGTCGATCGGCTGATGGCCTCGCCCGCCGTGCGTGGCGACCAGGCGAGGGCCGTCGGATGAGCCGCTTCTCCCTGCGTCGCGCGGTCAGAAGCGAGCCCGCGGCCCCCGCTGCCGCCAAGACTCCGGTTCTGGTCGTCGAGACACCGCCGCCGCCGGCGCCGCACGTCTCCGACGAACAACTGGACATGCGGCTTCGGCTGCACGCCCGGCTGATCGAGGAGATCGACCTGTCCAAGCTGGGCGAGCTGGACGAGACCGAGATGCGCCGCCAGGTGCGCCGGCTGGTCGGCGACTTCGCGCGCGACAGTCGGCTGGCGCTGAACACCGCCGAACTCGACCAGATGGGCGAGGAGGTGTTCGACGAGATGGTCGGCCTGGGGCCCATCGAGCCGCTGCTCAAGGACGAGTCGATCAACGACATCCTGATCAACGGCCCGTTTCAGGTCTATGTCGAGCGGCGCGGCGAGCTGGAACTGACCCCGATCCGCTTCCGCGACAACGACCACCTGCTGCGCATCGTCAACCGCATCGTCGCCGCCGTCGGCCGCCGGATCGACGAGTCGAGCCCGATGGTCGATGCGCGCCTCGCCGACGGCAGCCGGGTCAACGCCGCCATCCCGCCGATCGCCATCGACGGCGCCTGCGTCTCGATCCGCAAGTTTTCCAAGAAGCCGCTGAGCTTCGAGCGGCTGGTGGCGGTGGGGGCCATGCCGGCCTGCGTCGCCGAGTTCCTGCACGGGGCGGTCAAGGCCCGGGTCTCGACGGTGATCTCCGGCGGCACCGGCTCGGGCAAGACCACGCTGCTCAACGCCTGTTCGGCGGCCATCAGCCACGGCGAACGGCTGATCACCATCGAGGACGCCGCGGAACTGCAGCTGCAGCAGCCGCACGTGGTGCGCATGGAGACCCGCCCGCCGAACATCGAGGGCAAGGGCGAGATCCGCCAGCGCGAGCTGGTCAAGAACGCCCTGCGCATGCGGCCCGACCGGGTCATCCTGGGCGAGGTTCGGGGCGAGGAAGCCTTCGACATGCTCCAGGCCATGAACACCGGCCACGAAGGCTCGATGGCCACCATCCACTCCAACTCGGCCCGCGAGGCGATCACCCGCCTGGAGCAGATGGTCGCCATGGGTGGCATGACCCTCAGCGCCGAGGCCGTGCGCGGCCAGATCGCCGCCGCCGTCGGCATGGTGGTGCAGGTGATGCGCCTGTCGGACGGCAAGCGGAAGGTGATGAGCGTCACCGAGATCACCGGGATGGAGGGCAATGTCGTGCAGATGCAGGACATCTTCGTCTTCAACCGCCTGCGGACGGAACCGGACGGCACGGTGATCGGCGAGTTCCGCGCCACGGGCCTGCGCCCAAAATGCCTCGACGAGATGATCCGCAAGGGCATCCATTTCGACACCGCCAACTTCGATCCCCAGCGGGCGCTGTGATGGAGAACATGCGTCCTTCGACACGCAGCCTGCGGCTGCTGCTCAGGATGACGTGCATTTGCGTACGTCATGGTGAGCAGCCGGCGAAGCCGGCGTGTCGAATCACGCACCATGCAGGGAGCGCCTTCTGATGCCCGACATCGATCCGCGCGTCGTGTTCATGATCCTGATCGGGGCGGCCGTGTTCGCTGCGGCCCAGGCCATGTGGGGGCTGGCCCGCGTGGCCGGGACCAAGCGCAAGGTCAACAAGCGCCTGGCCCTGGCCCAGAGCGTCACCAACCTGGCCGATCTGGTCGTCGAACTGCGCAAGCAGCGAGGCCTGGACGAACAGGGCAACAGCCGCATCCTCGTGCGCTGGTTCTCCGACCTGGTGATCAAATCGGGGGTCAGCTACCAGCCGCGCACCTGGGCGCTCTATGCCGCTGGCCTGGGGCTCACCGCCTATCTGCTGGTGTTCCTCTGGACGAAGAACCCGCTGCTGGGCCTCGTCGCCGCGCCGGTGTTCGCGCTGGGCCTCCCCTTCATGTGGCTGAAGGTCAAGGCCGGCGCCCGGGCCAAGGCCGTCGGGCTGCAACTGCCCAACGCCCTGGAGATCATCGTCCGCAGCCTCGAGGCCGGCCACCCGGTGCCGACCGCCGTGGCCCTGGTCGGACGCGAGATGCCCGATCCACTGGGCAGCGAATTCGGCATGGCCGGCGACGAGATCGCCTATGGCGCGACGCTGGAACAGGCCGTCGGCCGCGTCGCCGACCGCTGCCGCCATCCGGACGTGGATCTGTTCGCCGCCACCATCCGCCTGCAGGAACGTTCCGGCGGCAATCTGACCGGCCTGCTGAAGATGAACGCCAAGGCCGTGCGCGAGCGGCACAAAATGCGGCTGAAGATCAAGGCCGCCTCCGGCGAGGGCCGCGCCTCGGCGATCATCCTGACCTCGGCCCCGTTCGCGGTGTTCGCCATCCTGCAGGTGGCCAGCCCGCACTTCTACGGCGACGTGATCCACGAGCGGACCGTCCAGATGGGCCTGGCGGCCCTCGGAACCTGGATGTTCATCGGCAACATGGTCATGCGCAAAATGATCGACATGAGGATCTGAGCCCATGGATCCGCTGCAACTCCAGACCCTGCTGACCTGGTTCGCCGTGGCGCTGATCGCGCTGGGCGTCGGCGGCGCGGCGATGATCGGCCTTCGCGAGGTCAGGACCGGGGCCCGGCGCCGCGCGCGGCTGGCGGGCCACACGGTCGTCGCCGTCGGCGGTGGCGGCTCGGCCGCATTGTCGGGCGTGGTCAGCGGCGTGAAGCGGCTGGGCGACCGCATGGCCATCCAGGACCCGGCCCAGCTATCGACGATCCGCGCCAAACTGATCCAGGCCGGCTGGTTCAGCCGCGAGGCGGTGGCCGTCTACCTGGGCGCCAAGGCCGTGGCCCTGCTGCTCGCGACCCTGGCCACCGTCATGACCCTGCCCTGGGCGATCAGCGGCGGCGGCGGCATGGGCGCGATCCTGCTGGCGGGCGGCTTCGCCGTGGCCGCCCTGCTCGGCCCCGACCAGGTGGTCAAGGCCCGCCGGCGCAAGCTGGAACTCGAATACATGGAGGGCTTCCCCGACCTGCTCGACCTGCTGGTCGCCTCGGTCGAGGCCGGGCTGTCGCTGGACGCCGCTGTCAACCGCGTCGGCGAGGAGCTGAGCCGCCGCTATGTGCACCTGGGCGAGCACCTGCGGTTCCTGACCCTGGAGCTGCGCGCCGGCCGCTCGCGCCGCGAAGCCTGGTCCAGCTTCGCCGAGCGGCTGGGCATCGACGACGCCCGCGCGCTGGCCACCATGCTGCGTCAGTCGGAGGAGATGGGCACGAGCCTGGGCGACACCCTGACCGTCTTCTCCGAGGACATGCGCGCCAAACGCATGCTGCGGGCCGAGGAAAAGGCCATGAGCCTGCCGGCCAAGCTGATGGTGCCGCTGATCCTGTTCATCTTCCCCTGTCTGATGGGGGTGCTGATCCTGCCGGCGGCCTACCGCATCAGCCAGACGCTGATGGCCAACTAAAGGACCAGCACCAGGATCGGCAGCACGGTTCCGGCCGCCAGCAGAATTAGGGTCAGGCGGCGCTGGCGCGTGTTGCTCAGGCTCATCCAGACGCCGAGCACGGCCGACAGCGCCATGCCGACCGACATGATCAGGAAGGTCCATTTGACCAGGGTCTCGCCGAGCGGCGCGCCCGACTCCTCGGCTTCCGGCCTGGCCGGCGCGGCGGCGGCGGCCGGGGCCGGTTGCGCGGACGGCGGACGGCGGACCGGCCGCAGAGCGTACTTCTGGTGGATGTGCACCTGGCCCAGCTTCTCGATGACCGGCAGCGGCCTGTAACCGCCCCCCGCCTCATGCAGCTTGAACAGCTGCAGCGCGCCGGTGATGGCGAACAGCAGCAGGCTGGGCGCGACGAACACCGCGACCCAGAAGTGTAGCTGGCGGATGAAACGCAGGCGGGCGGCGCGCCGGTTGTGGCGCTCGGTTTCGTTCGACACGTCTTTCAACGACTGTACTCCAGATGGCCGATCGTCCCGGATGCCGAACAGCCTGATGCCCCGCGGCGTCGATTGGACCGCCGACCGGCCGCAAGCCATGACACCGGTCAATTTCAGGGATGTTTCAGACCTGTTCCGGCTACGCCATGATCGGCACGCCGGCGCGCCAGGAGCGGTGCAGCAGGCCGCCGCCGAGCCAGTAGCTGAGCTCGGCCGGGCGCTCGATGTCCCAGACGGCCAGGTCCGCCAGCTTGCCGGCTTCCAGCGTTCCGGTCTCGGCGGCCAGGCCTAGGGCCCGGGCGGCGACGCGGGTCGCGCCGGCGAGGGCTTCCTCCGGGGTCAGGCGGAACTGACTGCAGGCCAGGTTCATCGCCGCCCGCAGGGACAGCATCGGCGAGGTGCCGGGGTTGCAGTCGCTGGCCACGGCCATCGGCACGCCGGCCGCGCGCAGGGCCGCGACCGGCGGCCTGCGCGTCTCGGCCAGGGCCACGAAGGCGCCGGGCAGCAGGACGGCGACCGTTCCCGCCCGGGCCATCGCCTCGACCCCGGCCTGGGAGGTGAATTCCAGATGATCGGCCGACAGGGCGCCGTAGAGCGCCGCCAGCCCCGCCCCGCCGCCGTCCGACAGCTGGTCGGCATGCAGCCGCACCGGCAGGCCCAGCGCCTTCGCGCCATCGAACAGGCGCGAGACCTCGACCGGCGTGAAGGCGATCTGTTCGAGATAGGCATCGACGATATCGATCAGCCCGGCCGCATGCGCCGCCGGCAGGGCCTGGTCGATGATCATGGTCACATAGGCGTCGCGGTCCTGGTCCTTCGGCACGGCATGCAGGCCAAGAAAGCTCGTCACCACCCGCGCGTCGCCGTCGAGATAGCGGGCCGCGCGGAGCATTTTCAGCTCGGTCTCGAGATCGAGGCCGTAGCCGGACTTGATCTCGATGGTCGTGACGCCCTCGGCGACGAAGCTGGCCAGCCGCTTGCGCGCCGCCTTGATCAGCCCGGCCTCGGTCGCCGCCCGGGTCGCCGCGACGCTTGAGCGAATGCCGCCGCCAGCCAGGGCGATCTCCTCGTAGGTCGCGCCGTTCAGCCGGGCCTCGAACTCGCCGATGCGGTCGCCGCCGAACACCAGATGGGTGTGGCAGTCGATCAGGCCCGGCGTGACCCAGCGGCCGTCCAGCTTGACCGTGCTGACGGCCTGGAACTCCGGCGGATCGGCGCGCGGGCCGATCCACAGGATCCTGCCGTCCTTCACCGCGATGGCCGCGTCGTCGATCACGCCATAGGCCGCGCCGCCGGCCGCCATGGTCGCGGCGCGGCAGTGGGTGAGGAGAAGGTCGATCCGCTGCATGGCCCTGTCTTGCCATCGGGGCTGCGTCATGGATAGTCTGCGGTTGTCTAGACAGGATTAGACAAGTGACTCAAACCCTTCACCTCGATCTGGCGCGGCTGCCCGATGGCTGGGCGCGCGACGTGCGGATTACCGTCGAGGACGGGGTGATCGCGGGCCTGACCGTGGGCGCAGAAGCGACCGGCGAGCGGCTCAAGGGCGCGGTGGTTCCGGCCATCACCAACCTGCACAGCCACGCCTTCCAGCGCGCCATGGCCGGGCTGGCCGAGCGGGCGAAAGCGGGCGTCGAGGACTTCTGGGCCTGGCGCGAGGCGATGTACCGCTTCCTCGACCGGCTGACGCCTGATCAGATGGAGGCCATAGCCGCCATGCTCTACGCCGAGCTGGCCGAGGGCGGCTATGCCGGCGTGGTCGAGTTCCACTACCTGCACAACGACCCCGACGGCCGCGCCTACGCCGACCCGGCCGAAACCGCCCACGCCCACCGGCGGGCCGCCGCGACGGCCGGCTTCGGCCTGACCCTGGCGCCGGTGCTCTACAGCCATGCCAGCTTCGGCGGCCTGCCGCCCAAACACGGCCAGCGGCGGTTCATCAAGTCGACCGACCAGTTTCTGAAGCTGTTGGAGACCAGCGGGGCGGAGGCGATGGCCTTCCACAGCCTGCGGGCCGTGACGCCAGACCAGATTCGCGCGGTGCTGGCCGCCGTCGATCCGGCGATGCCGGTCCACATCCACGCCGCCGAACAGACCGGCGAGGTGGACGACTGTATCGCCTGGTCCGGCGCGCGACCGGTGGAGTGGCTGCTGGCCAACGCTCCGGTCGATGGTCGCTGGACCCTGGTCCACGCCACCCACATGACCGACGCCGAAGCCGCCGGTCTGGCCCGCGCGGGCGCGACCGTGGCCCTCTGTCCATCGACGGAGGGCAATCTCGGTGACGGCGTCTTCAACGCCGACGCCTTCCTCGGCGCGGGCGGTCGGTTCGGCATCGGCTCGGACAGCCATGTGACCACCAACGTCGCCGAGGAGCTGCGCTGGTTCGAGTACGGCCGCCGGCTGCGGGCCCGCAAACGCACGATGAGCGGCGGGACCGGCGAGCATGTGGGCGCGGGCCTGTGGCTGGGCGCCGCCCGCGCCGGGACCCGCCCGACCGGCCGTCGCACCGGCGAGATCGCCGTCGGCGCCCGCTGCGACCTGGTCGTGCTGGATACGGACCATCCGACGCTGACGGGCCGCGCGGACGACCTGATCCTCGACAGCCTGGTGTTCGCCGGCTCCGGCGCCATCGACCAGGTCTGGTCGGCCGGCCGGCGCATCGTCGAGGGCGGCCGCCACATCCACCGCGACGCCATCGCGGCGGCCTACCGCAAGGCCGTGGCGGAGCTGGCCGCATGAGCACCGCCGCCCGCGCCGTCTATCAACAGGTGAAGCGCCACGTGCTGGGCGGCATCCGCACCGGCCGCTGGCGGGCCGGCGACCGGATATCGTCCGAACACGACCTGGTCCGCGAACTGGGCGTCGCCCGCATGACCGTGCGCCGGGCGCTCGACGAACTGACCCGCGAAGGGTTGATCGTCCGCCGCGCCGGGGTCGGGGCCTTTGTCGCGGGGGAGCCGCTGGCCGAAAGCCATCCCCTCGAGATCCGCGACATCGCCGCCGAGGTCGCCGCGCGCGGCCATGTCTGGCGCGCCGAGGTGGTCGCGCTTGAGGCGGTGACCGCCGACGCCGATCTGGCCCGCCGGTTCGAGGTCGCGCCGGGCGCGCCGCTGTTCCGGTCGGAGATCATCCACTGGGAGGGCGAGACGCCGATCCAGCTCGAGCAGCGCTGGGTCTCGCCCGACATCGCGCCGGACTACCTGGGCCAGGACTTCACCGCCGGCACGCCGGGCGCGCACCTGCTGGCGACCGCGCCGATCGAGGCCGGCGAGCAGATCGTCCGGGCCGAGGCGGCCGATCCGCGCACGGCCGGCCTGCTGCGGCTGGCCGAAGGCGCGCCGGTGCTGACCGTCGCCCGCCGCACCTGGAGCCGGGGGCGCGTCGCCTCCGCCGCCCGCCTGATCCACCCCGGCCATGCCTTCCAGCTGGCCGGACGCTTCGGAGACCGTCCATGAGTTCCAGCAACAGCCGCATCGTCCGCGCCCCGCGCGGGTCCGAGATGACCTGCAAGTCCTGGCTGACGGAGGCCGCCCTCCGCATGCTGATGAACAACCTCGATCCGGACGTGGCCGAGCGGCCCGAGGACCTGGTGGTCTATGGCGGCATCGGCAAGGCCGCGCGAGACTGGGACAGTTTCGACCGTATCGTCGCGACCCTGCGCCGCCTGAACGACGACGAGACCCTGCTGGTCCAGTCGGGCAAGCCGGTCGGGGTGTTCCGCACCCATGCCGACGCGCCGCGCGTGCTGATCGCCAACTCCAACCTGGTGCCGAAGTGGGCGACCTGGGAGCATTTCCACGAGCTCGATCGCAAGGGGCTGATGATGTACGGCCAGATGACGGCCGGCTCGTGGATCTACATCGGCAGCCAGGGCATCGTTCAGGGCACCTACGAGACCTTCGTCGAGGTCGGCCGGCAGCATTTCGGCGGCGACCTGACCGGCAAATGGATCCTGACCGGGGGCCTCGGCGGCATGGGCGGGGCCCAGCCGCTGGCGGCGACCATGGCCGGCGCCTCGATGCTGGCCGTCGAATGCCAGCGCCGCTGCATCGAGCGGCGGCTGGAGACCCGCTACCTCGACGAGGCGACCGAGGACCTCGACGACGCCCTGGCGCGGATCGAGACGGCGACGAAGGAGGGCCGGGCCCTGTCCGTCGGCCTGCTGGGCAACGCCGCCGAGGTGTTCCCCGAACTGGTCCGGCGCGGCGTGCGGCCGGACGTGGTCACCGACCAGACCAGCGCCCATGACACGATCAACGGCTACCTGCCGAAGGGCTGGACCGTCGAGCGCTGGGAGCAGGCGCGGCAAAGCGATCCGACGTCGGTCGATCGGGCGGCGCGCCAGTCCATCGTGCCCCATGTCCAGGCCATGCTCGACTTCCACAACCAGGGCATTCCGGTGCTCGACTACGGCAACAACATCCGCCAGGTGGCGCTGGACGAGGGGCTGGAGCACGCCTTCGACTTCCCCGGCTTCGTGCCGGCCTACATCCGCCCGCTGTTCTGCCGCGGCGTCGGGCCATTCCGCTGGGCGGCCCTGTCGGGCGATCCGGAGGACATCTACAAAACCGACGCGGCGATGAAGCGTCTGTTCCCGGACAATGTGCATCTGCATCGCTGGCTGGACATGGCGAAGGACCGCATCGCTTTCCAGGGCCTGCCCGCCCGCATCTGCTGGATCGGGCTGGGCGACCGCCACCGGGCCGGGCTGATGTTCAACGCGATGGTCGCCAGCGGCGAGCTGAAGGCGCCGATCGTCATCGGCCGCGACCATCTCGACAGCGGTTCGGTGGCCAGCCCCAACCGCGAGACCGAAAGCATGATCGACGGCTCGGACGCGGTCAGCGACTGGCCGCTGCTCAACGCCCTGCTCAACACCGCCGGCGGCGCGACCTGGGTGTCGCTGCACCACGGCGGCGGGGTCGGCATGGGCTACAGCCAGCATGCGGGGGTGGTCATCGTCGCCGATGGCACACCGGAAGCGGCCAGGCGGCTGGAGCGGGTGCTGTGGAATGATCCGGGCACGGGCGTCATGCGCCACGCCGACGCCGGCTACGACATCGCCATCGATTGCGCGCGCGAGCAGGGGCTGGACCTGCCGTCGCTGGAGGCCGCGCGATGATCGCCGTCACGCTTGGAACCGCGGCCATCGACCGGGAGGACATCAGGGCCGCTCTGGCGGGACCCGTCTCGGTGACTTTGACCGAAGACGCGCGGGCCGCCGTCGCCGCCTCGGCCGCCGCGATCGACGCCATCCTGGCCGACGGCCGGACGGTCTATGGCGTCAACACCGGCTTCGGTCTGCTGGCGAAGAAGACCATCGCGCCGGACCATCTGACCGAGCTCCAGCGCAACCTGATCCTGTCGCATTGCTGCGGCGTCGGCGCGCCGCTGCCCGACGACGTGGCGCGGCTGATCCTGCTGCTGAAGATCGCCGGCCTGTCGCGCGGCTTCTCGGGCGTGCGGCCAGCACTCATAGCCATGCTGCAGCGGCTGCTGGAGCGCGACATCCTGCCGGTGATCCCGGAAAAGGGCTCGGTCGGCGCCTCGGGCGACCTGGCGCCCCTGGCCCACCTGGCCTCGACCCTGATCGGGGTCGGCGAGCTGAAGGTCGCCGGGAAGGTCGTTCCGGCGACGGAGGGGCTGAAGGCCGCCGGCCTGGAGCCGATCGTCCTGCGCGCCAAGGAGGGCCTGGCGCTGATCAACGGCACCCAGGTCTCGACGGCGCTGGCGCTGAAGGGGCTGGTGCTGGCGCGGCGCGTCTTCGAGGCCGCCCTGGTCGCCGGGGCCCTGAGCGTCGATGCCCTGGCCGGCAGCGACGTGCCGTTCGACCCGCGCATCCACGCCGCCCGCGGCCAGCCGGGCCAGATCGCCGTGGCCGCCGGCCTGCGCGCGCTGCTGGCCGGCAGCCAGATCCGCGCCAGTCACGCCGACTGCGACCGGGTGCAGGACCCCTACAGCCTGCGCTGCCAGCCGCAGGTGATGGGCGCGGTGCTCGACCTGCTGGACAATGCCGAGCGCACCCTGCTGATCGAGGCGGGCGCGGTGACCGACAACCCGCTGGTGTTCGCCGAGACGGGCGAGGCCCTGTCCGGCGGCAATTTCCACGCCGAGCCCGTGGCCTTCGCCGCCGACACCCTGGCGCTGGCCCTGGCGGAGATCGGCTCGCTCAGCGAACGCAGGACCGCGCTGCTGGTCGATCCGGCGATGAGCGGCCTGCCCGCCTTCCTCGTCGCCGAGAGCGGGGTCAATTCCGGCTTCATGATCGCCCAGGTCACGGCCGCGGCCCTGGTCAGCGAGAACAAGGGCCTTTCCCACCCCTCCAGCACCGACAGCCTGCCGACCAGCGCCAACCAGGAGGACCACGTCTCGATGGCTGCCTACGCGGCGCGCCGGCTGACGCAGATGGCCGAGAACGCCGCCGCCATCGTCGGGATCGAGCTGCTGGCGGCGGCCCAGGGGATCGAGTTCCGCCGACCGCTGCGCTCCTCCGCGCCGCTGGAACAGGCCCACGCCCTGATGCGCTCTGTCGCCGCCCCCTGGGACCGCGACCGCTACTTCGCCCCGGATATCGCCGCCGTCAGCGCGATGGTGCTGGATGGGGCTTTCACGGGGTTCGCGGCGTGAGGTGCGTGGTGCGTGGTTCGAGACGCTCGGCCGGGGCCTCGCTCCTCACCATGACGAACAGGGATGCGTATACAAATGCCCGTCATCCTGAGGAGCGATCCTCCAGGATCGCGTCTCGAAGGACGCAATGCAGATGACCGACGTCCTCGTCACCCAGGGCCACGGCCCTCTGATCATCAGCTTCCCGCACGTCGGAACCGACCTCCCCGACGCCATCGCCGCGCGGATGACGCCGCAGGCGCTGCGGCTGGATGACACCGACTTCGAACAGCCGGCGCTCTACGACTTCGCCGCCGCGCTCGGGGCCACGACGATCACCGCCCGCTGGTCGCGGCTGGTGATCGACGTCAACCGGCCGCCCGACAACAGGCCGCTCTATCCGGGCCAGTGGGGCGCGGGGCTGGTCCCCGACGAGACCTTTCTCGGCGAGGCGGTCTATCGCGACGGGCCGCCCGACGAGGCCGAGATCGCCGACCGCCGCGAGCGCTTCTGGCGGCCCTACCACCAGGCCCTGTCCCTGGCCGTGGCGACGGCGCTGGACCGGCATGGCCACGCCCTGCTGTGGGACGCCCATTCGATCAGCGCGGTCGTGCCCAGACTGTTCGAGGGAACCCTGCCGGATCTGAACATGGGCACGGCCGCGGGTGACGCCTGCGCGGCGGTCGTCAGCGACGCCGCCTTCGCCGTCTGCGCAGCCAGTCCGTTCAGCGCCGTGCTCAATGGCCGCTTCAAGGGCGGCTACATCACCCGCTGCTACGGACAGCCGGCGCAAGGCGTCCACGCCATCCAGATGGAGCTGGCCAAGAGCACCCATCTGGGCGCGGACAATCGTGTGGACGAGGCCCGGGCGGCGACTTTGCGACCCGTGCTGAGGGCGGCCATCGAGGCGGGACTGGTCGCGCTGGGCTGACATCCCCTTCTTGATTCGCATCAAGGCGCTCATCGGCGGATTTCGCTACCTTAGCGGGACCTGCTGGAGGATCGCCGATGGCGACGAACAACGAGAGAGGAATCCGCGCCTCGCCGCTCGGCACGCTTCGCCGCGCCGGCATCGGCGTGGCGACCGCCGAGGTCGCCTATCTCGTCTGCTGGATGGGCGTGGATCTGGGCCTGATCGGTGGCGCATCTCCCGTCCCGCTGCCGCAGTTTGGCCAGGCGCCGCCCGCCTCGCTGACCGGGCTGATCCTGGGCATGGTCTGGACGGCCGCCTTCGGAGCGCTCGCGGGGCTGATCGCCGACGCCTGCCTCAACCTGATGGACCGCCCCACCCCGTTCCTGGCCAACCGTCAGACCTTCGCCAGATTGCTCCGGGTGCGGAACCACACCAGGTAAGCGCCCAGGCCGATCAGGTTCCAGACCACGAACACCTGCATGGTGAAGGTGCTCAGGCCCGCGAACAGATAGGCGCAGCCGAGCACGGCGAACGGTCCGACGATCCACCACAGCGGCGTCTTGAAGCGCCGCGGCCGGGCCGGCTGCTGCATCCGCAGGATCATCATCGCGAGGGCCGTGGCGATGAAGGCCGCCAGGGTGCCGGCATTGGCCACCGAGACGATCCGGCTGAGCGGCAGGGCGCCGCCGAGCACCGCCGCGATCAGGCCCGTGAACAGGGTCACCGCGACCGGCGTGCCCAGCCGGCTGTGCACCCTGGCCAGCCCATTGGGCAGCAGGCCGTCGCGGGCCATGGCGAAGAACACCCGCGTCTGGCCGTACATGAACACCATGATCACCGTCGGCATGGCGATCACCGCCGCCAGGGCGATCAGGCCGGCGGCCTGTGGATGACCGAGGCTGCGGATGATGAACGACAGGGGCTCGGGGCTCTTGGCGAACTCGGCCGGGGCCATGGCCCCGATCGCGGCGGCGGCGACGGCCATGTAGATCAGCGTACAGAGCAGCATCGAGCCGACGATGCCGATGGTCAGGTCGCGGGCCGGGTTCTTGGTCTCCTCCGAGGCCGTCGAGATGGCGTCGAAGCCGTAGAAGGCGAAGAAGATGATCGAGGCGGCGCCCATCACCCCGAACTTCACCCCGTCCACCTCATGCGCCCAGAAGCCTTGCGGCATGAACGGGGTGAAGTGGGCGGCGTTGAACGCCGGCAGGGCCAGGACGATGAAGCCGGCCAGGGCGACCAGCTTGACGATCACCAGCACGAAGTTGACCCGGGCGCTCTCGCGCGTGCCCAGCGCCAGCAGGCCGGCGACCAGCAGGGCGATGACCACCGCCGGCAGATTGACGATGCCGCCCGCCTCCGGCCCCTTGAGCAGAACCTGGGGCGCGTCGGGCCACCAGCCGAGGATCAGGGCGCCGGCGTAACCGGCCCAGCCGACCGACACGGCCGCGCAGACCACGGTGTATTCGAGGATCAGGCTCCAGCCGACGATCCAGGCGACCGTCTCGCCCATCACCGCGTAGCTGTAGGTGTAGGCGCTGCCCGCGCGGGGCATCAGGGTGGCCATCTCGGCGTAGCAGAGGGCGGCGGCCGCGCAGACCGCTCCGGCGATCAGGAAGCTGAGCATCGCCCCCGGCCCGGCCAGACCCGCCGCCTCGCCTGTCAGGGTGTAGATACCGGTGCCGACAATGGCCCCGACGCCCAGCGCCACCAGATGCGGCCAGCCCAGCGTGGGCTTGAGGCCGTGGCCCTCGACGTGGCCGACTTCACGATCGATGGCGATGCGCCGCGTCAGGAAGCTCATGAGCCCCTCCCCCCGAATAAGACGAGAGGACCATGGCCCGCTCCGGGCCGGTTCGCCAAGCCCCCGGCTTGCGGGCGAGCGCGGGGGGCGCCAGCTTGGCGGCCGCCGATGAGGGGATGAGTCCGATGTTGCGAGCGATGGCCGTGGTCTTGGTGCTGGGCGCCACAGTGAGCTCCCTCTCTGCAAGTGCGCAGGAACAGGAGGTCGTCATCGCCGACAGCCGCATCGGACCGCCCACGAACACCCTCGAAAAGCGACAGGCGGCTGCAGCGTTGGCCACACTCGTCAACGACTACGAAGCCTGGAACCTGGCCCAGAGCCCGATCTCGGCCGGCCAGAATGGCGACCGGGCGGCGCTGTCGAAACTGCCGGACGTCTCGCTGGCGACCGACATGGCGCGCAAAAAGGACCTGGAGGCCTTCCAGGCGCGGCTGAACGCCATCCCCGCCGCCTCGCTGGACGCCGAGGGCCAGCTGAACCGCGCCTTCCTCGCCCGGATCATCGGCGACCAGCTGACCGGCCTTTCGTTCGACGCCGGCCGGTTCGCCTTCACCAGCGACGACGGCTTCCACCTGCTGGCGCCCTATCTGGCCACGGTGACGCCGCTCAATTCCGTGGCCGACGCCGAAGCCTGGATCGACCGGCTGGAGGCCCTGCCGAAATATTACGACGACAACATCGCCAACGCCCGGCGCGGGGTGAAGACCGGCTGGGTGCAGCCGCTGATGATCACGAAGATCACCATCGGCCAGGCCCAGACGGCGCTGCGGCCCGCGCCCGGGGACGACCCCCTGCTGGCGCCGTTCGCGACGATGGGCGCGGCCATCCCCGCCGACCGGCGGGCCGCGCTGAAGGCCCGCGCCATCGCCGTGATCCGCGACCAGATACGGCCGGCGCAGCAACGTTTCCTGACCTTCCTGAACACGGAGTACCTGCCGAAGTCCAAGCCGGCGCTCGGGGTCGGCGGCCTGCCGGGCGGCAAGCCCTACTACGCCTTCCTGGCGCGACGCTTCACCACCACCAGCCTGACGCCGGCCGAAATCCACGCGCTGGGCCAGCGCGAGGTGGCTCGCATCCGCGCCGAGATGGACGCGGTGCGCACCCAGTCCGGCTTCAAGGGCACGCACGCGGAGTTCCTCGCCTTCCTGCGCGGCGACCCGCGGTTCTATGTCACCACCCGCGAGGCCCTGCTGGAGAAGGCCAGCGAGGTGGCCAAGCGGATCGACGACCAGCTGCCGCGCTACTTCGGAACCCTGCCGCGCCTGCCCTATGGCGTGCGGCCCGTGCCGGCCGAGATCGAGAAGGGCTACACCAGCGCCCGCTACTTCCCCGGCAGCGCCAGCCAGGGCGTCGCGGGCGGCTACATGGTCAACACCTACGCGCTGGACCAGCGGGGGCTCTACGAACTGCCGGCGCTGACGCTGCACGAGGCCGTGCCCGGTCACCACCTGCAGATCGCCCTGGCCCAGGAGCTACAGGGCGTGCCGGCGTTCCGCCGCGACGCCGACATGACCGCCTTCGTCGAGGGCTGGGCGCTCTATGCGGAGAGCCTGGGCACGGAGATGGGCATCTATCGCACGCCCTACGAGACCTTCGGCAGGCTCTCGATGGAGATGTGGCGCGCCTGCCGGCTGGTGTCGGACACCGGCATCCACTGGCTGGGCTGGAGCCTCGACGAGGCCCGCGAATGCTTCACCGACAACACCGCCCTCAGCGCGCTGAACATCGAGAACGAACTGGCCCGCTACGTCGGCTGGCCCGGCCAGGCGCTGGGCTACAAGGTCGGCGAGCTGAAGATTCAGGAATTGCGCAAGCGGGCCGAGACGGCGCTGGGCGACCGGTTCGACATCCGCCGGTTCCATGACGCGGTGCTGCTGGCCGGCCCCCTGCCGATGGACCTGCTGGAAGCCCGGGTGGACGCCTGGATCGCGGCGAAGACGGCGAAGGAGTAATTTCAGGGACAGACACCGCGAGGTGTCTGTCCCGCGTGAAATGACTGGATCAGGGGCCAAGGTCGCGGATCAATCAGGATGCGACGGCGAAACCCCTCATCCGCCAGCCCCGGATCAAGTCCGGGGCTGACACCTTCTCCCGCAAGGGGAGAAGGTGGAATCTACTCCGGCCACAGGTCCGTCACGCCGCCCTTGCGGTTGAGCATGTGGGTGGCGCGCTTGATCACGCTGAGCAGGCGCTCGACGCGCTCGTCCTTGTCGTAGGTGATCTGGGCCCTGGCCATGCCCTCGAGCATGAAGCGGGCGAGGTCGCGGCTGGCCTGGAAGCGGGGACCGGCGCCGGCGTGCAGCATCTTGAGGAAGTGGTCGCCGATCTGCGCCCGGTCGAACTCGGCCAGTGACGGCGCCAGCAGGTCGCGGACCAGGGCGTCCGTGCGGGCGGCCGCCTCCAGCTCGGCGAAGGCCACGAACGGCGTGCGGTGCAGCAGGTCCCAGTAGGTCTCGATCGCGTGCTCGGTCACGTCGCCGCCGGGCGGCAGGCTGTCGGCCGCGTCGCGGAACAGGGCGGCCCGCTGGGCCTGGATGTGATCGATGGCCGCTTCCAGCAGGCTCTCGCGGGTCGGGAAGTGATAGAGCATGGCCCCGCGGGTGATGCCGGCCGCCTCGGCCACCGCGGCGTTGGTGGTGGCGGCGTAACCCTGTCCGGCGATGACCCGCACCGCCTCGTCGAGAATCCGCGCGCGGGTCCGCCGGGACTTGGGCGTATCGCGCGGAACGGACGAAGTCTCGGACATGGCGCTCATCTAGGGTTCGCTTCGCCGCGTCGCAACGGACGAGATGTCGCTTCACGAGACTGACATGCAATCAGCCTAGCAGGCTCTCCATCAGCGCCTGTTTCAGGAGCAGGGATGAGTCAGGACGACGCGACCTTCAGCTGCCGGACGGTGTTCATCAGCGATGTCCATCTGGGAACCCGCGGCTGCCAGGCGGCGATGCTGCTGGACTTCATCCGTCATCTGGACTGCGAGCAGCTGTACCTGGTCGGCGACATCATCGACGGCTGGAAACTGAAGAGCGGCTGGCACTGGCCGCAGAGTCACAACGACGTGGTGCAGAAGGTCCTGCGCATGGCCCGCAAGGGCGTCCAGGTGACCTATGTGCCCGGCAATCACGACGAGCGGGCGCGGGACTTCTGCGGCGTGCATTTCGGCGGGGTGGTGGTGGCCCGCGACGCGATCCACGAGACCGCCGACGGCCGCCGTTTCCTGGTCGTGCACGGCGACGAGTTCGACGGCATCGTACAGCACGCCCGCTGGCTCGCATTCCTCGGCGATTGGTCCTATAGAACCCTCCTGCTGCTGAACACATTGGTCGCCCGCGCGCGCCACCGAATGGGTCTGGGGTACTGGAGCTTTTCGGCCTACCTGAAGGTCAAGGTGAAGAACGCTCTGCAGTTCATCGAGAATTTCGAGGAAGCCGTGACCGACGAGGCTCGTCGGCGCGGTGTGGATGGCGTCATCTGCGGCCATATCCACAAGGCGGAAATGCGCGACTTCGGCGGCATCCTGTACGTCAACGACGGGGACTGGGTCGAAAGCTGCACCGCCCTGATCGAACACCATGACGGCCAGCTCGAGATCGTGGAGTGGGCGAAGCAGCGTTCCTGGTCCAGTATGATCCGGAACGCCCCTGTCGCCCTGCCGGAGCCCGCCGCCGCCTGATGCGCATCCTTGTGGCCACCGACGCCTGGGAACCCCAGGTCAACGGCGTTGTCCGTACGCTGACGCGCACGGTCGCCGAGATGCGCGCCATGGGCCACGAGGTCGAGGTGATCAGCCCCGACCAGTTCAACACCGTGCCGCTGCCGACCTATTCCGAGATCAAGCTGGCCGTCGGCGCCTATGAGCCGATCCAGGAGCGGTTCAAGTCGTTCGAGCCCGAGGCGATCCACATCGCCACCGAGGGGCCCGTTGGCCTGGCCGCCCGCCGCGTCTGTCTGGAGTGGAAACTGCCGTTCACCACCAGCTATCACACGCGGTTCCCGGAATACGTCTCGGCCCGGCTGCCGGTGCCGCTGGCCGCCGGCTATGCCTACATGAAGTGGTTCCACAAGCCGTCGGGCCGGATGATGGTGGCCACCGACACCATGCGCGAGGAGCTGGAGCGGCACGGCTTCCGCAACATCTCATCCTGGTCGCGCGGCGTGGACACCGACATCTTCCATCCGCGCCGGGACGACGAGCCGGACGTCTACGCGGGCCTCAAACGGCCGATCTTCCTCAACGTCGGCCGGGTGGCCGTGGAGAAGAACATCGAGGCCTTCGCCTGTCTCGACCTGCCCGGAACCAAGGTGGTGGTCGGCGACGGGCCGCAGAAGGCCGAGCTGGCGGAGAAGTACCCCGACGTGGTGTTCGCCGGGGCCAGGTTCGGCGACGAGCTGGCGGCCTATTTCGGCTGCGCCGACGTGTTCGTTTTTCCGTCGCTGACCGACACCTTTGGCCTGGTGATCCTCGAGGCCATGGCCGCCGGCGTGCCGGTGGCCGGGTTCAACGCGCCGGGCCCGGCCGACATCATCCCCGGATCGAACGCCGGGGTTCTGGCGCCCGGACGCACCGACGGCCTGGCGGAAGCCGCGATCGCCTGCCTCGACCTGGACCGGACGGCCGTGCGCGCCTTCGCCGAGAAGTTCAGCTGGCGGTCCTGCGCCGAGCAGTTCGTGCGCAACCTCGAGCCCTATCCCGAGCCCGAAAAGACCCGCTTCTGGCGGCGGCTCAGGCGCCTGGCCCGGCTGCGGCGGCGGCCGAAGGCGGCGTAGAGCCTCTCCCTCCCCTTTATGGGGAGGGTGGTCCCGAAGGGACCGGGTGGGGAAACAGGCCGCCACCCGGACACAACCAGCACGGCATCCAACTTCCCCACCCTGTCGGCTGCGCCGACGTCCCTCCCCACAAGGGGGAGGGAGGAGAAAACGAAAAGCGCCGCGGACCTTTCGATCCGCGGCGCGAGTCTTAGGGGTCGCCGTAGAAGCTTACGAGGCTGGGCGGGCCATGGCCGTTCCGGCCTTGAACCCGGCCTTGCCGGCCTCGTGCTGGGCGGGCGGCAGCGGGATCAGGCCGCGACCCTGCAGGTAGCCGCCGCGACCGGACGCGGCGTCGGAGAGGAACTCCTCGACGAATTCGCGCAGGCCGGGCGTCACGCCCAGGTTGGACTTCTTGACGTAGATGTAGAGCGAGCGCGACAGCGGATAGGAGCCATTGGCGATCGTCGCGGCGGTCGGGAAGACGCCATTGACCGACGCGCCCTTCACCTTATCGCCGTTCTCCTCAAGGAAGCTGTAGCCGAACACGCCCAGGGCGCCCGGCGTGCGGGTCAGGGTCTGGACGATGGCGTTGTCGTTCTCGCCGGCGTCGATCCAGCCGTCCGCGCGCAGCGGATCGACCAGGCCCTTGAAGCCCTTCTCGTTGTTCGAGCGGAGTTCGGCGAGCAGCGGGAACCGGCGGGCGCCTTCCTCGATGCCCAGTTCAAGGAACGCGTCGCGGGTGCCCGACGTCGGCGGCGGACCGTAGACCACGATGCGGTTGCCGGGCAGGCCCGAGCCGATTTCGTCCCAGGCTTTGTAGGGGTTGGGCACGAACTTGCCGTAACGCAGCACCTTGGAGGACAGGCCCAGGTACAGGTGCTCGATCTTGAAGGCGTAGTCGGCGCCGTCCTTGTCGGTGGCGATGACGATGCCGTCGAAGCCGATCTTGATGGCGATGATGTCCTTCACGCCCTTGGCGGCGCAGGCGTCGAATTCCGACTTCTTCATCGGCCGCGAGGCGTTGGCGATGTCCGGGAAGCCTTCACCCGTGCCGCCGCAGAACAGCTTGAAGCCGCCGCCGGTGCCCAGCGATTCGACCTTGGGCGCCTTGGAGCCGGTCTTGCGGGCGAAGTTTTCCGCCACGCGGGTGGTGAAGGGGAAGACCGTCGAGGAGCCGGCGGCCCAGACGTAGTCCCGGGCCGCGTGGGCCTGGGAGGCGACGGCCATGACCGCGACCGCGGCGACCGTTCCGAGGATTTTCTTCATGGGAGGATGTCCTTGGTAAAGGCGATCAGAAATCGAACTGGGCGCGGAACTGCAGGGTATCGACGTCCACATCGGCGCCGAGGGCGGGGTTGTCGTTCTGCGACATGCTGTAGTTGGCCATGAAGCGGACGTAGGGGAACGGGTACCAGTTGGCGCCCAGGGTCCAAGCGCTGTACTCGCCCGCCGTGCCGACGCCGGTGATGTCGGTCAGATCGGTGCTGTCATAGCGAACCGCGAGCTCGAACGCGCCGGGGCCCCCGGCGGTCACCGGGTTGAGGATCTTGGTGCGGCCCAGCTCGCCCTTCTTGATTTCCATGTTGCGCTTCTCGCCGGTGACGAACCAGCTGGCGGCCAGGTAGTAGGCGCTGGCGCTCTGGTCGAGGCCGTTGGTGCGGTCGATATCGATGTTGGCGTACTCGCCCTGCAGCGAGAAGGGTCCGGCGATCCACAGGGCCTCTCCGGCGATCTGGGTGTCGCTGTCGCCGACGCCGCCGCTGGTGGTGAACTGCGCGCCATAGTTGGTGTTGTTGCGCACGGCGTAGCTGAAGCCGCTCTGGTCGCCACGGTCACGCTTGCGCGCCCAGACGCCCAGATGCACCAGGTTGGTGTCGGTCACGACCGGCGCCCAGGTGAAACGGCCCTGGATCGACGACTGTTCGCTGCCGCCGTCGTTGCCGACCACGGCCGGATCGGCGCTGTTGATCGAATCGCCCGACACGGCGGCCAGGGCGGTCCAGTTCTCGCCGTTGGCCTTGGCCGCGACGGTCATGACCCGGCCGACGCCGAGCACGTCGTTGTAGGGGCCGCGTTCCATGAAGGTGGTGTAGCGCGAGGATGTGACATTCTCGAGCGACAGCGTCTTGAAGTTGCCGATCATGATCGAGGCGCTGTCGGTCGGCTTGTATTCGAGGATCAGGTCTTCCCAGGCGGCCGAGCCGCCGACGACCTGGACTTCGGCCTTGTAGGCCCAGTTATGGTTCCAGGTCCCCTCGACACCGAGACGGACGGTGCGGGTGCGGGTGACCTGCGAGCTGTAGTCCGCGCCGGTCTCGCGATCGACCTCCTGGTTCACCGCGTCGATATAGGCGCGGCCCCGGACCTTGAAGGTGAGGCTGTCGTTCTGGAACTGCGGGGCGCCCTTCCAGGCGGTGGTGGTTTCCTGAGCGGACGCGCCCGAGGCGAGGGCCAGCGCCATCAGCGCGCCCAGCGCGGACCCGCAGGCCAGCGAGGTCTTCGAAATCATGGTCGGATCCCTGTCGATCTCACCCTTCGCCCCTCGCGTCGGGTTCGGCCGGATACCTAGGAGAGGGACGCGACAGTCCAGCGACGGCCGGAACAAGGTTCCGCGACAGTCGCGCAACGTTTTTATGACAGTCGATCAGGGCGCGGAGCGGCGCGGCGGCGCGGCGGCCGGCCGCGACCCGCGCGGGTGGCGCCTGGTTGCGAGACGTTCGGTCCGGCGGCTTACAGCAGGCGGCTGCGGATCGCCTGGGAGAGCAGGTCGATGCCCGACACGGCGACGACGATGACCAGCACGATGCAGCCGGTCTGGCCGTAGCTGAAGGTGTTGGTCGAATCGATCAGCACCTGGCCGATGCCGCCGGCCCCGATCAGGCCGAGCACGGTGGCGGCCCGGCTGTTCGATTCGAAGCGGTAGAGGCCGTAGCTGGTCCACAGCGGCGCGACCTGGGGAATGACGCCCCAGACGATCTCGTGCAACCGGCCGGCGCCGGTGGCCCGCACGCCCTCGACCGGTCCCTTGTCGATCGACTCGACCGCCTCGGAGAACAGCTTGGCCAGCACGCCGCCGGTGTTGAACATCATGGCCATGACGCCAGCGAACGGGCCCAGGCCGACGGCGGTGATGAAGATGACCGCCACGACCAGGTCGGGAATGGAGCGCACCAGGTCCAGCACCCGCCTGACGGGCTGCTGGATCCAGGCCGGCGTGATGTTGCTGGCGCCCAGCAGGCCGAAGGGGACGGCCACGATGATCGCCAGGGCCGTGCCCCACAGCGCCATCTGGATCGTCTGCCACATCTTGCCGACGTAGAGGGCCCAGTCCTGGCCGGTCAGGTCCGACGGCGACCAGCCGGCGTCCCAGAACCGGAACGGCTGGAAGAAGCCGGTGATGAACTCGCCCATGCGGCTCTCGGAGCTGAACAGCATCGGGAACTTGCCGATCTCGGCCGGCCCGAAGCTGATCACCAGCAGGATGGCGATGCCGCCCCACAGGGCGAGGTCGAACAGCTGGGCCGACAGCGATCGGCGCGGCGGCTGCAGGGTGTCGGTGACGGCCGTGGTCATCGTCGGGTCAGCCGGCCGGCGAAACGGGCGCGGCCGCCGTGGTGGCCGCCTTCTTGTCGAGTTCGGCCTGGATCGCGTCCAGCGTCGTCTGGGCCGCGGCGATCTTGGCCGCGTCGCCGCCTTCCCTGGCCTGTCCGAGGTTCTCGAGCGCTTCCATCTTGCGCACCACCAGCAGATGGCTGTCGTCGGCCGGCAGGAAGCCGCCGATGCTCAGTTTCCGCAGGTTGGCGCGCTGACGATCGGCCTCGGGGCCCGTCCCCTGGCCGTAGGTCAGGAAGAACTGGCGCATCTTCTCCTTGATCACCGGGTCGAGGTCCTTGCGCCAGACGATCGGGTCTTCGGGAAGCAGGTCCGACTGCCAGATCACCCGCACCCGGTCGGCCTGGCCCTCGCCCCGCTCCTTGTTCAGCGACAGGGAGGTGGAGTTGTTGGTCGAGGCGTCGAGGCGGCCGTTGGCCACGGCGAACAGATTGGCCTGGTGGCTGGCGGACAGCACCGTCTTGAAGCAGGTCTCCGGCTTCTTGCCGGCGGGAATGAAGACGTAGGTCATCGGCGCCAGCGTGCCGGAGGTCGATTTCTTGTCGCCCATGCCGAAGTTCAGGGTGCGGTCGCACTTGAGCAGGTCGTCGAGCGTGCGGATCGGGCTGTTCGCCGGCACGATGATGACCGAGCGATAGCCGTCCTTGCCCGACGGATCGAAGGTGCGGGCGAAGACCTCGCCGTTGGACCGGCGCACGGCTTCCAGGCCCGACTGGTTGGAGAACCAGCCCAGGTCGGTCTGTTTGAAGCGCATCGCCTCGATCAGCGCGCTGTAGCTGCCGGAGAAGAAGGGTTTCACCTTCAGGCCGGTCTGCTTCTCCATGTCCGCCAGGATGGGCGCCCAGTAGGACTCCATGTTCTGGGCGGACTCGGTGTTGAGGATCGAGAAGTTGATCGTGTCCTGGGCGGCGCCGGTGGCGGCCTTCTCGCCGCAGCCGGCGAGGGCCAGGGCCGCGACGGCCGCGAGGGCCAAAAATGAGCGGCGGAGAATCATGCGGGGGCTCCTTCCCAGAACACGTCTTCGAATTCCGGGCCGTAGATATCGATGAGTTTGTCGCGCTTGAGACCCGACGCGGGGCCGTCGTAGACCATCCTGCCGGCCTTCAGCGCCACGACGCGGTCGCAGTATTTCAGGGCGTAATCGACCTGGTGCAGGGTGACCACGACGGTCAGCCCGTCCTTGCGGTTCAGCTCGCGCAGGATGTCCATGACCTTGCGGGCGGCGACCGGGTCCAGCGAGGCCACCGGTTCGTCGGCGAGGATGATCTTGGCCTTCTGCACCAGCGCCCGGGCGATGGCGCCGCGCTGCTGCTGGCCGCCCGACAGGGTGTTGGCCCGCTGGCCGGCATAGTCGGACACGCCGACCCGGTGCAGCGCCTGCATGGCCGCGGCCCTGGTCTCCTCGGGCCAGCGGCCGAACAGGCCCCGGGCGAAGCCGATGCGGCCGAGGGAGCCGAGCGCGACGTTGGTGAACAGGCTGAGCCGGCCGACGAGGTTGAACTGCTGGGCGATGAAGCCGATGCGGATGCGCGCGTCGCGCACCTTGTCGCTGAGCTTGCCCTTCGCCTGCACCTTGCCGCCGAAGGCTTCGATGACGCCCGGGCCATTGTCGATGGTTTGCAGGCCATCGACCGAGCGCAGCAGGGTCGACTTGCCCGAACCGGACGGCCCGATCAGCGCGACCATCTCGCCGCGCGCAACGTCAAGCGAGACCCCGTCGAGCGCGCGGCGGGAACCAAAGGTCTTGGAGACCGAGCGGATCGAGAGAACGGCGTCTGTCGTCATGGTTTTTCGGCGAGAGTCCTAACACAGATGCCCGGCCCTCATGGAAGGGGCATGCGAAAGTTTCGTGACCACAAGGCATATCTCTCCCCCGGAGGGCCTGGGAAGGGGTGTGAAGACTCCTCTCGCGGGAACCCAGGGCCTGGCCCGCGCGCGCCGCGGAACAAAAGAGTCTTTACATCGCGATCAGCAGACCCTATTTCGCGCGCTCCCGGCGGACCCCGTGTCCATCTGCGCTGCTAACGCCGGGCTAGGTTCAACAATCTTTGGGGGTTACGTGAATTGCACACGTACCATAAGCCCCTGGACCTGGTCCGTGAGCGGTCACCGGAACGTCCTGTCGCCCTTGTGCGACAAGGCACCGTTGCCGTAGCGGCGCGCTGGTTCCAGGAGAATTTCAAGGGCGACGTCCTCTACGCGGTGAAGGCCAATCCTTCGCCGTGGGTCATCAAGACCCTCGTGGACAATGGCGTTACGGGCTTTGATGTCGCCTCGATCCCCGAGATCGAGCTGGTGGCGGAGCATGCCCCGGGATCGCGCATGGCCTTCATGCACCCGGTGAAGAGCCGCGCCGCCATCTCGGCCGCCTATTTCGACCACGGGGTGCGCACCTTCTCCTTCGACACGCACGAGGAGCTCGAGAAGATTCTCGACGCCACGGGCCAGGCGAAGGACCTGACTCTGATCGTCCGCATGGCCGTGTCGGCCGAGGGCGCGGCCTACAGCCTGTCGGGCAAGTTCGGGGTCGAGAGCCACCAGGCGCCGGCCCTGATGCTTGCCGCCCGCCGGGCGACGCAGGATCTGATGGGCGTGTCGTTCCACGTCGGCAGCCAGTGCATGCGGCCGACGGCGTTCCAGGCCGCGATGGCCCAGACGGGCCGGGCGCTGGTGCGCGCCGGCGTGTTCGCCGACGTCATCGACGTGGGCGGCGGCTTCCCGTCGGTCTATCCGGGCATGATCCCGCCGGACATGAGCGACTACATCGCCGCCATCGACCGCGGCTTCAACGAGATGCCCGTGTCGGAAACGACCGAGCTGTGGTGCGAACCCGGCCGGGCGCTGGTCGCCGAATCGACCTCGCTGCTGACCCGTGTCGAGCTGCGCAAGGGCGACGCCCTGTATCTGAACGACGGCGCCTATGGCTCGCTGTTCGACGCGGCGCACGCCAAGTGGCCCTTCCCGGTGAAGAGCTATCGCGGCGGCGCGGACGCCCGCGAGCTGGAGGGCAATCTCAAGCCGTTCCAGTTCTACGGTCCGACCTGCGATTCCATCGACCACATGCCCGGTCCGTTCTGGCTGCCCGAAGACGTGCGCGAAGGCGACTTCGTCGAGATCGGCATGCTGGGCGCCTATGGCGTGGCCATGTCCACCCGCTTCAACGGCTTCGGCGCCGTGGAGACGGTGGCCGTGGACGATGACGCGCCGATGGCCTCGATGTTCGGCCTCGCCCGACGCTCGATCCCCGTGCCGCGCACGGCGGAAAGCACCAATGTCGTGCGGCTGTCGCGTCCGAAGGGCAAGGCGGGCCAGAGGAAGCGGAAGAAGTAGCCTGCAAGACCATTCCGCGTGGTTCGAGACGCGTCGCTTCGCGCCGCTCCTCACCATGACGAAACTTTGTGGCATGCCCCGAGTTCGTCATCCTGAGGAGCCCGCGTAGCGGGCGTCTCGAAGGACGCAACGCCGTTTCTCCCATCCGTCGCTCCGTCCGGGTGTGGGTTCAGACCTCCGACGGGCGCTCAAACGATCAGGGAAACCCGACCAATGAACGCTCCCGTTCCGAACAACACCAAGGCCCAGCTGCTCGCCAACGTCGTCGAGCATATCGACATCACCAGCTTCGACGCCCGCCCGATCGTCGACGCCATGCGCAAGATGAGCTTCAGCTCGCGCGACACCGCCCGGGCCGCCGACATCTTCAACATGGCCCTGGAAGACAAGGCCTGCTCGCCCTGGCTGATCCTCGCCGGTTCGACCAGCGCCGGCGGCTGCATGCACGTCTACCGGGACATGGTGAAGTTCGGCATGGTCGACGCCATCGTCGCCACCGGCGCTTCCATCGTCGATATGGATTTCTTCGAGGCCCTCGGCTTCAAGCATTACCAGGCGGCCGGCCCGGTCGACGACAACGTGCTGCGCGAGAACTACATCGACCGCATCTACGACACCTACATCGACGAGGAAGAGCTGCAGAACTGCGATCACACGATCCTGGAGATCTGCAACCGCCTGGAGCCGCGCGCCTATTCCTCGCGCGAGTTCATCCAGGAAATGGGCAAGTGGCTGTCGGAAGGCAACGCGAAGAAGCCCGGCAGCCTGATCCAGACGGCCTATGAAGAGGGCGTGCCGATTTTTTGCCCGGCCTTTGTCGACAGCTCGGCGGGCTTTGGCCTGGTCAAGCACCAGAAGGAGCGGATCGCGGCGAAACAGCCCTACGTCATGATCGACGCGGTGGCCGACTTCCGCGAACTGACCGACATCAAGATCGCCGCCGGCGTGACCGGCCTGTTCATGGTCGGCGGCGGGGTGCCGAAGAACTTCGCCCAGGACACCGTCGTCTGCGCCGAAATCCTCGGCGTCGAGGCCGAGATGCACCGCTACGCCGTGCAGATCACCGTGGCCGACGTACGCGACGGCGCCTGCTCCTCCTCGACCCTCAAGGAGGCGGCCAGCTGGGGCAAGGTGCAGACCACGCACGAGCAGATGGTCTTCGCCGAGGCCACCACGGTCGTGCCGCTGATCGGTTCGGACGCCTACCACCGCGGCGCCTGGAAGAACCGGGTCAAGCCGCGCTGGCAAAAGCTGTTCGCCTGACCGACGGGATTGCCAATCTGGAAGGACCGCGCGAGGCTCACGCTTCGCGCGGTTTTTCTATGGGGGAATTCGCCATGCGCCTGGTGATTATCGTCGCGGCCGTCGCCGCCGTCTCGCTGGCCGCCTGCGGCAAGAAGCAGGGCGACGACAAGCCGACCGTCACCGCCACGCCGGGGGGCTACACCGTCAGGAGCAACGACGGTTCGGCGACCGTGACCAGCGGCGCTGGCGCGGCGGCGGCCGCGAATCTGCCCGCCTTCGCACCGGTCTACCCTGGCGGCCAGATCCAGACCTCGGCCTCGGGCATCGGCGACGCGGACACCAACGGGGGCATGGTGGTCTTCACCACGGCCGACACGCCCGACAAGGTGCTCGCCTTCTACCGCGACAAGGCCCGGGCCAACGGGCTCAAGTCGCAGCTGGACGCCGACATGGGTCAGGCGAAACAGTTCGCGGCCAATGACGAGGCCACCGGACGCGTCCTGCAGGTCATTGTCTCGGGTCAGGCCGGCGCGTCTCAGGTCCAGCTGATCTGGGGCCAGAAGCGCTCCTGATCAGGCCGTCCAGACCAGCCAGCCGATATAGGCGGCATAGCCGGTGATCAGCATCAGGCCCTCGCCGCGCGTGATCTTGCCGCGTCGCCGGGCGAACAGGATCATGGCCGCGGTCGCCCCCGCCAGGATCCAGATGTCCAGCCGGGCGATCGCCGGCGGCACGTCGATGGGCTTGATCGCGGCCGTGACGCCCAGGATGCCCAGGATGTTGTAGAGGTTCGATCCGACCACGTTGCCGAGCGCCACCTCGCCCTGTTTGCGCAGCGCCGCGACCACGCTGGTGACCAGTTCCGGCAGCGATGTTCCCAGCGCCACGATGGTCAGCCCGACCATCGTGTCGGACACGCCGAAGTCATGGGCCACCTTGATCGCCCCGCTGACCAGCAGCTGCGCGCCATAGACGGTGATGGCGATGCCGGCCGCCGCCATGGGCAGGGCCATCCACAGGCTGGGCGCCGACTTCGCCGGCCCCCGCCCCGAGTCGGCGATCCGCTCGCCCTCGGGATCGGGCCGGCGACGCTCGGACATCCAGACGACCAGCAGATAGATCAGCAGCAGGGCGACGGCGACCAGACCCATCTCCCGGGTCAGGCGCCCCTGCAGCACCGCCCAGGCCAGACCGGCGGTCGCGAGCGCCAGCATGATGGCGTCGCGGCGAAACGCGCGCTGATCGACGGCCAGTGGCGCGATCAGGGCCGTCACCCCGAGGATCAGCAGCACGTTGGAGATGTTCGAGCCGACGACATTGCCGACGGCGATGCCGGGCGAGTCGGCGAAGGCCGCCTGCAGACTGGTGACCAGCTCGGGGGCGGACGTGCCGAAGCCGACAACCGTCAGGCCGATCAGCAGCGGGCTGACGCCCAGCCGCCGGGCCGCGCTGGCCGCGCCGCGCACAAGAATGTCCCCGCCGACAGCCAGCATCGCCAGCCCGGCCGCCATGCTCAACCACAAGGTCATGCGCCACTCCTCGCCTCCCGGCAGCATGGCGGTGTTCGCGCCGCTTGCAAGCCAAACCGGTCGCGGCGAAGCTGGGACGCGCCAGCGCGGAACCCTTCATGACCAGCCTCCGGATTCTCACCCTCTCCGCCATCGCCGCGATCGTCGCGGCCAGCGCCGGCGCGGCTTCGGCCGGCCTGCCGTGGAAGGGCTACCTCGGCGCCGGGGGACCGGACACCGTGGCGATGCTGCCGCCCGCCCCGCCGCCCGGATCGCCCGAGGCCGAGACGGACCGGGCGATCTTCCGCGCCACCCGGACGCTGAAGGGCGGGCCGCGCTGGGACCTGGCGGTCACCGACCTGTCCCAGACCCACATCGTGTCGGACCTCAGCTGCGCCGTGGGCGTGGATCTGCGGACCGGCAAGTTGCCGGCCCTGAGGCGCCTGCTGCTGACCATGGCCCCCGATGTCAGCCGCGCCGTCAGCAAGCCCAAGGCGCTCTACGGGCGGCCGCGGCCCTATCTGGTCGATCCCGGGCCGATCTGCGCCGACCGGACCGTCGCGCTCGCGCGCAGCCCCGACTACCCGTCCGGCCACGCCACCTGGGGCTGGTCGGTGGGACTGGTGATGGCCGAACTCGCGCCCGACCGGGCCAGCGCCATCCTCGCCCGCAGCAAGGCCTTCGGCGAGAGCCGGATGGTCTGCGGCGTGCACAACGCCAGTTCGGTCGCCGCGGGCCGGACCAACGCCGAGGTGCTGGTGGCCGCCCTGCATGGCTCGCCCGCCTTCCGCGCCGATCTGCAGGCGGCCCGGAGCGAGCTGGCCGACGCGATCAGGACCGGCAGGCCGGCGGCCGGCTGCGAGGCCGAAGCCGCGGCGATGGCGACTCCGCTACCCTAGCAACGGCTTGCCCTTGGGCGCGCGGCTCTCTACCTCTCGTCCAATGGTCCACTCCCACGCCTGTGATCACGACCACGACGCCCACGGCCTGACCGCCGACGCCCTGACGCGTGGCCTGGCGGCCGCGGCGGCGCGCTGCGAGGCGGCGGGCCAGCGCATGACCCCGCCCCGGCGCCGGGTGCTGGAGATGCTGTTGCGGGCCGGCCAGCCGGTGAAGGCCTACGACCTGATCGCGGCCTTCGGCGAGGACGGCGCGCCGGCCAAGCCGCCGACCGTCTACCGGGCGCTGGACTTCCTGTCGAAACAGGGCCTGGCCCACCGCATCGAGAGCCTGAACGCGTTCATCGCCTGCGGCGGTGGAGGTGGCGGCGGCGGCGAGGGCCATGCGGCGGCCTTCCTGATCTGCGACTGCTGCGGCGCCACGCGCGAGATCGCCCCGTCCGGCGTGAGCGAGATCGAGCGACTGGCCGGCGCCCAGGGTTTAACCTGACGAGCCTGATGGTCGAGGCGCATGGCCTCTGCCAGGACTGCCGGTCCTGACCGGCATGGGCGACGGCGTCGAGATCTGGCGCGGCGGCGTCAACACCTGGGAATGCGACGAGATGGGGCACATGAATGTGCGCTTCTACGTCACCAGGGCCGTCGAGGGGCTGGTCGGCCTGGCCGCGGCGCTCGGCCTGCCCCACGCCTTCACCGCCCACGCCGGCTCGACCCTGATGGTCCGCGAGCAGCACATCCGCTTCCTGCGCGAGGCGCGGGCCGGCGCGGCCCTGCACATGACCGGCGGGGTGCTGGAGATGGGCGAGGACACGGCGCGGCTGCTGATGCTGCTGTGGCATTCGGACTCCGGGGCCCTGGCGGCCAGCTTCCAGACCGTGGTCGCCCATGTCACGCCCGCCGAGGGCCGGGCCTTTCCCTGGCCGCGACGGACCGCCGATCTGGCCGCCCCCCTGGCCATCGACCTGCACGAGCAGGCCCGGGCCCGCAGCCTGTCGCTGGAGCCGGTCCAGTCGCTGGCCAGCCTGGAGCGGGCCGACGCGCTGGGCCTGATCCGCATCGCCCAGGGCGCCGTCTCCCCGGCCGACTGCGACCTGTTCGGCCGGATGCGCCCCGAGCAGTTCATCGGCCGGGTGTCGGACGGCATCCCCCGGCTGGTGCGCGGCTTCCGCGACACGGTGGTCGGGGCGCTGGAGGATACGCCCAAGCGGGTCGGCGGCGCGGTGCTGGAATACCGGCTGATCCATCTGGACTGGCCGCGCGCCGGCGACCGGCTGGAGATCCGATCGGGCCTGAAGGACGCCGACACGCGCACCAAGCGCATCGTCCACTGGATGATCGACCCCGACACCGGCAAGGCCTGGGGCGCGAGCGAGGCCGTGGCCATCACCTTCGACCTCGACGCCCGCAAGATCGTCCCGATCACCGAGGCCGCGCGGGCCGAGCTGATGAAGCACGCGAAGGCCGGACTGGCGCTGTAAGAACCCTGCGTGGTTCGACACGCACCCTGCGGGTGCTGCTCACCATGACGTAGAATGTTGAATCCCACCCCCGCACGTCATCCTGAGCAGGCCCGAAGGGCCGTGTCGAAGGACGCAATCAGGTCGATGCCGCCTCGCTCAACGCCGCCCGCACCAGGTCCGGGCGTTCCATCGGCAGGAAGTGGCTGGTTCCGGCGATGACGTCTGTCCGCGCGCGGCCGTGCGTCAGAGCCGTGATCTCGTCGGCCTCGAGCCCGCAGGTGGAGCCGATTTCGGCCTTCAGGACGCGGATCGGCGCGGTCGCCCGCGCGAAGGCCCCGACGGTGTCGTGATGATGGGCGGTGAAGTTGGCCGCCTCCCACTGCGGCCGGCAAGACAGGTGAACCTGGCCGTCGTCGCCCTCCAGCAGGCCGTCGGCCAGATAGCCGCGCAGGGCGGCGTCGGGCCAGGTGCGGAAGGCCCCGCGCCCGCTGTAGGCCTGAAAAGCCGCCTCGCGGTCGGGAAAGGTCGCGCGGCGGCGGCGGGCGCCGACAGCCAGCGGCGAGGCCTGCAGCCCCTCCGGCCCCACGGCGGCCAGGCGCTCGGCGGTCATCACCACCGGGTCGAACAGCACCAGCCGCCGGGCCGCGTCGGTCCGCTCCGCGGCGGCCAGCAGGCCGACCGTTCCGCCCATCGAATGGCCGGCCAGCACCGTCGGCGTCTCGCCCATGGCCTCGAGCAGGACCAGCAGGTCGTCGCGGAACACCAGCCAGGCCTCGTGCGCTTCGGGGTCGGCCGGCAGGGTCGTGCGGCCGTGGCCGCGCTGATCGACCGCCAGAACGCGCAGTTGCTCGCCCAGGGGCGTCAGGATGTCGGCGTAGGCCCCGGCGTTGAAGCCGTTGGCGTGGAGGAAAAGAATGTCGAGCGGCCGGTCGGCGGGGCCGAATTCGTAGCCGGCGACGGTCCCCCGCGGGACGGCGATATCGCGACGGCGCGCGGCGGGGAAAGGCGAGGCGGGGACGGTCATCCCCACCTCCCTAACGGGGTCACGTCGCGTCAGTCGATAGCCGTCAGATCCGGCGCACGTCCCAGGCGCCGCCCGGCTTGCGGCAGGCGCGGTAGCGTTCGGTCTCGCGGCCATATTTCTTCGTGTAGGCCGTCTGCTCCAGGGTCTGGCAACCGTCCCGGCCGGGGGCCGGCCGCACCACCGACTTCGACACATAGCCGCCGTCCACCCGCAGCCAGCCCGAATTGTAGGATGTTCCGCCGAAGGTCTCGCCGCCCGACATCCGGCCGACCACCCGGCCACGGGTCGAGGGCGCGGCTCGCACATTGACCGTGTTCGGCGCGTACCAGGAGCCGCTGTTGGCCGCCGGCAGCACGCGAATCTCGCCATAGGCGCCGGAGTTGGGGTTGCGCCAGCGGGCCGGACGGCCGGTGGCCAGGGCCTCGTTCAGCGCCGCCTCGGCCCGGCGCTGGTCCTCCTCCTGCATCTTGCAGCCGATCGACGAGCCGATGGCCGCGCCGATGCCGGCCCCGACAACCGTGCCGGCGCCCCGCTCGCCCTTGGCGACCTGGTTGCCGATGACCCCGCCGATGATGGCGCCGATGACCGCGCCCCCCTCCTGCTTGCCGCCGGCGGCGTCGCAGCTGAACACGCCGGCGTTCGCCGCGCCGGGAAGGGCGGCCAGGGCGATGACGGCGATGGCGGCGGTAGTGGTGAAGCGCATGGTAGACTCCCGTGTGAGGACGAACGGATCGTGAGCGAAGTCCAAGCTTAGCTCCGGTTTGAGTCCTCAAACGTCCGGGGTTGGCTTTCCCCACGTCATCTCACGACAATGTGTCAACACCCGCGAGGACAGCCCCCATGACCGCCTATTCCGCCAATACCGCCGCCTGGACCTGCTTCGACGTCTCGATCGAGGACGCGGTGGCCCATATCCAGCTGAAGCGGCCCGAAGCCATGAACACCATGAACAAGGCGTTCTGGGCCGAGCTGCCGGCCATCGTCCGCGACATCAACGACAACGCCCGCGCCCGCTGCATCGTCATCTCCTCGACCGGCAAGCATTTCTCGGCCGGCATGGACCTGTCGGTGTTCGCCAATGTCGGCGAGGGTCGCGGCGAGACCGACCGCCACGTGGCCGGCGAGAGCTTCCGCCGCCATGTCCACGCGCTGCAGGACACCTTCTCCTGCCTCGACGAGGCGCGCATGCCGGTGATCGCGGCGATCCAGGGCGGCTGCATCGGCGGGGCGGTCGATTTCACCAGCGCCTGCGACATCCGCTACTGCAGCGCCGACGCCTTCTTCTGCATCATGGAGATCAACATCGGCATGACCGCCGACGTCGGCACCTTCCCGCGCCTGTGCAAGCTGATCCCCGAGGGCTGGGTGCGCGAGCTGGCCTATACCGGCCGTCGCCTGCCGGCCCAGCGCGCCCGCGACATTGGCCTGGTCAACGAAGTCTTCGACACGCACGAGGCCGTGGTCGCCCACGCGCTGGCCACCGCCCGCGAGATCGCCGGCAAGTCGCCGCTGGCCGTGGCCGGCAGCAAGGTGATGATCAACTATGCCCGCGACCACACCATCAAGGACGGGCTCGACTACATCGCCGTCTGGCAGACGGGCATGTTCTCCGGCCCGCACATGGCCGAGACCTTCGTGGCCAAACAGGAAGGCCGCGAGCCGGTGTTCCCGGACCTGCTGCCGCTGCGCAAAGGGCTTTGATGTTGATGCTCCCCGCTCGCGGGGAGCTGTCAGGCGGAGCCTGACTGAGGGGCTGCGCTGGCGTCGATCGTCAGAGCCGGAACACCGACTTCGGCCGGCGCCAGTATTCTGGGCTTTCGGAAAGCCGTGGCGCCGCCCCTCCACCATGCTCCGCATGGTCCCCCTCCCCGCGATGCGGGGAGGATCCAGGGGTTACGTCTCCATCTCCGCCTCGGCGAGGTCGGCGCCCTCGATGCGGACGCCGTGGAGGTCCGCCTCGAGGAAGCGCGCGCGGGGAGCGTGGCAGTCGCGCAGGTCGGCCCCGCGCAGCACGGCGCGGGTCAGGTCGGTGCGGATGTAGCGGCCCTCGGCGATCATCAGCGGCCCGAGTCTGGCGCCGCGCAGGTCGGCCTTGTTCAGCTTGGCCCCGACCAGCTTGGCGCCGCGCAGGTCGGCCTCCTTGAGCACCGCGCCACGCAGGTCGGCTCCGCTGAGGTCGCACCCCTGCAGCTCGGCCCCCTCCATGTTGAGGCCGAAGAACACCGACCGGGTCGCGCCCATGCCGGTCAGCATGCGCCGGCGCAGCTGCTTGAGTGGCCGGAAGTCCACGCGCGACACCTTCATCGTCGCGCCCTCGGCCCCGCCCGACTTGCAGAACAGTTCGTGCTCGTTGAGCAGGTCGCTCAGCGGACGGTCATCGACATAGACGATCGGCGGCGGGGCCCGCAGGACCTCGCTCAGATCGACCCGCTCGAAACAGGCGTCGTCGAGATTGACCCCGCTGACCACCGCGTCCTTCATCGAGGCGCCGGCGAAGTCGGCCTGAAAGATCTGGGCGCTCGACAGGTCCGCGCCGTCCAGCACCGCGTTGACCAGCTTGGCGCCGTTCAGGCAGGCGCCCGACAGATTGGCCTCGGTGAAGTCGGCGGAGATGGCGTGGGCTCCGGTCATCTGGGCGCCGGCGAGGTTGGCGCCCTGCAGCACCGCGTAGTCGAGCTCGCCGGCCTTGCGCGCGTGCTTGAGGATCCTGAATTCCTGGGCCCCGCCCTGCAGCGCGATCTGGCCCTCGCGCAGGTCGCAGCCGGCCAGGTTGGCGCCCGCCAGGTTGGCGCCGCGCAGGCAGGCGCCGCGCAGGTCGGCCTGGCAGAGATCGGCGGCGCGCAGGTCGGCGTCCCGCAGATCGCAGCCGAACATGATGGCGCGCTTGAGGTTGGCGCCGTGCAGGTTCACGGCCGCCATGCGCGCGCCGGTGAAATCGGCGTCGCTGAGATCGGCGCCGCCCAGCGACATGTTGGACAGATCGACATAGGTCAGGTTGGCCCGCTTGCCACCGCTGCGGCCGTTCAGATAGCGCGCGTGCGCATCGACCACGGCCTTCACGGCGCTGTAGTCGAGGACACGTATCAGGCTGGGAGCGCTGGCGACGGCGGACATTCTGACCCCGGATTTCGGACGACGGAATCATGGCCCCCGCCGGCTTAATGAACGGTTCTTTCGGACCCGCTCGCGGGGGTCAGAGCCAGCCCTTGCGGCGGAACCACCAGATCGGCGCGATCATGGTCACGCCCATCAGCCCCAGGGCCATCGGGTAGCCGCCGACCCAGCCCAGCTCGGGCATGTGCCTGAAGTTCATGCCGTAGACCGAGCCGATCAGGGTCGGCGGCATGAGGATCACGGCCCAGACGGAAAAGACCTTCATGATCTCGTTCTGGTCGGTGTTGATCAGGCCCACCGCCGAATCGAGCAGGAAGGTCACGTTTTCCGTCAGGTAGGCGGAATGGTCGGTCAGCGACTGGGCGTCGCGCTGCAGCGACCGCAGGCGCTCGCGGTGCTCCTTGCCGGCGGCGACGTCGTCGGACAGGGCGGCGAAGGACAGCAGCCGGGCCAGGCTGACCAGGCTGCCGCGCGCCTTGGCGGCGATCGACTGGCTGCGCCCGAGCCGACGCAGGATCGGCTTGAACCCGCCCCTGCGCGTCGGCCGGAAGATGTCGGCGGAAATCCGCTCGACATCGGCCGAGGTCTTTTCGAGGATGTCGGCCAGCCGGTCGATGAGAGCGTCGAGCAGGCCCAGGAAGGCATCCACCCCGCTGCGGCAGAAGTTGGCGTCCCGCTCGGCCTGGGCGGCGAAGGCGACGAAGGCGCGGGGCTCGACGTAGCGAATGGTGATCAGCCGGCCCTTGGCCAGCACGAAGGTCACCGGCTCCACGCCCGGGTCGTCGCCATCGGCCCCGACCAGCAGGAAGGCGGTCATGAACGCGGCGCCGTCCTCCTGGTAGAGGCGGGAGGAGACCTCGATCTCGGCCATCTCCTCGCGGGTCGGCAGCAGGACGCCCAGCGCCTTCTCGGCGATCAGCTCCTCGGCGCGGTCGGGATTGGTCAGGTCGATCCAGGCGACGTCGTCCGGCAGGACCCAGTCGGGGCCCGGCGCCACGGGCTCAAACCCGCCTCCGCCACGGCGAAGCACCCTCAGCATGGACGTGATCTCTCCCTGACCACCCTCGAATGGCGCGGCGGGCGGGCAGCGTCAACCGATCGGGCCGATCAGTCGCCGGTGTCGTCCTGGGACTGGCCCTGGCCGGTCGCGGCCGCGATCAGGGCGGCGATGCGGTCGGTGGCGTCGGCGGCCTGGTTGATCACGCCCAGCGGGGACGGGATCGGGCCGACGGCCGAGGCGGTCTGGGTGGCGGCCGTGCGGGCCATGGTCACGCCCTGGGCGCTCCAGTAGCGCGGATCGGTCTGGGCCAGCTGCAGGGCCTGGCCGTTCTGGTAGATGAAGCCGTAGGTCGGATAGGCCGTGGTGCCCAGGTCGCGGATCGGGTCGTACCAGACCTTGACCATGCTCCAGTCGCCCACGGGCGAGACGTCGATGACGGTCACGTCGCGCTCGATCTGGCCGCGCGCGCCGCCGATCCGGGACCAGTTGGCGTGGGTGATCTGGATGACGCGGTCGGTGACCAGGCGGCTGACGACGGCCACGTGGCCCAGCTGCATCCGGCCGGTGGGCTTGAAGGTCAGCACCGCGCCCATGCGCGGATCGCGTCCGGTCTCGTACTTGCCGCTGGCCTGGCCCCACCAGGTCCTGGCGTCGCCATAGATCTGGATACCCGACAGCAGTCGGGCGAACGGCACGCACTGCCAGTAGATGTCAGCCATGGCGTTCGCCGTGGGCGCAAGGCTGATCACCACCGCGGCGGCCAGGGAACCAAGGACGTTTTTGGTCCGTTGACGCATTCAGGAGGTCTCCCCCGACACTGAAGGTGAGGGGATAACCATCTCACGCCCGAATGAAAAGAGTCTTTTCAGGCGCCGGCGGTGACAACACGTCGTGATCGCCGCGAGTCGGCCATGAGTTTCATGCGTTCGCGGGCCGGTTTCTCGACCAGATGATAGGATGCCGCCGACAGTGGAACCAGGGCGACCAGGAAGATCAGCCACAGGCCCAGCGGAAGTTTTTCATCGGCTAGATTCAGAACTCGCGCCGCCGCGTTCACGAAGATGATCTTCCAGGGCACGCAGATCATATAGGTCGAGTAGCTGATCTCGCCGAGATACACCAAGCCCGCCTGCGATCCAAAAGTCGAACCGTGCTGGGCGAGGCCCGCCAGGCCCAGGATCAGGCCGCCGAAGGTGGCCACGATAACCATGTCCGGCGCGCCCAGCAGGACCGCCGCGAGCAGGCCGGCGCCCGAAAAAAGGGCGCCGATCGCCGCCATGCGGACGCCGCGCACCGCGCCGGACCGCCACAGGCTGTGCATCGCGCAGCCCAGCGCGAAGCAGGGAACGATTCGCAGCGCGCCCCAGGCGATGGTCGCCTGGTTCAGCGACTTGCCGGTCAGGGCCTGGAATGTCGGATAGAGGATGGCGATCGCCGCCAGCGTTACGACGGCGTAGAGCCAGGGTCGGGCGCGCATCTTCCACGCCACGAAAGCGAAGGCCGGAAAGCTGAGATAGGCGAACCATTCGGCCGAGATCGACCAGGACGGATGGTTGAAGGCGGCGGCCGGCGCCAGGCCCCAGGCCTGGACCATCAGCAGATTGGCCGGCAGGGCGTCCCAGCGCAGGATCTCGGAGTCGATGGCCACGCCGGCCAGGCCGGCCGCCACGCCCAGGCCAATCATCCCGGCCAGGGTCGCCAGGTGCAGCGGATAGACCCGCGCCAACCGGTTCCACAGGAACGAGCCGTACTTGAACCGGCCCTCGCCAAAGGCCGACAGATAGACGTGGCACAGGATGAAGCCGCTGAGCACGAAGAACAGCTCCACGCCCAGATAGCCCTTGGCCACCATCGCCGGGGTGAAGGCCACGTCCAGCTTGGGCCAGTAGTGAAACAGCACGACCCACAGCGCGGCGAAGAAGCGCAGGGATGTCAGAGGCCGGATGTTGGCGGCGTCCTGCATGGCTGGTTCCTGTCCCGTATCGGCGCCCCGGCGGCGCGTCCCCGGGGCAGGTGCAATTCGCGCGCCGCGGGAATCGATCAAAACCGGTTCAACATGCCGCGCGACCGGCTATGTAAGCCTGATCCGGTTCACCAGTCGTGAAAGGCCCGACACCCGCATGGACAGCTTGATGCAGCTCGCCACCGATCCCTCCGCCTGGGCGGCGCTGGTCACCCTGGTGGTCATGGAGATCGTGCTGGGCATCGACAACCTGGTGTTCATCTCGATCCTGTCGAACAAGCTGCCGCAGGCGCAGCGGCCGCGCGCGCGCAGCATCGGCCTGTCGCTGGCCCTGCTGATGCGCATCGCCCTGCTGTTCGGCATCGCCTGGCTGGTGGCCCTGACCAACCCCGTGTTCGACCTGGGCATCACCGGCCCGCTGAACGAGGACGGCCACGCCGCCTTCGAGACCGTGTTCTCCTGGCGCGACCTGATCCTGATCGCCGGCGGCCTGTTCCTGCTGTGGAAGGCGACCAAGGAGATCCACCATTCGGTCGACCCGGCCCCGACCGGCGACGTGATGGACGCCAAGAACAAGGCCATCACCAACTTCGGCGCGGCGATCGTGCAGATTCTGATGCTCGACCTGGTGTTCTCGATCGACTCGATCCTGACCGCCGTCGGCATGACCCAGCACGTACCGATCATGATCGTGGCCGTGACCATCGCGGTGGGGGCAATGTTCTTCGCCGCCGGGCCGCTGGCCGCCTTCATCCACGACAACCCGACCATCGTCATGCTGGCCCTGGGCTTCTTGCTGATGATCGGGGCGGTGCTGATCGCCGACGGCTTCGGCGTGCATGTGCCCAAGGGCTACATCTATGCCGCCATGGCCTTTTCCGGCCTGGTCGAAGGGCTGAACATGATCGCCCGCAAGGCGCGCGAGAAAACCCCGCCGGCCGAGACGCTGCACTAACCAGGATTGCCAACGGACGGCGCTGAAAACCGCGAAAGCCCTCCTCCTCGATGGGAGGCGCGGGGACTGGACTTCATGTCCCTTGGGACTTGATGTCCAGTCCTCGTCAGCACTGTGGGACAGGCCAAGCAGTCCCGAGGGACAGCTTGGCCTGTCCCACGCCCCCTACAGAAAACTGTACGGGTCCACGTCGATGGCCACCCGCACCGAGCCGGGCGGGCGGGCGCGGGCGCGCCAGGCGGCGAGGAAGCCCTGCAGGTCCACGGAGCGGTCGGCCCGCACGAGGAACCGCTTGCGCCGCCGGCCCCGCACCATGGCCAGGGGCGCGTCGGCGGGGCCGTAGATGTCCACGCCCTCGGCGTTCGGCGCGGCGGCGGCCAGGGCGCGGACATAGGCCTCCAGCGCCACGGGATCGGGTCCCGAACAGATGATCGCCGCCAGCCGCCCGAACGGCGGCAGGCCGGCCAGTTCGCGGCCGGCCATCTCCGCGGCGATGAAGGCGTCGCGGTCCTGGGCCGCCAGCGCCTGCATCACCGCATGCTCGGGAGCGTAGGTCTGCAGCATGGCCCGGCCCGGCCGCTCGCGCCGCCCCGCCCGCCCGCTGGCCTGGGCCAGCAGCTGGAAGGTCCGTTCCCCGGCCCGCAGGTCGCCGCCGCGCAGGCCCAGGTCGGCATCGACCACCCCCACCAGGGTCAGCAGCGGAAAGTCGTGGCCCTTGGCCGCCGCCTGGGTGGCCACCAGCACGTCGATCTCGCCGTCGGTCATGGCCTTGACCAGCGACCGCGCGCCCTCGGCGTCATAGACCGTGTCGGACGAGAACACCGCCACCCGCGCCTCGGGAAACAGGAACCGCACCTCTTCCTCGACCCGCTCCACGCCCGGGCCGATCGACACCAGGCTGTCCTGCGCGCCGCAGTGGGGGCAGCGGTCGGGCTTGGGCATGGAAAAGCCGGTCAGGTGGCAGACTAGCCGGCCCGTATAGCGATGCTCGACCAGCCAGCTGTCGCTGTCGGGCGCCTTCATCCGCTCGCCGCAGGCGCGGCACAGGACCAGCGGCGCATAGCCCCGGCGGTTGAGGAACAGCAGCGTCTGTTCGCTGCGACCCCAGGTCTCCTTCATCGCCTCGATCAGCGGCGGCGACAGCCAGCGGCCGGGCTCGGGCGGCGTCTCGCGCATGTCGATCAGGGTGACGTCCGGCAACTCCGACGCGCCATGCCGCGCCGCCAGCCTGAGCCAGCGATAGCGGCCCTGCTCGGCGTTCCACAGGCTCTCCAGCGACGGCGTGGCCGAGGCCAGCACGACGGCGCACTTCTCCAGGTTGGCGCGAGCCACGGCCAGGTCGCGGGCCTGGTAGATGAAGCCCTCTTCCTGTTTGAACGAGCCGTCATGCTCCTCATCGACGACGATCAGGCGCAGGTTCGGGAACGGCAGGAACAGGGCCGAGCGGGCGCCGACGACGATGCGGGCCCTGCCCGTGGCCACGCCCTCCCAGACCTGGCGGCGGCGCGGCGGCGGCACGGCGGAGTGCCACTCGGCCGGCTGGGCGCCAAAGCGATCCTCGAACCTGGCGATCACCGCCTGGGTCAGGGCGATCTCGGGCAGCATGACCAGCACCTGGGCCGCCGGATCGGCGTCGAGGGCCGCGGCGACCGCCTCGAGATAGACCTCGGTCTTGCCCGAGCCGGTCACGCCGTCGAGCAGGGCCGCCTGGAACCCGCCCTCGCGCGCCATGCCGGCCAGCACCCGGGCCGCGGCCGTCTGGCTGGCGTTCAGCGTCGGCCCCGGGCGGGCGGTGTCGGGCGCGTCGAAGCGCGTCACCGGCATTTCGAGACGGAGCTCCAGGCAACCCTCGTCGAGCAGGCCCTTGACCACGCCCGCGCCGACGCCGGCCCTGGCGGCCAGTTCCGGTCCCGGCAGGGGCCCGTCGGCGGCGGCGGCCAGCACCTTGTCCCGCGCCGGGGTCATCCGCGCCGGCGCGGTTCCCGTGGCCGCCAGCAGTTTGATCGGCTTCGGCTTCGGCGCGCGCAGGCCGCGCAGGGCCATGGCCAGCGGCTGGCCGGGCAGATCGACCGAATAGCGCGCGGCCCATTCGACGAAGCGCAGCGTCGTCTCCGGCATCGGCGGGTCGCCCACCCGTTCCAGCACCGGTTTGAGCGGCCGGTTGCCGCCGGCCCCCTCGCGCAGGGTCGTGACCACGCCGCGCACGGCCCGCGGGCCCAGCGGCACGGCCACATGGTCGCCGACGGCCAGATCCATGCCCTCGGGCTCGGCATAGTCGAACGCCTCGGGCAACGGCATGGGCAGCAGGACGGACGCGATTCGGCTCACGGGTGGCGCTCCACGTTCCGCGCCGCTAGAACCCCGCTCATGCAACTGTTCCTCGACACCACCGACACCGCCGTCCTCAAGGACCTCGCCGCCACCGGCCTCGTGGATGGCGTGACCACCAATCCCACGCTGATCGCCAAGTCCGGTCGGCCCATGGCGGAGGTCATCGCCGAGATATGCGGTCTCGTCGAGGGCCCAGTGAGCGCCGAGGTCGCGGCGATGGACGTCGAGGGCATGCTGGCCGAGGGCCGCAAGCTGGCGTCCATCGCCACCAACGTGGTGGTCAAGGTCCCGCTGACCCGCAACGGCCTGATCGCCACCAGCGAATTCGCGGTCGAGGGCATCCAGACCAACGTCACCCTCTGCTTCTCCGCCAGCCAGGCCCTGCTCGCGGCCAAGGCCGGCGCGTCCTATATCTCGCCGTTCATCGGCCGGCTGGACGACCACGGCGCGGTCGGCATGGACCTGATCGGCGAGATCCGGGCCATCTACGACAACTACGGTTTCGACACCGAAATCCTCGCCGCCTCGATCCGCACGCCGGCCCATGTGACGGCCGCGGCCCTGGCCGGCGCCGACTGCGCGACCATTCCGCCGGCGACCTTCGAGGCGCTCTTCAAGCACCCGCTGACCGACAAGGGTCTTGAACAGTTCATGGCCGACTGGGCCAAGACGGGGCAGTCGATCCTGTAGGGACCGTCCGAGCGGGGACTGGCTTTCCTGTCCCTTGGGACTGGATAGCCCGTCCCCTCGCCGCCGTCCGGGGACAGGACAAGCAGTCCCAAGGGACAGCTGGTCCGGTCCCCTGAGAACGGATTGGTAGGAGGTCAGCGCTAGCGTCTTCCCCACTCGATCAGGGGAAGACCATGAGCGCGGCAAGACAACCAGAATCGGCGGCCGACGAGCTTCGCCGCGTGCTGCGCGCGCATCCCGAGCTGATTCGCGGCGACGCCGAGCTGCTGGCCGACCTGGGCCTGCGCGTCGATTCAGCCAACCTCGTCGATTTCGGCCCCGCGGCCCTGGCCCGGGTCAGCGCCGCGCACAAACGCGAGACCACGGTCCGCCGCAAGCTGGAAGCCATGGCCCGGGCCAACTTCTCCGCCCAGGCCCAGACCCATGCGGCGGTGATCGACATTCTCGAATCGCGCAATCATTCGGACCTCGCCCGGCGCGTCGATGACCTGGCCAGCCTGCGTTTCGGCCTGGTCGCCGCGACCATCGCCATCGAGGGCCCGGGCCGCACGCCGGCCGGCTGGTACGACCTGGTCGAGGGCCAGAGCGATCTGATCCTGGGTCCGCAGCGACTGGCCCGCATGGGCTTCCACGCCCCGGCGCGGGGCCTGTTCGGCGAACGGGGCGAGCAGGTCCGTTCGATGGCCATGGTCCGCATCGCCCTCTGGGAGCCCGGCCGCGAAGGCGTGCTGGCCTTCGGCTCGCCCGACGCCAAGGGCTTCACCGCCGACATGGGCGCCGAACTGGTCGCCTTCCTGGCCCGGGTGGTGGAACGGACGGCCGAACGATGGCCGGTGCTGTGACGATCTTCTCCCCTCTCCCAACGGGAGAGGGAGGGGCCCGACGGCGCAGCCGGCGGGAGGGTGAGGGGTTACGCCCTCGCCGGACCCGCCTTACCCCCTCAACCTCCCACGCCCTTCGGGCGTGGGCCCCTCCTTCTCCCCTTGGGAGAAGGGAAGGATGACCACCGCCCGCGACGCCATGGCCGCCTGGCTTGACCACCTGGCCAACGAGCGCCGGGTGTCGCCGCGCACGATCGAGGCCTATCTGGGCGCCGTGTCGCCCTACCTCGCCTTCCTCGAACGGCATCGCGGCGAGAGCCTGTCGGCCGGCGACATGGCGGGCGTCAGCCCGGCCGAGTTGCGCGCCTATCTGGCCCATCGGCGCGACGGCGAGCGGCCGCTGTCGGCGCGGTCGGTGTCGCAGGCGCTGTCGGCCGTGCGCGGCTTCCACAATTTCCTCGACCGGCGGCTGGGCATCCCCAACGCCGCCCTGTCGCTGGTGAAAGGGCCGAAGGTCCGGCCATCCGCCCCCCGCCCGGTCACCGAGGATCAGGCGCGCGGCCTGATCGCGGAGGCCGCCCGCGACCCCGACCGCGAGGGCTGGGAGGCCGTCCGCGACGAGGCCGTGCTGACCCTGCTGTGGGGCTGCGGCCTGCGGATCAGCGAGGCGCTGTCGCTGAAGCGGTCGGACGCGCCGCTGGGCGAGTCGCTGCGCATTCTCGGCAAGGGCTCGAAGACGCGCATCGCGCCGGTGCTGCCGGCCGTGCGCGAGGCGGTCGATGCCTATCTGGCCGCCCTGCCCTTCGCGCTGGATCCCGATGAGCAGCTGTTCCGCGCCCATCGCGGCGGCCCCCTGAGCCCGCGCCACGTCCAGGCCACCATGCAGCTGCTGCGCGGGCGCCTCGGCCTCTCCGACCGCGCCACGCCCCACGCCCTGCGCCACAGCTTCGCCACCCACCTGCTGGGCGCCGGCGCCGACCTGCGCTCGATCCAGGAACTGCTCGGCCACGCCTCGCTATCGACGACGCAGAAGTACACGGCGGTGGATGCGGCCGGGTTGCTGGCGGCTTACGGGAAGGCGCATCCGCGGGCCTAGTTGCGTCCTTCGACACGCGCCTTCGGCGCTGCTCAGGATGACGAAGAGGGTGCGGCAAAGATGTCAGTCATCCTGAGCAGCCGCGAAGCGGCGTGTCGAAGGACGCACGACCCCTGCCTCACGCCTGCATCGTCCACCCCTCCACACCCATCGCCGCCTGGCGCAGGGCCTCGGAGCGGGTGGGGTGCGGGTGGCAGGTGCGGGCGACGTCTTCGGACGAGGCCGAGAACTCCATGGCCACGCAGTATTCGGCGATCATGTCGCCGACGTTGGGGCCGATCATGTGGACGCCGAGGATTCGGTCGGTCTTCGCGTCGGCCAGCACCTTCACGAAGCCCTCGCCCTCGTGGTTGATCCTGGCGCGGCTGTTGGCGGTGAAGGGGAACTTGCCGACCTTGTAGGCCACGCCGGCGGCCTTCAGCTCCTCCTCGGTCTTGCCGACCGTGGCCACTTCCGGGGCGGTGTAGATCACGCCGGGGATCAGGTCGTAGTTCACATGGCCGGCCTTGCCCGCGATCAGCTCGATACAGGCGACGCCCTCGTCCTCGGCCTTGTGGGCCAGCATCGGACCGCTGGTCACGTCGCCGACCACCCAGACGCCCGGCGCCGAGGTGCGGAAGTGGTCGTTGGCGATCATGCCGCGCTTGTCCGGCGTGACGCCCACCGTCTCCAGGCCGAGGCCCTGCGTGAACGGACGGCGGCCAATGGCCACCAGCACATAGTTGGCCGCCAGGGTCTGGGGCTCGCCGCCCTTGACCGGCTCCATGGTGATCTCGACGCCGCTGGCGCTGGCCTTGGCGCCGGTGACCTTCTGGCCCAGCTGGAACTTGAAGCCCTGTTTGGTCAGGCTGCGCTGGAAGGTCTTGGCCGTTTCCTCGTCCATGCCCGGGCAGACGCGGTCGAGGTATTCGACGACCGTCACCTCCGCGCCCAGGCGACGCCAGACGCTGCCCAGCTCCAGGCCGATCACGCCGGCGCCGATGACCACCAGGTGACCGGGGACCTCGGGCAGGGACAGGGCGCCGGTGGAATCGACGATACGCTTGTTATCGATGCTCACGCCCGGCAGCGGGGTCGGCTCCGAGCCCGTGGCGATCAGGATGTTCTTGGCTTCCAGCGTGGTTTCGGCGCCGTCGATGGCTTTCACGACCACCTTGCCCGGCCCGTCGATGCGGCCCCAGCCCTTGATCCACTCGACCTTGTTCTTCTTGAACAGGAACTCGATGCCCTTGGTCAGGGCCAGCACGCTGTCGGCCTTCTGGGCCATCATCTGGGCCAGGTTGAGCTTGGGCTTCACATCGATGCCGAGGGTGGCGAACTCGCCACCAGCCGCCGCCGCGTAGAGTTCGGAGGCGTGCAGCAGCGCCTTGGACGGCATGCAGCCGACGTTCAGGCAGACGCCGCCGAGGGTCTCGCGGCCCTCCACGACGGCGACCTTCAGCCCCAGCTGACCGGCGCGGATCGCCGCGTTGTAGCCGCCGGGGCCGCCCCCGATGATGACGACGTCGTACTGGGCCATGGGAAGGAGCCGCCTGTCTGCTGTGTGCGCTTGAACCATATGGGGCGCGCTCGCCCCCTGCGCGAGGCGGTTTAAGGCGCCGGGCCCCTAGGTCAACATGCCCCGCTCAAAAAGCAGGGCGACGAGGGCCGTCATGGCCAGCCAGACGAGGAAGGCGTTGGTCGTGCGACGGCGGCCGTCGGCGGCCAGCGAGTTGCCGGGCGGCAGCGCCTGGCGCGGCGCCCTGCCAGGCGGCGTTGGCCAGGAAGGCGTAGAGCGCCGCCTCGCGCAGCAGCAGGAGCAGCAGGCCGCTGATCGCGGTCAGGGCGCCGATGATCATCATCGACCAGCCGCGCAGCCGCTCGGCCCGATCAGCGGGCCGAGCCTCGATGCTGGCGATGGCGGTGTCGAGGAAGGCTTCCATCCGGCCGGCGCGCAGCGTGAACAGGCCGCCGACCAGATAGAACAGGCCGACGGCGCGCGCGATCCAGCCGAGGATGTCGAGCGCGCCGTCAGCCATGAAGCGTTACTTACCCCGTTCGGTCAGCCAGATCAGCACGGCCGCCACGACCATCCCGCCGATCAGGTAGTAGTCGTATTGCAGCTCGGCCTTGGTGAAAACCGTCTGGTAGGCGGGCAGATTGTGCATGAACCACCAGGTGGCGACGTCCGCCGCGATGGCCAGCACGAACACGCCGAAGGCCTTGCCGCCCGTGAACAGCCGCCAGGCCGTCACCAGTAGCAGCAGCGTCACGGCGCCCCAGATCGCCAGCTGCCACCAGGGCGTCGCGTCCCACAGCGGGACCATCCGCTGCATCTCGGCCGGGACCGTGGTCAACTTGCCGAGTTTGTGGAGGGCGTTCATGCCCCCCATCAGGCCGCTCATGCCGGCATAGGCCAGCATGAGCGCGCCAAGCACCCATCTCAGGAACTTCATGTCGTTTGCTCCCCCGAGCATCGGCCGCTCGAATGGCGGCCCGCGGCGGGGAGGCTGGACGCAAGTTGACGCCAGGTCAAATCCGCTCGCCTGTCAGCCTCTGTCGAGATCCATGCCGCCTTCACCGAGTTTTCGGCGTTCAAGCAATGCCGGAATGGTGGATAATTCCAGCAGAATGACCTTCGCCACCTTCGTGAAGATGGCCTCAGACCGCCGCGCCCGACGACCAGTCGATGACGGTCAAGCCGTCAATTCGGCCGAAGTCCTTCACGTCCGCCGTGACGACCGACCAGCCACGGGCCAACGCTTGGCCGGCGATCAGCATGTCCACCGCGCCGATGAGGCCGCCGGCCGCGCGCAGCACTCGCCGGACCCGCGAAGCGGCGAGAGCATCGCCCACATCGAAGGATTCGACCGGCAGGTCGCCGATCAGCGTTTCGTACCGCTGTCGATGAAGCGCGGGCCGGCCACTGATCGCGGCGCCAAAGTCCAGTTCATAGAGCACGAGGCTGGAGAGCACGAGCGGGGCGCCGGACGCGCGAGCCGCCCTGAATTGGGCTCGGGTGGCGGTCGAGCCATCGCGAAGCGCGTTGATGATCGTGCTCGTGTCGAGACAGAGCGTCACCACTCGAGACCCTTGTCGTCGCAGGGCGGATCGGGAGGGGCCTCCAGCACATCACCGTCAGCCATGGCGTCGAGCCGGGCCCAGAAGGCCGCCCACTCCTCGTCTGACCGCGGGACGCTACGCGGCCGCACCGGTTCCAGGATCACCTGGTCGCCCTCCCTGCGGATGCTGACCTCCGCCCCCTCGAACCTGAAAGCCTTGGGGAGCCGGACAGCCTGGCTGCCGCCGTGGGTAAACAGCTTGGCGCGGGCCTCCGGCTCTGCTGACCGGAAGGGCCGCCCGTCTTCCTTGAAGCCGGACATGAGCGTCTCCGTATCTATGTTTAATAGATACGCCTCGCCCGAACTTCCGTCAAGAGCGTTACACCTCGAGAAGCAACCTTTGCGGGTCCTCTATGGCTTCCTTGATCTTGACCAGGAAGGTCACCGCTCCCTGGCCATCGACCACGCGGTGATCGTAGCTGAGGGCCAGGTACATCATCGGCCGGACCACGACCTGGCCGTTGACGACCATCGCCCGGTCCTTGATCGCGTGCATGCCGAGGATGCCCGACTGCGGCGCGTTGAGGATCGGGGTCGACATCAGCGAGCCGTAGATGCCGCCGTTGGTGATCGAGAAGGTGCCGCCCTGCAGATCCTCGATGGCCAGGTGGCCCTCGCGAGCCTTCTTGCCCAGGGCGCCGATGGCCTTTTCGATGTCGGCCAGGCCCATGGCCTCGGCGTCGCGCACGACCGGGACCACCAGGCCCTTCTCGGTGCCGACGGCGATGCCGATGTCGTAGTGGTTCTTGTAGACGATGTCCGCGCCGTCGATCTCGGCGTTGACGTCCGGCACCGCTTGCAGGGCCGCGACGCAGGCCTTCACGAAAAAGCTCATGAAGCCGAGCTTCACGCCGTGCTTCTTCTCGAAGCTGTCCTTGTACTGGTTGCGCAGGGCCATGACCGCGCTCATGTCGACCTCGTTGAAGGTCGTCAGCATGGCGGCGTTGTTCTGGGCCTCCTTCAGCCGGCGCGCGATGGTCTGGCGCAGGCGGGTCATCTTCACCCGCTCCTCGCGCTCGTGCAGGGCGCGCGGCGCGGCCGGGGCGGCGGCCGGGGCCGGAGCGGCGGCGCGGGCCTCCAGCGCGGCCAGGGCGTCGCCCTTGGTGATCCGGCCGTCCTTGCCGGTTCCGGGCACAGCGGCGGGATCGAGCCCGGTCTCGGTGACGATGCGCTGCACCGACGGGGCCAGCGGAGCGGCGGCGGCCGGAGCGGGAGCCGGGGCTGGCGCGGGCGTCGGGGCCGGGGCGGCCGCGGGCGCGGCCTTCGGCGCTGAAGCGGCCGCGGCGGCCCCGGCGGCGACCACGCCCAGCAGGGCGCCGGGGGTCACCGTTTCGCCGTCGGCGGCGGCGATGGATTCCAGCACCCCGTCCGTTGGCGAGGCCACCTCAAGGCTGACCTTGTCCGTCTCCAGCTCGACGAGGATCTCGTCCTTCCTGACCGCGTCGCCCGGCTTCTTCGTCCAGCGGGCGACCGTCGCCTCGGTGACGGATTCGCCCAGGGCGGGAGTCATGATGTCGGCCATGGTCAGGTCTTTCGTATCTCGTTCGGGTCGGGGCGGCGGCGTCAGGCGAAGGCGTCGGCCAGGAAGGTCTCGAGTTCTTTCAGGTGCCGGCTCATCAGACCGGCGGCGGTCGAGGCGGAGGCCGGCCGACCGACATAGCGGGCGCGTTTGGCCTTGATGCTCATGCGGTCGAGGGTCAGCTCCAGCCACGGATCGACGAAGGTCCAGCCGCCCATGTTCTTGGGTTCTTCCTGGCACCAGACCAGCTCGGCGTTGGCGAAGCGGCCCATCACCTGCATCACCGACTTCATCGGCCACGGATAGAACTGCTCAAGGCGCATGATGTAGACATCGTCCCGCCCGGCCTTGGCGCGGGCGTCGATCAGGTCGAAGTAGACCTTGCCCGAGCAGGCGATCACGCGGGTGATCTGATCGTCCGGCTTGAGGGTGACGCCGCCGACATCGCAGCCGGCCTCGGCCCCGTCGATCATCACCCGGTGGAACGACGAGCCCTCGGCCAGGTCGGCGAGGCGGCTGACCGCCTTCTTGTGCCGCAGCAGGCTCTTGGGCGACATGACCACCAGCGGCTTGCGGAACTCGCGGTGCATCTGCCGACGCAGGGCGTGGAAATAGTTGGCCGGAGTCGAGCAGTTGAGGATCTGCATGTTGTCCTCGGCGCAGGACTGCAGGAACCGCTCCAGGCGCGCCGAGCTGTGCTCCGGCCCCTGGCCCTCGTAGCCGTGCGGCAGCAGCATCACCAGGCCGCTCATGCGCAGCCACTTGCGCTCGCCCGAGCTGATGAACTGGTCGATGACCACCTGGGCGCCGTTCACGAAGTCGCCGAACTGGGCTTCCCACAGCGTCAGGGTGTTGGGGTCGGCAAGGCTGAAGCCGTACTCGAAGCCGAGCACCGCCTCTTCCGACAGGGCCGAGTCGATGACCTCGAAATTGGCCTGCCCGGGCCGCAGGTTGTTGAGGAAGGTGTAGTGCTCCTCGGTGACCTGGTCGATCAGGTCGCAATGGCGCTGGGTGAAGGTGCCGCGCACGCTGTCCTGGCCGGACAGGCGCACCGGGAACCCTTCGTCGAGCAGGGTGGCGAAGGCCAGGTGCTCGGCCGTGCCCCAGTCGAGACCCTCGCCGGCCTCGATGGCGGCGTGGCGGCCCTCGATGACCCGGCGGACGGTCTTGTGAGCGTCGATGCGGTCGGGAACCGTGGTGATGGCGCGGCCCAGGTCGATCAGCTTCTGCAGCGGCACGCCGGTGCTGCCGCGGCGCTCCTCGTCGCCGGGAAGCGCCAGGCCCGCCCACTTGCCGTCCAGCCAGTCGGCCTTGTTGGCCTTGTAGGTCTTGCCGGCGTCGAACTCCGCGTCGAGGAAGGCGTCGAACTCGGCGATCCAGCCGGCGATGTCGGCCTCGGTGGCCACGCCCTCGGCGATCAGCCGGCGGGAATAGAGCTCACGCGTCGATGGGTGGTCCTTGATCTTCGCGTACATCAAGGGCTGGGTCATCGTCGGGTCGTCACCCTCGTTGTGACCGAACCGGCGGTAACAGAACATGTCGACGACCACGTCCTTGCCGAACTTCTGGCGATACTCGGTGGCCACCTTGGCGGCGTAGACCACGGCCTCGGGATCGTCGCCGTTGGCGTGGAAGATCGGCGCCTCGACCATCAGCGCCACATCCGACGGATAGGGGCTGGTCCGCGAATAGCGCGGGTCGGTGGTGAAGCCGATCTGGTTGTTGACGATGAAGTGGATCGTGCCGCCGGTGCGGAAGCCGCGCAGGCCCGACAGGGTGAAACACTCCGACACCACGCCCTGGCCGGCGAAGGCGGCGTCGCCGTGCATCAGCAGCGGCAGGACATGGGTGCGGCCGGCGTCCGGCGTCTCGCGCAGGGTGAAGGCCTGCTTGGCCCGCGCCTTGCCCAGCACCACCGGATTGACGATCTCCAGGTGGCTGGGGTTGGCGGTCAGCGACAGGTGGACGCTGTTGTCGTCGAACGTGCGGTCCGACGAGGCGCCCATGTGATACTTGACGTCGCCCGAGCCCTCGATGTCGGACGGCATCGACGAGCCGCCCTGAAACTCGTGGAAGATCACGTGGTAGGGCTTGCCCATCACGGCGGCCAGCACGTTCAGGCGGCCGCGGTGCGGCATGCCCAGCACGATGTCCTTCACGCCCAGGGCGCCGCCGCGCTTGATGATCTGTTCGAGGGCCGGGATCGCCGCCTCGCCGCCGTCGAGACCGAAGCGCTTGGTGCCCGGGAAGCGGCGATGCAGAAACTTCTCGAAGCCCTCGGCCTCGATCAGCTTCTTGAGGATCGCGATCTTGCCCTGGGGCGTGAAGACGATCTCCTTGTCTCGGCCCTCGATGCGCTCCTGCAGCCAGCCCTTCTCCTGCGGATTGGAGATGTGCATGTACTGCACGCCGACCGCGCCGCAGTAGGTGCGGCGGACGATCGACAGGATCTCGCGCAGCGTCGAGGTCTCCAGACCCAGCACGAAGTCGAGGAAGATCGACCGGTCGTAGTCGGCCTCGGTGAAGCCGTAGGTCGCCGGGTCCAGCTCGGTCGCGTCGCCCTCGGGGATGGCGATGCCGAGCGGGTCGAGATTGGCCCGCAGATGACCGCGCATCCGGTAGGCGCGGATCATCATGATGGCGCGCAGGGAATCGAGCGTGGCGGCGCGGACGTCGCTGGCGGGCGCGGCCGGGGCGCGGGCCTCGATGGTCTTGCCGAGCTTGGCCTCGACCGCCGGCCACAGGCCGTCCAGCGCCGACAGCCAGTCGGGCCGGGCGGCCGGGGCCTGATGGCTGGTCCAGGAGGGCCTGGCGGCCGCCGCCTTGATCGCGTCGGCGCGGTCGGTCAGGGAGGCGAAAAAGGCCTGCCAGGAGGCATCGACCGAGGCCGGGTTCTCCGCCCAGCGGGCGTGGAGGTTTTCCACGAAGGCGGCGTTGCCGCCGTACAGGAAGGAGGTTTCGGTCAGAACCTGATTGATGATGCCTGCGTCGTCCGCCATCGGTCTCGCGCCTTCAGCCCTTGGGGGTCAGGGCTGTGTAACTGCGGGGGTATATAGTCTCTGTTAACCGGACGGGGACCCCGGGAAGTTCCCGTGAGGAATGTTTTTTCCGGCGCAGCCTGCAAATGATCCTCCCCCATCGGGGGAGGTGGCTCGCCGTCAGGCGAGACGGAGGGGGTCCGCTCCGGTCTCGGGTGACCCCCTCAGTCGTCCCGGATCAAGTCCGGGACGACAGCTCCCCCGAAGGGGAGCATCTACAGAATCAGCCCTTGAGGACTTCCAGCAACGTCTCGCCCAGGCGCGCGGGCGAGGGGGACACGCGGATGCCCGCCGCCTCCATGGCCGCGATCTTGTCCTCGGCGCCGCCCTTGCCGCCCGAGACGATGGCGCCGGCGTGGCCCATGTGGCGGCCCGGAGGGGCCGTGCGGCCGGCGATGAAGCCGACCATCGGCTTCTTGCGGCCGCGTTTGGCTTCGTCGATCAGGAACTGGGCCGCGTCTTCTTCGGCCGCGCCGCCGATTTCGCCGATCATGACGATGGATTTGGTGGCCTCGTCGGCCAGGAACAGCTCGAGCACGTCGATGAACTCGGTGCCCTTGACCGGGTCGCCGCCGATGCCGACGGCCGTAGTCTGGCCCAGGCCCGCGTTGGTGGTCTGGAACACGGCTTCATAGGTCAGGGTGCCCGAGCGCGAGACGACGCCCACCGAGCCCTTGGAGAAGATCGAGCCCGGCATGATGCCGATCTTGCACTCGCCCGGCGTCAGCACGCCCGGGCAGTTGGGACCGATCAGGCGCGACTTGCTGCCGGCCAGGGCCTTCTTGACCTTGACCATGTCGAGCACCGGGATGCCCTCGGTGATGCAGACGATCAGGCCGATCTCCGCGTCGATGGCCTCCAGGATCGAGTCGGCCGCGAAGGGCGGCGGGACGTAGATCACCGAGGCGTCGGCGCCGGTGGCCGCCTTGGCCTCGCCGACCGTGTCGAACACCGGCAGGCCGACGTGGGTCGTGCCGCCTTTGCCCGGCGTCACGCCGCCGACCATCTTCGTGCCGTAGGCGATGGCCTGTTCGGTATGGAAGGTGCCTTGGGCGCCGGTGACGCCCTGGCAGATGACCTTGGTGTTGGAACCGATGAGAACCGACATCTAGCGAGCACCCTTCACGGCCGCGACGATCTTCTCCGCGCCGTCCGACAGATCGTTGGCGGCGATGACGTTCAGGCCGCTTTCGTTGATGATTTTCTTGCCCAGTTCGACGTTGGTGCCTTCGAGGCGCACGACCAGCGGAACCTTCAGCCCGACTTCCTTGACCGCGGCCACCACGCCCTCGGCGATGATGTCACAGCGCATGATGCCGCCGAAGATGTTGACCAGGATGCCTTTGACGGCCGGGTCAGCGGTGATGATCTTGAAGGCCGCGATGACCTTCTCTTTCGAAGCGCCGCCGCCGACATCGAGGAAGTTGGCCGGCTCGGCGCCGTACAGCTTGATGATGTCCATGGTCGCCATGGCCAGGCCCGCGCCGTTGACCATGCAGCCGATTTCGCCGTCCAGGGCGATGTAGGCCAGGTCGTGCTTGCTGGCCTCGATCTCCTTGGGGTCTTCCTCGGTCTCGTCGCGCAGGGCCTTGATGTCCGGGTGGCGATAGAGGGCGTTGCCGTCGAACGAGACCTTGGCGTCGAGCACGCGCAGATGGTCGTCAGCGGTGACGATGAGCGGGTTGATCTCCAGCATGGCCATGTCCTTGGCCAGGAACGCCGTATAGAGCTGGGTCAGCAGAGAGGCCGCTTCCTTGGCCAGGCCGCCGGTCAGGCCGAGCGCCTTGGCCAGCGCCCGCTGGTGGGTCGGCCACACGCCGGTGGCGGGGTCGATGGAGAAGCTGTGGATCTTCTCGGGCGTGTTGTGCGCCACGTCCTCGATGTCCATGCCGCCTTCGGTCGAGGCGACCACCGAGACCATGCTCGACTGCCGGTCGACCAGCAGCGAGAGGTAGAATTCCTTGGCGATGGCCGCGCCTTCCTCGATGTAGAGGCGGTTGACCTGCTTGCCCTTGGGGCCGGTCTGGTGCGTCACCAGCACCCGGCCGAGCATCTCCTCGGCGTTGCCGCGGACCTCGGCGACCGACTTGACGACGCGGACGCCGCCCTTGGCGTCGGGGCCTAGCCCCTCGAACTTGCCCTTGCCGCGCCCGCCGGCGTGGATCTGGCTCTTCACGACGAAGACGGGCGTGCCGAGCGTCTCGGCGGCCTTGGCGGCTTCATCGGGCGTAAAGGCGGCGAAGCCACGCGGAACGGGGACGCCGAATTCGGCCAGGACGGCCTTGGCCTGGTGTTCGTGAATATTCATCGCGCTCTGTGGGTCTCGCGGATGCTGGGAAAGGCCCGCGGGCGCGGGTCGCGCGGGTTATAGGCGCGGGGCCGCCGACCGCGCAACCGCTCGCGCCGCATCGCAACAATTTGTCGGCAAAGCCCGCCGGAGGGGGCCTGTTGAGCCCGGAATGGCTCAATCCACCCAGTCTTTTCGCAGCGACCGCGAGGCCAGCAGCAACAGCGTGGCCGCCACCAGATAGAAGGCGCCGCCACTGTAGATGGCGTAGCGGATCGATTCCTGGCCGAACATCGGCTTGAGCAGGTCCGAGGCCCAGCCGAAGTAGTAGGTGCCCAGCGCGATCCCGACCAGGTTGTTGATCAGCAGGAACATGGCCGAGGCGGTGGCCCGCATGTGCGCCGGGGCCAGGTGCTGGACGGCCGTGATCACCGGCCCCAGCCAGGCCAGGTTCAGAGCGGTCGGCACGAGGAACAGCGGGAAGGCCATGGCCAGCGACGGGGCGTTCAGCGACAGGAAGAAGAACGGCAGGGCGACCAGGAAACAGGCCGCCGGCACCAGGGCATAGGCGCCCTTGCCCTTGCCGCCGAACCGGTCGGCCAGCGATCCGCCCAGCCAGATGCCCGCGACGCCGCCGATGAAGGTGATGGCGCTGTAGTACAGGGCGGTCTGGGTCAGGGTCAGACCCAGGCTGCGCTGGAAGAAGGTCGGCAGCCAGAAGGCCACGCCATAGCCGCAGACCGAGGACGAGGCCGCGCCAAACGCGAGCAGCCAGAAGCTGGCCTTGCGGGTGACCAGCCGGAACACCGTCGCGACGCTGGCGGCCGCGACCGGCGCCGCCCCCGGCGTTCCGTCGAAGACCCCGCGCTGGGGGTCACGAACGGTCAGCTTGAACAGCGGCGCGATAATCATGCCGGCCACGCCCACGGCGAGGAACGCCATCTTCCAGTCGACCTTCGCCGCGATCAGCCCGCCGGCCAGGATGCCCAGCCCCATGCCCAGCGGAATGCCGAACGAGAAGGCGGCCAGCGCGCGGGCGCGCTGCTTGGGCGGGAAGTAGTCGGAGATCAGGGAATAGGCCGGGGCGACGCCGCCGGCCTCGCCCACGCCCACGCCCATGCGCAGGGCGAACAGGCTCCAGAAACCCGACGCCAGGCCACAGGCGGCGGTGAAGCCGCTCCACAGGGCCAGGGCGCCGGTCATGATCCAGGTGCGGCTGTAGCGATCGGCCAGCCAGGCGATGGGAATGCCGAGGGTCGAATAGAGGGCGGCGAAGGCGATGCCGCCCATCAGCCCGACCTGCGTATCGGAAAGCCGAAGGTCGACCTGGATGGAGTCCTTCAGGATGCCGAGGATCTGCCGATCGACGAAATTGAACGTGTAGACGACGATCAGCATCGCCAGCACGTAGTAGCGATAGGCGCCGCCGGAAGCGGCTTTCGTCGACTCATCCGTCATGGCTGATCCCTAGCCGGTAAAGAAGACGGCGGCGACCCATGTGGATCGCCGCCGTTCAGAGAGGGACGGAGGTTAGAACCTGGCGTCGAACGTCAGGGTCACGGTCCTGGGCGGGCCGTAGTAGCCGATGATCGAATTGCCGAACAAAGCGCCCGGGAAGTTGTAGCCGCCGACGCGGTACGCCTCGTCGCCGAGGTTCTTGCCGTGCAGGCCGACCTTGTACTGGCCCTCGGCCGACGACCAGACCAGGCTGGCGTCGTAGAGCCAGTAGGCCGACTGGTCGAGGACCGGGCTGGCGACCTCGAACATCTGCGAATCGCCGCGGTAGGAGGCGGTCGGGGTGAAGGTCAGCGTGCCGCGGTCGCCCAGGTCATGGACATAGGTGAACCCGCCCGAGCCGCTCCAGTCCGGCGTGTTCTGGAAGTCGCGGGCGTTCGACACATCGACGAAGCCGGTGCCCGGGATGAAGGCGACGTATTTGTCGAACGAGGCGTCGATGTAGCTGAGCATCAGGTTGGCCGTGAAGCCGTCGAACAGCCGCGCCGCCCCTTCGAATTCCCAGCCCTTGATGGAGCTGGAGCCGACGTTATCGACCACGCTCGCCACCGACAGGCCCGAGGGATACTGGGTGGTGATCTGCTGGTCTTCGTAGCTCGAGTCGAAGATCGCCGTGGCGAAGGTCATGCGGTTGCCGAACAGCGAGCCCTTGAGGCCCAGTTCGGTGGTCGAGACGAACTCCGGATCATAGCCATCCACCGTGCCCGGATAGGACACGAAGTCGCCGCGCATGTCGAAGCCGCCGGACTTGAAGCCCTTGCCCCACGAGGCGTAGGCGGTCAGGTCGGGGGTCAGCTTGTAGGAGGCGCTGATCCGCGGGGTGAACTCCTTCCAGTCCAGCTGCTTGCCGGCGTAGAGGGCCGGGTTGGTGCGCAGCAGTCCGGGGACCGCGGCGGTGTTGCCAAACAGCGGGCTGCGGATGCCGGTGAAGTTCTGGCGATAGACGGAGCCGTCCTTGACGTCGCGCGTCAGGCGACCGCCGACCGACACCGAGAACTGGTCGGTGAAGTCGTAGCTGAAGTCGGCGAAAGCCGCGTAGCTGCGGGTGTTGACCTCGCCGGCCGTGGCGATGGTCAGGTTGGCCAGGCCCAGCACCGTGTCGAACGCGCCCGAGGCGGTGGCGTTGAGGTAGAACAGGCCGGCCACGCCGTTCCACTTCTCGCCTTCCAGCAGCAGCTGGAATTCCTGGGTGAACTGGTGGTCGCGATAGCGGGCCGGGATGTCCAGGGTCGGCGACGCGGTGTTGTCGAAATCGATGACCCCGTCGGTTTCGCCGGCGCGGTAGGCGGAGATCGACTTGAGTGTCACGCTGTCGCTGATGTTCCACTCGCCGAGGAACGACACGCCGCGGCTTTCGACCGAGTTGTTGTCGCCGGCGCCGGCGAAGGTGTCGTAGACGTTGGACGGGCTGGGGGCCAGTTCGCGGTGGCCGTGACGCGGGTTCGAGTCGTCGCGCACGAAGTCGGCCGAGAAGCGGAAGAACAGGGAATCGGTGGGCTGGAACTCGATGCTGCCGCGCGCCGCCAGAACGTCCTTGTTGTAGTGTTCGGCGCCGGTGAGCTTGTTCGAGCCGTAGCCGTCGCGATCGTACTTGGCGACGGCGCCGCTGACCGAGACCGTGTCGGTCACCGGCATTTCACCGCTGACGATGAGGTCGCGCTGGCCGTAAGAGCCGAGCGACCCGCGCACCTTCAGTTCAGGTTCGCCGCCGATGTGGCTGGTGACGTATTTGATCGCGCCGCCGATGGTGTTGCGGCCATAGAGCGTGCCCTGCGGGCCGCGCAGAACCTCGATCCGGTTGACGTCGAAGATATCCAGCACCGCGCCCTGCGGACGGGCGATGTAGACGTCGTCCACATACAGGCCCACGCCCGGGTCGAAGCCCCACAGGGGATCCTGCTGGCCGACGCCGCGGATGAACGAGATCAGGGTCGAGTTGGAGCCGCGGGCCACCTGCAGGGTCAGGCTGGGGACGGTGCGCTGCAGGTCGGTGATGTCGGCCGCGCCGCTGGTCTCGAGCTTTTCGCCGCTGAAGGCGGACACGGCGACGGGAACGTCCTTGAGCGCTTCCTCGCGGCGGCGGGCGGTGACGACCACCTCATCGACCTGGGTGTCGGTCGCTTCCTGGGCGACGGCGGCCCCGGTGACCGCGCTCCAGGCCGCTCCGGCCAGCAGCATGCTCTTCCACATGGACTTCATCAGATTTGCCCTCCCATTTGGCGTCGCCCCCGACCGAAGTCGTCAGGCCGGTCCGTTGGCGGACGCTGTTGATTGTTAAATTCACCAAGACGCGAATTGAGGGGACTGTCTGTCAGGACCGGCGCGCGCGGAAGGGCCCGCGCACCCGGGCGCCACAGTTTTTCACCAGGTGATGAATTGGCGCCACACGGACGCCGCGGACCGTCAGCTGACCCGTTTGCGGACAACCGCCTCGAAGCCCGCGGCGCAATAGGCGTAGAGCCGTCGGCGCGCGGCCTCCAGGTCGCTGGACTGGCACAGGCCGTCGGACAGCTGGTCGATGCGGCCGGTCTCGGCCACCGTCAGCATCATCGAGCCGGTGAGGAACTGGTAGCACCAGTAGAGATCGACCAGCTCCGCGTCGGGCAGCGCCCGGCCGAGAGTCTCGACCAGCTGGCGGACCACGGGATCGAAGAAGCGATGCATCACCTCGCCGCCCCAGGCCGGGGTGATGTTGATCTGGGCGACCAGGTTGAGCCAGTTTTTCCAGCCCGGCCCGCCGTTGAGGGCCCGCTCGGTGAGCGGATCGACGAAGGCGGCGATGACGCCCTCGGCGGTCATCGATCCCGGATGGGCCGCCTCGTAAGCCGTCATGGCCGCGGCGCGGTCACCGTTGATGACCTCGGCGCGGCGCAGCAGCACGGCGTCGAACAGCTCGCGCTTGGCCCCGAAATAGTAGTGGATCAGGGCCGTATCGACCCCCGCCTCGGTGGCCACCTGGCGGGTCGTGACGCCATAGAAACCGTGCCGGGCGAACAACGCCTCGGCCGCGTCGAGGATCACTTCCTTGAGATCGACGCCGCTGGCCTTGGACGGGCGACCCCGGCCGATATTGCGGACGCGCGGCTTGGCGGAGGTCATCGGGGGCGGGATCCGGACGGGCTCGGCGAGGTGGGAGCGTCCTGCGATACGCCGCACGCTCGCCCGCTGGCAAGGCCGGTTCAGCCGAAGAACAGACGCCACATCAGCCGGCCCGGCAGGAAGGTGAAGGCCCCCGCCACGATCGACGCGCCCCAGAACAGGCTGGTCATGGCGCGCCTGTGGCTCATCACGTCGTGCTTGCGGGCGGCCCGGATGGCGAACGGCAGGATGATCAGGGTCCAGCCGCTGAGCAGATGAATCGGCGACCAGTGGTCGCCGTTCAGGCCGACGATGAACAGCGAGGACGCCGCCGCCGCGCCCATCAGCAGCACCCAGGTCCAGCCCAGCGCGCGGTGCGGGCCATTGCCCTTGCGCAGGCTCAGGATCGTCGCCCCGAGGCCGACGCCGGCGACCGCCGCCAGGATGTGGATCTTGATCACCGCTGGCTGGGCCATGAACAGCGCCACGTCGGGACCGTGCGGCGTGGCGTGGGCGACGATGCCCAGGATCTGTGGTCCGAACAGGACGATGGTGGTCACGGCGGCGGCGGCGGCCAGCAGGGTTCCCGCGGCGCGGCTGGCGGGCAGGGTTCTGGCGAACAGGCTCATGGACGGGCTCCGGCGGGGCGATTGACAGACGGGCGGCGGCGGTCTTGATCCGGTCGGGTGATCGAAGTCCGCCGCGCCCGGCGGGCTGGCGATGACGACGGCTTAGGCGGGGCGGCCGGATGGCGCAGTCGGACATGCGTGGAGAGCAGGCCGCCGTTCGCCAACGGACAGGCGGCGCCGTTCGCGCTTCGTGGATCGCCGCGCTGCTGGCCAACCGCCACGCGCGCGGGCTGGCGCTGGCCGTCCTGGCCGGCGTGTTCCTGGCCCTGGTCGGAGCGTTTGGCACCGACGAGGCGCCGGTGGTCCTGCGCTATGTCTACTGGATCACCGTCATGCTGACCGGCGCGCTGGGCGGACTGCTGGTGTCCATTCTGGTCGATCGCGGCGGCTGGTTCGATGATCGCCCGGTCGTGCAGGGCGTGCTGATCGCCGTCGCCCTGACCGTGCCGCTGACCCTCGTCATCTGGGCGATCACCACGGCCCTGTTCGGCCGGGCGCAGCCGCATCTGGCGGACCTGCGCTACTACGCCGGCCCCGTGTTCATCATCACCTCGGCCATGACGGCGCTCAACTACCTGGCCCAGAAGGCGCCGGCCGAGACCCACGCCGCGCCCGCCGGCGCCGCGCCGCCGCGGTTCCTCGAGCGCCTGCCGGCGAAGCTGCGCGGCGCGGAGATCTTCGCGGTCGAGGCCGAGGACCACTATCTGCGCCTGCACACCAGCAAGGGGCGGGACCTGATCCTGATGCGGCTGTCCGACGCCGTCGCCGAGCTCGAGGGGCTGGAGGGCGCGCGGGTGCACCGCTCCTGGTGGGTGGCCAGGGCGGCGGTGGCCGAGGCCCGGCGCGGCGACGGCCGCGCGACCCTGACCCTGACAGACGGCGCCAGGGTCCCGGTCAGCCGGGCCTACGCCAAGGCGCTGCGGGCCAGCGGGTGGATTTAGGATCCTCCCCCATCGGGGGAGGTGGCGCTGCGCAGCAGCGACGGAGGGGGTCCGCTCAGATCCCGGGCGACCCCCTCAGTCCGCGGAGTTTATCCTCGGGCCGGCCACAGGCCGGACCCGGGGGCGGACAGCTCCCCCGAGGGGGGAGCATCCCGATCACCGCAGCCGTATCGCCTGGGCGTTGCCGCCGGGCTTGACCGCGAAGACGGCGCGGCGCCAGGGCGGCGGGCCGAACGGGGCGCGGGCGTTGTTGGAAAAACCATAGGGCTCCAGCGGCATGCCCAGCGGGTTGAAGTTCATCCGGCCGTTGGCGTCGCGGTCGTGGAACGCCTTCACCGCGTAGGGGCCCGGCGCCAGGCCCGCCAGGGTCACGGCGAAATCCCCGCCGGCGGCCGGCATCGTCAGGGTCCGCACGGGCCCGGTGTTGGCGTCATAGGCCGCCTTGCTGTCGAACAGCGCCACCAGCACCACGCCTTCGCGCCGGCTGATCCCGTCGAAGAACATCGTCAGGGAGCCGTCCTCGTCCTGGGCGCCGGCCGCGACCGGGGAAAGCGCCAGAAGCGCCGCCAGCAGCAGGCCGGCCCGGATCACCGGACCGCCCGACGGGCCAGCCACTGCTCGCGGCTCTGGCCCCAGATGTCGATCGGCAGTTCGTGGAACGGCGGCGGCATGTGGCCCTCGCCCCGGTTGGTCGAGCCCAGCCGCCGCGCGACCTTCTGGGAAGCGACGTTGCCCGGATCGATGCAGTGGATGACGTCGGTCCAGCCCAGCGTGTCGAACGCCCAGTCGATGGTCGCCGTCGCCGCCTCCACCGCATAGCCCTTGCCCCAGGCGCGCGGGTGCAGGCCCCAGCCGACCTCCGTGCCCGGCCATTCCTCCGGCTGCCAGGGGCCGATCCGGCCGACCCAGTCGCCGCTCGACTTTTCGATCACCGAGAACATGGCGAAGCCCTTGATCGCCCAGGACCCGGCCATGCTGGCCAGCCCGCGCCAGCTCTGGGCCCGGCCCTGCCGCCCGCCGATGAAGCGCGAGGCCTCCTCGTCGGCCATCATCTCGGCCCAACCGTCGAGGTCCTCCTGGCCGGTCGGGCGCAGGATCAGGCGGGCGGTTTCGAGCGTCGGGCCGGGAGCGATCATGCGCCGTATCTAGCGCAGGTTCGCGCGATTGGGCGCCAGGTTCGTGAGGCGGGGGAAACCATCGCTCGGGACTCGCCGGCCAGGGAATTCGGTGACAGTTTACGAATTGCGGACGGGCCGCCGGCCAGGGGCGCTGGCAATTCGTAAACTGTCACCGAATTCAACGGTCGGCGCACAGGTTCGCGATCTCCACTGTGACCAGCGAGGTGGGGAGGTGGTGCGGCGCGCTCCGGTCTCGCCCGGATGTCTGTTTGGTAGGCTTGCGAGAGAGGGTGAGACCGTCACGCGCCGCGAAGTTGCGTTTTCCGAGAGCTCCGGTAGGCAGCCGTTTGAAGGCTTAGCCGGTATCGACCCTCGACGGGCGGGTGGTGATACGTCACCGTCCCGGACCGCGACGGTAACCCCCCGTCGCCTGTCCCCGCTCGAACCCCATCCCCGCCGCCGCAAGGTCGCATGGCCATACGCCCTCCCCATGCGGCGGGGATGGCTTGAGTATGGGGGCGGCCCGAGGGGGTGATGGACGGATTGTTTTACGCGGTCGGATATCCGCGACAGAGTTGCGCGATTTCAACGGGTTAGGCGCGGCGAACAGGGACGCGCACTGAAGTGCATGTCCCGCGCCCGTCAGACCAGCGAGGGGTCGATGACCTTGCAGGCTTCCATCAGGCCCTGGACCGAGGCGACCGAGGCCGCGAACATCGCCTTTTCCGCGTCGTTGGTCTCGAACTCGATGACCCGTTCCGCGCCGCCGGCGCCGATGACCACCGGCACGCCGACGTAGAGGTCCTTGAGGCCATACTGGCCGGTCAGGAAGGTGGCGCAGGGCAGGACGCGCTTCTTGTCCTTCAGGTAGCTGGTCGCCATGGCGATGGCGCTTTCGGCCGGGGCGTAGAAGGCGCTGCCGGTCTTCAGCAGGGCGACGATCTCGCCGCCGCCGCCGCGCGTGCGCTTGACGATGCCGTCGAGCTCGTCCTGGGTCATCCAGCCCTGCTTGACCAGTTCCGGCAGCGGCAGACCGCCGACCGTCGAGTGGCGCACCATCGGCACCATGTCGTCGCCGTGGCCGCCGAGCGTCCAGGCATGGATGTCTTCCACCGACACGCCGGTCTTTTCGGCCAGGAACCAGGCGAAGCGCGCGCTGTCGAGCACGCCGGCCATGCCGATGACTTTCGCCTTCGGCAGGCCCGAGAACTGCTGCAGCGCCCAGACCATCGCGTCGAGCGGGTTGGTGATGCAGATGACGAAGGCGTTGGGGGCGTGGGCCTTGATGCCCTCGCCCACGGCCTTCATGACCTTCAGGTTGATGCCCAGCAGGTCGTCGCGGCTCATGCCCGGCTTGCGCGGCACGCCGGCGGTGACGATGCAGACGTCGGCCCCGGCGATATCGGCGTAGGCGTTGGCGCCCTTCAGGGCGACGTCCTTGCCGAACACGGCGCTGGCCTCGGCGATGTCGAGCGCCTTGCCCTGGGGCGTGCCCTCGGCGATGTCGAACAGGATCACGTCGCCCAGTTCCTCGCGGGCCGCGATGTGAGCCAGGGTGCCGCCGATCATGCCGGCGCCGATAAGGGCGATCTTCGCGCGAGCCATCTTGGGCGTCTCCGTGATGTGGAAAAAGGGTCGCGCGGGGTCTAGCCCTCGCGCGGGTCGGCCTCAAGCCCCCTTTCGCGGATGCGAAGAGCGCGGCAATAGGACGGTGCGTGGTTCGAGACGCTCGCTTGAGGCTCGCTCCTCACCATGACGATCACCGGTGTTCGTCATCCTGAGGAGCCCGAAGGGCGTCTCGAAGGACGCACCAAGGTGCAGCGGAGCCCCCCATGTCCAAGACCGACCCCGGCAACTATTTCGAGGACTTCCGGCTGGGACAGGTGCTCAGCCACGCCACGCCGCGCACGGTCACCACCGGGGACGTGGCCCTCTACAACGCCCTGTACGGCCCGCGCTTCGCCCTGACCTCGTCGGACGAGTTCGCGCGGTCGTGCGGGCTGCCGGCCTCGCCGGTCGATGCGCTGGTCGCGTTTCACATGGTGTTCGGCAAGACCGTGCCGGACATCAGCCTGAACGCCGTGGCCAACCTGGGTTACGCCGAGGGGCTGTTCCTCAAGGCGCTGTATCCGGGCGACACGGTGACCGCGACCAGCGAGGTCATCGGGCTGAAGGAGAACTCCAACCGCAAGACCGGCGTGGTCTATGTGCGCACCACCGGCGACAACCAGCACGGCGAAACCGTGCTGAGCTATGTGCGCTGGGTCATGGTGCGCAAGCGGAGCGAGGACGCGGTGGTCGGCGAGCAGGCGACGCCGAAGCTGGCCGCCGCCGTGGCCGCGAGTGATCTGATCCTGCCGCGGGGCCTCGATGTCTCGAAATACGACTTCGCCCTGGCCGGCGCGCCGCATGCGTTCGAGGACTACGCCCTGGCTGAGAAGATCGACCATGTCGATGGCATGGCCATCGAGGAGGCCGAGCACGCCATGGCCACGCGGCTCTACCAGAACACGGCCAAGGTCCACTTCAACCAGTATGAGCGGTCGAAGGACCCGACCGGCCGGCGCCTGGTCTATGGCGGGGTGGTGATCTCGACGGCCAAGGCGCTGAGCTTCAACGGGCTGCAGAACGCCGGGCTGATGCTGGCGATCAACGGCGGGCGGCATGTGAACCCGTATTTCGCTGGCGCGACGGTCTTTGCGTGGTCGGAAGTGCTGGACAAGGCCGATCTCGGCGAGGGCGTCGGGGCGCTGCGGCTGCGGCTGGTGGCGACGAAGGACCGGCCGTGCGCCGACTTCCCGGACAAGGACGCGGACGGCGCCTATCCGCCGGAGGTGATCCTCGACTTCGACTACTGGGCCGCGGTTCCGAAACGTGGCTGAGTTCGCGCCCGATCCGGCGTTCGCGGCGGGCTCGGTGGCGATCGGCGAACTGCCCCTGTGCCATGTGCGGCTGCAGACCGACGCGCGCTGGCCGTGGCTGATCCTGATCCCGCGCGGGGTCGGGCTGCGCGAGATCGAGGACCTGTCTGTGGCGGATCGCGCGCGGCTGATCGAGGAATCGGTGCTGGCCGGACAGGCCGTGCGGGCCATCGGCGCGGCGCTGGGCCGGCCGGTGGAGAAGCTGAACCTCGGCGCGCTGGGCAACGTCACCGCGCAGCTGCATGTGCATCTGGTCGGGCGGCGCGCGGGCGACGCGGCCTGGCCGGGGCCGGTGTGGGGTGTCGGGGTGGCGGAGGCGTATGGCGCGTCACGTCTCGATGCGGCCGTGATTGCCGCGCGCAAGACTCTGAACCTGTAGTTCGCTGGAGGGGACTGGATATCGTGTCCCTTGGGACATGATTTCCTGTCCCCGGTCGCGGTCGTCGATGGTGCAGGGGACAGGTTATCCAGTCCCAAGGGACAGGATAACCTGTCCCTTGATCCGATCCGTCCCCGATCAGTTCCGCGTCATCACCACGGGCCGCACGCCCCGCTCGTCCATCAGGTCCCCGCGCCAGCCGCCGTCGGAGGCGGGGGTCAGGCTGAGCACCAGGGTCGGCTTGCCCGGCGCCCGGGTGATGCGGATGGTCAGGACGGCCGGCTGGCGGTCGAGGCTGTCGATCAGGCCGACGCGGCTCATCGGCGCGTCGAGACTGCGCCAGGCGCCCTCGAGCTGGCCATAGCCCTGGCCGCGATCGACCAGCTGCAGCGACAGCACCGCGGCGCCCGCGTCGGTGCGCACGGTCCAGCCGCCGTCGAGCGGCCCCTGCAGCCCCTGGGCCGAGGCGGCGGACCCGCGGATGCGCATCTCGTAGCCCAGGTCCGTCTGACTCGGCGGCCCGTCCGGGCTCTTGCCGGTCTCGTCGATCATCACCGGCCGATCGAGCGTCGGGGCCCGCCGGGGCGCGATGACCAGCGGCCGGGGCGGGGCGGTCACGACGGGCGCGGCGGAAACGGCCGCCGGCGTGTCGGGCTCCGCGTCCGGCTCCTGGTCGGTGGTCTGGTCCGGCGGCAGGGCCGCGGCGATGGCGTCGCCGATCGGGTCATAGGCCGGCGGCTGGGCGTCGGGCCCGGGCGCCGTCTGGGCCTGGGCCCCGCCGGCGGCCAGCGCCAGCAACAGGATGGCGAGGCCGAGCCTCAAGCGGCGTCCGCCAGGGCGATGGCCTCGGCCACATCGACCAGCCGCCGCGCCTGGGCCAGATGCAGCAGCTCGGCCATCTTGCCCTCGACGCGGATGGCGCCCTTGCCGGCGTTCTCCGGCAGGGCGAAGGCGGCGATCACGGCGCGGGCCCAGTCGACCTCGGCCGGCGAGGGCGAGAAGACGGCGTTGCAGACGTCGATCTGTTTGGGATGGATCAGGGTCTTGCCGTCGAAGCCGAAATCGACGCCCTGACGGCAGACCGCCTCCAGCGACGCCTGGTCCTCGATGTCGTTGTGCACCCCGTCGAGGATGGTCAGGCCGTGGATCCGCGCGGCGGCGACGGCCATCGACAGGGCGGCGAAGAACGGCTCGCGGCCGGGCGTCAGGCGATAGCGCATCTCCTTGGCCAGGTCGTTGGTGCCCATGACGAAGGTGGTCAGCTGCGTGCTGGCGGCGGCGGCGGCGATGGCGTCGAGCGCGAACAGCGAGCGGCCGGTCTCGATCATCGCCCACAGGGCCGTGTCGGCGTGCAGCGGACCGGAATAGGCGGCGACGTCCTCGGCCGAGTTGACCTTCGGGACCAGAATGGCGTCCGGCTTCGCGGCCGCGGCGGCGCGCAGGTCGTCAGCGCCCCAGGGGGTGTCGGACCCGTTCACCCGGATGACCAGCTCGCGCCGGCCGAACCCGCCGTCGCGGATCGCCTGGACCGCCTGTTCGCGGGCCGTCGCCTTGGCCTCCGGCGCCACGGCGTCCTCGAGGTCGAGGATGACCACATCGCAGGGCAGGGTCTTGGCCTTCTCGATCGCCTTGGCGTTGGAGGCGGGCATGTAGAGGGCGCTGCGGCGAGGACGGGCGGTCATGGCGGTTCTGCGTCTCAAGCTGGGGTCTGCTGCTTCTCTACTGACATCCCGGACGGGCTGGAAGGCCGATCGCCCCTCAATCGTCATCCCGGGCCTTGTGCCCGGGACCCCTGTGTAAGCGTCCCGAACCCGTCATGCTGGATCATCGCTCGTGCGGCGGATCGAGGGGTCCCGGGCACAGGGCCCGGGATGACGGTGGTGGGGGGGCTGACAGCCCCGTTTTGGCAGTTCGCCCCCCTCTGCTATATCCCTCCCCACAAGGGCGGCCACATCGGCCGCCCGCTGTGTTTGCGCCATGACCCTGCCCGCCCCCCTCGCCGCTGACGCCGACGACGTTCAGGTCGTCACCTTCGGCTGCCGGCTGAACGCCTATGAGAGCGAGGCCCTGCGCGCGCGGGCGCAGGCGGACGGGCTGGAGAACGCGGTGGTGTTCAACACCTGCGCGGTGACGAACGAGGCCGTCCGCCAGGCGCGACAGGCGATCCGCAAGGCGCGGCGCGAGCGGCCGGGGGCCCGGCTGATCGTCACCGGCTGCGCGGCGCAGATCGATCCGGCCGCCTTCGCCGCCATGCCCGAGGTCGACCTGGTGCTGGGTAACGCCGACAAGGCCGCGCCCGGCGCGCTGGCCGATACGTCGGCGCGGGTGCGGGTCAACGACATCATGAGCGTGCGCGAGACGGCCGGCCATCTGATCGACGGGCTGCGCGACCGGGCGCGGGCGTTTGTCGAGGTGCAGAACGGCTGCGACCACCGCTGCACCTTCTGCATCATCCCCTTTGGGCGCGGGAATTCGCGCAGCGCCGCCGCCGGCGAGGTGGTCGAGCAGGTCCGCCGGCTGACCGCCGAGGGCTATCGCGAGGTGGTGCTGACCGGCGTCGATATCACCAGCTGGGGCGCCGACCTGCCGGGCCAGCCGACGCTGGGCCAGCTGGTCTCGCGGATCCTCAAGCTCGTGCCTGACCTGCCCCGCCTGCGGCTAAGCTCGATCGACGCGGCGGAGATCGATCCGGACCTGATGCGCTGCCTGGCCGAAGAGCCGCGGCTGATGCCGTACCTGCACCTGAGCCTGCAGGCCGGCGACGACCTAATCCTCAAGCGGATGAAGCGCCGCCACCTGCGGGCCGACGCCCTGAAACTGATCGCCGACGTTCGCGCCGTACGGCCGGATACGGCCTTCGGCGCCGACCTGATCGCCGGCTTCCCGACCGAGAGCGACGCGGCGTTCGAGAACACCCTGGCGCTGGTCGAGGAGGCGGGCCTCAGCTTCCTGCACGTCTTCCCCTACAGCGCCCGGCCGGGCACGCCGGCGGCCAGGATGCCGCCCGTGAAGGGGACCGTGATCAAGGACCGCGCCCGTCGTCTGCGCGAGGCCGGCGAGGCGGCGCTGCGGCGGCATCTGGCGCGACAGGTCGGCCGGGTGCTGAACGGGCTGGTGGAGAAGCCGGGCGTGGCGCGGGCGGACGACTTCACGGAGATCGCGTTTGAGGGCCCGGCGCCGGTGGGGGAGATCGTGCCGATGCGGGTGACGGGGGTGAGCGGCGCGAGGGTGACGGCGGAGCTTCTCTAACCTCTCCTTGGCGCGGGGACATGCACTTCAGTGCGTGTCCCCTCCCCCAGAATTGCCAGCCGCTGACTGAGGAAGCGCCCGGCAAGCAGGGGACACGCACTGAAGTGCATGTCCCCGCGCGTGCCCAGTTCATGGGTCCTCGCAACAAGCGCGAGGATGACGGGAGTTTGGGGACCCGCTAAGAGCCCGCTCATGGCAGAGCAGAAACAGGGCTGGTTCCAGCGCCTCACGTCGGGGCTGTCGCGGACGACCCGCGAGATGACCGAGCAGGTCACCAGCGTGCTGGTGAAGAAGCCGCTCGACCAGGAACAGCTCGACCAGCTGGAAGAGATGCTGATCGAGGCCGATCTCGGTCCGCACGCGGCGGCGCGCATCACCGAGGCTTTTGGCAAGGCCCGCTTTGGCAAGTCCTCGACCGAGGACGAGGTCAAGGAGGCCCTGGCCGAGGCCGTGGCAGCCGAGCTGGTTCCGCGCCAGGGGGTGTTCGACCCGCTGTCCGGCCCCCGCCCCTATGTCGTGCTTTTCGTCGGGGTCAACGGGTCGGGCAAGACCACCACCCTGGGCAAGATCGCCCAGGACCTGCGGCTGAAGGGCGCGAAGGTGCTGATCGCCGCCGGCGACACCTTCCGCGCCGCGGCCGTCGAACAGCTGAAGGTCTGGGCCGATCGCTCTGGCGCGGCCTTCCTGTCGGCCCCGACGGGCTCGGACTCGGCCAGCCTGGCGTTCGACGCCGTCGAGAAGGCCCGGGCCGAGGGCTTCGACGTGGTGCTGATCGACACGGCCGGCCGCCTGCAGAACAAGCAGGACCTGATGAACGAGCTCTTGAAGGTCATCCGGGTGATCAAGAAGATCGATCCGGAGGCGCCGCACGAGACCCTGCTGGTGCTCGACGCCACGGTCGGCCGCAACGCCCTGGCCCAGGAGAAGATCTTCGGCAACCAGGTCGGCGTCTCGGGCATCGTCATGACCAAGCTCGACGGCACCGCCCGTGGCGGGGTGCTGGTGCCCGTCGCCCAGGCCTCGGACTCGCCGATCAAGCTGATCGGGGTGGGCGAGGCCATCGAAGACCTGCAACCTTTCGACGCCCGGGCCTTTTCCCGCTCGCTGGTAGGACTGTCCGCATGAGCAAGCTTTCATCCGCCGCCCGCCGCTGGATCCGGGTGGGCGTCGATTACGGCGCGCCGATCGCGTTTGCGGTCACCTATTTTGGCTTCGGCAAGAATGTGATGCTTGCAACAGGCGTGCTCGTGGGCGCCTCGGTCCTGGCCCTGATCGTCGGCGGCATCGTCGAACGGCGGCTGGCGCCTCTGCCCCTGATCGCCGGGGTTTTTGCCGTGGTGTTCGGCGGCCTGACCCTGGTCTTCCGCGACGAGACGTTCGTGCAGATAAAGATTACCGCCCAGAACGGCTTGTTCGCTCTGGCGCTGTTGGGCGGCGTGTCCATCGGCAAGAATCCGCTGAAGGCGTTGCTGGGCGAGAACATTCGAATGGAGGACGCCGCCTGGCGTCACCTGACCATTCGCTACGGCGTCTATTTCATCGCCGTAGCTATCGCCAACGAGGTGGTCCGCAACACCTATGACTTCAGCTTCTGGCTGAAGTTCCGCACCGCCCTGCTGCCGCTGGCGCTGGTGTTCTCACTGTCCCAGGTGCCGTTCATGATGAAGAACCTGCAGAAACCCGAGGAAGGCGACGCCGCGCCGGAGCCACCCGATCCAGGGGTTTAGTCCTGGCGCGGGGACATGCACTTCAGTGCGTGTCCTCTGCCAGCCGTCGAGAGGGGACACGCACTGAAGTGCATGTCCCCGTGCAAAACAGAACACGGATCGTCTGTCGTCAAACCGACGTGTATGGTGATTATGGTCCGCATCCGGTTGGATCCGGGAGACAGACGATGGCGAAGGACAAGGCCGGCAAGCGCGGCGCGACGACGGAGGCCTCCGTCGGGCACCTCCTCCATCGCGCGGCGCAACGCGCGCTCGATTTCTACGCGGAAGAAGGCGGTCCGGGTGGCGTGACACAGCGTCAGCACGCGGTGCTGATGGCCGTCTCGGCCAAGGAGGGCGCGGCCCAGGCCGACCTCGTGGCCGCCACCGGCGTCGATCGCTCGACCCTGGCCGACATGGTCGCCCGCATGCTCGACAAGGGCCTGCTCGTGCGCGAGCGCTCCGCCGCCGACGCCCGGGCCAACGCCGTGCGCCTGACCGACGCCGGCCGCGCCGCCCTGGCCGAGATCGGTCCGCGCGCCGACGCCGCCGACGCCCGCCTGCTGGCCCTGCTGCCCAAGGGCCGGCGCGGCGCCTTCCTCGAGGCGCTGGCGGCCCTGTCGTCGGACACGGCGACCAAGGTGAAAAAGGTCAAGACGCCGAAGGCCGACAAGCCGGCCAAGGCCGAAAAGGCGCCCAAGGCGGCCAAGCCCGAGAAGAAGAAAAAGAAGAAAAAGGCGGCCGAAGCGGTCGCCGCGGAATAGTCGCCGCGCCATTTCGCCGTCATCGTCGAACTTGTTCCGGAGTCGGCCCTCGGTCGAGCCCGGGGGCCCCAGGCCTGAACGGCCAGCCGGCTTGCACGGCGTTCATGGGTCCTCGCGACAAGCGCGAGGATGACGGGTGGTTTGCTAAACCCGGATATCGAGCAGCGAACCCGGGCGCAGGATGCGCGTGGGCAGCTCGGTCGGCTGGGCCGTGGGCATGCGCTGGACGGGTTGCGCCGCGGCCTGGGTCTGCACGGGCGCCGCGCGAACCGGCGCCGCCTGGGGCTGGGCCGGCGAGGCGGCCGCGGCCTTGCCGAGCGCCGCGTCGAAGAAGGCCCGCTGGGCCGCCGATTTCGCCGCGCCCTGACCGACGCCCCCCTGACCGGGCGGCGGGACATTGGCCCAGACATTGGGTCGAACGGGAGTCACGGGCGTCTCGGCGACATGGTTAACGAGACGCCAAGATGGCCCGGCGTGGTTAACGCCGCGTTGCCGCGATGATGTCCAGCTCCTCGGCGGGCGTCAGTTCGCCGGTGTATTTGGCGACGATCTTGCCACCCTCGTCGATGACATAGCTTTCCGGCACCCCGGTCACGCCGAACTCGAGGCCCGCCCGGCCGTCGCGGTCGAGCAGACGGACCGCGAACGGATCGCCGACCCGGGCGAGGAAGGCGCGATTGTTGTCGGGCGCGTCCTTGTAGCCAATGCCGAGGATGGTCACGCCCTGACCCTTGAGCCGCATCAGCGCCGGCGCCTCCAGCTCGCAGGGCGCGCACCAGGAGGCGTAGAAATTGACCAGCAGCGGGCCGGGCGCGGCCTGGCGGATAGCCTGCATCCGGCCGGTCTCGAGCACCGGCAGCGTCAGGTCCGGAACCGGCTTTCCGACCATGGCCGAAGGCTGGACCCGCGGATTGCGCTTGAGCGAATAGCCGGCGAACAGCACGCCCAGCAGGATCAGGCCGACCAGCGGGACGAGGGCCAGCCAGCGCCTCACGGCCGGTCCTTCGCGCGGGCCTCCGCCTCGCGCTTCCAGCGGCGGGCGCGGGCAAGGCTGTCGGCGATCATCCAGCCGAAGGCCAGGGCCGTGATGGCGAAGGACGACCAGACATAGGCCACGTACTTCCCGGCGTCGAAATCGAGCATCGCGATCAGCCTTCCGCCGCCTGCAGGGCCAGCACCGCGGCGCGACGGCGCCAGACCTCGGCCCGGATGCGCACCAGCCACAGCGCCCCGAAGGCCGAGGTGTAGCCCAGCGCCATCAGGGCCATGGGGATCAGGTAGCTCGGCGGCAGCCGGTTCTCGGCCTTGGCCGCGAATACCGTCGCGCCCTGGTGCAGGCTGTTCCACCATTCGACCGAGTAGTGGATCACCGGCAGGTTCACCAGGCCCACCAGGGCCAGGATGGCGGCCGCGCGGCCGGCCTTGGTCTCGTCGTCGATGGCCGCGCGCAGGGCCATGTAGCCAAGCCAGAACAGGAACAGCACCAGCACCGAGGTCAGGCGCGCGTCCCACACCCACCAGGTTCCCCACATCGGCTTGCCCCACAGGGCGCCGGTGATCAGGGCCAGGGCCGTGAAGGCCGCGCCCAGCGGCGCGCAGGCCCGGGCGGCGGCGTCGGCCAGGGCGTGGCGGTAGATCAGCGACAGGAAGCTGGCCACGCCCAGGCAGACATAGCTGAACATGGCCATGTAGGCGGCCGGCACATGGATGAACATGATCCGGACGGTGTCGCCCTGCTGGTAGTCCTCCGGCGCGGTGAAGCTGTACCACAGCCCCGCGGCGATCAGCAGGGCGGCGAGACCGCCGAACGCCGGCGCGGCCCGTCGCGAGAAGGCCATGAACCGGTCGGGATTGGCGAGAAAGGCGAGCATGCCCGCCGGTTACCGTCTGGGAGACCGGCGGGCAAGTCGTGGATGCTACTGATCCGGCGCGTCGGCGCCTTCGTCGGGGCCGCCGGGGCCTCCCCGATGCATCATGCGCATGCCGCGCTCGCCGGGGCCGTGCCTGCCCATGCCCATGCCCAGGTGCAGGGCGTCGAAGGCCTTCTGCTGGGCGGGGGTGAGCTGGCCGTAGAAGGCGCGGATGGCGTCATGATGCTTTTTGGCCATGACCTGGTGCTCGGCCATCTTCTTTTCCATCATCGCCAGCCGCTCCGGCGTGGTCGTCGGCATGTCCATCGGCTGGCGCGCGGCGGGGCCGGCGGCCGGCGGGGTCATGGAGGCGAGGAAGGCCTTGAGCGCGCCTTCCTGGTCGGGACGCAGCTGCAGCACGTCGCGCAGGTGCTGGGCGTGCTTCTCCGGGTCCATGGCGCCGTGCATGCCCATGCCGGGACCATGCATGCCCTGCCGACCGGGGCCGCCCATGACCATCACGCGGCGTTCGACGCGGGGCGCGCCGTCGGCGCCGGGCGGCGGAGTCTGGGCCGAGGCCGCGGCGGCGGCGGCGGCGCCCAGGGTGATAACGCCGGCCAGCAGGGCGGCGCGGGTGAAGGATGACGTCATTGGATTGCTCTCCAATCCGGTTTGGTGCAGCCCATAGAATGCGCGCGTCGTGTGACCGGTGTTTGTCTGTAGACCCGCGTTTTGTTTCGGCTTTGTCGCAGATCAATCAAGCGCGTTGCGGCAGGCCGCGGCCATCGCCAGGGGGCTGAGCGCCACCGCCGCGGCCGCCCAACCACAAAGCAGCAGCAGGCCGGAGGTTCCGCCGATGCCCGACGCGGCCTGGCTGAGCGCGCCGCCGCCGAAGATCACCGGCGGCGCGAACAGGGGCAGGACGATCACCGCGATCAGCACCCCGCCCCGGCGGCTGCCCAGGGTCAGGGCCGCGCCCAGCCCGCCGACGAAGGCGAAGGCCAGGCCGCCGACCAGCGCGCACAGCAGGACCGTCGGGGCCAGGGCGACCGGCGCCCCGAGCATCAGGGCCGCGACCGGCGCGGCGAAGGCCAGCGGCAGGCCGGTGGCCAGCCACTGGGCCAGGGCCTTCACGGCGCAGATGGCCTCAAGCCCCGGACCGCCCAGAGCCAGCAGGTCCAGCGCCCCGTCCTCGAAGTCGCGCTCGAACATCCGCTCCAGCGACAGCAGCGAAGCCAGCGCCAGGGCCAGCCAGGCGATGCCCGGTGCGATGACCGCCAGCCGCTCGGGCTCCGGCCCGATGGCCAGCGGCAGCAGGGTGGTCACCCCGGCGTAGAAGGCCAGGGCCGGCAGCGGGCCGCCGCCCCGGCCCCAGGCCAGGGCCAGTTCGCGGCGCAGCAGGACCAGCAGCGGGCTCATGCGCCGATCTCCACGGCCCGCGCCGGGACCGGCAGGGGGTCGTGCACGGCCGCCAGCAGCATGCCGCCGCCCGCCAGGTGGTCGGCGATCAGGCTGCCGATGCGCTCGCGCCAGACGCTGTCGAGTGGGGCCAGCGGCTCGTCCAGCAGCCACAGCGTGCGCGGCGCGGCGACCAGCCGGGCCAGGGCCAGGCGGCGGCGCTGGCCGGCCGACAGCTTGCGCACCTCCAGATCGAGCAGCCGGCCCAGGTCCAGGGCCTCGGCCGCGCGGGCCAGACCGGCGTCGCCGGCGCCGCACCAGCGCGCGGCGAAGGCCAGTTCCTCGCGCGCCGTGCGGCCGCCCTTGAGCCCGTCGTGATGGCCGATCAGATGCAGGTCGGCGGCCCGCGCCTCGTCGATGTCCAGCGCGCCGCCGAACCGCACGGTCCCGGCGGCCGGGCGCAGCAGGCCGGCCACCGCCCGCAGCAGGCTGGTCTTGCCCGCGCCGTTGCGGCCGACCAGGGCCACGGCCTCGCCCGCCTCCGCCGCGAACGACAGATGCTCGAACAACAGCCGCTCGCCGCGGCGTATGGCGAGGTCTTCGACAGCCAGTCCGGAAATCATCGCGGGACCTCGCGGGTCGCCCAAAAGTCCCTGACGCGGGCATGGACGTATGGCGCGACCGGGCGTATGCAGCGCCCCATCGGTCCCCCGCGTGCGCGCGGGGAGGTGCGCCGCGCCGGGGTGGACGCTGTGAGTCCTTTCCGAGCGCGCGATCCCGGAAGTGGTTTTCGGGCGGCCGAGAACAGGAAAGGACTCCCCCACATGGCGTCTATCGACAGCCTGCAAACCCGCCGGACCCTCGCGGTCGGCGGGACCTCCTACGTCTACTACAGCCTGAGCGCGGCGGAAGACGCCGGTCTGAAAGGCGTGAGCCGCCTGCCCGTGTCAATGAAGGTTCTGCTCGAAAACCTCCTGCGCAACGAAAACGGCGCCGACACGACCGAAGCCGACCTCAAGGCCGTCGCGGCCTGGGTCGACAACAAGGGCGGCGTCGAACACGAGATCAGCTTCCGCCCGGCCCGCGTGCTGATGCAGGACTTCACCGGCGTTCCCGCCGTCGTCGATCTGGCCGCCATGCGCGACGCGATGAACGCGCTGGGCGCCGACCCGACCAAGATCAACCCGCTGATCCCCGTCGATCTGGTTATCGACCACTCGGTGATGGTCGACTTCTTCGGCACGGCCAAGAGCTACGGCGAGAACGTCGATCGCGAGTACGAGCGCAACATCGAGCGCTACCGCTTCCTGCGCTGGGGCTCGTCGGCCTTCAACAACTTCCGCGTGGTGCCCCCGGGCACCGGCATCTGCCACCAGGTGAACCTGGAATACCTGGCCCAGACCGTCTGGACCGCCACCGACGCCGGCCTTGAGGCCGATGTCGCCTATCCCGACACCGTGGTCGGCACCGACTCCCACACCACCATGGTCAACGGCCTGTCGGTGCTGGGCTGGGGCGTCGGCGGCATCGAGGCCGAGGCGGCCATGCTCGGCCAGGCCATCCCGATGCTGATCCCCGAAGTGATCGGCTTCCGCCTGACCGGCGCCCTGCCGGAAGGCGCGACCGCCACCGACCTGGTGCTGACCGTCACCCAGATGCTGCGCAAGAAGGGCGTCGTCGGCAAGTTCGTCGAGTTCTTCGGCGCCGGCCTGGCGAACCTGTCCATCGAGGATCAGGCGACCATCGCCAACATGGCCCCCGAATACGGCGCGACCTGCGGCTTCTTCCCGATCAGCCAGTCGACGATCGACTATCTGCGCGCCACCAACCGCGACGCCCAGCGCGTCAACCTGGTCGAGGCCTACGCCAAGGCCCAGGGCCTGTGGTTCGACCCGGAAGCCGAAGAGCCGGTGTTCACCGACGTGCTGGAGCTGGACCTGGGCGAGGTGCTGCCCTCGCTGGCCGGCCCCAAGCGTCCGCAGGATCGCGTGCTGCTGAGCGACTCGGCCGCCGCCTTTGAAACCGCGCTCGGCGACGAGTTCGGCAAGAAGGACCAGACCGATCGCCGCGTCGCGGTGGCCGGCGAGACCTTCGACGTGGGCCACGGCGACGTGGTCATCGCGGCCATCACCAGTTGCACCAACACCTCCAACCCGAGTGTCCTGATCGCCGCCGGCCTGCTGGCCAAGAACGCGGTGGCCAAGGGGCTGAAGGTCAAGCCGTGGGTGAAGACCTCGCTGGCCCCCGGTTCGCAGGTGGTCACCGACTACCTGGCCAAGGCCGGCCTGACCAAGTCCCTCGACGCGCTCGGCTTCAACCTGGTCGGCTATGGCTGCACCACCTGCATCGGCAACTCCGGCCCGCTGCCGGAAGCGGTCAGCGCCGCGGTCAACGAGGGCGACCTGGTCGCCTGCTCGGTGCTGTCGGGCAACCGCAACTTCGAAGGCCGGGTGAACCCGGACGTGCGCGCCAACTACCTGGCCTCGCCGCCTCTGGTGGTGGCCTACGCCCTGGCCGGCTCGATGCGCATCGACCTGACCAAGGAGCCCCTCGGCCAGGACAAGAAGGGCAACGACGTCTTCCTGAAGGACATCTGGCCGACCTCCAAGGAAATCGCCGACCTGCAGCGCAAGTCGGTGACCAGCGAGATGTTCGCCAAGCGCTATGGCGACGTGTTCAAGGGCGACAAACACTGGCAGGCCATCAAGGTCGAGGGCGGCCAGACCTACGCCTGGGACATCGGCTCGACCTATGTGAAGAACCCGCCCTATTTCGAGGGCATGTCGATGACCCCCTCGGCCGTGAAGGACATCATCGAGGCCCGCGTGCTGGGCGTGTTCGGCGACTCCATCACCACCGACCACATCAGCCCGGCCGGTTCGATCAAGAAGACCTCGCCGGCCGGCGAATACCTGCTGCAGCATCAGGTCCGCTTCGAGGACTTCAACGGCTACGGCAGCCGCCGCGGCAACCACGAAGTGATGATGCGCGGCACCTTCGCCAACATCCGCATCCGCAACAAGATCACGCCGGACATCGAGGGCGGTGTGACCAAACACTTCCCGTCGGGCGAGGTCATGCCGATCTATGACGCCGCCATGCGCTACGAAGGCGAGGGCCGTCCGGCCGTCGTGTTCGCGGGCAAGGAATACGGCACCGGCAGCTCGCGCGACTGGGCGGCCAAGGGCGCCAAGCTGCTGGGCGTGCGGGCCGTCATCGCCGAGACCTTCGAGCGCATCCACCGGTCGAACCTGGTGCAGATGGGCGTGCTGCCGCTGCAGTTCCTGTCCGACGGCTGGCAGCGCCTGGGCCTCACGGGCGAGGAGATCGTCTCGATCCGCGGCCTGCAGGACCTGTCGCCCCGCAAGCAGCTGATCGTCGAGCTCTACCGCCCGTCGGACGGCCGCATCGCCCGCTTCCCGGTGCGCTGCCGCATCGATGGCCCGACCGAGCTGGAGTATTTCCAGAACGGCGGCGTGCTGAACTACGTGCTGCGCCACCTCGCCGGCGACGCGGCTTAGAAATCCGGATGCTCCCCTTCGGGGGAGCTGTCCGCGAAGCGGACTGAGGGGGTCACCCGAAATCTGGGCGGACCCCCTCCGTCTCGCCTTGCGGCGATCCACCTCCCCCGATGGGGGAGGAGCCGTTCACGGCCTCGTGAAACGCGCGGCCGGCCCTTCTCCGATTAAGTGCGGCGCGATGCGCAAAGCCCTTCTCGCCCTCGTTCTGCTGCTGCTCTGCCCCATGGCCTCGTCGGCGCTCGCCCGGCCGCCGGTGGTCGTGGAGCTGTTTACCGCCCAGGGCTGCTCGTCCTGCGGCGCGGCCAACGCGCTGGTCGCCGACCTGGCCGAGCGGCCGGACGTGCTGGCCCTGACCTTTGGCGTCGATTACTGGGACTATCTGGGCTGGCCCGACACCTTCGCCCGGCCCGAATTCACCGAGCGGCAGCGCGCCTACGCCCGCAAGCTGGCCCTGCGCGAGGTCTATACCCCGCAGGTGGTCGTCGATGGCCGCGCACAGGCGTCGGGCGTCAAGGGCGAGGCGGTCGAGGCCCTGGTGGCCGCAGCCCTGAAGACCCCGTCCTGGCCGCCGGACATGATGTTCATGGGCGAGCGCCGGGTCGCCGTGGGCTCGGGCCCCGCGCCGCGCGGCGGCGCCGATGTCTGGCTGGTGCGCTACGATCCGCGCGAACAGGCGATCACCCCCAGGCGGGGCGACAACAAGGGCCAGACCCTGGTCCAGCGCAACGTCGTGCGCGAGGTCGTCCGCATCGGCGGCTGGCGCGGCCGCCCGACGGCCTACCGCCTACCGGCGACGACGCTGGAGGGCCTGGCCATGGCGGTGATCGTCCAGGCGCCGAAGGGCGGCAGGATCCTGGCCGTGCTGGCGAAGCAATAGCCCTCTCCCGGCGGGAGAGGGAGGGGCCCGGCGCGAAGCGACGGGAGGGTGAGGGGTTACGGCGTTTGCCGGATCCGTCCCTAATCCCTCATCCGACCTGCTCCGCAGGCCACCTTCTCCCTCGCGGGAGAAGGAAACATCGTCAAACCCGCAGCATCAGCCCGCCATCGACGCCCAGCGCCTGGCCCGTCACGAAGCCGCCGTCGTCGCTGGCGAGGAACAGCGCCGCTCTCGCGATGTCCAGCGGTTGGCCGAGGCGCTTCAGCGCCGCCTTCTTCGCCCACAGGGCGGCGATCTCGTCATGCTGGAAGCTGGCCGCGGTCATGCCGGTGGCGATGGCGCCGGGCAGGATGGCGTTGGCGGTGACGCCGTGGCGGCCCAGCTCCAGGGCGAAGGTCCGCATCATGCCGACCACCCCGGCCTTGGACGCCGAATAGGCCACCAGGCCGTTGTCGGTGTGCCTGGCCATGATCGAGGCGGTGAAGATCAGCCGGCCGACCCCGGACCTGACCAGATGCGGCGCGGCCTCGCGGCTGAGGCGGAAGGCCGCGCGCAGGTTGATGGCGATCTGGCGGTCGAACGCCTCGTCGGTGGTCTCGCCGACCGGGGCGGAGCCCGAGACGCCGGCGTTGTTGTAGACGATGTCCAGCCCGCCGAAGGCGTCCACCGCCTTAGCCACGATCGCGCCGGGCGCGGCGTCCTCGCTGATATCCTGGGCGAGCGTCACGATGGCCGGGTTGTCGAAGGCCAGATCAGCGCCGGGGCGATCGACCGCCAACACCCTGGCGCCCTCGCTGGCGAACAGTCCGGCGCTGGCCCGGCCGATGCCGCTGGCGGCGCCCGTGACGATGGCCCGTCGGCCCTCGAGTCTGCCCATGATCGTTTCCGCCCTGTCCATCGTGCTTTGGACAAAATGAAACCCCCGCTGCCGGAGGGGAAGGCAACGGGGGTTCATAGAGAGGGGTTTAGGGTGTCGGCCGGCCCGAAGCCCGCGATCCAGGGGGGGCTGGGGGGGCTGTTCAGGATCCGGGACCAGCGACGCTTCCGACCGGCCGACCCTCAGAACCTGACGTCTGTTACCGGCGGGCGCGCGTCCGAAATAAGGTCTTTTGGAGGCCGTTGGTGACCGCCGTTTCACAATCGCGACCAGCGTGGCTTTTCCGCGACGCCCCTCGCCAAGCCGGCCGATTTGGGCTTAGCCTCCGAAGGCATGGCGTTTGATCCGACATACGCGCAGCCCGCCGCCGCGGTGGTCTTCTTCGAGCGGCGGGAACTGGAAAGACTGCTCCGGCTGTACGGGCGGATGGTGGCCGCCGGAGAGTGGCGCGACTACGCCATCGCCGGCCTCGCGGAGAGCGCCGTGTTCAGCGTCTTCCGCCGCGCGTCGGAGCAACCCCTCTACCGCATCGAGAAGCGCCCGGCCCTGGCCCGCAAGCAGGGTCAGTGGGCGGTGCTGACCCAGTCGGGCCACATCCTCAAGCGCGGCCACGACCTGGAGCAGGTGTTGCGGGTGTTCGACAAGGGCCGCTTCACGGTCGTGAAATAGAAAAGGCCCCGCCGGTCTCCCGGCGGGGCCCCTTCCGTTCAGGTCTGTGTCGCCGCTAGCCGCGACGGCCGCCCATGAAGGCGAGCAGGAACTGGAACAGGTTGATGAAGTCCAGATACAGGCTCAGCGCGCCCATGTTGGTGGCGACGGCCATGCCCTCGCCGCTGTCCTTGACCTGGTAGTAGGTCATCTTCAGCCGCTGGGTGTCGTAGGCGGTCAGGCCGGCGAAGATCAGCACGCCAACCACGTTGATGATCCAGTAGATGGCCGGCAGGTGCAGGAACATGTTGACCAGGCTGGCGATGACCAGGCCCCAGACGCCCATGATCAGGAAGCTGCCGAAGCCCGACAGGTCCTTCTTGGTCGTGTAGCCGACCAGGCTCAGGGCGCCGAAGGCGGTGGCCGTGATCAGGAAGGTCATGAACACCGAGGCGCCGGTGTAGATCAGCAGCCAGATCCCAAGGCCCGCGCCGATCGCCGTGACGATCGACCAGTAGTAGATGCCCGAGGTGCGCGCGCTCATGTTGCGCATGCCGAGCATGGCGACCAGCACCATGGCCAGCGGCGCGAAGCGCACGATCTGTCCCAGCAGGGTGAAGCCGGCCAGCGCGCCCGTGGGCGTGGTGACATAGAGCAGGCTGGCGACAGCCGGGATGCTGGAGGTCGCGTAGGCCAGCGCCGCCGACAGCAGCAGACCCAGCGCCATCTTGTTGTAGACGCCGAGCATGAAGGCGCGGAGACCCGCGTCCATCGACATGTCGGAAGCCTGCGGGATCGAGCGCGCCGTACCGCGTTCGAAGTCGCTCATGGGTAAAGCCCTTTTCATCGCGCCCGTGATGGACGCGCCCTGAATATCGGGAGTGGAACCGCCCGACGCAAGCACCATCGGCATAACAGCCGTCCTGCGTCCTTCGAGACGAGATCCTGAGGGATCGCTCCTCAGGATGACGAACAGGGGGCTGCAATAGTGGTCGTCATGGTGAGGAGCGAGCTTCAAGCGACCCCGGACTGGATCCGGGGCTCGAACCACGCACCTACTCCGCCCGCAACACCGGGGCGGGCCGCTTCGACAGGGCCTGCATCGCCGCCAGCAGGCCGCCGATCGTGGCCAGGCCCGCCGCCGCGCCCAGCAGGGTGGCCACGCCGGCCCAATCAACGCTCCATTCCGCCTCGAACACCTTGACCACCACCGGCCAGGCGGCGGCGTAGCCGAGGGCCACCCCGGCCAGACCGGCGATCAGCCCGACCGCGCCGTATTCCACGCCATAGGCCGTGAGGATCTGCAGCCGTGAGCCGCCGAGCACCTTGAGCGTGGCGGCCTCGCGGGCCCGGGCCCGGGCGCCGGCGGCGATCGCGCCGGCCAGCACCAGCAGGCCGGCGAGGGCCGCGACCGAGGCCGCGCCCTGCACCGCCAGCACCAGGCGGTCGAGCATCTCGGTCGCCGCCTCCAGCTGCTCGCGCACGCTGATCACGTTGACCATCGGAAAGTCCCGGCCGAGCGCGCGTGTGACGGCGGCCTCCTGGGCCATGTCGCCCTTGGCGATGGCGACATGGCGCAGCACCGCGCCCTCGAGCGCCGATGGATTGACGATGATCGGGAAGGCCGGGCCGAAACCGCCCCAGTCGACCTTGCGCAGCACGGCGACCTTCGCGTCGAGCTCGCGGCCCAGGACATTGAGGGTCACGCTGTCGCCGACCTTGAGCCCGGCCCCGCGCGCGGCGTCGATCTCCATGGCGATCAGCGGCTCGCCGGCGTGGTCGGCCGGCCACCAGCGCCCCTCGACGACGCCCGACTCCGTCGGCTCGGGGCCGATGACGGAGATCTGGATGTCGTTGTCGAAGGCCCAGCGCTCGCTCTGCTTGATGGCCTCGAGATCGACCGGCTGGCCCTTGATCCGCACGACGCGGCCGGTGGTGAACGGCGCGCGCAGCCAGTTGCGCGGCGTCAGCGGCGCGCCGAACGCCTCGCCGACGGCGGCGTCGAATTCGGCCGCGCGGTCGCCGGGGATGTCGGTGAACACCATGGCCGGGGCGGTCTTCGGCGCGACTTCGCTGACCTGGGCCAGCAGGCTGGACTGGATCAGCACCACCGCCGCCAGCAGGGCGACGCCCAGGCCGATGGCCGGGGCGGCGGTGCGGGCGGCCGAGCGGGGTCCGGCCAGGTTGGCGATGCCGATGCGGACGGCGCCTGTCGCGAAGCCGCGCAGACGCCCCGCCAGCAGGGCCGCGCCGCGCCCCAGGGCCCACAGCAGGCCAAAGGAGAGGGCGACGCCGGCGATCATGACGCCGGCCGCCGTCGGCGTCGGGGCGGTGACGACGGCCAGGCCCGCCAGACCCGCCCCGGCCAGCAGGGCGACGACCACCTCTGGCCCGAAGGCCAGGCGGCCGGTCAGGTCACGGCGGAACAGCGAGGACGGCGGCGTGGCCCGCGCCCGGGCCAGCGGCGCCAGGCTGAAGGCGGCAGCCGCCAGCAGGCCGAACAGGGCGGCCTTCAACAGCGGCATGGGATAGACGGCGAACAGGGCCGGCACCGGCAGCTTGTCGGCGGCCAGCTGGCCCAGAACCAGCGGCGCGACCGCGCCGATGGCCAGACCGATGCCCACGCCCAGCGCCGACAGCACGGCGATCTGGATCAGGTAGAGATTGCGGATCAGCGCCCCCTCGGCGCCCAGCGCCTTGAGCACGGCGATCGAGGGCTTGCGCTGTTCGAGATAGGCCGAGACCGCCCCGGCCACGCCCAGCCCGCCAGCGACCAGCGAGGCCAGGCCGATGAAGCCGAGGAAGTATTCCAGCTGGTCGATCAGCCGCTTGAACCCGCCGGCCGCCTCGTTGCGCCCGCGCGCCTCGAAGCCGTCCTTCTTCAGCGCCTTCACCAGGGCGTCGATGCCGGCGTTGGTGGCGTATCGCGGCTTCAGCGCGATGCGCACGGCCTCGTTGGTGTTGGGCAGACCCGGCTGCAGGAACCCGCCCTTTTCGACGGCCGCCAGGGTGGTCAGAACGCGCGGGCCAAGCGCGAAGCCGCGGCCCAGCCGGTCGGGCTCCTGCACCAGCACGGCGCGGGCGACGAAGGACGCCTCGCCGACCAGAAACCGATCGCCGAGCTTCAGGCGCAGTCGGTCGAGGAGCTCCTGCTCCACGGCCGCGCCGGCCGCGTCGCCGTCGGGGGCGAAGGCGGCGGCCAGCGACGGCGCGCCCCGCAGCTCGACCCTGCCGGCCAGCGGATAGGCGCCCGACACGCCGCGCAGCTCGACCAGCCGGCGCTCGCCCGACGGCGCCTCGGCCATGGCGGAGGCGGCGGCGGAGAAGGCCGTGCGACCCAGCGCGTTGAACCGCGCCTGCTCGGCCGGGGTGAACAGGCGCCGATCGACGGTCACCCGCAGGTCGCCGCCGAGGATCTCGCGGGCCTGGACGGCGAGGCCCGCGCGGAACGCGTCGGCCGTCGAGCCGGCGGCGGCGATGGCCGCCACGCCGAGCGCCAGGCAGGCGAGGAAGATGCGGAAGCCCGCCACGCCGGAGCGCAGCTCGCGCAGGGCGAAGCGCAGGGACAGTGGCGTCTGCAGTGGGGGCATCAGGCGTCGCCGACGATCTGGCCGGCGGCCATGGTCACCTGGCGGTCGGCCCGGGCGGCCAGCGCCGCGTCATGGGTCACCAGCACCAGCGCCGCGCGGGTCTCGGCGACCAGGTCGAACATCAGGTCGGCGACGCCCGCGGCGTTGGCCGCGTCGAGGTTGCCGGTCGGCTCGTCGGCGAACAGCAGGGCCGGCTCGATGGCCAGGGCGCGGGCCAGGGCCACGCGCTGCTGCTCGCCCCCCGACAGCTGGGTCGGGTAGTGGCGCAGCCGTTCGGAAAGGCCGACCCGGGCCAGCCAGTCGCGGGCCGCGCGGGCGGCATGGGCGACGCCGGCCAGCTCCAGCGGCGCGGCGACGTTCTCCTCGGCCGTCATGTTGGGCAGCAGGTGGAAGGCCTGGAACACCAGAGAGACCTTGCCGCGCCGCAGACGGGCCCGGCCGTCCTCGCCCAGCGGAGCCAGGTCCTGGCCGAACAGCCGCACCACGCCCGAGGTCGGTCGCTCGAGCCCCGCGGCCACGGCGATCAGCGACGATTTGCCCGATCCGGACGGCCCGACCACGGCGACCCGCTCGCCCGGCGCGACCGACAGGCTGACGCCGCGCAGGATCTCCACCGGCCCGGCGACGGACGGCAGGGTCAGGGTCACCGCCTCGAGGGCGAGCGGCGGCGTGGTCGGCGTGGCGTCGAACATTTTGCGGTCTGCGGCCTTGAAGGGGATTTGGTCTGGTCGGCGTTCACCCTACATAGGGTGAAGCCATGGCCAGCACATCCCCCGGTCCCGTCACCCGCCGCGCGCTCGGCGCCCTGATCCTCGGGGCGGCGGCGGCGCCCGCGTTCGCCGCGACCCGGCCGCGCGTCGTCACCATGCTCGGCGACTCGATCACCGCCGGCTACGGCCTGCCCGCCCGCGACGCCCTGCCGGCGCGGCTGGAGGCGGTCCTGGCCAGGCTGACCCCGGGCGCGCGCGTGCGCGGCGCCGGGGTCAGCGGCGACACTAGCGCCGGCGGCGCGGCCCGCGTCGATTTCAGCGTCCAGAACGACACCGCCGTCTGCGTGGTGGCGCTGGGCGGCAACGACCTGCTGCGGGGGCTCGATCCGAAACAGACCCAGGCCAACCTGGACCGCATCATCCGCCGCCTGCGGGCGCGGAACATCACCGTGGTGCTGGCCGGCCTGACCGCGCCGACCGCCATCGGCCGCGGCTACGCCCGCGAGTTCGGCGCCGTGTTTCCGACCCTGGCCCAGCAGCATCACGTGGCCCTGTATCCGAACCTGCTGGCGGGGGTGGCCGGCGAGCCGCGCCTGAATCAGCGCGACGGCATCCATCCCAACGCCGCCGGCGTGACCGTCATCGCCGCCCGGCTCGCGCCGGTGGTGGCCAAGGCGCTGGCCGGTCGCCGTTAGAGCTTGCGTGGTTCGAGACGCGATCCCGAGGGATCGCTCCTCACCATGACGAGAATTGTGAATCACCAATGCTCGTCATCCTGAGGAGCGAGCATCAAGCGAGCGTCTCGAAGGACGCACCAGGGGGCAATTGAATGCGGTACTCGAAACTCGGCCGGACCGGCCTCGATGTCAGTCGCGTGTGCCTGGGCACCATGACCTGGGGCTCGCAGAACAGCGAGGCCGAGGCCCACGCCCAGATGGACTACGCGCTTGAGCGCGGGATCAACTTCTGGGACACGGCCGAGATGTACGCCTCGCCGCCGACGCGCGAGACTCAGGGCTCGACCGAGCGCTACATCGGCTCCTGGCTGGCGAAGAGCGGCAAGCGCGACCGCATCGTGCTGGCCTCGAAGGTCGCCGGGCGCGGCGCGGCCTTCGGCGGGCTGGACTGGCTGCGGGCCGACGGCGCGACACCGCGCCAGACCCGGGCGCAGATCGACGAGGCCGTGGTTGGGTCGCTGAAGCGGCTGCGGACCGACTATCTCGACCTCTACCAGCTGCACTGGCCGGACCGGCCGATCCGCACCTTCGGCGGCATGACGTTCAAGGACTACGACCAGGACTATGAGTCGTTCCAGGCGATCCTCGAGGCGCTGGACGCGCAGGTGAAGGCCGGCCGGATCCGCCATGTCGGCGTGTCCAACGAGTTTCCCTGGGGCGTGATGCGCTTTCTGGCGGAGTCGGGGCAGCGCGGCCTGCCGCGCATCGCCTCGATCCAGAACGCCTACCACCTGGCCAACCGGGTGTTCGAGTTCGGCCTGGCCGAGATCGCCATGCGCGAGGACGTCGGCCTGCTGGTCTATTCGCCGCTGGGCCAGGGCGCGTTGACCGGCAAATACCTCGACGGCGCCCTGCCCGCCGGCGCCCGCAAGACCCTCTACAACCGCATGCAGCGCTACGAGGGTCCGGGGGCGGAGGAAGCGGTCCGCGCCTATATCGATCTGGCCAGGGCCCAGGGCTGGGATCCGGCCCAGCTGGCGCTGAAGTTCTGCGACAGCCGCCCGTTCGTCACGGCCACCATCATCGGCGCCACCTCGATGGACCAGCTGAAGACCGACATCGACGCCTTCGACCTGACCTGGACGGACGAGCTGGAAAAGGCCGTCAACGCGATCCATGTGAGCCGGCCAAATCCGTGCCCGTAACATTTTCCATCCTCCCCCTCTTGGGGGAGGGGGACCATGCGGAGCATGGTGGAGGGGGATGCGCTGGCGTGGCCACGGAAGAGGTGAGGGAGATGCGTGTGAGATCGGCGAACTCCGGCGCTTCCCTCTCCACCACCCTTCGGGTGGTCCCTCTCTCCCAAGAGGGAGAGGAATGACCAGGTCATGATCCGCCTGTTCGCCGCCATCGCCATCCCCGAGGACATCGGCGAGCCGCTGCTGCGCCGGCAGCATGGCCTGCCCGGCGCGCGGTGGCGGCCGCTGGAGGCGCTGCACATCACGCTGCGGTTCTTCGGCGACGTGCAGGAGCGCATCGCCGAGGACCTTGATGTCGAACTGGCGCGGATCACCGCCGCGCCCTTCGGCCTGACGCTGGACAGCGTCGGCGCGTTCGGCGAGGGGCCCGAGATCCACGCGGTCTGGGCCGGCGTGGCCGAGAGCGAGCCGTTGCGGACGCTGGCCGGCCGCTGCGAGACCGCCGCCCGGCGGGCCCGGGTGACGCCCGACCGCCGCGCCTACCGGCCGCACCTGACGCTGGCCTACCTGCGCCGGCCGGACCCGGCCGCCGTGGCGGCCTGGATCCAGGCCAACAGCCTGCTGCGGTCGCCGCCGTTCGCGATCGACCGGTTCGGCCTCTATTCGAGCCACCAGACCAGCGAGGGCTCGCGCTACGTGCTGGAGCGCGAATACCGGCTGTGACGACCGGTCAGGACCCGGCCATGACCCCCAGGGTGATGGTGTAGAGCTTCTGCGCCGGGGTCGGGTGGCAGCTGGCGTCGGGCGCGTCGCTGCTGCAGACGCCAGCCGCCGTGTCATAGCTGACGCTGACCGCGACCAGCTGGTCGCCCTTCTTGTAGCCGGCGGCCGTTCCGGTCGAGCCATCGGCGTCGGCGCCCGGATCCCGGGTCCAGCCGCCGCCCAGCATCATCGCGTCAAGCTTGGCGGCGATGGCCTGGACCGTTCCCGGGAACACCGTGCCGTCGCCGGAGAAGGCGATCTGGCACCCCTCCGTGTTAGCCATGCCGGGATAGCCGACGCTGGCCGGGCCCACCGTGGCGGCGGTCCCGAGCACGGCGGTGGCGCTGGTGTAGAGCGAACCGCAGGTGGCGTTGACCGCCGCGCTCTGGGCCCGGGCGACCGTGGGCGCCGCGGCGGGCAGGGCCAGGGCGAGGGCCGCGAAGGCGGCGAGGGCGACGGTTCGGCGCATGACAGGTCTCCGGTCCGGATCCCCGTGGCGCGTCCGGGTTCGGCGCGCCTGTCGAGGCCGCGCGGAGCCTAGACCCGCGTCCGAGATCGCGGAACGGTGGTTTCCTCAAATCGGGTCACTGCGTCCGCTGGGCCTCGAAGGCCGCGACCGTCGTGCGGGTTCAGGTTCGGGTCGGGCTCACAGCCGCCCGGTGAACTCCAGTTCGACCGGGCCGGTCATGATCACGTGGCCGTCGTCCTCGCGCCATTCGACCTGCAGTTCGCCGCCGTCCATTTCGATGGTCGCGGCGCGGCCGGTCAGGCCGCGGCGGGCGCAGGCGACCAGGGCCGCGCAGGCGCCGGTGCCGCAGGCCTTGGTCAGGCCCGCGCCGCGCTCCCAGACCCGCAGGCGGATGCGATCGGGCGCCTTCACCCAGGCGAAGCCGACGTTGACCCCTTGCGGGAACATCGGGTGGTGCTCGATCAGGCTGCCCGAGCCCTTGACCAGGGCGTCGCTCGGCTCCTCATCGACGAAGAACACCACGTGCGGATTGCCCATGTTGACCGCGCCGGGCGTGTGCAGGTGCGGCGCGTCGATCGGGCCGACCTGCAGCTCGATGCCCCTGGTGTCCATCTCCTCGGCCAGCGGGATGTGGTCCCAGCGCAGCTCGGGCGGGCCCATATCGACGGAGACGCGCTTGTCGCCCTCGGCGCGGGTCGCCGACAGCAGGCCGGCCTCGGTCTCGATGACCGCCTCGTCGCGGCCGGTCGCCTCCATCAGCAGCCAGGCGACGCAGCGCGTGGCGTTGCCGCAGGCATCGACCTCGCCGCCGTCGGCGTTCCAGATGCGCATGAAGGCGTCGGCCCGCGCGGTCGGCTCGATGGCGATCAGCTGGTCGCAGCCGACGCCGCTGGCGCGGTCGGCGATGGCCCGCGCCTCATCCGGCGTCGGCCGAAAGGCCTCGCCCCGCGCCTCGACCACGACGAAGTCGTTGCCCAGGCCGTTCATCTTGAGAAAGGGGCGCGTCATGTCAGGGAAGATATAGAGGGCAAAAGACGTTGCCGCATTGGAAAGTTGCAGCACGGGAATTCGGTGACAGTTTACGAATTGGCGGCCCGCGCGAGGCCGACGGCGGCGAAAGTCCAATTCGTAAACTGTCACCGAATTCAGTTGGCCGCAGGACTTGCCCCACCCTCGCGTCAACCTATGCTCGCGGGCCTGTTCCTCCGGTGGGGTCTCCGATGAAGTTCTCAGCCTTTCTCGCGGCCGCCGCCGTGCTGGTCGCCGCGCCTGTGATGGCCGCGACCGAGACGCCGTTTGAATGGCTCGAGCAGGTCGATAGCGCCCGCTCAATGGACTGGGTGCGGGCGGAAAACGCCAAAACGCTGCCCGTGTTGACCGGCGACGCGCGGTTCGCCGGGCTGCAGGCCGACGCCCTGGCCATCCTGTCGGCGAAGGACCGCATCCCGACCCCGACCTTCGTCGGCGGCCAGGTGTTCAACTTCTGGCAGGACGCGACCCACGTGCGCGGCGTCTGGCGGCGCACCTCGCTGGCCAGCTACCGCACGGCCGAGCCGCAATGGGAGACGGTGCTCGACCTGGACGCCCTGTCGGCCGCCGAACACGCCAACTGGATCTGGAAGGGCGCCGACTGCCGGCCGACGACCCACGACCGCTGCCTGGTCGAGCTCAGCAACGGCGGCAAGGACGCCGTCGAGATCCGTGAGTTCGACCTGAAGACGAAGGCCTTCGTCGAGGGCGGCTTCCGGCTGCCGGAGAGCAAGCAGACCGTCGCCTGGCTGGACGCCGACACCCTGATCCTGACGCGCGACTGGGGCCCCGGCACGACCACCGAGTCCGGCTACGGCATGGTGGTCAAGACGCTCAAGCGCGGTCAGTCGCTGGACCAGGCCGTCGAGGTGTTCCGGGGCGATGTGAAGGACGTCAGCGCCAGCCCGCGCGTGCTGCGCGACGGGCAGGGCCGGCGGATCGTGCTCATCGAGCGCGGCCTCGACTTCTTCAATACCGCCACCTTCGTGCTGCCCGACGGTGGGGCGCCGCAACGGCTCAACCTGCCGACCCGCTCCTCCACCCATGGCTACGTCGAGGGACGGCTGGTCGTGTCGCTGCAGGAAGACTGGGACATCGCCGGCGGCCGCTACCCGGCCGGCGCGCTGCTGGCCATCGACGTTCCGGCGCTGCTGGGACAGGGTGCGAACACCGCGAACGCTCCGGCCGTGGCCGAGGTGCTCTACACCCCCGCGCCGCGCCAGGCCCTGGACCGCGACCAGATCGCGGTCACCGCCGGCCGCGTGGTCGCCGTCGCCTACGATAACGTCCGCGGCCGGCTGCTGACCTTCGCCCGCAAGGCCGACGGGACCTGGTCGAGCCAGCGCTATCCGGGCCTGGAGAACGCGGCGGTCAACATCGTCACCACCGCCGACGAGGGCGACGCCATCTTCTACACCGAGGAGGGCTTCACCACCCCGACGCGGCTGATGCTGGCGCCGGGCGTCGAGGCGACCTCGGCCATGGTCAAGACCCTCCCCGCCCGGTTCGACGCCTCCGGCCTGATGGTCGAGCAGCATGAGGCGACGTCGAAGGACGGGACGAAAATCCCCTACTTCATCGTCACCAGGAAGGGTCACAGCCACGACGGCGCCAACCCCACCCTGCTGCACGCCTACGGCGGATTCCAGCTCAGCAAGCTGCCGGTCTACGACCCGCTGGTCGGCAAGCTGTGGCTGGAGCGCGGCGGCACATACATCGTGGCCAACATCCGCGGCGGGGGCGAGTTCGGGCCGGCCTGGCACGAGGCGGCGCTGAAGGCCAACCGCCAGCGCGCCTATGACGACTATTTCGCGGTCGCCGAGGACGCCATCCGGCGCGGCCTGACCAGTCCCCGGCGCCTGGGCGCCTATGGCAGGTCGAACGGCGGCTTGCTGATGGGCGTGGCCATGACCCAGCGGCCGGACCTGTGGAACGCGGTGGTGGTGGAGAGCCCGCTGCTGGACATGCTGCGCTATCACCTGCTGCCCGCCGGCGCCTCGTGGATCGGCGAATACGGCGACCCGACCGTGGCCGAGGAAGCCGCCTGGATCGCGCGCTACTCTCCGTTCCAGAACCTGAAGGCCGGGGTGAAGTACCCGCTGGCCTACATCACCACCTCGACCAAGGACGACCGGGTCCATCCGGGCCACGCCCGCAAGTTCGCGGCCGTGCTGGCCCAGCTGGGCGCGCCCTATCTGTACTACGAGAACACCGACGGCGGTCACGCCAACGGGGCCGACCCGACCGCCAACGCCCGGCGCTGGGGCATGCACTACACCTATCTCACCAGGCAGCTGATGGACTGACGATGCGATCCTTCCTACTTGCTCTCGCCATGACCGCCACCGCCATCACCGCCTCCGCCCAGCCGGCCGCCGCGCCCGACGACCCGTTCACCTGGATGGAGGAGATCGAAGGGACTCGCGCGCTCGACTGGGCCCGGGCCGAGAACGCCCGCTCGCTGCCCGTGCTGCAGACCGATCCGCGCTACGAAGGCCTGCACGCCAGCGCGCTGGAGATCGTCAACGCCAAGGACCGCATCCCGGGCGTCGGCTTCAGCGGCGACGGCACGCTGGGCAATTTCTGGCAGGACGCCGAACATGTGCGCGGCCTGTGGCGGCGTACGAGCGTGGACAGCTTCCGCCAGGCCGAGCCGGTCTGGGAAACGATCCTCGACTTCGACGCCCTGGCCAAAACCGAGGGCCAGAACTGGGTCTACAAGGGCGCGACCTGCCTGGCGCCCGATGATCGCTATTGCCTGGTGCAGCTGTCCGACGGCGGCAAGGACGCGGTCACGCTGCGCGAGTTCGACACGGTGACCAAGGCTTTCGTCGCCGGCGGCTTCGTCTCGCCGGACGGCAAGCAGAACGTCAGCTGGCTCGACAAGGACACGCTGCTGATCGCCCGCGACTGGGGCCCCGGCACGATGACCAAGTCGAGCTATCCCTTCGTGCTCAAGGCGTGGAAGCGCGGCGCGCCGCTGGAGCAGGCGACCGAGGTCTATCGCGGCACGGCCGACGACGTCTCCGTCTCGCCATTCGTGCTGCGCGACGCCGATGGCGTGGTTCAGGCGGTGATCGCGGCGCGGAGCCCCAGCTTCTTCGAGACCGAATACTGGCTGATCACCGACCATGGCCCGGTCAAGCTGCCCTTCCCGATGAAGAGCAGCCTTCAGGGGCTGGTCGGCGGCCAGCTGGTGTTCACCCTGCAGGAGGACTGGGCCGGTCAGGGCCTGAAACAGGGCGATCTGGCCGCCATCGACCTGGCCGCGCTGAAGACCGACCCGGCCACGGCCCGCGCGACCCTGATCCTGCGCCCGACCGCCGCCCAGTCGGTCGAGGACATCAACATCAGCCGAAACAAGCTGATCGTCGGCCTGCTGGAGAACGTCACGGGCCAGGCGCTGGTGTTCACCCCGGGCGCCGAAGGCTGGACGCAGCGCAGGCTGGACCTGCCGGCCAATGTCACGATCGGCGTCGGCCCGGCGTCCGAGCGCGACGACCGGGTGTTCTTCAGCGTCGCCGGCTATCTGACGCCCAGCACCCTGTGGCTGGCCGACGCGGCCAGTGGCAAGGTCGAGATGATCAAGTCGCTGCCGCCCAAGTTCGACGCCTCGACCCATGTGGTCGAGCAGTTCTGGGCTGCCTCGAAGGACGGGACCAGGGTCCCCTATTTCGTCGTGCGGCCGAAGGACCTGAAGTACGACGGGACCGCCCCGACCCTGCAGTACGCCTATGGCGGCTTCCAGGTGTCGATGACGCCGGGCTACTCGGCGACCGTCGGCAAGCTGTGGCTGGAGCGGGGCGGCGTCTATGTCGTGGCCAACATCCGCGGCGGCGGCGAGTTTGGCCCGGCCTGGCACGAGGCGGCGCTGAAGGCCAACCGCCAGCGGGCCTATGACGACTTCTTCGCCGTGTCAGAGGACCTGATCGAGCGCAAGATCACCAGCCCCCGGCGGCTGGGGATCATGGGCGGGTCGAACGGCGGTCTGCTGATGGGCGTGGCCCTGACCCAGCGGCCGGAGCTGTACAACGCCGTGGTCATCCAGGTGCCGCTGTTCGACATGCTGGCCTACACCCACATCGGCGCGGGCGCCTCGTGGGTCGGCGAATACGGCGACCCGGCGATCCCCGAGGAGCGGGCCTGGATCGCCGCTTACGACCCCTACAGCAATCTGAAGGCGGGCAAGCCGTACCCGCAGGTGTTCATCGAGACCTCGACCAAGGACGACCGGGTTCACCCGGCCCACGCCCGCAAGGCCGGCGCGCGGCTGGCGGCGCTGGGCTACGGCTTCCTCTATTACGAGAACATCGACGGGGGCCATTCGGCGGCCGCCAACCTCAACGAGACCGCCAAGCGGGTGGCGCTGGAGTTCACCTACCTGAGCCAGCGGCTGATGGATTGAGGCGCCGGGGACATGTTCCGCCGCAGGCGGTACGTGTCCCCTGACGACGCGACCCTGATGGGGGACACGTACCGGCTATCGCCGGAACATGTCCCCTACGCCCGCTCCACCGCCGCCGCCGCCGCGTCGAGGGCGTCGCAGATGGACTCGATCTGTTCCTTCGTCAGCGCCCCGCCGGTGGTCTTGAGCCGCAGCGCCGTGCGCAGGTTCTCCCGCGCCCGCAGAATCTGCGGCGAGAAGGCGGTGCTGGCGGCGGCGGCCTCGGCCATGCGGGCGAAGATGCCGGCCGTCTGGCCCTCGTTGGCCCGCAGGTGCGCCTCGCCCTCCGGCGTGATGGTGTAGAGCTTGCGCCCGCCGGCCGCGTCGGCGGCGGGGAACCGCTCCTCAGCGGCGCCGAGAGGGGCGGGTTGCAAGGAATTTCGTCAGGGTCAGGCGCGAGCCTCAAGCGCGCGTCTCGAACCACGCACCCCGCGTCAGCTGTGCTATAGGCGGGCCATGACCGACGCGCCCCAGACCCCCGCCGAGAAGATGAAGGCCATCCTGGCCGCGAAACAGGGCGGCGCCGCCCGCGCCGGCCAGGGCAGCGGGGCCGCGAGCGGCAAGACGGGCGAGCGCCTCGCCGCCGCCCGGTCCTTCTCCAAATCCAAGCCGGCCCTGCGGAAGTAGGCGCTGATGGCCCGCTACGACTTCGCCTCCGACAACGTCGCCGGCGCCATGCCCGAGGTTATGGACGCCCTGGCCGCCGCCAACGCCGGCGCCGCGTCCGGTTACGGGACCGACCATGTCAGCGCCCGCGCGGCCGACCTGATCCGGGCGGCGCTCGACGCCGACGCCGAGGTGCGGTTCACGGCCTCGGGCACCGCCGCCAACGCCCTGGCCATCGCCACCCTGGCCCAGCCGCACGAGGCGGTGCTAGCCCATGAGCACGCCCATATCTGCACCGACGAGACCGGCGCGCCCGGCTTCTTCGGCGCCGGCGTCGGCCTGATCGGCCTGCCGGGCGCCAGCGGGCGCATCGACCCCGCCGCCCTGGCCGAGGCCCTGGCCCAGCCGGACGTGTCCTATCGCCAGCCGGCGGCGGCCCTGTCGCTGACCAACGCCACCGAATACGGCACGGTCTCGACGGCCCAGGCCTTCAAGGCCCTGATCGATCCGGTGAAGGCGAAGGGCTATGGCGTGCACCTCGACGGCGCGCGGCTGGCCAACGCCGTGGCCGCCGGCTTCGACCTGAAGGCCATCCCCGGGCTCGGCGTCGATATCCTGGTCATGGGCGGGACCAAGGCCGGCTCGACGCCCACCGAGGCGCTGGTCCTGCTGAACAAGAATCTGGCGCGCCGGTTCGACGCGCGGCTCAAACACGCCGGCCAGCTGGTGTCCAAGGGCCGGTTCCTGGCCGCGCCGTGGATCGGCATGCTGGAGTCCGGCGCCTGGTCGGCCCGGGCCGCGCACGCCAACGCCATGGCCCGACGGCTGGCGGCGCTGATGCCGTTTCCGGTCATCCATCCGGTCGAGGCCAACGGCGTGTTCGTCGATATGGACGAGCCGGCGCTGCAGCGGCTGCGGGCGACCGGCTGGTTCGTCTATCGTTTTCTCGACGGCACGGTGCGCTTCATGTGCAGCTGGGCGACCACGCCGGAGATGGTCGATGAGCTTGGGGAAGCGCTGACGTCCATCGGGTAGGGCCTGCCTCCCGGTGGCAACGTCCTACCCCCGCTTCACCGTCCGGAATCCAACATGCGACGTCCCGGTATCCGGCGGCCCAGGCTGGCGCGCGGACGGGCGGTAGCGGTAGCAGAAGTTGTCGGCGCAGAGGAACGAGCCGCCCTTGATCAGGTGGCTGCGGCCGTTCGGGTTGGGCGTCTTGTACCAGTCCCTGGTCCACTCCCAGACATTGCCGGTCATGTCGTGGAGGCCATAGGCGCTGGCGGGATAGCAGCCGACCGGGGCGGTGCGGCCCTTGTAGCCGTCGTCGCCCGTATCGATGGCCGGGAACACGCCCTGCCAGCTGTTGGCGCGCGGCCGGCCGGGGACCGGCCTGTCATCGCCCCATTCGTAGCGGGCGCCGTCGAGGCCGGCCCGGGCGGCGAACTCCCATTCGGCCTCGGTCGGCAGGTCGCGGCCCTTCCAGCGGGCGTAGGCCAGGGCGTCGTCCCAGGCGATCTGCACCACCGGATGGCGCTCGCGGCCCTTCAGGTCGCTGCCGGGTCCTTCCGGATGTTTCCAGCTGGCCCCGTCGATGATCCGCCACCAGAGCGACGGGTCGCCCGAGCCCAGCCCCTTGGCCCCGACGAACACCAGCGACGAAGGCTTCAGCTTGCCGGCCGGCACGCCCGGATAGAGGGCCGGGTCGGGCCGCCGCTCGGCCACGGTGACATAGCCGGTCGCCGTCACGAATTCGGCGAACTCCGCGTTGGTCACCTCGGTGCGGTCGATCGAGAAGGGCCCGACCGTCACCGCGCGCGGCGGGCCCTCGTCATTGTGTTCGGGATTGGCGCCCAGGGTAAAGGTCCCGCCCTTCAGCGCGACCTGCCCGAGCGGCGCGTGGCCCGGACAGGCGCGGGTCGGCGTGGCCAGCGGCGGGACCTTCGGCCCGCAGGCCGCCAGTCCGAGCGCCAGCAGGAGGACGAGCCGCTTCACGCCAGGCCGTCGAGCAGGGCGTGCGCGAGCCGGCGCATGACCGTCCTGGCCATGTCGCTGTCCAGCTGCTGATCCGTGCGCAACCGCCGCCAGGCCTCGAAGCTGACCGCGAGATCAAGCGCCTCGATCAGCCCGGCGTCGGCCTGAACCGGCGCGGGAAGCACGGCCAGCAAGGTATCCCGCTGCGCCTGCACCAGTCGCAGCCGTCCCTCGCGCAGGGCGGCGGAGCGGGTGCGCGGGCTGTCGGCGGCGATCTGCAGCGGCAGGATCATCTCGAACGCCTCGGCGCGGCGATCGATCAGGATGTCGACGGCCTGGCGCCAGCCGGCGGCCTCGATCGGTCCCTCCAGCAGGCCGCCGAGCCGTTCGATCATCACCGCCTGGATGCCCCGGTAGAGGCCGTCCATGTCCTCGAACAGACGGAACACGGTGCGCAGGCCGACGCCGGCGCGGGCCGCCACCGCCTCGGCGGGCGGCATGGCCAGTCCCTCCGACACCAGGGCGATCATCGCCTCGACGATGCGCAGCCGGCTGGCTTCCGAGCGCAGGCGTCGGCCATCGACAACACGGTCGGCGGCCAGCGGCGGTTTGGGCGGGGCGGTCATGGGATGGTGGCCTATCATTCCCGGCGCTTCCTGCAAGCGATCAGGCCTTCGCCTTTGGCCGCGCGAACTCCCACAGGGTCGCCAGAGTCAGCACGACGGCCGCGCCGACGATGCCCTTGGCGCCCGGATAGCCGGTTCCGACCGACTTCGAGAAGAAGGCGATGTAGAGCCCGATCAGCGCCCGCAGCAGTTCGACCGCCAGCAGCGGGGCGGCGAAGGCGTGGAACCGGGCGACGACCAGCAGGTCGATCAGGCCCGACCCGATCTGCCCCGCCCCGATCATCGCCAGCAGGAAGATGATCGTTCGCCCGCCCTGGGCGAGGTCGAAATGGGCGATGACGCCCGCGCCGCTGTCCGGCAGGAACGTGTGGATCGCGCCGCGGACCAGGTTGATCAGACCCAGCACGGCCAGGAGGCCGAGCGTGATCCGCGACGGGGCCCGGGCCGCGGCCGCGCTCATCACCTGGCGGCCTGGGTGCACTGGATCAGAAGCTGGCCCGCCAGACCGGCCTTGCGGTGATGCCCGATGGCCTGGACCTCCGGCGAGGTGGCGATGGCCACGAAGGCGGCGCGGCTGGGATATTCGACGATGGCGGCGGCGTCCCACAGGTCCTCGACCTCACCGATGACCAGCGCATCGACCTTGGCCGTGAACAGAAACCGGCCGCCGTGGCTTTCGACCACCCGGCGCATCGGTTCACCGTAGCGGAAATAGGCCTCGCGACCGCTGATGTCCGGATGCCCCGGCTCATCGTAGGCGGCGCGATCATGGAACCTGAGCAGGTTCAGCATGACGATCGGCTGGTCGCCGCCAAGGCCCAGCAGGGTCTGAATTTGATCGCCCGTCGGCAGGACGGCGTTTTCCACGTTCATCAGCGGGTCTCCGAAATGAAGTTGTCGATCAGGGCGGCGATTTCGGCGGGCCGGTCCTCCTGCAGGAAGTGGCCGCCGCCTTCGATGATGGTGTGGGGTTGGCCCTTCGCGCCGGGCACCCGCTGCTGGAAGGGGACGTCGCCGCCCTTCGACACCGGATCGCCGTCGCTGAAGGCGGTCAGGAACGGCTTGTCGAACCGCTCCAGCACCTGCCAGGCCGCCTTGTTCTCATCGACCGACGGATGCTCGGGCGTCACCGGCACGAAGGTCGGGAAGATGCGCGCGCCGGCCTTGTAGCTTTCATCCGGATATGGCGCGTCATAGGCGGCGATCTCGTCAGGCGCCAGCTCGCGCAGCGAGCCCATGTTGACGATCATCCCGGCCGGGAAGACCGGCATGGTCTGGCTCATCACCAGCCAGGCCTTGAAGCCTTCGCTCATGCCCGAGCCGGTCGGCAGGCCGGTGTTGGCCACGATCACCCGCGCGAACCGCTCAGGGAAGGCGGCGACCAGGCGCAGGCCGATCAGGCCGCCCCAGTCCTGGCAGAACAGGGTGATGTCCTTCAGGTCCATGGCCAGCAGCCAGGCGCTCATCCAGGCGACGTGCTTCTCGTAGCTGTAGTCGCCCGTTCCGGCCGGCTTGTCGGACCGGCCGAAGCCGACCAGGTCCGGCGCTATGACGCGGTGCTTGCCCTTCAGCGGCGCGATGATGCCCCGGTACAGATAGGACCAGGACGGCTCGCCATGCATCAGCAGCACGGGCGCGGCGTCCCGCGGGCCTTCATCGATATAGCCGATACGCAGATCCACGCCCGACGAGTCGCCGATCGTCTCGTAGTGCGGACTGTAGGGAAAGTCCGGCAGGTCGGCGAAACGGTCGTCGGGGGTTCTCAGGACCTGCACGCGGGCTCTCCAGGGGTCGGTAGCCGGCTTGACCGGCGGGAAAACTAATGGCATAAACTATGCCAATATAATTCAGGCGAGCAAGCCGGAATTCGGGGGCGACATGAAACGGGTGTTCACCGGACTGCTGGTGGTGCTGGTCCTGCTGGCGGCGGTCGCCTGGGCGGTCCGCGGCAAGATCGCCGTGCGGCTCATGGAGCGTCGCCTGGAGGCGGCCATGACCCATCCGGTCGTTCCGTCACTGCCGGACGGCCTGCATGTGGCCATCTGCGGCGCGGGCGGTCCGTTCCCCGACGGCGACCGCGGCGGACCCTGCACGGCGGTCATCGCCGGCAAGCGGCTGTTCATCGTCGACACCGGCGAGGCCGCCGGCCGCACGCTGGGCCGGATGGGTGTCGGCGGGGATTCGGTCGTGCTGCTGACCCACTTCCATTCCGACCACATCGACGGACTGGGCAACGTGGCCCTGCAGCGCTGGGGCGGCGGCAACCTGACCACGCCGCTGCAGCTGTACGGACCTCCCGGCGTCGAGCGGGTCGCCGCCGGCTTCGCCGAGGCCTATGCGCTGGATTCCGGCTATCGCACGGCCCACCACGGCCCCGTGGTCATGCCGCCGTCGGGCGCGGGCATCCAGGCCCGGCCGTTCGCCATCCCCGGGGGGCAGGACTCCGTCGTCGTGCTGGAAGCGGACGGCGTGAAGATCACCGCCTTCAAGGTCGACCATGGGCCGGTCGAGCCGGCTGTCGGCTATCGCTTTGACTACAAGGGCCGAAGTGTCGTGATCAGCGGCGACACCGCCCCCTCCCCCGTGGTCGCCAAATACGCCAGGGGCGTGGACCTGCTGGTGCATGAGGCCCTGTCGACCCCGCTGGTGACCCTGATCCGGGAAGCCGCGCTGAAGGCCGGCAACACCAAGCGGGCCCAGATCATGCTCGACATCCAGAACTACCACACCAGCCCGTCGGCGGCGGCGGCCATCGCCCGCGACGACGGCGTGGGCGCCCTGCTGCTGAACCACATCGTGCCGCCGCTGCCGCTGCGCGCGCTGGAGGGTCCGTTCCTCGGCGACGCCCGCAAGGTGTTCACCGGCCCGCTGTGGATCGCCCGTGACGGCGACCTGATCAGCCTGCCCGCCGGCGGCAAGACCATCACCCGCTCCAGCCTGCCCCAATGACCGGAGGATCGACCGTGAATCGCAAACTCGCCTGGACCCTCGGGACCATCGCCGTCGTCCTCGTGGCCGGCTTCATCGCCTTCCAGCACTTCTGGATCTACATCCCCGGGGTGGTCGGGCGGATCAAGTACCCGATCCAGCCCTACCACCAGGTGACCTGGGCCTCCGGCGCCGCCCCGGCCCTGGCCCCCGGGGCGAAACGGCCACCCAACGTCATCGTCATCGTCGCCGACGACCTGGGCATCAACGACCTGCGGTCGACTGGCCAGGGCGTCGCCAACGGGGCCGTGCCGACGCCGAACATCGACTCGCTCGCGCGCGACGGCGTCGCCTTCACCAATGGCTACGCCGGCAACGCCACCTGCTCGCCGTCGCGGGCGGCGATGATGACCGGCCGCTATCCGATCCGCTTCGGCTTCGAGTTCACCGGCGTGCCGGTGGCCTTCGCCAGGAACATCGTCCGCATGGGCGGCCACGACGGCGTCAGGCCGGTGTTCTACGCTGATCGCGTCAAGGACATGCCGCCGGTCGAGGACCTGGGCGTGCCGTCGAGCGAGGTCACCCTGGCCGAGACGATGAAGTCGGCCGGCTACCGCACCCTGCACATCGGCAAGTGGCATCTGGGCGAGGCCGACGGCATGCGCCCCGAGAACCAGGGCTTCGACGACACCCTGAACATCCTCGCCGGCGGCGGCATGTACATGGAGGCCAACGACCCGAACGTCGTGAACTCCAAACAGGATTTCGATCCCATCGACCGCTTCCTGTGGGCCAACCTGCCCTGGTCGGTGCGGTTCGACGGCAGCAAGCCGTTCCACCCCAACCAGTACATCACCGACTACTTCGGCGACGAGGCGGTCCGGGCGATCGACGCCAACGCCAACCGGCCGTTCTTCATGTACCTGGCCTTCAACGCGCCGCACACGCCGCTGCAGGCGCTCAAGTCGGACTATGACGCCCTGCCGCAGATCAAGGACCACCGCCTGCGCGTCTATGCGGCGATGATCCGCGCGCTGGACCGCAACGTCGGCAAGGTGCTGGCCGAACTGAAGGCCAAGGGCCTCGAGGGCGACACCATCGTCATCTTCACCAGCGACAACGGCGGGGCCAACTACATCGGCCTGCCGGACATCAACAAACCCTTCCGCGGCTTCAAGGCGACCTTCTTCGAGGGCGGGGTGCGGGTGCCGTTCTTCGTCCGCTGGCCCGGCCAGATCCAGCCCGGAACGACGACCCCGGCGCGAGCCATGCACTTCGACATCTTCGCCACGGCGGCGGCGGCGGCCCATGCGCCGCCGGCTAGGCCGGGGGTGCTGGACGGCGTGGACCTGGTCGCGCTGTCTAAGGGACAGGTCCCCGACCGGCCGCTGTTCTTCCGCTCGGGCCACTATCGCGTGGTGATCAACGGCGACTGGAAGCTGCAGCTGTCCGAACGGCCCAAGAAGGCCTGGCTGTTCAATCTCAAGAGCGATCCGACCGAGCAGACCAACCTCGCGGCGGCCAATCCGGCCATCGTGGCCCAGCTGACGGCGATGCTCGACGCCCAGGACCGCCGCGCGGCCAAGCCGATCTGGCCGGCGCTGATCGAGGGCCCGATCTGGATCGACCAGCCGGCCGACGGCACGGTCAAGCCGAAGGACGCCGAATACGTGATGTGGGCCAACTAGCGTCGGTTTGACCGGAGCTGATGCAGGGCGATCCCGGCTGTGACCGCGACATTCAGCGAGTCGAAGCCGGGGGCCATCGGGATCGAGACGGTGCGGCAACGGGCCAGGGTCGCCGCCGGCAGTCCTGGCCCCTCGGCGCCGAGCAGCAGGGCCGGACGGGCGAAGGCCGGCAGGTCTGACAGAGCCGTCTCGCCGGCCGGACTGAGCGCCACCGGGGTGAAGCCACGCCGCTCGAGCAGGCCGATCAGGTCCTCGTTCTCGTTCAGCCCCGCATAGGGAACCCGCAGCACCCCGCCGACCGAAACCCGGATGGCCTTTCGATACAGCGGATCGCAGCAGGTCGGGTCGAGCAGCACCGCATCGACCCCGAACCCGGCGGCGTTGCGGAACAATCCGCCCATGTTGTCGTGGTTGGAAATGCCGACCAGAACCAGCACCAACGCCTTGTCCGGCAGGCCCGCCAGCAGGTCGTCCGCCGCGACCGGCGCGGCCCGCTCGGCCAGCGCCAGGATGCCCCGGTGCAGCTCGAAGCCGACGATGCCGTCCAGCACCGGCTGGCTGGCCAGATAGACCGGCACGTCATCGGCCAGAATGTCGAGGATCGGACGCAGCTTCTCCAGCCGCTTGGGCGCGATCAGCACCGACAGCGGCCGATGCCGGTCCTGACCCGCCAGCACCCGAAGCACCGTCTCGCCCTCGGCGATGAACCGCCCCTGCCGCCCGACCAGGTCCCGCTCGCGGATATCGCGATAGGCCTCAAGCCGGGGGTCGGCGGGATCGTCGATGGGGATGAAGGTCGGGATCGCTCGCGCCTCTAGAAGCTCTTGGGCATTCCGAGCACGTGAGTGCCCACATGGCTGAGGATCAGGTTCGTGCTGATCGGGGCCACCTGGTAGAGGCGCGTCTCGCGGAACTTGCGCTCGATGTCGTACTCCTCGGCGAAGCCGAAGCCGCCGTGGGTCTGGATACAGGTGTCGGCGGCGGCCCAGCTGGCCTCGCTGGCCAGCATCTTGGCCATGTTGGCTTCCGTGCCGCAGGGCTTGCCGGCGTCGAACAGGGCCGCGGCGTGATCGACCGCCAGGGCGGCCGCCGACAGCTGGACGTAGTTGCGCGCGATCGGGAACTGCACCCCCTGGTTCTCGCCGATGGCCCGGCCGAACACCGACCGCTCCTTCGCGTAGGCGCTCGACCGGTCGATGAAGAACCGCCCGTCGCCGATGCACTCACTGGCGATCAGGATGCGCTCGGCGTTCATGCCGTCGAGGATGTAGCGGAAGCCCTTGCCCTCCTCGCCGACGAGATTCTCCACCGGCACCTCGAGGTTGTCGAAGAACAGCTCGGTGGTGGCGTGGTTCAGCATGGTGCGGATCGGCCGGATGGTCAGGCCATTACCCACGGCCTTGCGCATATCGACCAGCAGCACGCTCATGCCGTCGGCCGGCCGGGCGGCGTCCTCGCGGGCCGTGGTGCGCACGAGCAGCACCATCAGGTCGCTGTGTTCGGCCCGGCTGATCCAGATTTTCTGGCCGTTGACGATGTATTTGTCGCCCTCGCGCCGGGCGAAGGTCGAGATGCGGGTGGTGTCGGTGCCGGCGGTCGGCTCGGTGACGCCGAAAGCCTGCAGCCGGATCTCGCCGCTGGCGATCTTGGGCAGATACTCCGCCTTCTGCGCGGCGCTGCCGTGCTTGAGCACCGTGCCCATGGTGTACATCTGGGCGTGACAGGCGCCGCCGTTGCAGCCCGACCGGTGGATCTCCTCCAGCACCGCGGTGGCCGCCGACAGGCCCAGGCCCGAACCGCCGTACGCCTCCGGGATCAGCACCGACAGGAAGCCCGCCTCGGTCAGCGTCTTCACGAACCGCGTCGGGTAGGTCCGCTCGCGGTCGAGCGCGCGCCAGTATTCGCCCGGGAACCCCGCGCACAGCTTGCGCACGGCCTCGCGGATTTCAGGATGGGACGGCTGGGTCATGGCCGCGACCTAAAAGGCGGACGCTAGGTGAGGCAAGGGCGGAATGGCGCGGCCCGGGAGCAGCGTCGGCGATCGGCCTTGCGGGAGGGCTCGTCGATTGCGCCCGGGTTCCGCTCCGGCGATCATGCGCCCAACAGGCAAGGGAGACGCACTCATGGGCGGGATCACGATCCACAAGGTCGCCGGGGCGCTGGGCGCGGAAATCGGCGGGGTCGATCTGTCCGGCCCGCTCGCCGACGAGACCATCGCCGCGATCCGCCGGGCCCTGGTCGAGCACCAGGTGATCTTCTTCCGCGACCAGAGTCTGACGCCAGAGCAACAGCTGGCCTTCGGCCGCCGCTTCGGGCCGCTGAACATCCACCCCTACGTGGCCGGGATGGACGACCATCCCGAGGTGATGGAGATCATCAAGGAGCCGACCGACCGGATCAATTTCGGCGGCGGCTGGCATTCGGACATGAGCTTCCTGGAGACCCCCAGCATCGGCTCGATCCTCTATGCCGTGGTGTTGCCGGACTGGGGCGGCGACACCCTGTTCGCCAGCCAGGCGGCGGCCTTCGAAGCCCTGTCGCCGGGCCTCCAGGCGACGCTGGAGGGGCTCAACGCCATCCATTCGGCCGAGCGCGAGTACGCCCCCACCGGTCCCTCGGCCCAGAAGCGCGAGTCGATGAAGATCGCCGACGCGGAAGGCATGGCCGGCCGCTTCAGCCACCCGGTGGTCAAGGTCCACCCCGAGACCGGCCGCAAGGCGCTGTACGTCAATCCGGCCTTCACGATGCAGTTCGACGGCTGGAGCCGCCGGGAGTCGCGGCCGCTGCTCGACTACCTGTTCGAGCACAGCCGCAAGGAGGTCTTCACCTGCCGCCTGCGCTGGCGCCCCGGCACGGTGGCCTTCTGGGACAACCGCTCGGTCTGGCACTACGCGCTCAACGACTACCCCGGCCAGCGCCGGCACATGCGGCGGGTGACCGTGGATCCGGCGACGGGTTGACCCGAAGGCCAGCGGCGCGATCAGCTGGAACAGGGCGTTGGCCCCGAGCAGCAGGGCGAGGACGGCGGCGATCCATCGAGACATGCGGGCGGTCTCCAGCGATGGAGATGAGACGAGGCGGGCCGGGCCGGTGTGACATGCGTCGGGGATTGACCTGCCCGCCGTCCTCCGCCCCACTCCGGTGATGACAGACACCGCCCCCGCCGCCCGCCGCATCGGACCCTGGCTGGCCACCGTGCTGGTGGCGGGCAACATGATCGGCTCGGGGGTGTTTCTGCTGCCGGCGACGCTGGCGGCGATCGGCTCCTCGACGATCATCGGCTGGGTCATCGCCTCGGCCGGGGCCATGCTGCTGGCCGGGGTGTTCGCGCTGCTGGCGACGCTGCGGCCGACGCCGGACGGCATCGTCGACTATCCAGCCCAGGGCCTGCACCCCTTCTTCGGCTTCGCCAACTGGCTGCTCTACTGGCTCAGCTGCTGGGTCGGCTCGCCGGCCATCGCCCTGGCGGTCACCGGCTACCTGACCTTCTTCTTCCCGGTGCTGTCCGACCCGCTCGTCTCGGTCTGGACGACCATCGGGGTGATCTGGCTGATGACCCTGGCCAATGTCATCGGCGCGCGGACCGTGGCGCGGCTGGGCGGGATGACGCTGGTCATCGGCCTGGCGCCGATCGTCGTGGCGACGGTGCTGGGCCTGCTGGCCTTCGACCCGGCGACCTTCGCGGCCGGCTGGAACGTGACCGGCAAGCCGCTGACCCAGGCCGTCGGCGGGTCGCTGGCGCCGATCTTCTGGGCCTTCCTGGGGCTGGAGAGCGCGACCGTCGCGGCCGCCGTGGTGCGCGACCCGCGGCGCAACGTCGCCCGCGCGGCCCTCGGCGGCGTCGGCCTGGCGGCGGTCATCTACATCGCCGCCTCGGTGGCCCTGCTGGGGGCCATCCCCGCCGCCACCCTCGCCGCGTCGCCGGCCCCGTTCGCCGACGCGATCCGCATCCTGGCCGGCCCGACGGTGGCCTCGGTCATCGCCGTCTGCGCCCTGCTCAAGGCCGCCGGCACGATGGGCGGCTGGTTGCTGCTGACGGCCGAGTCGGCGCGCAGCGGCGCGGCGTCGGGCTTCCTGCCAAGGGTTCTCTCCGCCCGCGACCCGTCCCGGGCGCCGATCCGCGACCTCATCCTGTCGGCCGGGCTGATGTCGCTGGTCATCGCGTCGAGCATGTCGCCAACGCTGGGCAAGCAGTTCGGCGTGCTGATCAACATCGCGGTCAATCTGTCGATGGCGATGTACGCGCTCTGCGCCCTGTCGCTGATCCGCTTCGCCGGCGTGATCGAGGACCCCGGCCGGCGTCTGGCCGCACGGGCCATGGCGGTCGGCGGCGCGGCGTTCGCGGCCTGGGTGGTGGCGGCGTCCGACCCGGCCATGCTGGCCCCGAGCCTGTGGGCCTTCGCCGCGACGGTTCCGCTGTATGGGGTTGTGGTGCTGCTAAAGCGTGGATCCGGGACAGGCAAAGCTGTCCCAAGGGACAGCTAAGCCAGTCCCACGGCGCCGGCCGGGACAGGACTTCATGTCCCTTGGGACTTGATGTCCTGTTGTCTAATTGATTGTGTCCGATCTGGGCTCATCCGACCTTGGTCTATGGTTGTCTACGTGGTCATGGCCTGGCTTGGGAGCCGTCTTGGCCATGCCGCATGATCGCGGTCAGGCGAGGAA